>OLWP01000614.1_pt1 | contig 12264 bp, 8 predicted proteins | sample 1673741 | NCBI WGS metagenome assembly OLWP01 (sample SAMEA103958125, study PRJEB25191) | human gut metagenome
GTGCGCAGCTTTTTCTTGTTGGACAGCGAACCGATCAGCCTGGCATATTCTATCTCGTTTTCTTCGTTGCGGTCCATCAGGGTGCCGAAATCGGCCTCCACTTTGAAATAATCGGAAAAGTCCGGATCCCGCTCGGAAAGCAGGTCATAAAGCTCTTCGTCGCCGGTCAGGATGACTTTGACGTCCAGGGGAATCGGCTCCGGATCGAGCGAAATGGTGGTAAAACTGGTTTCCTCCCCCGGCGATTCGATCTTGATCGTTTTCGAGGCCAGGGCCCGTTTCAGCGAATCCCAGGCATAGGGCTGAACCAGCAGCTTGCGGGCGTCTATCAGAAGAAAGCCGCCGTTGGCGCGGTGCAGGGCGCCGGCCTTGATCAGGGTAAAGTCGGTCAGCAGGGCGCCGTATTGCTGGATGCGCTCGACCCGGCCGACCAGATTGCCCTGGGTCGGATGGTCGAGATGGACGATCGGCGCGCCGGAATCCGGTTCGTTTTTGACCACCACGTTGACCTTGAATTTGGCAAACTTGTCTTCTTCCTGTTTGTTCATCCGCGACAAAAGGGCGGAAAGCGCGTCGCTTTCTTCCGCCGGCGCGGCGTTTTCCTCGGGCAGGAATTCGTCGATATTGCCGACGATGTGGTTCTGAATGTTTTTCAAAAACTCAATGGCCTCGCGATGGCCTTTGTATTTTTGCCGCAGGCTGTCGATCGGATTTTTTACCGCCAGTTTAATGAATTTTTCGCGCAAAAGGCTGCTTTCGCGGCGCTGACGGTCTTCCCATTCGGGCAGATCCTTGGCCGCTTTTTCTATTTCTTCCTGCATCAGGTTGAGGTCGTTGATCAGTTCCTGTTTTTCGTTTTCCGGCAGTTCGTCAAAAGCTTCCGGACTTAAGACCTCGCCGTTTTTGACCGGCGCCACCACCAGCCCCACCTGCATATGCAGCAGGGAAACGCTTTTGCCTTTGGCCTTTTTCTGCAAAATCCGCATATATTCTTCTTTTTTCTGTTTGTATTTTTCGCGGATGATGCTGACGCCGGCCTTGTATTCGTCACTGTCCAAAACCGCCGGAATGGCAACGCTGAAATCCTCTGCCAGACGGTCGATATCTTTGGCAAACTCGCAGGCGGTGCCGGCCGGGAAACTGATGCTTTTCGGTTTGTAGGGTTCGTCGAAATTGTAAACGTAAACCCAGTCGCGGGGGGTGGGACGGGTTTTGGCCGCTTCTTCCAAAATGCGTTTGACCAGGCTGGTTTTGCCGGTGCCCTCGGGGCCTAAGCAAAACAGGTTGTATCCTTTCGACTTGATGTTGATGCCGAGTTTGACCGCGCTGATGGCCCGATCCTGCCCCAGCGCCGACATTCTTTCTTCCAGCTCCGCGGTGCTGGCAAAATCGAATTTCTGCGGATCGCATACCGTATAGAGCTGCCGGTCTTTCAGTTTGGTTATACTCATTTGACTGTCCTGCTTAAATAAAAGGTTGGTAAATTTGCGCCAAGTATAAAACCATAAACCCTAACAGAGGGTAAATTTTTCGCCGGCCGCTTAAATTTTAAGCCGGATCAGAGACGGCGCGGAACGATTGCCGAGGCGCGGCAGACGGCGGCTGCCGGCAAATTCGAGATTGCGATAGCCGACCACGTATTGGGTCGGCGGCATCAGCAGATTGGCAAAACGGGAAAACAGGTCGTTTTTGACTTCCAGCCGGTTAGAGGCCAGAAATCTGCCGAAAGCGGGACTCCAAGCCGTCATGCCGAAGTCGCCGAAAATGATTACCGGATCGTCCTCGGCGGCGACGAAGGCATTGACGTAGCCAAGCGCTTTCTCTTTATTGCGGCGGGACATGCCCGACAAATCAAAGCTTAAAAAAACATAGCCACGGCCGCCGATTTCCAAACTGACGAAAGCCGCGCTGCGGCCGCCGCCGAGACCGATGCGGCCGGCCGAACGCGGCGGCCGGGAGGAAACCATAAAACTCTTTCCTTCGTCATTGTCGGCCAAGTGATAACCGGCAGGCACCAGCCCGGAAGGACTGACGCCGTTTAAAACCGGATCGATCACCGCCAGCAGATCCGCACGCCGGCGGTCGGCAGTTTCAAAAATGTCGAGCAGCGACGACGGACGCGGCTGATAAATCATCCCGAAAGCCGTTTTCCCCTTTCCTTCCCCGCCGGAAAAAAGCACCGGCACCGACGAGGAAACGACAAAGAAATTAAGCAGCAAAAGCAGCAGCGCCAAAAAAGAATAGAGAAAAAAGCGGTTGAACAGGGCATAAAACATTACCAGCAGCGACAGCAGGTAAAACTGAAAGCGCCATTGGTTCAGAAACTGGCCGAAGGTGTTGCCGGCAAAGGCCGCCGCCGAAAAAAACGCCAGCAGGACAAGCAGGCTTTTCAATATAAAATCCGTACGGAGGTGTTTTTTTCGCTGTGCAAGATAACCCATTGTTTCCGACTTTTCTTTTTTGTTGTTTTTAAAGCTTGTTTGCATATAATATGTTTTTGAGCAAATGCAGTTTATACCGAAAATAATCTTTTGTAAATGGTGCCTTGAAAAAAACAATGACAGACGAGATCTTTGACTTTTCCGCAATATTCAACCGCATCGCCGCCGCTTTTCAGGCCGGAGAGGACGGCGTCGGCGCCTATCTGGCGGAACTCGGCAGCGTCAAAACAACCGCCCTCATCCTCTTTCTGATGACTCTGGTGCTGGCAATGTGCCTGATCCTCGTCTGGTACGTCAAGTCGGTCGTCGCCTCCATCCAGCGCGAACGCATGCTTGAGCGCGAATACCGGGCAAAAATCGATAATCGTCTGGACAAGAAGCTGGCGCCGGGAGAAGAAACCGGCGGCGAAAACGTCCGGACAATCGACAAAAGCGAGCTGGAAACGCCCGGCAACCGCCGTTCCAAACCGGGCAAAAACGCCCTGCCGCTTGATTTCGACTGGAAAAAAAGCGCCGTTAAAACCGGCAAGGAGGCCAAAATTCCCGCGCCGGACGTTTTTCAATACCAGTTCAAACCGCAAAAACTGGTTACCCTGACCGCGCTCATCATGGACATGCTGGAAAGAAGCGTCGACGAACCGAAAATCGCCCAGACGATCATGTACAAGAACCAGCATCTGAACAGTGAAGACGACATCATCCAGACCATTACCGCAATCAAATTTTTCATTTATCTCTGCGTCAACGGACGTTTTCAAAACCTCAACCCGCACAAAACGCTGCCGCAGGAAGACGCGGCGCTGTTTCACCTGGCCAACGGCGACAGTTCACTGGCATTGGTGCTGATGGAAGAGCTGATCGACCGCAAAATCGCCAAGATCAGGCTGATGGGAGAAGGACGGGAACGGGACAAAGCCTGGTGCGAGGCTTCCAACTGCGCCACCATATTCGGTTCGCTCGCCGCGCTCAGCCACAACCGGCTGGCGGCGGCCGCCTTTGAACTGGCGATTGAGATGAACCCCCGCAACGTCACTGCCTGGGGAAGGCTCGGCGACATGTATTTCCGTGAAGACATGCAGGAAAAGGCGGTATGGGCTTTCAGCAACGTCTTGAACATCGCCGACGAAGGCATTTATACCCAGCAGATTGCCAACGCCAACAAAATGATGGCTTCCTATTACGGCGAAATCGGCAGCCGCGACATTGCCGCCGCAATGCTCAAAAGCGCCAACTCCTTTTATGATTCGATCGGCGTCAACCGGCCGCTGACCGAACAGGAAGTAAAAATCGTCGACCTGATCGAAACCAAGCAGTTTGAAAACGTTGAGAAAATCATTGACAATCTGTTTACCAGCAAAAACTTCCGCCAGAACGGCTATTTATAGTCCTTTTTGCCCGCCGTTCCTTTCGTCGCCTTTCGGGGCGTTTTTTTACCGTTCGCGCTTATACCCGTCCGGCAAAAAGCCCGTCCGAAACCGTGCCCGCTTTTTACGTCTGCCTTAAGACAAAGCTCAACCGACACGAACATATTTTTTCAGAGCTTTTTATGAACCGTCGGATCAGGAGTTTTTTATCACGACAGAAAGCAATGCAATTTGCAAACATTATTAAAACGGCCGTTATTATCAGCTTATCGGTACCGACAAACATTCTGAAAGCTTAGAAAATATGCCCAATGCGCTTCTGCAGATTTTCCCGAAGGGCAAATTCGATGCAGACCGGGCAAAATGCGGAAAGAAAAATGCGGAAAGAAATAAAAGGCGGGGATCTTCGATTTGAAAAAACGAAATCGAAAACAATATTCAAATAAACTTCCACCGGCTAACACCGGTGGTATTAAGCATTCCGAACCTCAAACGCCCGGCCCGAAGCTACGCAAGCCTTACGGCTGGGCTGGTATGTCTGCCATCTACCTGCTTACGCAGACGTTCGAATCATAAAAATACATTCGTATCGATTGAACCAAAAGATTAAATAAAAAACGGTATTCCAAAAGGTACGTTTATATCAGTTGAAGTTAAGGCAAAAAACACCTCAGCGTTCGCGATCCTGATACATTTTGATTTGCGCTTCCAGCGCCTTTTGGTATTCCTTTTCCGAAAGCCGCGTCTTGTCGATTTGCTTTTGCGGACGGCGGTCGTTGTAGGTGCGGCCGCTCTTTTCCATGATCATTTCCTTGACCTCTTTGTCTTTTTTCTTATCCGCTCCGGAGTTCGGCTGCGGTTTTTCTTGCGCCTTTTCCTCAACGATTTCCCTGGCGTTTTCCTTAACGATCTCCTCGTTGCGGGCAGCGGCTTCGCGCGTTTCTCTCACCGCCTCGGCCGGTCGTTCCTTCATTTTTTCTTCCGCCGCCGGATTTTCCTTTTCCGGCTCTTCTTTCCGCGGCTCGGTTTTGTTGATTTCGTCTTCGTTTACCTTGTCACCGGTTTCTTTCGCCGGTTCGGTTTTTTCCTCGCGGACGGCGGCAATTTCAGGCTCCGGCCGTTCGACCGCCGCCTTTTCGTCGGCCTTGACGGAAGAAAGCTCGGTTTTGACGATTTCCTCATTCTTTGCGTTTTCGGGCGCCGGCTTGGCTTCTTCCGGCTTAATTTCCGCTTTTTGCTCCGCTTCCCGCTTCTTTTCCGCCGCCAGTTTTGTTTCCGCCCCGGCTTCCGCCTCATTTAACCGGCGGGCGGCCTTTTTGCTTTCCTCGTCACGGCTTTGGGCTATTTCCTTGGCGGCGGTACGAGCTCTGCGTTCTTCTTTCCGCGGATTTTTCGTTTCCGTCCGCGATTTTTTGGCTGCCTTTTGCTTGACCGCTTCGGCCACCACTTCGTCGACGGAAACTTTTCCCGCCTTCAGGCGTTCTTCGTTCAAAACCCTGGCGTCCGCCCGGCCCAGACCGGCCTGCATTACCACTTTTTCCGCCCGCTCGATCGCCGCTTCCCTGCCGACGTTTTCCTGCAGACGGACATTGTTGATGTTTTCGTTCTGCTGCAAAATCTTCTTTTCTTCTTCGCTTAGGGCGCGCATCAGCGAACTCTCGCGCATATCTTCAAAAACGGGTACCAGAATATAATCGTCCTCGTCTTCTTCTTCGTCCATGGAATCGCGGATTTTGCGGCTTACCTTCTTAAACCCCTTGGGCACGTCAAGCGGCGTTCTGGCCTTGTTTTTGGCTTTCAGGTCGTTTGCCTTGGCGGCATTGTACAGGTTGGCCTCCCTGACGTTGATCTTCAAAGTCAGCCGTTCGTGCTTGTCAATGCCGCTTTTTTTCCACTCAATGTTGGAATCGCCTTCCTTTTCGGCGTCGTCTTTCGGATCTGAAAAAATGTCGTCCATTAAACTACCTCTGATGCAAGCCTTTCTGCCGATTTTAATTTAGACTTTTTTTGCAATTTTGTCAAACGTTATGCGGACACGGTTTTGTGCATCAGCACCATAATCGACTCATTGGAAAGAAGCGAAGAAAAACACTCCACCCGCACCCCGTCGCCGCGGTTTAAGCTGAAAGCTTCGGTCGCGCTGCTGAAGATATGGTTTAAAATGTCCTTTTTCAATTCTTCCCAATCGCTTACGCGGCTGAAAAAAGTTTTCTGGGTTTCAAGAATTTCGGCAAAGGAAGGTTCCTTTTGCAGCATAATCTCGTCGGCGTCCCAGAGATTGACGTAGGCCTGATTGTAAAACTGCAGCCTCCCGTTGGAAGCAAAAATCAGCACCGCCTCCTCAATGCTGTTTAAAATTTCCTGCTGAACGTTCATCAATGCGTTATATTCACGGCGGGCGGTCAGGCGATCGGTAATATCTTCATAAGCGAAAATGAGTCCGCCTTTCAAGTGCGGCGCGCGGATGCGCCGGAGGCTGCGGCCGTCGGGCAGATGGAGCAGGTCTTCCCCGGGCGCGGTCACGGCGGCGAACATTTTATGCTCCTCGCTGCGGAAATAGGGATAATCGGGCACCTCCGGCAACAGCCGCCGTTCGCGCAGATAATCGAGAAAAGCGCCGTACGACGGATGCTCTTCCGGCCAGTTATCTTCCAGCTGCCAAAGACGGACAAAAGCCTGATTGTAAAAAACCAACTTGTATTCGGCGTCAAAAACCGCAATCGCGGTACCGAGGGAAGCCAGAATCTCAAGATGGGCATTCTGGTTTTGTTTGAGGTTACGGCGGAGATTGTCCAGATTGCTGACATCGATCATGGCGCCGACGGTGGCGATCCGATCCAGATCCTGTTCATAATGGAACGGCGTTTCCATTACCTCAAAGCAGCGGCGTTCGCCGTTTTGATTGAGGTAAACGTTTTTCTGCCGGGTTTTGTTGGCGTCTCGGGCCGCGGCGGCCAGTTCCCTTATTTCGCCGCCGCCGAGTTCTCCGCCGGCGCCGGCATATTCCCGGTATTTGCGGTTGACGGTTTTTATTTCCGAATCAGGCGTGCGCATCCACACCGGATAGGGAAGATTGTCGACCAGGTCCCTTAAGTCGCGTTCCCTTCTTTCCGCTTCCTGCTTTTCGTTTTGCAGGGCGTCGATCTTTACCGCAATATAGCTGATGTCGCGGAACCACACGACGTCACTGTAGACGCTGCCGTCCGCGCCGCTGATGCGAACACCGTTCAAGATGAGCTTGCGGCCGTTTTTCAAGTCAAAACGGTCTTCAAACGAAACGCCGTCCTCTTTCAGCAGCGCCACGTATTTCGCAATTTTGTCGGCATCGTCTTTGTAAAAGCTTCTGAGCACTTCGGTAAAAGGGGTTTCCACGCCGCCGTCAAGGTTAAGCAGCACCGCCAGCCGGCGGGAACAGCGCTCGGAAATGCCGGAAGCGGCATCGTTCACCCGGTCATCGGGATAAATGAAGGCAAAATAGCCGTCGCGGCAGGCATAAAGCGTTTCCTCGTAGCGGTCGCGGTCACGGCGGATGAAATAGTTTCTGCGTTTTTCCTGCAACAGCCGCACATATTCCGCCGCCCCCCAAAAAATCAGCGCGGCAAAAACCGCAAATACCGAATACCACAGTTCCGGCGCGGCAAAAAACATGTCGGAAAGCAGGCTGCTGTTCATTTTTTTGCTTTTTCCAGTTAAAATTCGTTGTCTGTCGGCTCTTTTTATAATATAAAAGCAGCAACAAGTAAAATTTTAAAACCAAACGGTAAACAAAAAAGATGCTTAATTTAGCTTTTGACACCACCGCCGGCAGCTGCTCGGTCATACTGACCGAAGACGGAAAAACAGTCGGCAAAATCATCGAAAAAATGGACTTCGGCCAAGCGGAAGCCCTGTTTCCGGCAATTGAAAAAATTATGAACGAAAACCGGCTGAAACCGGCCGATCTCGACCTGATCACCGTTTGCACCGGTCCCGGATCGTTCACTGGCGTGCGTTCTTCGCTGGCGGCCGCGCGCACGCTCGGGCTGGCGCTGCCTTCAACCGGACTGACCGGGGTTTCCGCCTTTGAGGCTTACATTCATGATCTGGCGCCGGACGAGCTGGCCTTTTACAACGCGGTCATTATCGAAACCAAACGGGAAGATTTTTATTTTCAGTGTTTTGACGCCGGCAAAAACAAAATGGGTGAACCGGAAGCGCTGGAATATGACGCCGTCATCGACCGCCTGCGGCATAAAAAGGTAACGCTGACCGGCGACGGGGTCGAACGTTTTCTGAGCCGGCCGTCGGGCTTAAGCCTGCATGTCATCCGGACGGAAGACTGTCTGCCGGTTGAGGCGCTGGCAGCCTGCGGCAGCGAAAAATACCGTTTGAAAAAACTTGATTACCCCAAGCCGCTTTACCTGCGCGCACCGGACGTCTGCATCAAAGCCTGAAAACGCTTTCCGTCGGCAATTTCAAAACCGGAAAGCGTCCGGCAGATGACGGATTTTAAACGGCAGGCAAACCGTCACCGCATCAAAACGGACGTCAAAAGCAGCATATTGCGGATGTTTCTGCAAAAAGGCCTCTGCCGCCCGCCAGATCCGCCGCTGCTGGCGCGATTTGACCGCATAGGCCGCCTTTTCAAGGCTTGAACGCTGTTTAACTTCAACAAACACTATAACATTTTGCCGGCAGGCGACAAAATCGACTTCACCCGCGTTGGTGCCGCGGCCGGTCACATAATTGACGGCAACGATCCGGTAGCCTTTCAGACGAAACAGCAGGCGCGCCAGAAATTCTGCCCAATGCCCTTTGGCGTCAGCCTTCATTTTTAATTTCCACCGCGCGGCGGTAAACCTCGTTTTTGTTCAAACCACAGGTTTTGACCGCTTCGTTTACCGCCGATTTCAGCGGCATGTTTTTCATCAGCTCTTTTAAAACACCGTTCAAATCGATATTTTCCTTATTTTCCGCGGCCGGCGGGGCAACCATCAGGACAATTTCCCCTTTCGGCGGATTCTGCGTGAAATGCGCGATCAGTTCTTCGGCGCCGCCGTTTACGCATTCCTCAAGTTCCCGCCCGCGGAAAAATTCCGCCGCGGCAGTCAGGGTTTTCGTCAGCCGCGGCGCGGTTTCGTAAAAAACCAGCGTGGTATTGACGCTGGTCAGCTCGGCAAACAGGTCCGCGCGCGCCTTTTCGCGGTTGGGAATAAACCCGGCAAACATAAAGCGGTTGGTCGGCAGCCCCGAAAGCTGAAGGGCGGAAATGACGGCGCAGCAGCCCGGCAGCACATAAACCGGCACCTTCTGCTCGCGGCATTTGCGCACCAGTTTGTAGCCGGGATCGGAAATGAGCGGCGAACCGGCGTCGCTGACGAGAACCACCGCCGTTTCCTCGCGGTTGATCAGGTCAATGATCTTCTGCGCCCGTTCCTCTTCGCTGTGGTCTTCGTAAGCGATAAAGGTTTTATCCTGTCCGATGCCGAGCAGGGAAAACAGTTTGCGGGTTACGCGGGTGTCTTCGCAGGCAACGTATTCCGCCGCTTTCAGCGCTTCTTTCGCCCGCTCGGAAATGTCACCCAGATTGCCGATCGGCGTTGCCGTCACATACAGTCCCTTTTTCATCATTTATTGTTCTTCTGCCCCTTTACAACAAAGCTTTTTTCATTTAAATTAACCGGCATAATTGTTTTCGATTTTGGGAAAAAATGCAAGTGTTTAAAAAGATTTGTGCGCTGGCGCTGGCCGGGCTTCTGATCGGCTGCCGCTCAACTTCCGTCACCACCGACAGCGGAATTTACGACAGTATTTCCGACATTGACGAAGCCGCCTTTGAAGCGCCTTCGAGTTTTCGCGTCGGCGTACTGCTGCCGCTTTCCGGCGACGCCGCCCGTTACGGACAGGGTCTGAAACAGGCCGCGCTGATGGCGCTTGAAGACATGAACAATCCAAATCTTATTTTGCAGTTTTACGACACCATGAGCACTCCCGAAGGAGCGCAGGAAGCGGCTGAAAACGCCCTTAAACAAAAAGCGCAGATGATTATCGGACCGCTGACCGGCACATCGGTGCGGGCAATTTCCGACGAAACCAAAGCCGGCGGCGTTCCGGTGGTGGCTTTTTCAACCGACTCCGGCGCTTTGCAAAACAGCGTCTATACCCTCGGGTTGCTGGTGGAAGAACAGGTCAACCGCATCATCGCCTATGCCGCGGGCAGAGGCCGGCGCAGTTTTGCCCTGCTGGTGCCCGACAACAGCACCGGCATTGCGGCAGCGCAGGCGGCGGTCAAAGCCACGGCCGGCAGCGAAGCGAGAGTGGTTAAAATCGCCTTTTATCCGCCGAAATCGACCGACTTTTCGGAAATCATCCGCCAGCTGAGCGACTATGACCGCCGGACCGGCGGTACCAACCGGGAAAAAAACCGGCTGAAGGCACTGGCGGCCAAAGGTGACGCCGAAGCTGCCCGGGCTTTGAAAAAACTGGCAGCCAAAGGCACCGAGGAAAGCGTCGACTTTGATGCGGTGCTGATTCCCGAATCCGGCGCCAGACTGAAATCGGCAGCGGCAATGTTCGGCTATTATGACGTATTTTCCCCGCAGGTCAAATTCCTCGGCACTTCGGTTTGGGAAAATACGCGCCTTAACAGGGAATCGACGCTTATCGGCAGTTGGTACCCGGCCATGTCGCGCACCCACAACGCCTATTTCAACAAAAAATATCATGCGCTTTTCAACGAATACCCGCAGAGCCTGTACGCTTTCGCCTATGACGCGGTGGCACTGGCCTCGGCTCTGGCCAGAAACAACCCCGCCGACATTGACGCCGCCATCACCACCGGAGACGGTTTTGTCGGCATCAGCGGCATGTTCCGCATTTTGCCCGACGGCAAAAACGAACACAGTCTGGACATTATTGAGGTGACCCGTTCCGGCGACGTGGTCGTCGATCCGGCGGCAAAGAAATTCTCTGCCGCCCTGCCCGAAAACTCGCAGGAAAGCGCCGCCCAAGCTTACGACGCCGTTCCGCCGATGATTTTCGGCAAAGACAAGTCGGAAGCCGAACGCCTGATTTTCGGCCGGACGCTTGCGGGCAATTATGATTACGGCGCGCCGGCCGACGGACAGGACAACGGCGGCGGATACGGTTTTTCGTTTTAATCATGTTAATGAAACATTTTTTGCTTGCAAGTCGGAAGGAAATTGACGATAGTAACTGATGTATCACGGAGGGCGTCGGGTCAGGCATTCGCCAACCCGGTCAGGTCCGGAAGGAAGCAGCCGTAACGAAACCGCCTGAGGTCGGCCGCCCTCCGCCTTTTTTAGATAAAGACAAGATTATCGATGGCAGAAGAAGAAAAACAGGAACAGTATGTGGTTCTCGCCCGCAAATACCGCCCGCAGAATTTTGAAGATCTGCTGGGGCAGGATGCGCTGGTGCAAACCCTGACCAACGCCATCAACAACAACCGCCTTCACCACGCTTATATTCTGACCGGCATCCGCGGGGTCGGCAAGACCACCACCGCGCGGCTGATTGCCAAAGCCCTCAACTGCACCGGTCCCGACGGCAGCGGCGGCCCCACCACCCATCCGTGCGGCATCTGCGAAAACTGCAAATCGATCGCCGCCGGCCGCAACATCGACGTTTTGGAACTCGACGCGGCCTCCCGCACCGGGGTTGACGACATTCGCGACATTTTGGACGGCGTGCGTTACAAACCGACCAACTGCCGCTATAAAATATACATCATCGACGAAGTGCACATGCTTTCAAAAAGCGCGTTCAACGCCTTGCTGAAAACGCTTGAAGAACCGCCGGCGCATGTCAAGTTCATCTTCGCCACCACCGAAATCCGCAAAGTGCCGGTTACGGTATTGTCCCGCTGTCAGCGTTTTGACCTTCAGCGGCTGTCGATCGAAGACCTGCTGAAACTGTTTAACAAAATTATTGCGGCGGAAGACCTGAAAGCCGACGACGAGGCGCTGCACATGATTGCGACGGCCGCCGACGGTTCCGCCCGCGACGGACTGTCGCTGCTCGACCAGGCGATTTCGCTCGGCGGCGGCAAAGTGCGCATTGACATCGTTAAGGAAATGCTGGGCATGGCCGACCGCGGCCAGACTTTTGAACTGTTCAATCAGATGGTAGGCGGCGACATGCAGGCGCTGCTCGGCAAATTGCAGGAAATGTACAGAAACGGCGCCAACCCGGCGGCCGTCATCGGCGATCTGATCAACCTGACCCATGCTCTGACCAAAACACTGCTGCTGCCGGGGTTTGTCAACGACGCTTCGCTGTCGGAAAACGACCGGAACTTCCTGAAGGAAACTTCGGGCAAGCTGAGCATTGCCACGCTTTCCAAAATCTGGCAGATGCTGATCAAGGGAATGAACGAGATGCAGACCGCGCCGGTGCCGATCGACGCGCTGGAGATGATTTTGATCCGCATCGCCTACTCCGCCAACCTGCCTTCTCCC
>OLWP01000628.1_pt1 | contig 11865 bp, 10 predicted proteins | sample 1673741 | NCBI WGS metagenome assembly OLWP01 (sample SAMEA103958125, study PRJEB25191) | human gut metagenome
TGAAATTCGTGAGGTCGTGGTATTCCTGGCGGAGCGTCTGGATGTCCTGCTCCTTGGCGACCGTTGCATTCGGTGCGTCCTTGGATTTATTGACTGTGACCTTGCCGGAATCCGTCGTTCCTGTCACGCCGGATGCGAAGGTGGAAACCATGTCCGTCACCTCGCCGTAGAGGGAGTCATCCTTCTTGGCGGATGAAGGCGCAGAAGAAGCCGCTTTGGGCGCGCTTCCTGTAAGACTGGCCGGAATGTACTTCTCGATGCCGCTTCCCTGAGAGAAACCCCAGTAGACGGCGCAGGCCAGAACGATAAGCATGAAAAGTCGTTTCATTGTATTCCTTCCCTGAAAACGGGATATTTCCCGTAGATATTCTGTTCTTTATTGTATCATAGGAAAAGAAAAGGGAAAAATGGGAAGAAATGGCCCCTGATGATTTTAAAAGGCTTTTTCCTGCCAATCGAAGGATAAAAAGGGAAATATCTTTCCTGATGCCTTTCCAAAGTCTCTGAGTGCGGTATTTCTTAAAATATGGTATAATAATTACACAAGCTGTATATCAGAAAAATATAGGATATCTGTTGGCAGTGGTGCATCATTATAGGCCGCTGCGTTTTTATGTGAAGGAGAGTTGTATGGCTGAAGACATTCATGAAATTCAGGACCGGCACGCCGAAGAGAACGGCAAGAGCGATTACGGCGCCAAGGATATACGAGTACTGGAAGGACTGGAAGCGGTTCGCATGCGTCCTGGCATGTACATCGGCTCCACATCGGCACGCGGCCTGCATCATCTGGTCTACGAAGTCGTCGACAACAGTATTGACGAAGCGCTGGCAGGCTACTGCACGCACATCGAAGTCGTCCTGAATGACGACGGCAGCTGCACCGTTACCGATAACGGCCGCGGCATCCCCGTGGACATCCAGCCGCAGACCGGCAAGTCCGCGCTCGAAGTGGTGTTCACCGTGCTGCACGCGGGCGGAAAGTTCGGCGGCGGGGGCTATAAGGTCTCCGGCGGCCTGCACGGCGTCGGTATTTCTGTCGTCAACGCTTTGTCCGAATGGATGAAGGTCGTCGTCAAGAGAGAGGGCGAGTTCCATGAAATGAAACTGTCCCGCGGGATTGTGACCCAGCCGATGAAGACCTATGGCAAGACAGATGAAACAGGCACAAGCGTCACCTTCAAGCCGGACGCTGAAATCTTCAAGGAAGGCGTCGACTTCGACTATGACACACTGAAGGTCCGCATGAGAGAGCTGGCCTTCCTGAACAAGGGCCTCGTCATTACTCTGGAAGACCACAGAGACGGCGCTGTCAGAAGCGAACAGTTCCACTATGCCGGCGGCATCGCCGAATTCGTCCAGTTCCTGAACGAAGGCAAGGACCTCGTCGATCCATCCGTTATTGCATTTGAAGGCGAAAAGGACAAGGTCATTGTCGACATTGCCATGCAGTACCAGACCGGGTACACGGAAAACATGTACACCTTCGTTAACGACATCAATACCGTCGAAGGCGGCATGCACCTGGCAGGCTTTAGAGCTGCGCTCACCCGTGTCATCAATGATTATGCTAGAAAGAACAATTTCCTGAAGCCGAACGAAGACAACCTGTCCGGCGACGACGTCAGAGAAGGTTTGACCTGCGTCATTTCCGTCAAGGTTCCGAACCCGCAGTTCGAAGGCCAGACGAAGACGAAGCTGGGCAATCTTGAAGTCAAGGGCATCGTCGACAACATTGTTTCCGAAGGCTTGAAGACATACCTGGAAGAACATCCGCAGGAAGCACGCGCTGTCATTGAAAAGGGCATCACCGCATCCCGCGCCAGGGAAGCAGCCAAGAGAGCAAGAGAACTCACCCGCAGAAAGAATGCGCTTGAAGTATCCAGCCTCCCGGGCAAGCTGGCCGACTGCACGGAAAAAGATCCGCGCTTCCTTGAAATCTACATCGTCGAAGGTGACTCCGCAGGCGGATCTGCAAAGACCGGCCGTGACCGCCGTTTCCAGGCTATCCTTCCGCTCCGCGGCAAGATCCTGAACGTCGAAAAGGCACGCCTTGACAGAGTCCTGAATTCCGACGCCATCCGTACCATGGTCACTGCCTTTGGCACCGGCGTAGGCGAAGACTTCGATATCAAGAAACTCCGTTACTACAAGATTATCATCATGACCGATGCCGATGTCGACGGCGCTCATATCAGAACACTGCTTCTGACATTCTTCTACCGCTACATGAAACCGCTCATCACTGAAGGTCATGTCTACATCGCTCAGCCTCCGCTGTACCAGGTACGTAAAGGCCGTCAGAAATACTATACCTATGACGACGATGAACAGAACAAGCTTCTCGCAAAGATCGGCATCGACGGATGCGCCATCCAGCGTTACAAAGGTCTTGGCGAAATGAACCCGGAACAGCTCTGGGACACCACCATGAACCCGGAACAGCGCGTCATGCTGAAAGTCGAATTGACCGATGCTGTAGAAGCAGACCGCCTTTTCACCATCCTCATGGGCGACAAAGTAGAACCAAGACGTCTCTTCATTGAAGAACACGCCAAGGATGTAACGAACCTCGACCTGTAATCAGAAGGGGCTGTGACAAAATGCAAAAACATTTTGCCGCAGCCTTTTTTCCATGTCTTGACAAAAACGGGTTAAAATCCTTAAATCTGTATTTATATTCTTCGATAACGAGAAAGAAAGATTAAAAAAATTCAGAGTTGTAACAAAATTTTATCGAAAAAACCGTAATTTGTATTGGAACTATCGAGCCAAATGGTATAAAATAATAACGATGTAAAGAGAACGTCAACGTATTCACTGGAAAGGGGATTTGTGATGGAATATTTCTATCCTGCAATAGTCAAGCATGATGCAAAAGGAGGAATTTTCTCTGTCATATTCCCGGATCTGAATGGATGTCAGGCGCAGGGGCGCACCGCTGAGGAAGCAGTTCTAAAGGCAAGGGAAGCTCTGGCAGCCTCTCTTCTGGAAATGGAAGAAAAGGGCCTTGAAATTCCGCCGGCATCGGATGAAAGACTTTTTCGTCTCCGTTATGGCGGCAGCCGCTGCTGCACCATTCTGGTCAATATGGAAACCTACCGTGAATACCGTGAATATAAAGTAAGAGCCGCCGATCATCAGACGGCGGTATGGGCAGAGACAGCCCGCAAGACAAGACGAGTCGGAATTCTGGCAAGAGTCTTCGGATTAAGGTAATCAAGAGCCGCGGCTTCGTGCCGCGGTTTTTTTAGTGACCTGGGGAGGAAACTATGTGGGAGATGATTCCGAAGGAACTGGATGAGACGGATATGAAAATCATCCACGCCCTTCGAAAGAACGGACGCATTTCTATGACAGAGCTGGGCAAGGAAGTCTTCATGACGAGCCAGGCCGTGAAGAACCGCATTGCAAGGCTGCAGGACTTGGGCGTCGTGGAGCGCTACACGGTGAACGTGAACTGTCCGCTCTTCGGCTACACGATCCACTGCGTCTTCGAGCTCGTGACAGATGAGAAGACGAGGGAAGGCTTCCTCGAATTCATGAAACATACAGAATACCATATTTTCCACTGCTACCGCGTGGACGGCGCATACCGCTTCTTTCTTGATGCGCACTTCCACAGCGAAAAATCCAGAGCGGACTTCATCCGTGAAGTTTCCGCATTCGGCCGCCTTACGACACATCAGGTCATGGAAGAAATCCAGGGCCTTCACCCCGTAGATGAATGATCATCCACGCTGTTTTACAATTTATAAGGAGACTGGGAAAGGCCTCCTTTTTTATTGCTTTTTATACCCGGGGCGCCTTCGCACCGCTCCCGCCATCCGGCACTGATGCTTGCAAATCATCCTTATTTAGGCTATACTTGCAAAATGTGCATAGCAAATACAACTTATCATAGAAAGAAGGAATACTATGACAATAGAACTTAATTTGTACCAGACGCTGGCAGCCGCTGTCGCCGTCTTCTTCCTGGGAAGCTTCCTGAAGGACAGGGTCAGCATTTTCAGGAAATACTGCATTCCTGCGCCTGTCATCGGCGGGACGATTTTCTCGATCGTGAACTGCATCCTTTACACGCAGGGCATCTGGAACTATTCGCAGGATACCGTCATGCAGAACTGGTGCATGATGCTCTTCTTCACCAGTATCGGCTACATGGCAAGCATCCGTCTCATCAAGAAGGGCGGACTCCTTGTCGTCAAGATGGCCTTTCTTGTCTTTTTCCTGATTGTCATTCAGGATCTGGTCGGTGTCACTTTTGCCAATGCCTTCTCGCTGAATCCGCTCATGGGTCTTGCAGATGGTTCGATACCGCTTGTCGGCGGTCACGGCACATCCGGCTCCTTCGGTCCTGTCCTTGAAGCGCTGGGTCTTAAGGATGCGACAACGATTGCTTTTGCTGCCGCTACCTTCGGCCTTGTCTCGGGGAGTTTCCTTGGCGGCCCGGTCGGAGAGCTTTTGATCCGTCGCTTCCATCTGAAATCTGATGAAGATGAAAACGGAGATGAAGTCCCGGAAAACCGCACGGAACATGAAATCGAAGGTGATGATGCAGCCGCTTACCTCAATATGGACCGCTTCATGTACGCTTTCGGACAGCTCCTCCTTGCCATGGGACTTGGCACATATGTCAGCCAGTTCTTCATCAATATCGGTCTCGTATTCCCGGGATACATCGGTGCCATGCTCGTTGCTGCCGTCATCAGGAATATTTCCGACATGACCGGGCTTTTCGGATGCTACCAGAGGGAAAGTGAAGTCCTTGGCGGCATCTGCCTGAACGTATTCCTTTCTTGTGCGCTCATGAGCCTGAAACTCTGGCAGCTGGCAGACCTTGCTATTCCGCTGATTGCAACGCTCATCGTGCAGGTTTCCATCATGGGCCTCTTCGCTTACTTCGTCATCTTCCGCGTCATGGGAAGAAATTACGAAGCAGCCGTCATGGCATCCGGCAGCTGCGGCTTCGGCCTTGGTGCCACACCGAACGCCATCGCGAATATGAACGCCATGTGCGAAAGATTCGGCCCGGCGCATACCGCTTACTTCGTCATTCCGCTCATCGGCGCTTTCGTCGTCGATTTCCTGAATGCATCCGTCCTCATGGTCTTCATGAATATCCTGAAGTGACAATCGGCGGGGCGGTTTCATTCATGATATAATAAGAATGATTTACCATTGAATGATGCATTCTCCAAAGGAGTACACTTATGTTCGATTTTCTTGACCTGTCTACGCTGATCTACCGCGTACCAGCGCTTCTTCTGGCGCTCTCCTTCCATGAATACGCGCACGCCGTCGTATCCGACTCGCTCGGAGATCCCACGCCTTCTGCCACGGGCCGTCTGACGATGAACCCGCTGGCGCACCTTGATGCTGTGGGCACGCTGCTGCTTGTCCTCTGCGGATTTGGCTGGGCGAAGCCCGTCATGATCGACCCGCGCTATTACAAAAACTACCGCTCCGGCGTCCTCAAAGTATCCCTGGCAGGCCCCGGCGGCAACCTTCTTCTCTGCTTCATTTCCATCTTTCTCATGGGGCTCTTGCAAAGATTCGGCATGCTCGGCATGGGCGGATACCAGTTCCTTTACTGGATCATGCTTTACAACGTATGGTTCGCCTTCTTCAACCTCATCCCGGTCCCGCCGCTCGACGGCTCCAAAGTCGTCAGCATGCTTCTTCCTGGCGAACTCTCCTGGAAATTTGAAAACTTCAACGCACAATACGGCTTCATCATCCTCATGGTCGTTGTATTCTCCGGCGTTGCCAACAAATTCCTGAGCCCGCTCTCCAACCTCTTCGTAACCCTCTGCTACAACATTACCTACATCCTGCTATAGTTGGCGGGAATAAAGTTAATTCCCATAACGGACGATGAAACTCTTCGAACCGGACAAAAGGTGCAAAACAAAAAAAGAGCTGTAAAATGATCCGTCATTTTCACGGCTCTTTTTTATGCTTTTTCCGCCGCCTGATGTATAATGAAAAATAAATTCTCGTGGAAGGAGGACATCATGATTACTACCTGGCTGATTTTCGAAATGGCAGGGACGATTGCCTTTGCTTTTTCCGGCGCTGCTGTCGGGCTCTACAAAAGAATGGATATTTTCGGCATCACGGTGCTCTCCGTCATGACGGCGGTCGGCGGGGGAATGATCCGCGATGTCCTCTGTGGCATCACGCCGCCATCAGTCCTCCGTTCTCCGGAAGGGCTCATCGTGTCGATCGTGACGGCGCTTGTCGTCGGCTTCGGCTATCCTCTTTTCCGCATCCCGAAGAGAGGGAAATGGGTCATCACGATCCTGTACCACTTGTCCGATACGATCGGCCTTGCCGCTTTCACCGTGACAGGGGCGCTCACTGCGTTCTACCGCTATCCTGGCTACGACATCGTCCTTCCCGTTATGCTGGGGCTCATCACCGCTGTCGGAGGCGGCATCATCCGCGATATGATGGCGCGCCGCATGCCCGTCGTCCTTTACATGGACGTCTATGCCATCGCATCGATTGCAGGCGGCCTTCTCCTCTGCGCTTTGAGAGAGCCATTGGGCACGCCGCTCGCCTCCTGGATTTCCTTTGCCTTCGTCCTGCTCCTCCGTTTTCTTGCCATCCATTACCACTGGCAGCTCTATCATCCGCACCGCCGTTTCCGCACGATCCAGAGGGACTGAATTATTTCTTTACAAAAATTTTTCTTGACAAGCATTTGCGTTGAGCGTAATATCATAACCAACTTAAGGAAATTACTTAAGAAACTGAATAAAGACCTTACAAACCGGTGAGGCGGAGATAAAAACAGGAAATGCACTTCCAGAGAGCGGGGATTGATGGGAACCCGCAGTACGCAGCCCGTTAAATGGACCGCCGAGGGCGCTGTCAAAAGGAGAAATCCCTAGTATTCAGCGACGCATCATCTGCGTTATTGATGAGGGGTATGTTAGTACCCTGCGAGAGAGGGAGAAATCCAATTAAGGTGGTACCGCGAGTGTATATGAATGAGTACCGGGCATCCGGACTTTGAAATAGAGACCCGTCCTTGACAAATTTACTTTTGTCGAGGGCGGGTCTTTTTTGTTATCCGGAAGCGGAAAGGAGAAACAGGATGGAACAGTTGGAAAGAATCAAAGCCTATGCGAAAGACTACAGAAGAGTTCCGATCGCTAAGGAAATCTTCGCAGATGTCCGCACTGTCATCGGGACATTGAGAGTCCTGAAGAAAGTCAGCAGGACAGCATTCCTCTTCGAAAGCGCGGACAATACCGAGCGATGGGGACGCTATTCCTTCCTGGGATATGATCCAAAGCTTGAGCTCTTCGTGAAGAACGGAAAGATGACCGTCAAGGGCGCCGTCACAGAAACATTTGAGACAGACGACCCGGCCTCCGTCATCAGGAAAGTCCTTCACGAATATCACTCTCCGGAAATCCCGGGCATGCCAACATTTACCGGCGGGCTTGTCGGATACTTCGCCTATGAGTACGCGAGGTACTCGGAGAAGAAACTCTATTTCAAGGAGGAAAAGGAACCGGATATTTCCTTCAACGATGCGGACCTCATGCTTTTTGACAAGGTCATCGCATTCGACCATTACAGGAAAACGATCATCCTCATCACAAACGTCGACACGAGCGAGATCGAGACGAATTACGAAAAAGCGGTGAGGGAGCTCGATGAAATGGCAGAGCTCATCGCTTATGGAAAGGAAGCGGACATTCCGGAAGGAAAGCTCCTCAGCGATTTCGAAGACGAGTTCACCGAAGAAGAGTACGAAGCGCTCGTCAGAGAAATCCAGCAGCGGATCCATGACGGAGACATTTTCCAGGCCGTCCTTTCCAACGGCAGGAGTGCCGCTTTTGAAGGAAGCCTCCTCAATGCTTACCGGGTGCTTCGGACAATCAATCCTTCGCCCTACATGTTCTACCTTTCAGGCCACGACATAGAGCTCGCCGGTGCATCGCCCGAGACGCTCATCAAGCTGACGGGCGGCGAGCTTGAAACCTTCCCGATCGCAGGCACGATGCCAAGGGGAAAGACAGACGAGGAAGACGAAGCACTCGAAGAAAGGCTGGTCAGTGACAAGAAGGAACTTGCCGAGCACAATATGCTGGTCGACCTAGGAAGGAACGATATCGGAAAGATCAGCCGCTTCGGATCCGTCAGGGTGAGGGAGCTTCGGAAAGTGAAGCGCTTCTCCCACGTGATGCACCTCTGCTCCTTGGTCACGGGGAAGATCCAGGAAGGAAAGGATGCGCTCGATGCCCTGGCAGCCGCGCTTCCGGCAGGCACGATGTCAGGAGCGCCAAAGATCAAGGCGATGGAAATCCTCCACGGGATGGAGAAATCGCCTAGAGGCGTCTACGCAGGCGCCGTCGGATACCTGAGCCTCACAGGAAATATGGACATGTGCATCGGCATCCGCATGGCAGCCGCCAAAGGGGGACGGGTATTCGTGAGAGCCGGCGCAGGCATCGTCAAGGACAGCGTTCCGAAGAGCGAATACAGGGAAACAAGGAACAAGGCAGAAGCGATGATTGAAGCAGTCAGGAAAGGACAGGAGGCGGAGGATTATGATTTTACTCATTGACCATTACGACAGCTTTTCCTTCAACCTCTACCAGCTCGTAGGAAGCCTTTCTTCGGACATCAAAGTCATCCGGAGCGACGAGCTCACCGTGAAGGAAATAGAAAATCTCAATCCTTCCCACATCATCCTTTCACCGGGAACGGGGCGGCCGGAAAATGCAGGCGTCTACGAAGAAGTGATTGAAAAGCTCAGGGAAAAAATCCCGATATTAGGCGTCTGCCTAGGCCATCAGGCGATCGGCGAAGTCTACGGGGCAAAGGTCATAAGCGCTCGGGAAATCCTTCACGGGAAATCCTCAGACATAGAAATCATCAAAGAAACGCCGCTCTTTGAAGGGCTCGGGACATCCTTCGAAGGGGCCAGATACCACTCTCTTGCGCTCGACCCGGAAACGATTGCGGGAGACCTCACGGTGACAGCCGTTTCCGATGACGGCGAGGTGATGGCCGTCGAAGACAGCAAAAGAAAAGTCTACGGCGTCCAGTTTCATCCGGAATCCATATTGACGCCAAAGGGCGGAACGATACTTAGCAATTTCTTACAGCAGTGAATGAGTGAATCAGGGGGAATCTATCATGATACAGGAAGCAATCAAAACCATCGTAAAGGGCAGCGAACTGCCATTTGAAACAGCGAGAGAATCCATGGGGGAAATCATGAGCGGGAAAGCATCGGAAGCGCAGATCGGCGCCTTCCTGGCTGCTCTTTCACTGAAAGGCGAGACCGTCGGGGAAATTACAGGATTTGCCAGAGCCATGAGAGACGCATGCGTGCCGGTCTCCCATGAAGGAGAAGTCTTTGAAATCGTAGGGACCGGGGGAGACGGAGCAGACACCTTCAACATTTCCACCACATCCGGCTTCGTCATCGCATCCGGTGGCGTCGCCGTCGCCAAGCATGGCAACAGGAGCGTTTCCTCCCGCTGCGGCGCGGCGGACTGCCTCGAAGCGCTCGGTGTCAACCTGGCTTTGACCGGCAAGGAAAACACCGAGCTTTTGAAGAAAGCAGGCATGTGCTTCATGTTTGCTCCCGTCTACCACAGTTCCATGAAGTATGCGGCCCCGGTCAGGAAAGCCCTCGGTTTCCGCACCGTGTTCAACATCCTGGGACCGCTTGGAAATCCGGCCGACGCGACGATGCAGCTCATGGGCGTCTATGAAGAAAAGCTCGTCGAACCGATGGCTAAAGTCCTTTCGAACCTGGGCGTCAAGAGAGGTGCTGTCGTCTACGGCATGGACGGGCTGGACGAAATCACCGCCTGCGACAGGACGCTCGTCTGCGAATTCAAGAACGGCCTCTTCCAGAAGTACCTATTAGATCCCCGTGACTACGGCATGGAGCTTGCGCATCCGGGCGACCTCAAGGGCGGGGACAGCCGGGAAAATGCAGAAATCACAAGAGCCGTCCTCTCCGGAGAAAAGGGACCGAAGAGAAATGCAGTTCTCCTGAATGCTGGCATGAGCTTCCACCTTGCAGAGGGCATGTCCCTTGCTGAAGGCATCCAGAAGGCAGCGGACCTCATCGACAGCGGCAAAGCCCTTGCCTTCATGGAACGCTTCATCAGACTCTCAAGGGAGGCGGCACAATGATCCTCGACACACTGGCAGAAGGCGCGAGGCGGCGGGCCAGGGTCCTGGAAGAAGCTGACGGCGAAGGCATCAGGGAAGCGGCGATAGCAAGAGCGCTTGATGAAGACGTCCATGATTTTCCCTTCGAGAGAAATCTCCGGGCAGAAGGCGTGAACATCATCTGCGAAGTCAAGAAAGCATCGCCTTCCAAAGGCATCATCGCTGATCACTTTCCCTACCTTGAAATAGCCAGGGACTACGAAAGGGCAGGGGCGGCCGCCATATCCGTCCTGACCGAGCCGGACTACTTCCTTGGAAGCGAGCTCTACCTGAAGGAAATCTCCCGCGCAGTGCAGATTCCGATCCTTCGGAAAGACTTCATCGTATCCGAAGTCCAGATCTACGAATCCAAGCTCCTGGGCGCCTCGGTCATCCTCCTCATCGTTTCGATCCTGACGGATGAAGAGCTTACAAGGTTCATCCGGACGGCCAAAGGCCTCGGCCTCTCGGCGCTTGTCGAGACAAGGACGGAAGAAGAAATACGGAGAGCCGTCCTCGCAGGGGCAAAAATCATAGGCGTCAATAACCGAGACCTCCGTGATTTCTCCATCGACAATACCCGCGCAGCAAGGCTGCATTCGCTGGTCCCCGAAGATACCCTCTTCATTGCAGAAAGCGGCATACAGAAGAGGGAAGACATCGAAGAGTTCCTTGCGGCCGGCATCCGAAATTTCCTCATCGGGGAAGCCATGATAAAGGCCGAGGACAAGGCAGAAAAACTTGCTGAGTTCATCGGGGAAGAGCCACGGGTCCAGTGCAAGATCTGCGGGATTTCAAGGGAAAGGGATATCGATTTCTTAAACGATGCCCTTCCCGATTACGCAGGCTTCATCTTTGCAAGAAGCCCGAGGAAGGTGACGCCCGATAAAGCGGCCGGCCTCATCAGTTTGCTGGATCCACGGATCAAGGCGGTCGGCGTCTTTGTGAATGAAACGGCAGAGACCATAGCAGACATTGCAAAGAAAACCCATCTCTCCGTCATCCAGCTCCACGGGGATGAGGATTTTGAAACGATCCGCGAAGTGAAGGAAAGGACAGGACTTCCCGTCTGGAAAGCCATCCGGGCAGGAAGCGAGGAAGACATTCTTCCATGGAACGATTCGCCGGCCGATGCCCTTCTCCTTGATGCAAAAGTCATGGGGAAGAGAGGCGGCACAGGAAAGCGCATCGATCCAAATCTCGCCAGAGCGGTAAGGAAGCCCTTCCTTCTGGCGGGCGGCATGAATTGTGAAAATATCGTCCGGGCAGCGCGCATCGCAAGGCCCTTCGCGGTCGACGTGAACAGCGGCGTTGAAACGGACGGCATGAAAGATAAAGAGAAAATACAGGCGGTAATCCGTCTTTTGGCCCGGTCGGGCCTGCGGAAAGGATGAAAGGTATGACGAAAAGAGAAGGACGCTACGGCGTGCACGGCGGACAGTATGTCCCGGAAACATTGATGAATGCAGTCCTCGAGGTCGAGGAAGCGTATGAAAAGTACAAGAATGATCCGGATTTCAATAAGGAACTCGACGACCTGAACAGGAATTACACAGGCCGCCCCTCGCTCCTCTACTATGCCAAGAAAATGAGTGAAGACCTGGGCGGAGCGAAGATCTATCTCAAGAGAGAAGACCTCAACCACACAGGCGCCCACAAGATCAATAACGT
>OLWP01000636.1_pt1 | contig 11717 bp, 10 predicted proteins | sample 1673741 | NCBI WGS metagenome assembly OLWP01 (sample SAMEA103958125, study PRJEB25191) | human gut metagenome
TCCATGTCAATGCCTCCTGTCCTTATTGATCATCCTGGATGACCCCGTATTTCCGCAGCATCACCACTCGGCGATTGCCGATCTCCACAGCGCCCTTCGCACTGCCTTGATCACGGTCCAGCACATAATTCAGGATGCGGTTTCCCCACGCCCGCGGCAGCATCCAAGGATGCGCGTTCAGATACGGATAACGCCCAGCCAGATCACTGACGCCTGGAAACAAGCTCTTGCGCAGTGAACGCTTCCCATCCGCCACTGCATTCAGCGTGATCGTGCTGGAGTGCTCCCTTTCCTTGGAGCTCTTGCCAAACAGCCCCGCCGCGACGATATCATCCAGCAGCTCCGCATAATCCAGCGCCGCAAGATCGATACCCTGCGGCAGCGTGATCCGACTGACATCAAAGCCCAGATGATCTACCGCGATGGCAAAGACATTCTCACACAGCGTCAATACGTGCTCTTCATCCAACACCGCATACAGATGATCCCAATCAATTTCTGGGCCAAAGCGCTCCGCATACATGATGATGTCCAGCACCTGCCGGATGCCCACGCCGCCATGCAGAAAATGCTTGACGAAATGCATGATGAGAAACAGCATATGCTGCGCATGCGAAAGCGAATACACATCACAGCCCATGATCCGGTGCACCGCCGGATGCGCAAAGGCATCCGCAAAAAACTGCTGATAAGAGCCATATGCCTGTGACTTCTCCGAGAACAGCGTCGTATGCAGCTCGATCGACAGTCCGCTCGCCGGATCCAGCATCGTCGTCACCTCCGCGCTGCGGTTAGCGACCTGAAAGCCATCCTCCACCATGATCTGCTCTGCCCGCGCGCTGTCTTCCTTGCGCACATACAGATCCTCATCATTGGACGGCCGGTTATCTGGTTTCGGATACAGAGAACGACAGACGATGCCCTTGAGCACGAGCACCTTCAGGTCCGCCTGCAAGAAACGCTGATACAGCCGCACGAAACGATCGCTCTTGATCGCCTGGATCGCATTGATCCGGATTGCGTACTTTTTCCACTGCGCCTGCAGATCATCCGGAAATCCCGGAAATCTGCCGATCTGTTCATACAGAAGCGCAAGCACCTCATGCTGCAGCCCAAGCACGAACAGCTTGGCGAAATCAACTTCTCGCGGTTCAGAACGCAGCCCCAGCCGCGCATCCCTCAGCAGACTCAGAAACTCTTCCATCGCGTCCTCCATTTCCGTCAATTTTTCAGACTTATTTATTTTATCATACTTCAAATTTTATACAACCAAGACACCGCCTTTTCCTTGCCCGGAAGCGTTTACCACGTCATATAAAAACCGCCGAATGCAAGAATCAGCACCCCGCGGCAAACATTCTCTTTCCTATTATTAATTATATCTCACCAGCCAAGACATCGTTCACCAGAACTTCACCGCACTTTCAACAGCCGACTACCTAGACATCACATCAAAAGACTATACTGAAATCTGATTAAAATCAGAAGGGAGATACGACGATGAGGACATATACGACACCAAAGATGGCGAGTGAGCAATTTGCACCGAATGAATATATCTCAGCATGCACAACATACAACATTGTCTGCAATACTTGGGATGCAAACAACGTAGAGCGAAATTGGCGAGTTGTGGTAAATGGAAGGTGGACAACCAACTATGCAGCAGGCCAGACACATAGTCCTGACGCATGCGGGTCTATCGGCAACTATACTGTGATTGACTCAAACAACGATGGACTTATCGATCGAATAATTGAGAACAGTTCATCCCTTGGAAAACTTGAATGTACTTTGTTCACAGATTCTACCTATGGAAATGAGGCCAGCTGGAATTCAGTTTCTGTAAATTCTAGAACAATATACTGGACCACCACAGATGATGGACGAGTTTGGCATCATCAAGGCAGTGTCAACAGTATTTCTAGCAATAATCGTTCATAAGTTCAAAAAAGCCAACAACACACAAAAATATAAAAATACAGACTAACATCAATACTCAATATTGCTTGCTAGTCTGTGTTTTTTTACAATTCTTTTAGGAATGGTTAGGACGACTATCGTCAATATTCACTATATTAAGCGTACCATAATGATTATATTCCTGAGATCCATTGTTACTTTGCCACGTTACATTATAAGTCCCTTCTGCTAAATCATATCCTGAAATATTGTATATAGGACGGCTTGTATCCAAAACACCATGATTCATTTCATATCCACTTCCGGTTCCATTAGAGTCACTAAAATTAATCGTAGTAGATTCACCGCATATTCCATGATCTCTGCCATCATATCTAATACGTGGCCCATCCCAACTGAATCCTAAACCCAAATAAATATTCCTACTAAAATTTCGGGAATCAGTACCATCATTAACTCTATATGGACTTCTTCCAGGGATTGCACACTGAATCGTCCCTGTTACACAGGCCGCCACATATTCATTTGCAGCAAATTCCTGAACCTCAACAACAGGTTCCATCCACTCTTTCTTCATAACGATATAACCTCCTCTAATAATGCATACCTTAAAGTATCATGCACAAAATTTAAAGCAGAATTTTGAATCGTATCTTCCGCAGCCTCATATTCCTCTAACGCCTGTGCAACGACTTCCGAAATGGTACGTGGCTGCTGAAAAGCATTCCAGAGAAATGCAGCGGTATCGTTTGGAACCATCACTGCATTCGAAATCTGACAGGCAGTCCCAACGGGAATAATCGCATATTCCCCTGCAATTTCACGCAGCAGATAATCGGAATTGACACGATATTTTTTTTCATTTATCTTTTGTAACAAATCCGGCCGGGTCGGAGAAGCAATCGGTTCCATCACAAACTCCCCTCTTGCAAAATGCTGTGCCTTTTCAGGCAGAAAGTATTTCTGCAGTCAGCAAGAAAAATATGTAGAATGTTCGCAGAAATAAATTACATTTATCATTACAAAAAGATTATAAAAGAAGAACTAGGAAAAGTCAAGTAAAAACTGGAAAAAGATGGGAATGTAATCTGCTCAAAAACGAATTTTGCGATGTTTACTTTTAGTAGAGATGAAAAGGAGGTTTCGTGATAAGATAGAGAAAGAATTTGAAACGGAAGTACGGACAGTATGGGAAGCTATTTGAAAACTGCGCGTCGCATTCTCGTTACTTCAGTGATGAGTTAGACGCGCAAAATTTTTACCAAAATGGGAACAAATGTTTGAGTTATTCCTATGCATATGGTATACTATTTTTATGAAGAAAGATATGTTTACAATTAATAAAAATGGTCTTTCCTATGGTAGAGGATATGTGTACTCTCTGCAGTATCATCTGGTCTGGTGTACAAAGTACAGAAAAAAGGTTTTAAAAGACGGAATTGATGTGGAATGCAAAGAAATGCTGGAAAGTCTTGCACAGGAATATAAATTTCAAATCCTGGCTATGGAGGTTATGCCGGATCATATTCATCTGCTTGTAGATTGCAGACCACAGTTTTATATTTCAGACATGATCAAAATCATGAAGGGGAATCTTGCGCGCCAGATGTTCCTTTTGCATCCAGAGCTAAAGAAAGAGTTGTGGGGAGGACATTTGTGGAATCCGTCTTATTGTGCTGTAACGGTCAGTGACCGGAGCCGTGAACAGGTACTTGCTTACATAGAAGGGCAGAAGGAAAAATCCCGTTAAAACCCGGAGGAGAAAGCGAATGAAAATCATATCCAGTTATGGTGTTGAATTACGAAAACAGAATATTCCGATCCGCCAGACACTGGAGATTTACCGTTCTGCTGTCCGCTATCTGGTCGAAGTGTATGAATCTGTGTGGGAAGAACTGGCCCAAATTGAGGAAAGTAAGAAACGTTTCAATGCAGCGGAACATCTGGTGCATACAACGAAACGGAATCCGGCCCGGTTTGATTTTGATTTCTGCTTTCCCAAGATGCCATCCTATTTCAGACGGGCGGCAGTCCAGCATGCGCTTGGGAGTGTATCTTCTTATCGGACGCGTCTGGAACAGTGGAAAGCAGAGGGACAGAAAACAGGAAAGCCGTATCTGAAAAGTGAGCAGTATGCCATGCCTGTTTTTTACCACGATGTCATGTACCGTGAAAACACAGAAGAGAAAGATGCGGCCTTTTTAAAACTGTACGATGGCCATGACTGGAAATGGTTTGCTGTGCGGCTGAAACATACGGATATGGAATATTTAAGAAAACACTGGTCGGGCAAAAAAGCTTCGGCGCCAACGTTGGAGAAAAAGCACGACAAGTATTTTCTGCGTTTTACGTATGCGGAAGAGGTATCTTTAAACCGGACACCTGTCAAAGAACAAACGATCTGCAGTGTGGATCTCGGCATCAATACGGATGCAGTCTGTACCATCATGCGTCCAGACGGAACTATCCTGGGAAGAAAGTTTATTAACTTTCCCAGTGACAAAGACCGGATGTACCGTGTGCTGGGACGGATTCGAAGATTTCAGCGGGAACATGGATCGCGTCAGGTGCAGGGAAAATGGGCATATGCAAAACGTCTGAATACAGAGCTTGGCAGAAAAATTGCAAAGGAAATCGTTTTTTATGCATCAGAAAATAAGGCAGATGTGATTGTTTTCGAATATCTGGAAATGAAAGGAAAACTTTCCGGGAAGAAAAAGCAGAAACTGCAGATGTGGAGAAAACGTGATATCCAGAAACGGTGCGGACAGCAGGCACACAGAAAGGGAATCCGAATTTCCCGGATTTGTGCCTGGAACACGAGCAGGCTTGCCTTTGATGGATCAGGAGAGATTGCCCGTGATACACGGGATCATCGTCTGTGTACGTTTCAGACTGGAAAAAGATACAACTGTGATTTGTCAGCATCGTATAATATCGGAGCAAGATATTTTATCCGTGAAATTTTAAAACCCTTGCCGGAAACGGAAAGGTCTTTGCTGGAGGCAAAAGTTCCTGCAGTAAAGCGTAGAACCTCATGTGTTTATGCAGATCTGAGAGAACTGATTTCAGAAATGGAACTGCGTAAAGCAGCATAAACACAGGCAGATATGCAGTGGATTACCTGTTATGTGGAAACCTGCCGTATCCGGCATGGAAGAAGCACATATCTGTGCAAAATCTAAGTAACAGGCGTATCCGCCGATATTTGGTCTGCCGCTTAAAGCGGCCGGAAGCACGTGACTTTAGTCATGTGAGGTTCACTAGCGGTAGAGAATTTCTATAAGGGATGTTGTTGCTTTTTCTTTGATTTAAATCGAATGCATAACAAAAATGTAAGAAAATTTTCACCAAACGTCATAGATTTTCAGAAGAATATATGGTAGTATAGGGCTAACAAAAAAGTATGTGAAAAAAAATAACAAAGTGGAAAGGAGATGCAGGTGTATGAATAAAAAATTAACAGGTATTTTTGCAATGTGTGCTCTGTTGCTGACTGGATGTCAGGGAGCGAAAGAGAGCAGCAAGGAAATTACGCCGCCGGATACCGGATGGGGAAAAACAGTGGATGAAGTGCTTGCCGACTGGAATTTAGATCGGGATCAGGTGGAAATTTTCTCTGAGACCGAAAGTGCAGCCGCGATCGCAGTAGATACAGAAGCCACTGTTTTCGGCGAGCAAACTTCCAGAGTCATGTTTCAGTTTATCAACCTCGATCAGACCGGAGCGACGGGAAAACCGGTATTGTGCGAAGTAGACATCACCTACCCGGATGATGCCGATATGGATACCGTGAAAAAAGAGATGGAAAAATCCTACGGAAGTTCCAAAGACTCCATTACCCGCTACGAGCTGTACCAGTCGCTGGGCGACGATCAGCTCCCGGAATACACTTACAAAAAAGCAGATCAGCTTTCCGTCTGGTCCGGCGAGAGCCTGAAAGATGCGATTCCTTCCGATAAGAGCACCGAATACGAAACCGCCTGGGAAGCATACCAGCCTGGCCTTACCACCGACAACTGGGAGAACTACACCGAACAAGCAAGCATGGCAACCGCCGTATGCGCATCCGGCGCAGAAGCATTTCCAATGTTTGAAAAAAACGGTGTCAGCCTCGAAGCTTATCCGGGACTGGTATATGAGCAGGTGAAAAAGTAATATGAAATGTAACTATTCAGAGCCATGCGAAATGGAAGAAAATCGTGAATCATGCTTGCATGAATGAACGGTTTTCTGGAATTTCATATGGCGAGAAGCAACATCGAGATGCAGCGCAAGCGGAATCGAGATGGGGTTCTGAATAGTTACTATGAAATAAGAAAGTCATAAACTCCCGGCAGTGCCGGGAGTTTTTCCGTGCATAGGGAGAAGGAAAAGAGTGTGTCCCGGAAAAATTTATGATATACTGAAAAGAGAAAATTCAACTTTTGGAAGGTTCCCGGAATGTCTGTTTTGGAAGAGAGATGATTTCCTTGAAACGTATGAAAAAGAGAAAAATCACTATGTTAGCTGGAGTGATCCTTTGCGTGATTGCGGGATGTCTGGTAAAAAGAATGACGGCGGTGTATACACAGAAAGAAAATCCCATTGGTCCTGAGCGGGGTACGACAGATGTTTTCCTGACGGCAGCAGATTTCATCTCAGAAAAATCGGATCAGGAACTGCTGCAGGAAATCGAAACCTTTGATACGGACAAAGCCGAGATGATTTATCTTTATATCCCGGAAGACACCGGAGCCGGAATGTCCTTTGCGATCACGCGCGAGGATCATCCGGAGGAGATGGACGAAATTCTCTCGACCATTTACGGAGAAAAAATTTCCTGCCAGAAGCCAAAACAGGTATTCAACATGACAGAGAGGATTTTGTATGATTATAACTGGTATGTTCTGATCTACGATCATGAGATGAATCAGATGGCGCTTGTATTTCTGTATTCCGATGATGTGATTGTATACAATGGTCATGTACTTCAGACAACAGAAACGTATGATGAAAGCATTCGCCCGTGTATTTTAAAACTGAAAGAGGAGAATCAGGAAAAACTGAAAAGCGGAGAGGCAACACAAAGAAGGGTTGCGATTCCATAGAAAAATAGAGAAAAGCGTGCCTGGAGAACAGACACGCTTTTTAACGTCATGCAGAATGAAAAAGTCTGATGAATATTTGGAAGTACGATTTTAATTTGCACAATTCCGCTCACACAGGAACGCCAGCCCTTTCAGCAGAAGGTTCGGGTCATAGATATGAGGATGTAAAACGAGCGGTTCGACGAAGCGTGCCGCGCCGCCGGTGAGGATGAGGGTGGCGGGGGAGCCGAGTTCGGCTTCGATGCGCTGGACCATTCCGTCGAGCATCGCGGCCATGCCGACGATGGTGCCGGAGAGAATGCATTCTTCGGTGTTTCTGCCAATGATGCGTTTCGGGATCTGGAGGTCGAGCCGCGGGAGCTGGGCGGTCCGCTCGGAGAGGGCGCCAAGTCCCATATCGAGTCCCGGTGCGATGGCGCCGCCGCAGAAGACGCTGTTTTCCCGGATGACATTGAAGGTCGTCGCTGTTCCAAGATCCACGGTGATGACCGGCAGCGGATAATGTGCGGCGGCCCAGGCTGCATCAACGAGGCGGTCGCGGCCTACTTTTTCCGGTTCCGGGATGGAAAATGTCATGCCGAGATCACTTTCGGATGTGACGAGCAGCGGTTCTGTGCCGAACAGATTACGGACACATTCCTGCAGAAGCGTCAGAACCGACGGAACAACGCTGGAAATGATGACGCCCCGAAAGTCGGACGGGGAAAGATTCTTGTCTTCAAAAAGCTGCTCGATCGCAGATTCATACTGGCTGGCAGACCAGGTGTGGTTGATGTCAATCCGGGCTGTGAATTCGAGGGAATACGCTTGCTGCGGTGCGATCCGGACGCCGCCGAGCGTAACGGTTGTGTTCCCGATATCAATGGCTAAAATCATAAAAATACCTCGCGATTATTTTAAAAGTAGAGCTCTTTTGTCCTTTTATTATAAAGCCTTTTTGCATCAATGGCAAACAGGATTGGTTGTAATCTGTTTTTCTGTCTGCTATACTTAAAACTATCATAGGAAAAAAGCTGCTTCGAGGCAGCAGAACGGAGTTACAATGGAAAATCTTGACGGAAAATGTGTTGCACTTGGTGTGACAGGCGGAATTGCCGCCTATAAAATGGCAAATGTGGCGAGCGGTCTTCGGAAAGCCGGAGCAGACGTGCATGTCATCATGACCGAAAACGCGACGCAGTTCATCACCCCGCTGACGTTCGAGACGCTGACCAACAACCGCTGCGTGGTCGATACGTTTGCGCGTGATTTTAAATATGAGGTGACGCATATTTCGCTGGCAAAAGCGGCGGATCTGATTATGATTGCCCCGGCTACCGCCAATGTGATTGCAAAAATGGCACACGGCATTGCAGATGATATGCTGACAACGGTGGTGCTCGCAGCGAAGTGCAAAAAGCTGGTCGCTCCGGCGATGAATACGGCGATGCTGGAAAATCCGATTACGCAGGATAATCTGGCGACGCTGAAAAAATACGGTTTCGGCATCATCGAGCCGACCGTGGGAATGCTGGCGTGCAAGGACGTCGGAAAAGGAAAACTGCCGGACCCGGAGGTGCTGCTCGATTATATCGCGATGGAGCTTGCCCGCGAAAAGACGCTCGCTGGTGTGCGTGTCACCGTGACTGCAGGCCCGACGCAGGAATCCCTCGATCCGGTGCGGTATCTGACGAACCACAGCAGCGGCCGCATGGGATACGCGATTGCGCGGGAGGCGATGCTCCGCGGCGCGCAGGTAACGCTGATTTCCGGCCCGGTTTCATTAGCCCCGGTTCCAGGCGTTGCGATGCGACCGGTGACGACGGCGAAGGACATGCTGGAGGCGGTGCGGGAGACATTGCCGGAGACGGATATTCTGATTAAGGCGGCCGCGGTTGCTGATTACCGGCCTGTGACGGTGGCGGATCAGAAAATCAAAAAGAAGGACGGTGACATGAGCATTCCGCTGGAGCGCACCGACGATATTCTGGGATGGGTGGAAAAGAACCGTCATCCGGGGTTGTTTGTGTGCGGCTTCTCGATGGAAACCGAGAACATGGTGGAAAACTCGCGTGCAAAGCTGGAGAAGAAGCATCTGGACATGATCGCGGCAAACAATTTGAAGACAGAGGGTGCCGGCTTCGGTGTGGCGACGAATGTGGTGACGCTGATCACGAAGGACGGCATCAAGGAGCTTCCGCTGATGGGAAAAGACGAAGTGGCTGGCTGCCTGCTGGACGAGATTGCGGCACGGCGGTGATCTTATCGGAATCCGGCATATTTTTTCGTTTCCTGGTTGACGCGGGAAAAATGAATGCGTTATAATAAGCACAGGCGCAGCGGCGCACTTTACTTTTACGAAAACAACGAACGACAGGATAGATAAACGTGGAAACGGAAACAGGGGAAGGCTATGCAGAGCTTTCTTCCGTTTCTGTTTCGTTTTTTTAAGGAGAAATTCGGATATGATATTTGAAACACATGCACATTATGACGATGAGAAATTTGATGAAGACCGCGCAGAGCTGCTTTCCTCGATGCAGGAAAACGGGATCGGGCGTATCATCAATGTCTCGGCAAATCTGGAATCACTGGAAAATACAAGAAAACTGATGGAAGCGTATCCGTTCATCTACGGCGCGTTCGGCCTTCACCCGGATGAGGTGGGCGATCTGAACGAGGACGTGATGGCGCGGATGCTGGAACTCTGCCGCATGGAAAAGGCGGTCGCGGTCGGTGAGATTGGCCTTGACTATTACTGGGACAAGGAGAATCATGAGAAGCAGGAATACTGGTTCCGCCGTCAGATTGCGCTTGCTCGGGAAGAAAAACTTCCGATGATTATTCACAGCAGGGAGGCGGCGGCCGATACGCTCCGCGTCATGAAAGAAGAAAAATCGGAGGAGATCGGCGGCGTCATTCATTGTTTTTCCTACTCTGTGGAGATGGCAGAGGAATACCTGAAAATGGGATTTTATCTTGGCATTGGCGGCGTGGTGACGTTCAAAAATGCAAAGAAGATCAAAGAAGTGGTTCAGATGGCTCCGATGGAGCGCATTCTGCTGGAAACAGACAGTCCGTATCTGGCACCGGTTCCGTACCGGGGAAAACGAAATTCATCTCTGTATCTGCCGTACGTTGTGCAGGAGATCGCAGAACTCAAGGGAATTTCGGAAGAAGAAGTCATTGAGACGACAGAAAAAAATGCGGTCAGACTGTTTCGAGCAGAGGAATAGGAAGCGATACCAGAGGTGTTTCTTCTGTTTTATTTGTTCGGATCAATTCCGTCTGGCCGGACAAATTGAATAGGAGAAAGCGAAAATGGTTGATAAAACAATGATGGGCGACAAATGCGCCGAGCTGGTGCGCGCCGCGATGATCGGTGCGCTCGCAGTGACACTGGGAAACCCGACAGCCGTTTATGCAGCAGAAGAGGAAACGGCCGATCCGGGACAGATTGGAATTGAGATTGCAGGGGAAGCAGCCGTTGGGGCTGCTTCTTTTTGCGTGGAGGAAGATGCGGCGGAGGAGGCACCTGCGGAAGCGGAAGAGGTGACAGAATCGGAAGGTACGCAGAATGATGAGATGGAAGAGGAAAGTGGATCCGAGGGAAAAGAAGATGAGACAGTCCCGGAGGAACCGGAACCGCAGGAGCCTGACGGCGGAGAGAATGCAGGAATGACGGAACCGGGAAAAACGGGCGAGACAGAGCCAGAGGGGCCGGAAAATGCAGAACCGGGAGAGGCAGGCGAGACAGAGCCAGAGGAGCCGGAAAATCCAGAACCGGGAGATCAGGGAGACATGCCGGAAACACCGGGAAACAGTGAAATGGATGGACCGTGGCCGGGCGAAGGGGAAGATATTTCCAACGATCCATGGCCGGGGCAGGAAGAAATCGGCGGCGGAGATGGGGAGCAGATGGAACCGCCGGAGGAAGAAAACGGATCTGCAGGAAGTGATGATGCAGCTGGTGGGGACAAGACGGCAGAAGTCTCTTCGGATTCTGATTTATCACAGTCTGCGGAACCGCCAGCCGCCGAGGCTGAGCCCGTCTTTTCGGCAGAGCAGGAAGCTGAGCGCACGCGGGAAAGCTACAGTGAGTGGCAGGCGGCAGAAGCTGAAAAAGTCACGATTTCCCGTATGCCGTGGCTGTTTCATACGGTTGAAAAAACATATGCTATCGCCGATGTGAATTCCTGGCTTCACGTCCGCGAAGGAAAAGGCACAAATCAGAAAATCGTCGGAATCCTGCCGAAGGGAAGCCTCTGTTATATTTTAGCGGATGCGGATTCTGACTGGGTTTATGTGGAATCCGGCGATGTCCGTGGATTTGTCTGCGCGCGGTATCTCCTGCGCGGAGAAGAGGCTGAAAAAGAGGTAAACCGTTGGCAGGAGGAAAGTTTTCCCATGGCGGAAATGTGGGTGAAGCCATGGAATAATAAGGCGTACACCTATACATATGCAACGACGAGAACACTTCTTTCTTCTGACGAAGCGCGCGGCGAGGTCCTGCAGTACGCGAAAAAATTCCTGGGAAATCCGTACGTCTGGGGCGGGACGAGTCTTACAAACGGCTGCGACTGTTCCGGCTTTGCCCAGCAGATTTTTGCTAATTTCGGGTATACCCTTCCGAGAACCTCACGCCAGCAGGCGAAAGCTGGAACACGCATTCCGGTGCAGGAGGCAAAGCCTGGTGATCTGCTGTTTTACCAGCGGGAGAGCGGG
>OLWP01000647.1_pt1 | contig 11426 bp, 12 predicted proteins | sample 1673741 | NCBI WGS metagenome assembly OLWP01 (sample SAMEA103958125, study PRJEB25191) | human gut metagenome
GCCTCCACCTCGATGCTGTTCACATTTTCGCCGTGGGCCATGAGCTTTTTCACGCTCTGCCTGCCGTGGGGCCTTTGGGCTTTCTTATGCCGTTTGGCGATCTGGCGGCCCGCCGCCCGGAGCACATAGGCCAGCCCCCGGGCTGTCAGCTTGCTGGCCCGGACAGAAATCGCTATGGAGCTCCGGGAAATTTCTTCATCAATCAGTTACACCGCCTCCTTTCGCCTTGGGACAAATTGTCTCGAAGTCCCATTACCGTTCCTCATGGTGTTTTTCAGCCAGCCGCCGGAACCCCTCCTTTGAGGAACCGTCAATAATTTCTTGATAAGCGGCCATCTGCTCCCGGATCGAAAGCTGGGGGTAAGCAAAAACCCTGTGTTCAGCGGGGATGTCCTGGGGGCCGTGGTAGACCTCCCGGAAATCGTCACTCACCTTCGTCACATAGCCGCCCGGTGCAAAGTGTCCGTTTTCGTTGATGGAAATGTCCCGCCCGTATGCTTCAAAGTCAAAGTAGGGTTTTATATTGTCCGGCACTTCGAGACTTTCCATATCCTCCACATAAAGGCGGCCCAGCATTTCCTCATTGTCCACACCGGGATGCAGGTCGTAACAGTCCAGATTTTGCGTAAGGTTGATCAAGTCCTGCACCGAGCCACAATGCTGGTCGCTGTCCATAACCGCCTCCAGCGTTTCCCGTTCTGATGGGGAGAGCTCCTTCAGCAGATGGGCCAGGTGGTTGAGCTCGTCAATGTTTTCATACTCGCCCAGATAGTCATAAAGGCCGAGAATATCGCTGTCAAAGGAGATAATAAAGTATTCCTGGCAGCGTACCCCGTCCACGCCGATCCGCTTTAAGAGGGACTGCACCTCCTCCGTGTTAGTGGGGAAATGCAGCGTTTCCCCCACCAGATGCCCCGCACTGTAAAGGGCAGGATTTGAAATGAAAGCCTCAAAAACAGACTCCATCAGCGTTTTCCCTGTCCCTTGACGGTCAGGATGCCCTCAAGGGTGGTGGCGGTAATTCCCAGCCGCTGGGCCACGGCAATATCATTTTTCATGGCCTCGGTCATGGTGTGGCCGCAAACCACCAGCACATGGGAGCGGCGGAGCAGGTCACGGCCCATGTCGATGCCGCTTTTATGCTCCTCGGGAACAGCATCATTGAGAAACAGGGGCAAGTACAAAGGCGGACAAATAGGAGAAAAGCCTGCCTCATACACGGTGCGGCAATACTGCGCCGCCAGTTCTGCGTTTTCGCTATCGCCGCCGAGCCATGCAGCGGTGATATAAGCAAGGGGTCGTTTCATCGTTCATACCTCCGATATTTTAATAAGAAAGTTCAACCCAAACCCCACGCCCTTTCCCAGTCTTGGGAAAGGGGGCGGCTCTGGAGGATATACCCCCGCCGCTTGCCGGGGAAATAGCACAGCCGGGGCAGACCGTCAAGGGCGAGCCGCCGAAAACGGCGGTGCGCTGCACCCTTGACGGCCCACTCCCGGCTGTACTAAAAAACAGGCGGCGACGGGGGATATATACCACCAGAGCTTCTGCGCGAGGGCGGGGCCCTCGGGACAAAGTGTCTCGAAGTTGTTACTTGTCAAGTTCCTGCTTTTTCGGGGCTTTTGCCAGCTCCGGCGGCTGTTTTTCTTTCCAGTCATCCAGCAGGGACATAATCTGTTCTTTCATTTTGGCGGGAGTGACCTCCTTGCCAAAATACTTTTCCAGTTCCGCAGTAGAAATAATCACGCCTCGATCCTCCTTTTTCTGTTCTGATAAGATACCGTCAATGACATCGCCGTTGAGCTTGCCTTCCTTATCCAGCTCCCGGAGCCGTTTGGCCTGGGCCAGCGAGGGCGAAGCCTGCTCCCCGTCAATGGAAACAGCAATAAGCCTCTGATTTTTCGGTTTGATGTAGGAAAGCTCCACGGCAGGCATGAAGCCCATCTTTTTATCGTCTACCTTATCCAGAAGCTCCGGCACAAGGGAGTTGAGCCGCAAGTAGCGCATGACCTTTTTATAGTTCATTTCATGCGCCTCGCCTACAATCTCAACCGAGCGTTTCCCGACATCGCCTTCCGCAACACCTTTCAGCCGCCCGCCCTGATGCTTGATGTCCTCAACCTCGAGTTCCAGCAGCGCGGCCAATTCGCTGGGGAGCATCCCGTCACGCTGCTTGTTGCTGTCCTTCATGGCCTGTACCGCTTCGTGGTCGGTCATTTCACGGACGATAAAGGGCATTTCCTCCAGTCCAGCCAGCTCACTGCCGTGGGTACGGCGATGGCCCGCTACAATTTCATAGCCGTTTCCATCTTTCTCCGGGCGGGCAAGACCGGGAACCATTACACCGTTTACGCGGATAGAAGCAACGATTTCCTGCATCTTCGCATCGTCCCGTACCTTAAAGGGGTGCGGACGGAATGTGTGAAACGGATGAACCTCGGAAAGTTTCAGATAAACCAGCTTGCCTTCCTCAACCGGGCGGGGCGGTGTAGTCGGCTCGGGAGCCGTCTGTTCCACAGCAGCAGTTTCCTTCAGTGCCGTATCCTGTGCGGGCTTAATGGGCTCCTTGGCATCCGGGGCCTTTCCATCGCTTCGGGACACTTTGTCTCGTTTGGACGGCTTGGGCTTGTCAGGGGCCGCCTTATCCGCCTTGGGTGGGCGGCCCTTGCGGGCCCCAGCCGATTTCTCCGCTTTCTGATTTTCAGTCGCAGCCTTTTCCGCTTTCGGCGGACGGCCACGGCGCGGCTTTTTCGGTTCCTCTGTTTTGGCGGGCTGCGGTGTCTCTCCGGGGGCTGCCGCCTCCGGCGTTTCGGGGGTTTCCGCCTTTTCGACTTCGGCGCGGGCGTTCTGCCTCTTTTCCGCCATAAGTTCATTGATTTTGTCAAAGGACACAACCACATCGCCGGGCTCAGGTATAGCAGGCCCGGTCTGTTCCTGCTGGGGTTCAGATGCTGCGGCCTGTTCGGGTGTGGTGATAGGCTCGGCGGCCTCCGGGGAAATATTCTCCGCAGGGCCAGTATTCAATTTTTCATCGGCCATTTACGATCCTCCTTTTCGTTAAAGTTGCACAAATTTGAACGCTAAAATTTTGTAGTTATTTTTGTGCCTCCTTTCCGTCTATCCACGCAAAAAAGCCGCCCGTTTTTCATGCCGGACGGCTTTTTGCGTAATGTGATAGATCAAATATTATTTTTTCTGGTTTGTAGGCTCCGAAAAGCCTTGTATTTACAGTGTTCCTAATAGGAAGTAATCATATGTTGCTCCATGTGTGCATGGTATATCTGCCGCGTGAAGACAAAATTTACAAAGATCCTTTACATGCTTTGCCTGTTTGCAATGATCGTGCCATTCCAGATGGAAATGTTTACATTATCCAAGATCGCAAATATGCTTCATATGGGAAATCCGTGGGGACTGGTTGTGATCTACCTTGGATTTGGTGCAGGACTTTCCGTCTTTATGTTTACCGGGTTCATGAAATCCATTCCATTGGAGATTGAAGAGGCTGCAATGATTGATGGATGTACACCAATCCAGACATTCTTCAAAGTTGTACTTCCGATTGCAAAACCGACTTGTGTAACAGTTACAATTCTTCAGGCAATGTGGATTTGGAACGACTACCTGCTTCCATCACTTGTACTGGATCAGAGAAAATATAAGACAGTGCCGATGGCAGTTCAGTATCTGAAAGGTGGATACGGTTCTGTAGATATGGGAGCAATGATGGGAACTCTGGTTCTTGCAATTGTGCCGATTATCATCTTCTACCTGTTCTGCCAGAGATATATTATCGAAGGTGTTGTAGCCGGAGCGGTTAAAGGCTAGTGTGGACATTGTCTAAAAAATGAATTAAAATAGAATTATAAAAATTAAAAAAAGACAGCAGAGAGTGAGTGAACATTCCCTGCTGTTTTCGGACGTTATAAAAGGAATAGTGAAAATGTAAAGTGAACGTGAGGGAGGCGTGGGGAAATGATTACAATATTGATCGTGGATGATGAAAAACTGGAGCGAAGGGGAATCCGCTTTCTGTTAAAGAGGGAGGAAGGAGAGTTCCAGATCCTAGAAGCAACGAATGGAAAGGATGCACTGGGAGTATTAGAATCAAACCATGTGGATATTTTATTTTCGGATGTAAAGATGCCTTATATGAATGGACTGGAGCTGACGAAAGCAGTGAGAGAAGATCATCCGGATATGGAAATCGTGATCTTCAGCGGATATAATGATTTCTCTTATGCAAAAGAAGCATTGCGGTATGGAGTTGTGGACTATGTTCTGAAGCCGGTTGATCCGGAGGAATTCCATAAGACTTTTCAACGAGTGATGGAAAATATTTCTTCTAAGATAGAGAAAAAAGAGCAGCAGGAAAAGAAAGAAGATTATCTGAAAAAATACTTTTTACTGAAATATCTGTATGGGGGAAAAGAGGAAGATTTTGTTCAGTTTAAGAAACTTACAGATGGAATGGAAGATGATCTGTCCCAATTTACCCGTATGGTTCTTGTCAGTGCCTCAAATGGATTCTTCGAAACGGAAGAGGAACATTTCCTGATGAGCCTGAAGGAAGAGGTGCAGAGAGAGTTTCATTATGTGAATCTGAATTCGAACGAATCCATCTTTTTGTTCACGGAAAAATATGCAGATTATCATGGAATCGTAGAGAAAATGTACCGTTTTTTTGCGCACCAGTTTGACAGTGAATGTTATTTTGCAGTCAGTGAGGAAATCGAAGATGGAAAAAATCTGGCAGAGGAATTTAAGGTGCTGGAAGGAATGTTAGAAGAGCAGTTCTATCAGCCACGTCAGCACCTGTTTTTCCACGGGGAGAAGCAGGAAGAGAAGAAAGCTGATCCGGCAGAAGATTCTGAAATCATGGAACAGATTACGAAAGATATTCAATATAAAGATCTGCCACATCTCCGTCAGGATTTTCAGAGACTGGAAGAAAAATATCGTGCACATAAGCAATTTTCGGATATGTATGTAAAGTTTGTATTTTCTGGAATTATGAAAGAATTGCTCGACCAGATGGAAGGGCTGGATGAAAAGATGCTTTCAAAGAGAGTGGATCGATTATATCGTTGCAGAAACCTTAATGATGTGATTGCTATAGTAGAAGAAGTACTTCAGGAATATGAACATTGCATACAAGAGCAGGAAGATGGGTTCCGATCAGAAGTTACAACCGTGAAGGGATATATTTATCACCATTATAAGGAAAAGGATCTGGGAGCAGAGACACTTTCCGCAATGGTTTTTCTGTCACCGGGATATTTAAGTGCTGTATTTAAAGAAGAAACAGGGATGACACTGAACCGTTTTATCCGTGAAGTGCGAATGAATAAAGCAAAAGAGCTTTTAGAGACAACGAATATGAAAATCTCCCAAATTGCGAAAGAAGTAGGATTTTCCAATAACTCATACTTCTGCAGAAGTTTCAGAGAGTTTTTCGGAGATACACCGGAAGCATGCAGGAAAGGAACAGAGGCGGATGAAAAAACAAATACGGAAGTTGATCCATCGATTTGAAAATCTGAAATTTCGTAAAAAACTGTCTGTTTTGATGCTGATTGCAGGACTGGTTCCGGTAGGATTCCTTGCTTTTTCCATGCAGTATGGCATGATGAATCAATTGCGAGAGAAGGAACAGTACAATCTGGAGAAAATGTTGGAACAGTCAGTGAGTTCGATTGAGAATCAGTCTCAGATCTATAAGAACTTGGTTGATTATCTGTCTTATTCTCAAAATCTCAGGAATATTTTTGATGTGGAGACAGAGTCGGATTATGAGAAGTATTTGAAATATGTGAAGGTGGCTGATCCACTGTTGCAGATGCCGACGATCTATCACAAAGAGATCCAGAGCATTACATTATATTCTGACAATATAGAAGTGCCACATGGAGATACACTTCTTCCAATGTCGGAAGCGGAGAATCAACAGTGGTATTCCAGGTTGAATGAGGGAACATTAATGCAGTGGAGCATCACTCGCGGTGTGAATAAATCAATCATTGCCAGTCGGAAATTCTATGACAATGATACGATCAAAGCGGTGTTGGAGATGCGTCTGGATTATGAAAAAGTTCTTGAACCATTCATGAGCCAGCTTACAGATAATACAGGAGGCATGATTCAGGATGATAATGGAAATATTGTCTATGCCGAGTGTTCTATGGATAAGAAATATCGTCCGAAGGATATTGAGAGTCCGAAAGATATCAGTGAGAATTATTATCTGGTACAGCGGACAATGAAGGATACAGGATGGAATTTCTATATCTATCGTCCAAAGGCAGTAAGTGAAAACGCAATCCATAAGCTTTTGCTCAAAAATATTCCGATTATTTTGATCAGTGTTCTTCTTCTGAGTTTTCTGGGATATGTTTTTTCTCTCCGTATGGTATCGCAGTTGGAGTTATTGACTGAAAATATGAACCTGATCAATATGGGACTTCGTAAAGTTACCGTGCAGAGTAAATCCAAAGACGAGGTGGGTGTGCTGATCCGGTCATTTCGGCGCATGATGGATCAGATGAACCATTTGATCTCAGAAGTATATGAGAGTAAGATCCAGCTTCAGAACAGTGAGATGAGAGCACTGCAGGCACAGATCAATCCACATTTCCTTTATAATTCGCTTTCAATCATCAACTGGAAAGCAATTGAAGCGGGGGAGGATGAAATCAGTCATGTGACATTGGCACTGTCTACTTATTATCGGACAAGCCTAAATCGTGGTGAAACAATGACTACAGTGGCAAAAGAAATTGATAACATCCGTGCATATCTCAAAATCCAACTTGTTATGCATGATAACGAGTTCCGTGTGGTTGAACAGATTTCGGATGGTCTTAATGATTATCTGATACCGAAGTTGATCCTGCAGCCACTTGCAGAAAATGCAATCGATCATGGAATTGATGTGTCAGATAATGAGAATCCGACGTTGTGGCTGACGATTCGTGAAGAGGCTGAGCACATTTTCTTTGAAATCAGGGACAATGGTGCGGGAATGACGCAGGAGAAGGCGGATCAGATTCTGACATATCAGTCCTCCGGTTATGGTGTGCGAAATGTCTGTGACAGAATCCATGTCCTTTATGGAGAAAAAGGTGAGATGAAGATAGAAAGCACTCCTGGACAAGGAACGCGTGTCTTTATCCGGATTCCGAAGAAGACGGAGGCAAAGGTGCTATGAAAAACGATAGGAAAAAGCGAATTCTTTCAGCCCAGCTTGTATTAATTTTATTGATGATACTTTGGTGCGGAACTTGTTTTGAATCAAAAGAAAGTCAAAGACAGATGAAACAGTCAGATGCATCTCAAAGTGAGTCTGGTGCAAGCAATGCAGTTGAAGTGAAAAGAAAGCTGATGTATAAAGCGATGCATACACCACTTGGGAAATATCCTGAGACTGTTACCTATACACTTGGCAAGATTGCAGGAGCAAATAATTCGAATCTCCCGGTGGGAAATACGTACGAAAACAATGCGTATACGAGATATCTGAAGAAAGTGCTTAATATTAAAAATGCAGATGTCTTTGAATTGCAGGATGGCAATACTTATGAAGAGGCGGTCAATGTAGCGATTGAAGATCGAGATATTCCGGATGTGCTTGTCGTGAAGGGAAGAGATAACCTGCTCCGCCTGATTGAAGCAGGCCTGATCGAAGAACTTACAGAAACGTATGAAGAGTGTACGACAGATACGATCAAAGAAATGTATGAAAGTTATGGAGATTCTCTTTTACAGTCTGCAACCGTGGATGGAAAGCTATATGCATTTCCGAATACGGTGATTGACGATGGAACTCCGCTTCTTTGGCTGCGGAAAGACTGGATTGAGAAGTTGGGATTAAAGGAACCGGAAACAGTAGGAGAAGCGTTGGAAGTGATCCGGGCATTTGTAGAACAGGATGCAGCAGGAGACGGTCAGACAATCGGCCTTGCCTGTAGTACAGACGTGGTTGCCGGTGCGGATCAGACTTATGGAGTGGATGCAACTTTTATACATGCCGGTGCAATGCCATGTCACTGGATCCTGGATAAAAATGGAAATGTAGTTTATGGGTCAGTAACACAGGAAACAAAAGAAGCGCTTTTGAAACTTCACAATCTATATGAGGATGAGATACTCGACCAGAGATTCCTGCTACGAAAGACGGAAAACATAGATGATCTGTTAAAAACCGGACATTGCGGTGCTATCTGTGGACGCTGGTGGGCTCCGAATAACCCGTTGAGTGCAGCATATAATGTCGATTCAAATGCAGAGTGGAAACCGTATCTTTTAGACAAAGAACAAGTGAATGAGACACAGAAGATATCAGTTTTTGAATCGTATGACCAGTGGATGTATGTGGTGGTGCGTAAAGGATATGAGCATCCGGAAATTGTAGCAAAGTATGTGAGTGCGATTTTTGATCAGTCTAGATATGCAAATGATAGTGCGGCAAGAGAAGTGAATGATTATTTTTCTATTAATGTAGATCCGACGGCCCGGCCACTGAATATTAATGTGGATTATGAGGATGCACTTTACCGTACGACAGAACATATTCAGGCAGCACTGGATAAGACGCTTGATGTATCAGAGCTTAGCGGTTTGGAAAAGTCTTATTTTAATACATGCAAATCTTACTTGAATGGACAGCTGACAACCGCGAATGGATGGGCGGCGTATGCGTCAAGAATTCAGGCTGTGGGGGAACTGCAGAAGGCAGGAATAACAAGTACATCGACATTGCCTCTGGAAAATGTAAATGCAGAAATTCCGCAAGAATTACAGGAACTGGAACAGGAAGCATTTCTTCAGATCATTAGTGGGGAGAAACCAGTGGATTACTTTGATACTTTTGTGGTAGAATGGTATGCGAACGGCGGAAAAGAGCTGACCGAACAGGTACAGAATGCCTATGAAAGTGGAAAGGACTAAAAAGAATGGATATTAATCAGAGACTGACAGAAGAATTAAAGAAACAGATTCTGGCAGCGGAAACGCTTGTGGCAGTAGAAGACCTGTATCGCCCATATCGTCCAAAGCGCCGCACAAGGGCCATGATTGCTAAGGCAAAAGGCCTTGAGCCGCTGGCTGCATTGGATCACATTGTAGAAGACAAAGGAACCGCTTGAGAAGACAGCGGAAGCTTATATCTCTGAAGAAAAAGGAGATTGTAGCAGAATAAAAAACAAAAAAACAGATACGGATGATTACCTACTTACGTTGGAGCAGAAAAAGTTTCAAAATAAATCAAAAAATATTTGTGAAGTCTACCAGTCAGAGTCTTTTCGTTGTATAATGTCTTTGTCGTACAGGGTCACTTTCCTTTGTAATTTTTTTGTACAAATTCATTATACAGCAGAAAGCCCTGTACGATTTCTTTTTTATGAAAAAAGTTGTAAAGTGGTGTAGAGAAAAAGGGATAGAGAAAATTGACAAGCAAGACATATGAAATTGGTTCATTACAACAATATAAATATGTTGTTGTTTTATCAGAATATGAAGGTAATATTTTGCTGAGTAGGCATAAAAAGAGGACAACATGGGAGACACAGGGAGGGCATATTGAATTTGGAGAAGAACCGTTGGAAGCAGCAAAGAGAGAACTATATGAAGAATCTGGTGCGATTGATTTTGAGATAGAACCTTTGTGTGATTATTGGGCAGGAGTTGAAGGTACTGATGACTGGGCTAATGGAATGGTGTTTCATGCTATAATTCGTAAGTTAGGAGATATTCCGAAAAGTGAAATGGCTGAAATAAAGCAATTCGATGAGCTTCCACAGAATTTAACATATCCTGATATAACACCAGTGTTATTTCAATATTTGTTTGAGAACAGAAAATAATGAGGATTCAGAGGTGAATGCGGAAATGGATATTTCTTTCAAGGTTAATAACGAGAAGTTTAATTATAGAGTTTGTGCGATGATAATATCTGATAACAAAATTTTAGCTATGCATGATGAACGTTCTCCTTATTTTTATTTGCCAGGTGGTAGAGTTGAATTGGGAGAAACAGCGGAACATGCTGTGGTTAGAGAAGTACAAGAGGAGCTTTGTGTAACCACAAAAGTTATAAGACCATTATGGTTGAATCAAGCATTTTTTACGGAAGATGTTGATAAATTGAATTACCATGAGTTATGCTTATATTTTTTGATGGATATTTCTGAAACAGATATTCTTTCAAGGGGAAACAAATTTTCTTTGCAAGAAGGTAATCATACACATGATTTTGAATGGTTGGAGTTTGAACGTCTTGAAAAAGAATACTTCTATCCGTTGTTTTTGAAGAAGGAAATTTTTCATTTGCCGGAGAAGTTTACAATTCGTACAGAATGTGAGTAGAAGTTTTGGAGTTAGGATATATTGCTTGATAAGTTGAGTGGCACTCAACTAATGCGCCATTGAGTATAAGAATGCTTGTGCTATAATTATATTAAACGATGTTGGGGTCAAAAGCCTTGGGCTAAAATCTTTGCAGATGAGCTCTTTCCGGCAATCGATGAAAAACGATTTTCTGTATTATACAGCGAGCAGGAATCAAGACCAAATACACCTGTGAATGTAATTGTAGGTGCTCTTATCATCAAAGAAATGTTCGATTATGCAAATGTAAAAATTTAAAGATGAAAGGCAGAGTATTATGATTTCAAGAAATGAATATCGCGGCTGTGTAAAAGCAAATGTTTTAAAGGAAGACTGGGAGACCGCACTCGCCCAGACAAAGACACTTGTGCAGGAGCAAAAGGAGCAGAACAAGGTACTGACTGTATGCCTGTATCAGCATAAAAATATGCTGTTTTTATACATGGAAACCTTACAGGATGGCATCTGTCCGCAGACACTTCTCGCACCACTTGTACCTTATATGGAACAGTGGCCGGAGGAAAACGGATTAACACCATGGGCACCTATGTATCATATTTATCATCACAGTATTCCAGGTGATGTTTCTGAGTGGGTAAAAGAGCGCGCTTCAAATGAGAACCGCATTGGTCGTATTGCATTTTTAAAACCAGAAAAGCTGTTTTCTTATACTTATTGGCATTATGCAATTGTTCAGGAAGGATTGCTTAAGGGAGATAAATATCAGTATATATCACTGCATGAAAATGTTCTGTTTTCGTATTTTGAGGAGCCGCGTCACAACGTAAATATTACAGGAAAAGAGGAAGAATCAAAAGTAATAGATGGTTGGATGGCAGTCGACCCGGAGAGTCATTTTGATCGTGAAAAAGCTTGCGGAAATAACTTCCTTGTAATTGATCCGATTATGATTGTGTAATTACAAAAAAATCTAAAGCCCATACTGGCTCGCTTTAACGAAACGGATCAGTATGGGCTAAAATTATGTGTGAAAATTATGGAAAGTATTTGTGCTTTTACTTGCGCTTACACTTCTTCACGTT
>OLWP01000656.1_pt1 | contig 11300 bp, 5 predicted proteins | sample 1673741 | NCBI WGS metagenome assembly OLWP01 (sample SAMEA103958125, study PRJEB25191) | human gut metagenome
CCAGGGAAGCATCGCGTGCCGCAATGTGCTGACGGGCACGGCGGAGATTGTCGGAAAGCTCACCATGGGCGCTTCACTTGCCAAGGACGCAACACTGGTCGCCTGCAAAGCGGACGGCACGGTGCTGTATACCTCCGCGCCTATCGCCAAAACGGAAACGGCGCAAACAGAGTATATATTTACGCTTGACACCTCCTCCTTTGAGGACGGCGAAATCACGCTGAAGATTTTCTACCGCACGGCGGCGGAAGCGGCGGCAACGGACAGGGTGGAAACGGCAGCGGAAACGCGACGGCACAGAACCGCGGCAACACTACGCCTCAAAATGGTTCCGGACAGAGAACTCCGGGAGAGGCCGCAAATACGCAGAATGCGGCAGCCGGACAAGCCGGAGGAGAAGGCGGAGCCGCAGCAGCCGGAGCCACGGCCAACAACACCCAGCCGAACAATCAAAACGGCGGGCAGACGGGACAAGGCCGCGGCAACGGTTCTGCCGGCAGCAATGAAAACGGGAACAGATCAGGCGCCGCTGCCGGTATGAGCTCGGGGGCTGCAGCCAATGCAAATTCCGGCGTAGAGAACCCGGGATCGGGCAACGGTCAAAATGCGGGCAGCGGGCAGAACGCAGGCACGGGCGGCGAAGGACAGCCGGCAAACGACGGCGGTGCAAGCGCGGCCGGTCCGAGGGAAAACAACGCCCAAGAACAGGCAAACCAGATCGTCAACAGTTCGAAGGAGAAAATCGCCGCGGCGGCGCAAAACACGGCTGCCGAAAAAGGCGGTTCCTCCGGAAAACCGGGCAAGGTTGAAAGCCCGAACAAAAACGGCAAGAAAGACGATAAAAAAGACAATGCGGCCGAGAAAAAGGCCCAAGCCCAGATCGAAGAACTGCAGCGCGCCATCAGCGGTCTTGAGCTTGAGAAAAAAGAACTGGAGAAGCAGCTCCGGAATCTGGGCGGCAAACCTGCCGCCGGAAATGCGACCGGTTCGAACGACGAATTGCAGAAAAAGATGAAAAAGCTCGAAGAAGACAAGCAAAAAGCGGAAAGCCTGTTGGAAGCTCTGAAAAACCAGAAATAAGAGAGAAAGGGACTACCGATGGTGAAAAACATTAACATAGCAAAATTTTGGAAATTGCTGATCCTTATTCCGGCAGTGTTACTGTTGTTTGCCTGTTCGGGAGTTGAAGGCAACAATTCGGCGGTTGACGAAACCTTGGAGGACAATGCGGCTCAGGAGGTCAAGCACCGGGAATGCTGGCAGGCCGCGGTCGTCGGCGCCATTTACGACACCACCAGCCATATCACCATGGGCATGTACAGCCACATGACTCAGGGTGCAATGGCGTTGATGATGGTAGCCTTTGCCGTTTGGCTTTCTTTCAGAATCATGAAACACGTCAGTTCGTTTACCGAAGAATCTCCGGCCGAAGTGTGGACAGAGGTAATGAAGAAATTTTTCCTCTGCTTTGTCTGCGGGCTGCTTGCCACCTCAAGCACCGGCGTCATATGGGTGTTAAACTCCGTTATTTTCCCCATCTACAACGCATTTCTTGAACTCGGCAGCGAAATGCTAAGGCATTTTTCCGACTCGGCGGGCGGAGGCAGCGACAACATGCAATGGAACGGCAGAATGCTTTTCATACCTTTTACCGGAGAAGTGGAAGCAAACTACAAGGTAGCCTGCACGGTTTCCAACATGGATCCGGCAACGCCGGAGGGTTTCCCGACAGCGCCAAAGCAGATGATGGAATGCATGGTCTGCGCCGTCAACGAACGGTTGAACTTCGGCTTTAAACTCGGCTGGGTCATCATTACCCAACCCGGTTTTATGGCGCTGATCTGCGGATTGATCATGATTCTCCTGTTTTCGTTCATTAAGATCGGTTTCGTCTTTTATCTGGTAGACAGCATCTTCCGTTTTGCCATGATGGTTCTGATCATGCCGATTCTTATCATGGCCTATGCTTTCAAACCGACCAGGGGCTGGACCGCAACCGGATTTAAAACCATACTTAATTCCGCCGCTTTCATGATGTGCATTGCCATTGTCATTTTAATGGCGCTGGCGGCAGTTCAGCAGATTTTGGTCGACAACAGGGAACTCTTCGAGGGCGACGAAACGTCGCTGGCAGATTTCAGCAAACCGTTGCTGATGTTAATGCTGGTCGCGTTCCTGCTGGTCGGGGCAATGGACATTGCCAAGACGATTGCCGATGAACTGGTCGGCGGCGGCGGAAACACCAACTTCCAGAAGAGAGTCGCCAAAATGGGCCTGGCCGTCCTGACATGGGCCGGCATCGGCGTCGGCAAGAAAATCGCCGGTACGGCGATGAAAGCCGGAGCCGCGCATTCTTCCAAGATCCGGGCAATGCAAGGGAGTTACAAAGGTGTAAGATCCAAATTACGCTCTTTGGCCGGAGAAGACGACGAAGACGAAAGTTAGAGAAAGGGTAAAAAAGTGACAAAGCAGACTAACATATTTAACAAGCTGAAAGCAAATCTTAAGGTCTTGCTGCCGGTTTGCTTTGCGCTGATGATAAGCGTCGGCAGCGCTTCCGCCGAGCCGACTTATCAGATATCCGAAGCGGACATCGTCGGACAAATATCTCAGACGCCGTCGGGAAATTCGCAGGTTTTCCGTCAGCAGCCGGACAATTCGACCGGAGGTTCCACCGCTTTCGACCGCGAAGTGCGGCAGTTCAAACGGGCTTTAAACAATTCGCTTACCGGTCAGGGACACGGCCTCGGCACTTATGCCAAAAGTCTGGTCGGCGACGGCTTAAATGCCGGGCTGAATTTTCTCGACGAAGGATTGACGAACATATTCAGTTCGGTCGAATCGTCTTTGCCGAACGGTTGGATTAAAGATCTTCTGGTTACGTACAACCCGGTCTATCAAGTCACGAAATTTGCCTCCAAAGCGGTCGTTAAAATTGCCAAGTTCGCTACCGGCATAGTTTTCGGCGTTTCCAACCGGGAATGCAACAAAGAAAGAATGGACGCCATTTACAAATCGGGCTGCTATGCCTGCGACGTGGTTACGGCCCTGATCGGCAGCTTCATGAACGCGTGCACTTACCTGTACGACGTCGCCAAAGAGGCCGGCAGCAAGATCCTGTGGGTCGGCGTCATGCTCTGGGTTGCCTTTTATGTCCTGCAGCAGCTGTCTTCGCTCAAAAACCTCGAGCCGTCGGCAATGGTCAACGAACTGTTGATTATGGCCTTTAAAGTACTGGGCGCTTATCTGGTAATCAATGCCGGGATCGACTTCTTTATCAGTTACGCGATCGTGCCGTTTATGAACTTTGGCGCCCAGTTCGGCATTGCCATGCTGGCCAGCGCCTCCGCCGGCAGCGGGTTGGACATCTTCGGCAAGATTCAGCTTGACAGCGCCTATGCGTTCCAAGACGGGCCGATTCCGGCTTATTTCCTCAACCAGCTGCAGCAGTATATCGCCGCCGTCGACTATACCGTGTCCACCCATCTTGAAATCGGACATATGCTGACCTGCCACGCCACCCATGCCGGCGCCTATGACTGGGAAATCGCGCGAATCCCCAACATCTGGATCTGGCTCAGCGGCGCCTTTATCTGGTTCATGGGCTTTATGATGACGCTGTCGGTTACCTATTATCTGGTCGACATTTCCTTCAAGCTCGGCTTTGCCATCATCGCGCTGCCGATCACGGTCGGCCTGTGGCCGTTTAACATTACCAAAGGCAAACTCGGCACATGTTTCAGCATTATTTTGAATTCGGCCGGCATTTTGATTTTCCTTGCGATGACCGTTGCGGCGGGGCTGGCGCTTGTCAGCAACGCGCTTGACGCCGGGTCGCAGGAAGCTATGAACGCCAGTATCGACTCCGTTTTGACGAAGGAGATGGACGGCACCACCAAAATGATGACCGCGATCGAAGACGGCGACAACGAATACATTGACGAACAGCTGGCTTTCTGGAGTTTCGGCTGGATCGTGCTTCTGTTTGCCTACCTGTTTGCCATGAAGCTGATCGGCTCAACCAAGAGCGACTATGTCAATCAATTTTTCAGCAGCAAGCTCGCCAAATCCGACCCGATGCACATGGGGCTGACCCAGATGACGGACATGGCCAAACAGCAGGCGGTAAGACCGATCAAGTTTGCCGGAAAAATCGCCAAGCATCAGGCCGGCAAAGGCGTCGACTTCATTGCCGGAAAAATGTTCGGCGGCAAGAAAGACGAAGACAAGGGACTGCTTGACAAGATGGGCGACACCAAAAACAAAGTCGACAACTTAAGCAAAGGCAAATTTGACGACGAAGGACAAAACAAGAAAAAACCGTCCACCATGGAAAGCGCGAAGGCGATGACCGGTCTTGACGCCGACAAAGACAAAAAGGCCAGAGAAGCGCAAAGCAAAGGCAGCGGTTCAGGCGGCAGCGGCGGCGCCGGACAGGGCATGCAGCAGGCCGGACAAGCCATGCAGCAGGCCGGACAGGGCATGCAGCAAACCGCAGACGCCATCGACCAGAGTCTCGGAGCTGCGGATCAAAGCGTCAAAGCCGGTAACCAAGCCGTTCAGGGTGTAGCCCGTGCCGGCAGCGCCGCCACTTTAGGCTTAGCCGCTCCGATCACGGAAACGGCGGCGGCTACCAGCACCGTGGCTTCAACGGCAGCCTCTGCCGGACTGAACGCCGGAAGACTGGCGGCCAAGGCCATGAAGACCATGGGAAAGGTCATGGAAAAAACCGGTAAGGCAATGGAAAAAGCGGGCAAAGGCATGAATAAAATGCAAAAGGTAGCCAACAAGCTGCAAAAAGCGGGGCAAACGGTCAACAAATTTGCCGACAAAGTGGAAAAAAACATCGACAAAACAAACAAAGCCCTTAAAAACGCGGCAGAAGGCTCCGATGCCGAACAGCAGCAGGAACAACGCAACGGTGACATGATCGGCGGCGCCGCAAACAAAACTTTCGGAACCGGGAACAAAAAGAAATAGGTGGAAGCGATGACGATGACAGCGACATATAAAAGAAAAGGCATAAAAGGAATCGTATTTGCTGCGATGCTTGCATTTGCCGCTTTAACCTCATTTGGTGCCGAAGCGGCCAGCTCCTGTACCGTTAAATACAGCGGCGGCAACGTGACTCCCGAATGTCCGGACGGCAGAAAAGCCCGTTATGACATCAGTCCGAAATGCATTGAAGACGCCAATAAGGCGGCCGGCAACTGCCTGAACACGATGCCGGTCACCAACGTCGCCCGCATTCCGGAAGACGTCTGCCACCGCGGAGAGGGCTGGAGCCGCAAACGCAACCACAACGGCATGGACTATGCCGCAGGAATGGGCACCGCGGTAACGGCGGCCATGGACGGCACCATCACCAGATACTCTTTCGGCGTTTCCGAACCGGCACGCGGCGTCTGCCAAAGCAGCGGCGGCGGGTACGGCAACGTCGTATATATTGAGCATAAAGGCTGTGACGGCACTTATACGACCCGTTACGGGCACCTGACCAACAAACCCGTTCCCGGCTTAAGAGAAGGTTCAAAAGTCAAAAAAGGCGACCTGATCGGATATGTCGGCGGCACCGGCGGTGCCTGCGGACGCCCTCACCTGCACTTTGAGCTGCGGGGACCGGGCGACGCGCTGGTCAACCCGATGTGCGATCAGGTTCAGGGAATCTGCAACTGCAAAACGCCGGTTCCGTCCAGCGGTCTGTCAAAATGCAAAGACGCGACTTTCGCCGCTTCCAGCTCCACGCCGATAGATCCGGCCGCCGGCGTTACCGCGGTTTCGGTCGGCACGGCCAACAATGCCGAAACGCCGGCGAAATCTTCCGCCAGCTGCGCGCCCTATGAAGAGGTCCGCAACAGTTACCGCGAATGGGGCTGCATTTTCTGCAAACCGTTTGAAATTTTGTTCAACACGGCCAGCGTAATGGCCAAAAAGTCGTTTGACAATCTGGCCAAAGCCGTTATCGCGGTGGTGGTAGTGGCGTTTGCCATCTGGCTCTCGTTTGTAACCATCCGCTTCGTTTCGACGATGGAGATCAGAGAACCGCGCATATTCGTCAAAACCCTGCTTAATCAGGCATTCCGCGTACTGGTGGTCGTCATTTTGCTGAACTCCGGCCTAAGTCAGATACTGGCCTTAAGCGTTGATCCGGTCTTTTCCACCGGTCTGAAAGTGGCGCAACTGGCAGGCAAAATTTCCGACACCTGCGATCTCGGCAGCCATAACATTACCATTGTCGGCACCGACAAAGGCGGCCTGTCTCCGTCGATGGGAACGGGCATCCTGTGCACCATCAAAGCCATTCAGGACCAGATCGGAGACATTCTGGCGTTGGGCGAGCTGAGCTGGTGCCTGTCCTGGAGTTCGGAATACCGAGTAATGCTGGTCTTTCCGCATCTGGGCTATCTGCTGACGGCAATACTGTTCTATCTGGGCGGATTTATGTTGTTGTTCATTTATCCGTTTATGCTGGTAGACTGCATCCTGAAACTGTCGATCGCGGTGGCTCTGCTGCCGGCGGCGTTGGGCGCCTTTGCCTTTAAGATTACGGCAAACTACCTGCAGGAAATCTGGAAGATATTCTTAAACGCCATATTCAGTTTCATTTTCCTGTCGCTGATCATTTACATCATCGCTTCAATTGCGGCTGACTCACTGAGCGAGATGATCGGCGGATCCGACGTCGGCATCATCATGAAGTTCTTCTGGTGGATGGCGGAGGTCATCAAAGTCGTCGCCGTCTGCTTCCTCGGTTATGCCGTTTTGGAGGAAATGAAACATTTCGCCGACAGTTTTGCCGGCAGCCTGAAAATCGGTGGAAATGAGGGCATCGGCAGTCCGACCGGCAGCTTCGGGATGGAATTTTTCGCCAAACGGCCGGGCATGGCCGTCGGCAAGCCGATTGCCAAAGGTGCAAAAGCGCTCGGCACGGCCACGGGGAGGGCGATTTCCGAAGGCGTTCACCGCGCATCAATCAACGGCTGGAAACAAGCAGCCGAGGGAAAAACAGTCATCAATCCTTTCAATCCGTTCAGCAGAATTAACAGCGGCATTGAGAAAACACGAGATGAAAACGGTAACGAAGTGTACGATACGACAAGCGCATGGCAAAAACTCCGCGGCAAAAAGGAATATCGGACCTTTACGACGGACGCCAGCGGCAACACCAAAATGAACGTTACCGTTCAGGACAAAAAAGGAAGACGGACGGAGGTCGAAACCGACGCCTATGCCACCGTTACCCGCAAATATGACCGGGACGGCGTCAAGATGCGCGAGGATACGAAAACTAACGCCGCTCTGCTGAAATACGCGATGAAAAAAGACGGAACCTACAATCCGGAAGTCGTCAGCAATTTCATGCAGAATTCCCTGCTCAGCGAAGAAAACAAACAAATCATGTTTGTTCAGGCGGTGATGAAGGAGCGGATGGGCGAAGCTGCCGAACAAATGGGAGATTCGTTTGAAAGCCGCACGGTAGAAAAAGGACAGGACGAGGAAGGGCGCGAAACCTGGACCGTCAACCAAACCAACCGCGACGGCAGCCGTTCCACCTTCAAGGTTACCTTCGGCGCCAACAACCGCGTTTTGTCGGAATTCAAGAACGTCGACGCCAGCGGCAAGGGCAAAGCGTTTGCCACCGACGGCATCGTTCAGCGGAAGTCTTACATTTCCGTCAAAACCAACGCTGACGGCAGCAAGGAAACCATTGTTGAAAACAGATACGCTTTCAGCAGTTACTACTCCAAGATCGCCAACCGCCCCCTGTACTCAAACGGCGACATGGCGGACAACATTCCGGCCGGAGAGATCATGTTCGGCGAAAAAGACATGAGCAGCTTTGCCCATCAGGTCGGCAAGAAAGGAAACAAAGCTTATACTTTCAGAGAGTTTAACTGACGTTCCTTTCGGTAAATAGTCAAAAAAATGGCAGAAATTTTATTTTCTGCCATTTTTTTTGCACAAAATCGTCATCTTTTGTGCAAATTTCTTGATTAATTCCAAAGTTAGATTATTATTTAGCTAAAATTTAACAATCTGTAACAATGCAAAGGTGGTAATTATGGAAGAAATTATTTTCCCCAACCAGATCAGAATGTACAGAAGACTGCGCGGACGTTCCATGCAGGAACTGGCCGATCATTTGGGCGTCAGTCTGTCGGCCATCTCCAAAATTGAAAAAGGCTATCGCAGAATTGATCAGGAACAGCTGGTAAGAGTGGCGGAGCTTTTGGACTGCCCGATGCAGGACCTGTTCGTCAACGAGCAGAATTCTCAGGAAGACGTCATTCTGTCATGGCGCCGGGAACAGGAAAGAAGAAACAAAATCAACGAAAAGGCCGGCTTGAAAACACTGGGTGCCGGTTTGCGCCAAATCCGCAACGAAAAGAACCTGACACTGATCGAAGTGGCGGAAAGTTCGGACATGACACTGTCCGTTTATCACCGGATTGAGATGGGACAGCGGGAAGTTTCCGACAAGGAAATGAAAAACATCGCCAAATCGCTCGGATATACGGCCGAAGAATTGAAAGAAGCGATCAAAAATCTGGACGGCAAAGGCATGCTGGACGAAATTATCCAGCGCAACGACGCCAAATACAAGCTGCTGTCCAACCCCCGCGGCGCAATTTCCACTTTTGACACGGCTCCGCGCGACAGTCAGAAAGTGCCGGTATACGGCGTTCCGGGCAAAGACGGCAACGTTATCATTGACAACGAAAAAGAAATCAAATGGGTCGGCCGCCCCGCAGTCTTAAACGGCAAAAAAGACGCATACGGACTGAACCTGTGCACGCGGCGTTTGGGCAGTCTGTTGCCGGCCCGCTCCGTTTTGCTTGTCGATCCGCAGGAAGTGGTCAGCGTCGGCGACATCGCCGTTTATCAGATTGACCCCGAAGAAGTAATGGTTGTCAGCATTCGCGAAGACGATAACGGAAAACTTTACGGCATCCGTTGGAATCCGGACGAAAGGATCAAGCTGGACGACAACGACTTAAGCAAACTGCATAAGGTCGTCGCCATTTACTTATAAAAATTTCCCCGCTTCGGCGGGGTTTCTTTTTGCCTTGCCGTCGGAAGAAAGAGTTTCAACGCCATACGGCGGCCATGTCCGCCGGTCTTACGGCCGCTTGCCGCTTCCCTGTAAAAACGAAAAAACAAAACGGAGAAAAGAGAGAAGAGAAAAACAGAAAAGAAAGATCAGATACAAAAAGCGACGAAGGAAAAGGCAAACAAGGAAGGGAAATACCGGCAAAAGGAAAAAGACGGAAAAAAGCGAACCGGACGACGGGAAGGAAAAGACAATAAGCCGCTGGCGAAAAATCCGCCGCGGGGAAAAGCCGGCAGGTCCCAATGCCGGACAGCGAAAACGACGACAGGCGAACAACAACAGACAGGCAAAAGGGAAAAGACGGGGAAAAAAGCGAACCGGACGGCGGGAAAAGCAACTAAGGCGACAACGGACGAAGGCAAGTTTCGTTTTTGTCATTCACCTCTCGCCGCTTTCCCGCAAGCAGCGATTTTTTTGCTCTCCGCGTTTGACTGATTGACATTTATGGATTTGACTTTATGTTGTATTCAGTATATTCTATATATATTCTAAAGGGGGGACGACTGTGGCAGACGACATCAACAGCTCGGCGAGTTTCGGCCAAAGCAAAAACGACAGTGAAGAATTGCCGATCATTGTCGCTCAGCGCTTTTTAAACATTTTTCGCCAGCTGCACATTTTCAGCGACGAAAGGCGCGAAGCTTTCAATAAGATGCTGCTGGAACTGCCACCGGAAGTCAAATCCATTTTTCAGAGCCTGCCAGGCGGCACCCCGTTGCAGGAATATATGGAAGATCTGGAGCAAAAAAGCAAAGGGCTTGAGCCGGTCGCACACCACAGCCACCAGAAAAACAGCAATATTTTGCAGGAAGCCCTGTCCGAAAACAGAAGCACGGGGGGAACGACCGGCGGCGAGGGAATCATCAACGGCGACAATTTCGCGCGGATTCTGGCCAGCAGTCTGGCCCAGTCAAACGCCGAAATTATCCGCGAACTGCAAAACACCCGCCCGGCGGCAGCCGGCATTGAGGGCGGAAGCGGAACGGGCGGCGGCTTTGACGGCCCGATGAAACTGGTTGCCGACGAATCCTTTACCAACATCATCTCCAAAGCATTGGCCGAAGCAATCGAAAACTCAGAAAAGAAACGGCTGGAAGACAACAAAATGATTGCCCGTTCGTTTACGGAGCTGCAGGAAAACCTGACCAAACTGATCGAACAGAGCAGTCAGCTTAAATTTATTTCCGGCGGCGACGGCAAAACGGCGGCGGCTCCCATTCAGATGAAAGGGCTGGTCGACGATCTGGTCAAGGCCCAGTCCGCCTTTTTAAAAGAAACCACGAAAAGCCAGAAAGAAGAGCTTTCTTCCATCATCTCCACCGCCATCAAGGAAAGTCAGAAAGTTTCCACCCAGGCGCTGATTGAATCTTTTAAGAAAATCAGCGAAGAAAAAATTCCGACACCGATCACCTACGCCGCCTCGTCCCCGAAAGGCCAGCCGGCAATGGAATCGGTCGAACAGGCGCTGAAAGCGCAGGGAAAAGAGTTTTCTTCCATCATTTCCATGGCATTGAAAGAAAGTCAGAAAAATTCCGCGCAGACGATTATCGAAACCCTGGAAACGCTGAAAAAAGATTCGACCGTTTCGGCCGGCGGACAAAACAATCTCAAGGTTGAAGAAATCATGCGGATGCAGGCCAACCTGTTCCGTGACATTGCCCGTGCGCAAAATCAGGAGTTTTCGGCCTTGATATCCTCGGCACTGAAAGAAAGCCAGCGTCAGTCGACGGAAGCAATCATTGCCGCACTCAGCCAGCTGCAAACGGCGCCGGTGCAGACGGTGGCGGTACCGGTACCGATGCCTGCCGTCAACAGAGAAATTCCCGCCGCCTTGCAGCCCGCGGTTCATGAGCGGCCGGCGGCGCCGCAAATGCCCGAACCGACCGTGTCCACCCCGATGATCGACAAGTATCTGGACGGCGTTGACGAAGAGGAAGAGACGGAAGAGAAAGCAAACGCGACGGTAATTGAGGAAACGCCGAAAAAGAAAAAGAAGAAGAAAAAGAAGAAAAACCGGGAAGCCGAAAACGGCACGACAGGAACCGTCGATGACGAATCGGACGAAATGCCGGCCGGCGAAGAAAAAACGCAACAGGAAACAAAAACGGAAACTCCGGCGGCCGGCGGCGCCGAAAAGGAAAAAGCACCGGCAGAAAGCAAAGTTTCCGCGCCGGCAGCCGGGGAAACT
>OLWP01000662.1_pt1 | contig 11213 bp, 10 predicted proteins | sample 1673741 | NCBI WGS metagenome assembly OLWP01 (sample SAMEA103958125, study PRJEB25191) | human gut metagenome
TTATACAAATCGTATTCTACGCCATATTTCCATGCACATATTTGTCGTTTTTCATCTTCGGATAGATTTCTATATACTAATTCATTCATAACATTTGCCTCGTCGAACTTAAAGTTATCAGTCTGTTTCATCTTTTTTATACCTTTTATTGGCTCTTCATTAGGATGTGTGGTATAGAAAAACGCTTTGGAATCTCAACTCACAGCAGCAATGTTGAATCAGTCCTGCTCCAGCTTTACCTGCTCACCTGTGTCTGCCTCAAATTCCTCTAGCTGCTTAAGCCAATATTCCCTATCTTTATTTGTTATCGGTCTTATGACTTTACATGGATTTCCTGCCGCTATCACGCTATCCGGAATATCCTTTGTGACAACCGACCCTGAGCCTATGACAACATTTGAACCTATGGTCACACCCGGATTGATGACCGTATTGCCACCGATCCATACATTATCGCCTATTGTAACCGGCTTGCCAAGCTCCACACCGGTATTTCTGATCATCGCATCTATCGGATGACATGCACAGTATATATTGACCCTTGGTCCCAGAAATGCATGATCTCCAATGATGACATCACACTGATCCAGAACTATCAGCCCTGTATTTGCATAGAAATAATCTCCCACGTGTATATTGGTTCCATAGTCACAATAAAAAGGTGGCTCTATATAACACTCCTTTCCCATGTGTGCAAATAATTTTCCAAGATATTCTCCGGTTCTTGTCATAGTCTCAGACCTCGAAGCACTGTTGAACTTATCTACCAGATCCTTCGCCTTACCCTCCGGATCCCAATCCACACATCTGTATAATTTACTTGCTTTCATTCTTCCAAGCATTTTCTCTACTCTATCCATAGCATTTTCTCCTTGCATTTATAATATTTACTCATCATGTTTATAATTGACTAAAGGATACCATTGTTTATGTCTATAATCAACTACTAGCAACAGAAAAATGGACTGTGAAAATAGGCCAATTTGTAGTTATTTGTAAGAATTTGTCGAGAAGTGCCATGTATATAATGTAGGGAGGTTTTAACATGACCAAAGACGAAGAAATCAGAATGATAAATGAAAAACTGGATTTTTATGTAATGGAGGCAAGTGATGAGGAGTTTGATACCGAGGAGGTACGCAAACTTGTGAAGCGATTAGATGAATTGGATCCCATACCATTGCCGTGGAAATCGGATGAGGAAGCATTGAAAGACTTCTGGGATTATTGTGAAGAGAGACAGAGGGAAGAACGTATAATAGCAGAGATGAAAATTAAGGGTTGAGAAGTCAGTGCCTTTGGAAAAAGTATGTGGTAAAATGTATATAGAAGAAGTCTATAAATTCTTTAGGTTACAATCGATGATGGGGTAAACGAAAAAGCAGTTTTGACATTGCAGAGAACTGCCCCTTCGTTTACACCATTTTCGATTTGACCTAATTGAACAAAGTGAGCGTCCGGGTAGCCGCAACCTATGGACTTTCAATTCTTTGTTCCTGTCCATGATTATATATGATTCTCGGTATGAAAGCTACAACATTTTATAAAAAACAGGCAAATGGGCATGACGATAAAACCTCAGAAACTGAGGCTTTTGAAAGTATTAGATGTTGCTCTTTAGCAGCGCAGTGGCATTCTCATCTGTGGCTTTCCGAGATGCCCACCACATGCCTTACACACACAAACTTTGATGCCATAAAGATGTTCCAATATTTCAGGCATTTCCATGTCACGAAGCTTTGAAAGATACTTCTTACATCCAAGTAAATTTCTGCAAAGGGTGAGCTTCTGGCTTTTAGTACGGGAACATAGCAGTCCGTAGTGCCTGATGCGGACAAAACGCCGTGGTGGTACATGCATGAGAAACCGCCGGACAAACTCTACACCCGAAATAGTCAGTTCCTTCCACTGTCCCTCATTACGGTAATCCTTTACTAAGAATGTAACGGTATCATCATCCATACGGACGATGCGGTGATTGCTGACGGCAATGCGATGAGTATACTTACCAAGGTATTTAATTACTGTTTGAGCACCATTGAATGTCTTTTTACAATGAGGAATCCAGTCCATACCATAACAGGAATCTAAAAGCTCCTTGAACGTATAATGGTTGCGAAATTTTTCTGCAGTACCATGAAATACCAGCTTATCCTCTTCCCACAGCCTCTTTAGTTCCTCCAGATATTTTCCGCGGAACATTTTGGAGATGACCCGGATGGGAAGAAAGAAATTTTCACCATTGTCCTTCCACTGGTTGTTGGAAGCCAGTCCTCCCCCCAGCAGGATGGTATGAATGTGGGGATGAAAGTTCATTTCAGAACCCCATGTATGTAAAATGCAGATGTATCCCACCTTTGCGCCGAGATGTTTTGGGTCGGCAGTCAGTTCGCTGATTGTGGAAGAAGCTGCATGGTATAAGGCATCATAAAGAAGTCTCTGGTTGCTGTAAATGACAGGGTTTAAAATATCAGGAACCGTAAAAACCAGATGGAAATAAGGAGCATCAAGGACATCCTCTCTGCGTGCATCCATCCACATTTCTTTCGGAACAGCCTGACACATTGGGCAGCAACGGTTACGGCAGGAATTGTAATGAATCTGTACGAAGCCACAATCCTCACATACACATACATTTGCACCATAGGCACCGGTCTTGCAGTTCATGATGTTATGTGCAACCTTTGCCTGTACAGGGGAAGGTGAATATTGATCAAGGTATGCCGGATAAAAACGATGAAAAATATCCTGTACTGTGGGCTTATCCATTGGCTGTACCATCCTTTCTGTCAAAAGGACTGCGGATGCCCATAATGGATTTGTTGCTGACATGAAGATAAACTTCTGTGGATTTCGGATCGCGGTGTCCAAGCAATGCCTGAATATTCCGCTGTTCCACTCCCTGCTCCATAAGGTGGGTGGCAAAACTGTGACGGAGGCAGTGAGGAGTAACACCGGATAACCCAGCAGCCGATGCAGAACGTCGGATAACCTGTTCCAGTGTACTTACGGTAAGATACTGCCCTGTAAACTGATTCGGAAACAGAATGCCCTTTGGTCTGCCTTTCCGGAACCAGTATTCCGTAAGAAGTGCAAGGTTTCTTTCAGACAGAATGGTATAACGGTCCATCCGGTTCTTGGTATCCCGGACATGAATCTGCATGTTTGTGCGGGAAATATCATCATAATGAAGATGAATCACTTCCGAGACACGCATTCCGGAAGAATACATTGTGGCGAACATGGCTTTATATTTCAGGTCATCCGTAGCATCAAGAAGCCGGTCAATTTCATCAGTAGAAAGTACGGTTGGGAGTTTGTGCTCTATTATCATGCGTGGAACAGTGATATCATCCCACAGAACGTGAAGTACATTCCGATAGAAAAAACGGATGGCTGAATTATAAAGGTTGAGGGTGGTCGCTTTCAGACCATCGTCCTTCTTGGCAAGAAGAAAGTCCCTGACATCCTGACAGGTAAGCTCTTCCGGGTGCTTTTCCATGTAATTAAGGAAATAAGAAACATAGTTTTTGTAGCAGTTAATGGAACGCTCTTTAAGGTTACGGATTTTTCCAGCTTCCTCAAGCTGTAATAAATATTTTTCGTACATAATAATTCCTCCATGTAAAGTCAGTAATTTCGGGTATCACTGCTTACATGGAGGTGCATTGGAATAATAAAACCGCTTGCTAAAAGAACGGTTAGGTGTTAATCTTTTCATAGGCAGTGGTAATGTCGATCCTGTTTGATTGTTGGTTGTGGTGACTTAACAATACTACTATTAGGACTTGGTTTCCACTGCTTTTTATTTAGGAAAAGAAAAACTGCGTCACAGCCTTGGCAGGCCATCGCGCAGCGATTTTGTTCAATTTGTATTTGTCTCCCTTCCAACATACAGCATTATAGTACATAATTGTAAAGTTTTCTATATGTTCTAATGATTTTTGAGTGAAAAGCGGTCGGTCTTTTCTATGCCCTTGCTTTACGGAATAGCGCGGGGCGACTGTCTGTACCTGTTTTGTTTTTGTGCTTCTTTACCGCACATGAGCATTCGCGTAATGCTGGAAGCTACGTTGGACAAGATGTTTTATACGATGCATTTTCTGCCACCTGTGAAAAGCGGAAAACTATTTTTAGCAAGGATAATATTGAAGCTACATTACATTTGATATCTGACGATTTGCAAATGGCAGAGCTTTGGGCGCAGTTTCAGAAAAGCAATTTTTACGTAGGAGATCTAGCGTGGAAAAATGTAATTGGCTATGTAGAGAATACGATGAAGAAGTATTTACTGTGATATGAGGCATATCGCAGACAGAGATTGGCGAAAAAGCTGATGAATCATGTGGTAAACCACTTTGAACGGTACGAAGCATACGCTTCATGATTACAGTCCGGAGATAGACAAGAATCTTATCATCCATTGCTATCAGCCTGAGCCCGGTTATTGTGCCTGTGTACTGCAGGTGGTAGATCGCTGAATTGACGGTGAGACATTGAAAGTATAAAAACAGCCATAATCCGGATATTTATCAGTGCTATGGCTGTTTTTAGAACATGGAAATCAGAAAGGAACGTATAGATATGAACGATAAGTCAAACACACAAGCTATGGAAACAGAAAAAATACCCCGTCTTCTGGCACGGCTGGCCATACCGGCTGTTGTGGCACAGATTATCAACCTTTTATATAATATTGTTGACCGTATTTATATTGGACACATTCCGGGCGTTGGTGCCGCAGCATTAACGGGTGTCGGATTGTTTACACCGATCCTGATGCTGATCAATGCCTGTGCCATGCTTGCAGGGTCCGGAGGTGCTCCGCGCGCTGCAATTTCCATGGGAAAGAAAGACAATAAGACAGCGGAAAAGATTCTTGGAAACTGTTTTGTGATTCTTCTGCTTATGGCAGTTGCTTTGACTGTGCTATTTTTTGCGTTTGCACCACAGCTGCTGACGCTGTTTGGTGCAAGTGATCAGACACTTCCTTATGGGGTGGATTATGCAAGGATTTATATTCTTGGAAGTATTTTTGTCCTGATCGTGATGGGAATGAATCCCTTTATCACGACACAGGGATTTGCGAAGATCAGCATGATGACAACTGTGATTGGTGCTGTGATCAATATTATTCTGGATCCGATCTTTATCTTTGTATTTCATCTTGGAGTAAAGGGTGCTGCGCTTGCAACTGTTTTGAGTCAGGCTGTAGGGGCAATATGGATCCTTCGTTTCCTGTCAGGAAAGAAAACGATCCTGCATCTTAGAAAAGAAAACTTTAAATTGCAAAAGGAAATCCTCTTACCATGTCTTGCCCTTGGTATCTCTACCTTTGTTATGTTGTCCACGGAAAGCATTCTGTCTATCAGCTTTACCTCCAGCTTATCAAGATATGGCGGAGACCTTGCAGTAGGAGCGATGACAATTATTACAAGTGTCAGCCAGCTTGCAACATTACCGTTACAGGGAATTTGTCAGGGCGGACAGCCGATCATGAGTTATAACTTTGGTGCAGGAAACAGAGATCGGGTAAAAAAAGCATTTTTTACACAATTTACAGCTTGCACCGTTTTTACGGGATGTTTCTGGTTGATGATGCTTCTGTTCCCGAAGGGATTTGCAGGTATTTTTTCGAATAACACAGAATTGATCACATATACTGCATGGGCATTGAGAATTTATATGGCGGGCATATTCTCTCTTGGCTTTCAGGTTGCCTGTCAGCAGAGCTTCATGGCATTGGGACAGGCAAAGGTCAGCTTATTGCTTGCCTGCTTAAGAAAACTGATCTTGTTGATTCCGTTGATCTTTATCCTGCCGCATTTTATCCAGAACAAAGTATTTGCTGTCTTTTTGGCTGAGCCGATCAGCGATATACTGGCGGCGGCAATCACAACCGCAACGTTCTTTCATCGATTTCATAAAATTCTGGTCTGTCACACTGCATTGGTACACGAACCAGAAACTCCTTGACAAGAACCTCTATTTCCTGCTACATTTGGTATATAGACCAGATGAAGAAACCAAGATAGTCACATAGAATGAGGACGGGGCAAATGGCAACAAGTTTAAGCGAACCAACAAAGAAACGCATCCTGCAGGTATGCGTAAAACTCTTCCTGGAGCAGGGGTACAAAAAGACAACTATGGCGGAAATCATCGAGAAGTCCGGCGTGTCCAGCAGCAGCTTTCAGAACATTTTCCGTGCAAAGGACGGCGTACTGACAGAGCTTGTGCAGTTCATGTTTGAGAATCAGTTTTCGATGGCAAGAAGTGCAGCAAGTGTAAAGCTTCCTCCCGTTTATGTCTACGCAGTGGAAACCGCGATCCAGATGACGCTCACAGAACTGAACGAGAACCTGCGGGAAATCTATCTGGAAGCATATACGCAAAAGGAAGCCTGCGAATACATTCAGAAGGAAACGGCGAAGGAGCTGTATCAGATTTTCGGATCCTATCAGCCGGAGCTGACAGAGCGTGACTTTTACGAGCTGGAGATCGGATCTGCAGGCATCATGCGAGGTTACATGGCGCATCCGTGTGATGCAGAGCTGACATTGGAGAAGAAGCTTCGCTTATTTTTCACGATGAGCCTTCGGGCCTATAACGTTCCAGAGGAAGAAATCGGGCGGGTGATTCGATTCGTGGAGGGACTCGATATCCGCACGATCTCTGAACAGGTGATGCAGAAGCTGTTCAAAGCACTTGCCATGCACTATGAATTTTCATTGCAGGGGATAATGTAAAAATGAAAAAGGAAAAGAGGGAGGAAACCCAATGAAGAGAAAAAAGCTGACAGCAAGTATGATCGCCCTGGTCATGAGCGTAAGCCTGCCCATGACAACCTATGCCGCCAACTGGTATCTGGAAGATGGCAGCGTTACGGTAAACGCAGACAATTCCGGACAGACGGTAACGCAGGGCAGCGGCTCTGCCGTGCCGGATGAGGCGCCTGTGATTACACAGCGTGGTAGTTCTGCGGAGACGAGCAACACCATCACGATCAATGCGTCCGAGAATGCGACTGCAAACGTGACGATCTCCAATGTAAATATCGGCACAAGTAGTGCTGCTATTGCCACAAGCGGAAAAGGCAATGTAAACATCGAGCTGGATGGCACAAATACCCTTAAGAGTGGTAGGTATCATGCCGGTCTGGAAAAGAGCCAAGACGGTAAACTGACCATTACGGATGAAAATGCAAACGGCAAGCTGATCGCCACCGGTGGACAGTATGGGGCAGGCATCGGTGGAGGCTTCTATGAAGGCGGCAAAAACATCACGATCGCCGGCGGCAAGGTAACAGCTAACGGCGGCGATTATGGGGCAGGCATTGGTGGCGGTCAAGAAGGCGATGGCAGTAACATCACCATCACCGGCGGCGAGGTCACAGCTGCCGGCGGCACCAATGGAGCAGGCATCGGCGGAGGCGGAGGCATATCTGGCAAAGGAGAAAAGATTTCTATTTCAGGAGATGCAGCGCTGAAGGTACAAGGCGGCCCAACAGATGGATGGGATGGAGCAGGCGCAGGAATCGGTAACGGCGGCAGCCATAATGGAGATTTCTTATCCGGAACAATTCCTGTAAACGGTGCGGAGACAGAGCCGGATACCTCCAACCTGACGACAGGTAAAATTGAATATTACGCACCCGGTGCGGATATGACAAAGGATGAACCGACAAGCACTACATTTGGCTCGCTTGTTCAGCCGGAGCCGTCATCTCCCGGTGAAACCGGAGCACCTGTGGAATACAGAATGCAGACATCTGCATCAGAGCCGGTACAGGGAAATGGAAAAAGCACAGGATACAAGGCTCCCGTACAAGGACATTTTTATCAGGTAGTAGGTCAGGACGGAAAAGATATGATTTTTGCTACCGCGCAGAAGAAAGACGTGCTGGCAATTGCGACGGATTCCGATTTTGCCATGCTGACGGGAAAAATGGTGGACATCGAAGCACTCAGGAAACAGGGCGTGAGAAGGATTATTTTCGCTACAAAGAGAGCAACCTCCACCTTCCTTCTTTCGGAGCTTCTTGAAAAGAGGGCATATGGAGAAACCTGGAGCCTCATCCACGATGGAGAGAACGTTGCGTTTACTGCAGTCGAAAAGATGATGGATATAAGCAGCATCCTTACCCGGCTGCAAACAAAATAAAACGGATATAACAGGTACCGGTATTTGAAAACCGATAGGACAAAAAAAGAGGGAGACAAAATGGAAGAAATTATTTTACAGCGGAAGCTGGAAGCTTTGGGGCAAAATGGCACACTCATAAGAAAAGACGGAAAGACATTTTTGCAGTTGGACTGCGAAAATGCCAAAGAGCTCTCCATGAAGTGGGGAGAAAAGCTTTATCCGTTTACGAAAACAGGGAAAAAGTGGATTTTGGAACTGCCATTTTCTACGCCTGTGAATTACGTGCAGATCTGTGTAGATGGTCAGGAGGTTCTTAGCCCGGAGCTTCCCATCGCACATGGCTACTGTCGTCCGTATAACTATATTGAGCTGCCGGATGAAGAAGGTTTATTTGAGCTTCGGGATGTTCCCCACGGAACACTGACCCAGGAATTTTATAAATCCAAAATTTCTGATAACTGGGAAAAGCTGATCGTATATCTTCCGCCATGTGTACCGTCTGCAGGACTTCCGGTTCTGTATTTGCAGCACGGATTTGGAGAGAGCGAGATTTCCTGGTCAACCACAGGGAAAGTGAATTTTTTGATGGATAATCTGATCGCGGCAGGAAAAATCAAGCCCTTTGCGATCGTTATGGGAAATGGCATGGTAAAGCAGCGAATCGACGGAAAACTTAAACTGAATCGTGCGCTTTATGGGCAGATGCTGGTAGAGGAAATCCTTCCGATGATAGAGAAAAAATATCAGTTTGGCGGAAGCAAGGAAAAAAGAGGTATGGCAGGACTGTCCATGGGTTCTGTACAGACAACCCGTACAATATGTGCACACCCGGAGCTGTTCAGCGAGGTTGGTATTTTCTCCGGCTTTTTAAGAGACAGGATAGTAGGAGATGAAGAACATGACGGAATTGTTCCAAAGTCAGGCGGGCAGTCTTATTTAAAGGCAATGGATGATGCGGCCTTCAACACCTATTTTCATACGTTTTTCCGCTGCATTGGAGATGAGGACTGGTTTCTTCCGAGGTTCCTGGAGGAGGATGAAATTATCCAGACAAAAGGTGTTCGGGAAACCAGAAAAATTTATCATGGAGGACATGACTGGAATGTGTGGAGACCGTGCTTTGCAGACTTTGCACAGATGATTTTCCGGTAAATTTTATAGAAGGATATCAGAGGGATCCCGGCAGTGGTCAGACAGCAGTCCTGACGCTGCCGGGATTGTTTTACCCAAAAGTAACTGCAGGGGTGGATGATTGGACATTTGATATGGTATGATATAGACAAAGACATTGGAAACAATTTACAAAACGAATGGAGACTTTGGATCATGAATCTTGAATTTTGGATTCTGGACGGGATTCAAACCCTCAGAACCCCGGCAGGGGATGTGCTCATGCCGTTTATCACCAGCTTTGGAAACGGAGGTGTAATATGGATTGTACTTACAGTTATTTTGCTCCTGATCCCGAAAACGCGAAAAACCGGTCTGATCCTGGGAGCAGCATTGATTCTGGACGGGATACTCTGCAATCTGTTTCTGAAAAATCTGGTGAGAAGGATCCGCCCCTGCGATATCAATGATGCCGTCAGACTTTTGATTCCGTATCCGTCAGATTATTCCTTTCCTTCGGGACATACTGCAGTGTCCTTTGCCGCTGCATCGGCGCTCTATTTTGCAGGGGAAAAGTACCTGTGGAAGGCAGCATTGGTTTTGGCAGCTTTCATTGCATTTTCCAGAATGTATTTGTATGTACATTATCCAACAGATATTCTGGGTGGAGCGCTTCTGGGAATCCTGTGCGGATATCTCGGATGCCGGATCGTGCAGAAAACAGAACAATATAAAAGGAAGATATAAGGCTATGAGCTATCAATTTTGGGGTTGGAAGCATGCAGATGCTCCGGCAATAACAGAAGAATATCCGGGGATCCGTAACCCGCGACAGCTGTATGACGCCCTGTCAAAGCTCTGGTGTGCAGATACCTGTGCACCGCGGATGCGGAAAGACTGGACAAAGGAAAATCCTACCTTGGGGCAATGTTCCATTACCGCTTTTCTTGCCCAGGATATTTTTGGAGGAAAGGTATACGGAGTTTTGCGCCCGGGCGGGAATTATCATTGTTATAATGTAATCGGGGACTGGCGGTTTGACCTGACCAGTGAGCAGTTTGGAGAGGAAGCTTTGGATTATGAAAATAATCCGGAGCAGTTCCGTGAAGTACATTTTGCCAAAGAGGAAAAAAGGCAAAGATATGAAGCCTTAAAGGCTGCCTTAAAAGCGTATTGCAGCGCTGGAAACTGTGAAAACGAATTTTTGGATAAGCTTTTATAAGCTTACGATGCGGATGCATCAGAACGGGGGAAAATGAAAAAGAGAAGGCTTATTTCTGTATTATTGTGCATTTCCTTAATTTTTGCCGGAGGCTGTGGACAAAAGACAGCAGAGAAACAGCCGGCGATACAGGAAACTGCAGAGCAGACAGCAAAAGAGACACACAAGGCAGAACGGGAAAACAAGCAGGAAACCGTGCAGGAAAACACGCCTGCAGACGAGCAGGAAGAAGCTGCCGCTGAAACTGGTGCAGCGACAGTTTTGCCAATGCTTGTCGATTATGATTATGAGGCAGAATATGATCAGGACAGCTATGAAACCCTCATCAGCATTGATATACCGAAGATCCTGGTTATAGAGGAAGGGCATGATGCTCTTTGCGCTTCCCTGGAGGAATGGAACCGGAAGACTTACAAAAGTCAGATGGGGGCCTACAAAAATGTAATTTCGGATAACAGGGAGCTTTGGGATGAGGGAGCGGGAATGACAGGGCTTTCCATCGAAGGAAATGTTACCTTCACCAGAGCCGATTCCCTTGTTTTGAGTTATTATATGGAAACCAATGAATGGCTGGGAGGTGCACATCCCTACAGCTTTAAGGAGACCTGTAATTATGACGTAAAATCCGGCGAGGATTTGAAGCTTTCCGATGTGGTGTCCGATTACGATACCTTTTATAAAGAGGTATGCGCAAAGCTGGAAGAAAGAAAAGACGAATACGGTTTCTATGAGGATT
>OLWP01000666.1_pt1 | contig 11155 bp, 7 predicted proteins | sample 1673741 | NCBI WGS metagenome assembly OLWP01 (sample SAMEA103958125, study PRJEB25191) | human gut metagenome
CAGCTCCGAGCTGTGCTCCTGGGCTTTGGCCTTCAGGTCCTCCACGTCGATATTGCCGTTGGCGTCGCAGCCTACCGTGACGATCTTCATGCCGGCCATCGCTGCCGAAGCGGGGTTGGTACCGTGTGCCGACGAGGGGATCAGGACGATGTTGCGGTAGCCCTGGCCCCGGCTCTGGTGGTAGGCGCGGATCACCATCAATCCCGTGTATTCGCCTGCGGCACCCGAATTGGGCATCAGCGAGCAGGCGGCGAAGCCGGTGATGGTCGCCAGGTCGGCGGCCAGCCCGTCGATCAGTTCGCGGTAGCCTTCGGTCTGGTCGGCGGGAGCGAACGGGTGCATGTTCTGGAACCCGGCGAGCGACAGGGGCTGCATGAGGGCTGCGGCGTTGAGTTTCATGGTGCAGGAGCCGAGCGAGATCATCGAATTTGCCAGCGAGATGTCGCGCAGCTCGAGGCGTTTGATGTAACGCATCAGGTCGCTTTCGCAGCGGTAGGTATTGAAGACGCGTTCGGTCAGGAACTCCGACTGGCGCAGGATCGCGGCCGGGATGGTAATCTCCTCCGACAGTTTGACGGCCTTGGCTTTTTTGCCTTTGGCCTCGGCGAAGATGGCGATTACCTCGTTCACCTCCTCGGGGGTGGTCACGTCGTCGAACGAGAAACGAACCCGATCCTCCGAAGGATAGAAGAAGTTGATGCCGCGTTCGAGCGCCAGCGACTGTACGACGGCGGCTTCCGCCTCTACTTCGAGCGTGTCGAAGAAGTTCTTGGCCGCCAGTTTGTAGTCCATCGCTTCGAGCGCCTTGGCTACCGTTACGGCTGCCGTGTGGGCCGTCTTGGCCGAGCGGCGCAGACCTTCGGCGCCGTTATAGACGCAGTAGAAGCCGACCATCGAAGCCATCAGCGCCGTAGCGGTGCAGATGTTCGAGGTGGCACGCTCGCGCTTGATGTGCTGTTCGCGGGTCTGGAGCGCCATGCGGAGCGCACGGTTGCCCAGACGGTCGATCGATACGCCGATGATGCGGCCCGGCATGTTGCGCTTGTACGCTTCGCGCGTGGTCATGTAGCCGGCGCTCGGGCCGCCGAAGCCCATCGGAATACCCAGACGCTGCGTCGTGCCGACGACGATGTCGGCCCCCCATTCGCCCGGAGCCTTCAGCAGGGCCAGCGACAGCAGGTCGGCAACAGCCGTTACCAGGGCGCCTTTGGCATGGGCCGCTTCGGTGAAGGCGGCGTAGTCGCGCACCTCGCCGTTGGCGGCGGGGTACTGTACGATGGCGCCGAACTCCTTGCCGGTGAATTCATATGTATTGTAGTCGTCGATCACCAGTTCGATGCCGAATGGCTCGCTGCGGGTGATCAGTACGTCGAGCGTCTGGGGGAAGATGTTGCGATCGACGAAAAGCTGGTTGCGTCCCTCCTTGACCGCTTCGCGCGAGCGGAGCGAGAACATCATCAGCATCGCTTCGGCGGCTGCGGTGCCTTCGTCCAACAGCGAACAGTTGCCGATCTCCATGCCTGTCAGCGAAATGACGGCGGTCTGGAAGTTCAGCAGCGCCTCGAGGCGTCCCTGCGAAATCTCGGCCTGATAGGGAGTGTACGAAGTGTACCAAGCGGGGTTCTCGAAGACGTTGCGCGTGATGGCGGCCGGTACGGCGCAGGGGTAGTAACCCATGCCGATGAACGAACGCAGGGTGCGATTCTTGGCTGCGAGGGCCTGGATGTGATTCGCGAATTCGTATTCGCTCATGCCCTGGGGCAGGGCGAGCGGCTGTTTCAGGCGGATAGACTGAGGAATGACCTGTGCGATGAGCTCATCGACGGATTTGACGCCGATCACGGCGAGCATCGCTTTCAAATCCTCGGGATTGGTGACGCCGATATGGCGGTCGGAAAATTTATCAAACATAGGATTTTGAGAATGATTTTTTATGATTTGTAATTCGAATTTATTCGTTCGGGATCAATATTTGAAACTGCTGCCTCCGATGAACTCCCGCAGGAGCGACGTGGGCGGGATCTCTTCGGGAGAGATCGGGATGAAGTTGTCGAGGAACTTGAGCATGCGTTTGGCCTCGCCGTATTCGGGAACCGTGTCGGGGACTTCCCGCAGGATCGGTTCGGCGAAGCGGCGCAGGACCGAGATTTCGTAGAAGAGCGACGAGTTGAACATCACGTCGGCATTCTCCTGGTAGGGGAAAATGTGCTTTTCCTCGCCCCGGCGGACGCTTTCCCAGCGGGCGAGCGTCGAAAGGGCGTCGTTGCCCCGCGTGCGGTAGTCGCGCGTCAGGCGGCGCAGCAGCCGGTTGTCGGAGGTGGCGATGCGCGACACGTTGTCGAGGGCGACCGAGGTGAAGCAGGAAACGTAGATCTTGAATTTCCGGGATTCGGGAACGCCGGGCGTCAGGGCCGGGTTCAGTCCGTGGATGCCTTCGACGATCAGTACCGACCGCTCGTCGAGCTGCAAGGGGTTGTCGTGCCACTGGCGGGTGCCGGAGATGAAGTCGTAACGCGGAATATCGACGCTCTCGCCCCGTTCGAGGCGTTTCAGATGGTCGTTGAACTGTTCGAGGTCGATCGCTTCGAGTGCCTCGTAGTCGTACTCTCCGTTTTCGTCGCGGGGCGTCTTTTCGCGGTCCACGAAATAGTCGTCCAGCGAGATCAGTACCGGGTTGAGTCCCAGGACCCGGAGCTGTACGCCCAGCCGCTTGGCGAAGGTGGTCTTGCCGCTGGACGAAGGGCCTGAAATCAACACCAGCCGCACGCCCCGTTCGCGGTTGGCCTCCGCGACGCAGCCGGCCACCTGGGCCAGCTTGTTTTCGTGGAACGCCTCTGCGATCTTGATCAGCTCGCTGGCGTCGCCCGCGAGAACTTTCGAGTTGAGCTGTCCGACGGTCGGAACGCCCATGATCTCCACCCACGACTGGTATTGGTGGAAGACGTCGAACATCTTCTCCTGGTGGACACTCTGATGCAGTCGCGTCGGGTCGGTCCGCAGCGGCAGGGCGATGAAGAAGCCGTTGTAATAGGAGTGCAGGTCGAACTGCGGAGTGTAACCCGTCGAAGGGGTCAGGGCTCCGTAGAAATAACCCGGCAGGGAGTCGATCGTATAAATTTTGCTGTATAACCTCGGTCGGGAGTCGAGCAGGGCGATTTTATCGGTCATTCCGAACCCTTCGTAGATTTTGCGGGCCGTGTCGGTGAGCATCTTCACCCCCTGGATCGGCAGGTTGCGGTCGATGATCCCTCGCATGCGGGCCTTGATCGCGTCGAGGTGTTCGGCGGGAATCGGTCCGAAGCCCGATATTTCGCAGTAGAAACCGCTTGCCCCCAGCGAGTGCCGGATGTAGAGCGTGCGGTCGGGAAACAGCTCCCGGACCGCCTTTTGCAGGATGAACGAGATCGTGCGCTGATATACCCGGATTCCTTCGAAGGAGGTGATGTCGATGAACCGGACCGTTACCGGCTTGTATATTCTGTAGTTGAGTTCCTTGATGCGGTTATTGACATAGGCGGCCAGGAACGGATGCGGCCCGTCGAGCCGGAGCTGCCGTTCGACTTCGAGCAGGGTCGTTCCCATCGCGACCTCGATCGTCCGTCCTGCGTTTTCGCAGATGACCGGAAGGGTGTCTGACATATTTTTGTTCATAAATCGCGTAAAAATACAATTATTTCCTAACTTTGACAAACGTAAACTCTATTTGTGATGAAAAAAATCTTCTTGGGTATTTCGCTGTTGCTGTGTGCGGCGTTGTGTGCGTGCGCACCTCGTGAAAAAGTAGTTATCATATTATCAACGAACGATATACATGCCCAAATCCAGAATTTTCCGCAGTTGGCGACGGCCGTTGCCGAGTGTCGGGACACGGCGTCGGTGATCCTGGTCGATGCCGGCGACCGCTGGACGGGCAATGCCTATGTAGATCAGGCCGAGGGGCGGCGTCCCGTGTTGGAGCTGATGAACGAGCTGGGGTACGACGTGGCCACGCTCGGCAACCACGAGTTCGACGTGGGGCAGCAGACGTTGGCCGAAGCGATCGGTTATTGCCGTTTCCCGGTGATCTGCGCCAACATGGTCAGCGAGAACTCGCCGATTCCGCAGTTGAAACCCTATGTCATTCTCGATCGCGAAGGGGAGAAGTTCGCTTTCGTCGCTGCGGTGACCAATTACGGGTACAACAACCATCCGGACGGCCACGACGCCATCTTCGAGGGGTTGCGTTTTACGGATGCCGTGCAGACGCTCGAGGAGTACGAATACCTGCGCGACAGTTGTCAGGTGCTGGTGGCGCTGACGCACATCGGTTCGAAATACGACCGGGAACTGGCCGACGAAGCCTCGGAATACGACCTGATTATCGGCGGACACAGCCACGAGCGGATCAACGAGGTGGAGGACGGCGTGCTCATCACGCAGACGGGCCGCAACCTGAACATGGTGGGGGTTACCGAGGTGCGACTGCGAGGCAAGGAGATCCGGTCCCTGTCGTTCCGGCTGGTTCCGCTGGCCGACTACGCGCCCGACCCGGTTTATCAGGAGATGGTCGAGACCTACCGCAACAATCCGGTGTTGAAGGAGAAGGCTGGAGAGCTGACCGCTACGGCCGACAAGGTGGGGGTGGCCAACATCTTCCTCCAGGCGCTCAAACGCAAGTCGGGCAGCGACGTGGCTTTTTACCACTACGGGGGGATTCGCCGCGACAGCCTTTCGAAAGGCGACCTGACACGGAGCGACATATATGACCTGGATCCTTTCATTTCTTCGGTCAGCGTGATGGAGATGACGCCCGAACAGATGAGCAAAATGGTGCTGACCAAATACAACGACACGGTCAATAAGGGCGAGTCGCATCGGATCGACCTCTTCTCGACCGCACCGTACGTGATCCGTACCGACGGGTACGATGCGGTCGAGGTGATCTTTCCCGGGTTGGTGTCCGGCCGTAAATACAAGGTGGCGATGGGCGACTATGTTTTCAAGAATTACCAGGGACTCGAATATACGAACGGCGAGACTACGCAGTGGCTCGTGCCCGACGTATTGATGGAATACGTCGCCAACGGCGGCAAACCCCTCGCACCCGACAATACGCTCCGGCAGTCGGTCGCAGGTCGGCACGATGACCGGGAGAACCACGACGATCGTGACGACGATTGATCCGGTCCTTTCATCGAAGGACGGGGATCGGTGAGTCGGGTATTATGCGCCGGTGCGGTCGGGCTCCGGCATTTTGTTGGCGGCGGGGAGCTGGGGGTCGGCCGAAACGGTCGGATTTTCCGAGGCGTTTCGGCGCAAGTGTCCGGCTTGTCGGTTGTGTCTTGCACGGTATTTGCCCGGAATGCAGGGAAACCGCGACGGTTCGGCAGGTTGCCGGATCCGCAGGCGGCAGCTTCTTTAGCGTATGGTGCAAGCGACTCCGTTGAATCTTTTGGTGAAGTCCCATTTGGCGTTGCTGTTGTGCAACATCATCTGGGCATGCGACTATCCCTTTTACAACCTCGTGCTGTCGAAGTACGTGGCCCCGATCGCGCTGGTTACCGCTTCGCTTTGCGCGGCGGCACTTTTCTCGCTCGTTCCTTTGCTTTGGAGCAAGGCCCGGCCGATCGCCCGCAAGGACATCAAAACGATGATCGGTGCGGCCCTGCTGATCGGCGTAATCCGCAAGGTGCTGCTCATGTACGGTTTGTCCCGCACGTCGCCCATCGACGGATCGATCATCGACACGATCACGCCGCTGCTGGTACTGCTTATTTCCGTGGTGCTCGGTATCGATAAATTCACGCGCCTCAAGATCGCCGGTCTGGTGTTGGGCATGGCAGGTGCGGTGGGTGTCGTCCTGCTGGGAGCCAGCGGCGGACATACGCACTCCGGACTAGTCGGCAACCTGATGATCGCGGGCTGCGCCCTGGCTACTTCCTGCTACATGGTCTGGTTCAAAAAGTTGATCGCCAGGTACGATGTCGTCACCATGTTGCGCTGGGTCTATTGTCTGGCGGCGCTGATGGTACTTCCGTTCGGTGCCCGGGAGTTGGTGCATACCGATTTCGCGGCGATGGATACCGACATCCTGCTGGCGACGTTGTTCGTGGTCTTCGTGCCGACGTATGTCCCGAACCTGTTGCTGAACTATTCGCTCAAATACGTACAGCCGACCGTTTCGAGCATCTATACCTACCTGCAACCCGTTCTGGCCGTCGTCCTGTCGGTGGCGATGGGCCTCGACCGCCTGCATCTGGATACGGCGCTCTGCGCGTTGGTTATCTTCTTCGGCGTGGGGCTGGTGATCCGCTCCTATCGCGGCCCGGCCGTACCTTCGGCTCCGCTGCCCGTCCATACGCATTGATTTTCTGCGTAAAAAAGGTCGAAAGTTTGCAGATTGCCGATTTCTTCCTATCTTTGCACTCCCCGTATGCGCACGATGCGCGAGGGGAGTGTTTTATTATTAACCATTTAACGAGCGATTGCATCGCATTTAATTTCCACATGGAAGAAGCAAAAAAAGTTGCAAACGAGAACTTTGACTGGAACGCGTTTGAAAACGACCTGGGCGTTTACGACCAGCCCAAAGAGCAGATCGGCGAGGCTTATGACAAGACTCTTTCGAACATCGCCGCAAACGAGGTGACCGAAGGTACGGTCATCGGTATCAACAAGCGCGAAGTGGTCGTCAATATCGGCTACAAGAGCGAGGGTATCATCCCCATTTCGGAGTTCCGTTACAACCCGGATCTGAAGGTCGGCGACAAGATCGAGGTTTACGTCGAGTCTGCCGAGGATAAGAACGGTCAGCTGGCTCTTTCGCACAAGAAAGCGCGTCAGCTCAAGTCGTGGGATCGTGTGAACGAGGCCCTCGAGAAGGACGAAATCATCAAGGGTTACATCAAGTGCCGCACCAAGGGCGGTATGATCGTCGACGTATTCGGCATCGAGGCGTTCCTGCCCGGTTCGCAGATCGACGTGAAGCCCATCCGCGACTACGACGTATACGTGGACAAGACCATGGAGTTCAAGGTGGTGAAAATCAACCAGGAGTTCCGCAACGTGGTCGTTTCGCACAAGGCGCTCATCGAGGCCGAACTCGAAGCGCAGAAGCAGGTTATCATGTCGAAACTCGAGAAGGGCCAGATCCTCGAGGGTACGGTCAAGAACATCACTTCGTACGGCGTGTTCGTCGATCTGGGCGGCGTGGACGGTCTGATCCACATCACCGACCTGTTTTGGGGCCGCGTCAACCACCCCGAAGAGATCGTTTCGCTCGACGAGAAGATCCGCGTGGTTATCCTCGACTTCGACGATGCCAAGAAGCGTATCGCATTGGGTCTGAAGCAGCTCGCTCCGCACCCCTGGGAGGCGCTGGATCCCAACCTGAAGGTGGGCGACCACGTGAAGGGCAAGGTTGTCGTGATGGCCGACTACGGCGCGTTCGTCGAGATCGCACCGGGTGTCGAGGGTCTGATCCACGTATCGGAGATGTCCTGGAGCCAGCACCTGCGTTCGGCACAGGATTTCATGAAGGTGGGCGACGAGGTAGAGGCAGTCATCCTGACCCTCGACCGTAACGAGCGCAAGATGTCGCTGGGCATCAAGCAGCTTACTCCCGATCCCTGGGCCGATATCGAGACCCGCTATCCCGTAGGAACGAAATGCAAGGCTAAGGTTCGCAACTTCACCAATTTCGGCGTGTTCGTCGAGATCGAGGAGGGTATCGACGGCCTGATCCATATTTCCGACCTGAGCTGGACCAAGAAGATCAAGCATCCGGGCGAATTTACGTCGGTAGGCGCCGAGATCGAGGTCGTAGTGCTGGAGGTCGATAAGGAGAACCGCCGTCTGTCGCTGGGCCACAAACAGCTCGAGGAGAATCCCTGGAACGAGTTCGAGGGTCAGTTCTCTGTCGATAGCGTACACGAAGGTACGATTACCGAGATGACCGACAAGGGTGCCATCGTATCGCTGGGCGAGAACGTCGAGGGCTTCGCTCCGATGCGTCAGCTGGTGAAAGAGGACGGCACGACGGCGACGGTCGGCGAGAAACTGCCGTTCAAGGTGATCGAATTCTCGAAGGCTACCAAGCGCATCACGCTTTCGCACACTCGTCTTTTCGAAGAGGCTAAACGTGCCGAGCGCGCCGAGCAGGCTGCCGAAAGAAAGGCTTCTGCCGAGGCTACCAAGTCTTCGGTGAAGAAGATCAACGCTTCGGTCGAGAAGACCACGCTGGGCGACATCGCCGGTCTGGCCGAACTCAAGGACGCGATGGAAGCGGCTGCCAAGGAGGAGAAGTAATCCTTGATCGCATAGATGAAAAAATCCCCGACCGCGAGGCCGGGGATTTTTTATTTCGGAAAACAAGTTCGGTTGCTTGCTGTACTGTGGTTATCGTCCGCTCGCTTTGTGATAGGAGTGAGGTTTTATTCCCGGACTTTGTAAACGACGTAAATATGGTCGTCGGGCAGGGCGTACAGACGGCGTTCGGCTTCGGTGAGCGAGGCGGCGAAGTCGATGTCGGCGACTTCGAATCCGGCACTGCGCAGCCGGTCGGCGTAGTCGCGGCCGTAGATGCGCCGGTGGTCGTACTGGCCGAAAATGCGGGTTCGCTCAGCCGGATCGGTGATCGTGTCGTCTTCGAAGGTTTCTTCGCGCGAAAAATCCATCGGCGACAGGACGACGCCCCAGCCGCCGGGTTTCAGGATGCGGTGGAGTTCGCGCAGCGCCTGCCGGTCGTCTTCGACATGTTCCAGGATGTGATTGCAGATCACCACGTCCGTAAAATCGTCCTCGAGGGGAATGTGCTGCACGTCGAAATGCATATCGGCCAGCGGACTTTCGAGGTCGGCGGTGAGGTACAGGCCCGGGTGCCCGTCGTAATGTTTGCGCAGTTTGCGCATCAGGCAGACTTCGGGAGCGATGTGCAGGATGCGGGGGTACGCGGTCGGCAGGTCGGTTTCGCGTTGCAGGTAGAGCCATAGCAGGCGGTGCCGTTCGAGCGAGAGGCAGCGGGGGCAGAGGGCGTTCGGACGGGAGTGGACGTAGCCGTAGGGCAGGAACTTGCGCCGCCGGGTGCCGCAGACGGGACATTCGACGCCCCGGCCGATATAAAACCATCCTAGCACCGGAACCGATATTCCGGCGATGCGTTGCAGAAACGTGCGGGGCAGGTGGTTGAGTGCCCAGCGAATCAGCCTTTTCATCTTATTCGGAGATTTTTTTCAGCTCCTCTTCCGTCCGGTGCAGCCGCTCCTTGCAGAGGGCGATCAGTTCGGTAGCCCGCTTGACCTCCTTGGTCAGCGAATCGACGGTCATCTCTTCGCGGCGGAAGCGGTCGAGGATCTGCTCGATTTCGTTCATCGCTTCGGTATAGGTAATCTCTTTCTTTGCCATATTGTCAGGTTGCTTATTTTACGGTTGCATCGAATGTGCCGTCGGACAGTTCCACCCGCAGAGTGTCGCCGGAGGAAAGCCCTTTGGCCGAGGTGACGGTTTCATCGCCCCGGTGTATGATGGCGAACCCCAGCGAGAGAATATGTTCGGGCGAACGGCTTGCGATCAGCTCTTCGGCGGTCGTGAGCCGTGTGTGTTGCCGCCGCAGGAGCTCGCCGACAGCGGCCGAAAGCTCATCGCTCCAGCGTGTAAGCTGTTCGTTGCGACGCAGGAGCAGGAGGGCGCTTTGATGCGCGATTTCGCTGCCGAGCTCCGCGAGCCGCAGTTCATGGCGGCGGAAGATGCCCGCCGAGGCGTCGCGCAGTTGCAGGGCGGCGTTGTCGAGCCATGCGTCGATCGTGTCCATCCGCTCCACGAGCCATCCGGCCACCGCCGTCGGGGTTTTTAGCGCCGTATGCGCCACCATGTCCGCCACGCTCGTGTCCTTGTCATGGCCGATACCCGTCAGCACCGGCAGCGGGAACTGCGCCACGTGGGTGCAGAGCCGGTAGGCATTGAAGCAGTTGAGGTCGCTGGCCGAACCGCCGCCGCGGATGATGACCACGGCGTCGAACTCCTCCATGCGGTCGGCCACGGCGCACAGCGCCGCAACGATCGACTCCTCGGCCGCCGCACCCTGCATGAACGCATCGAAGAGCGTGAGGCGGAACCGGTAGGGGCTTTTGCCGATCTCCTTGCAGAAATCCTGGTAGCCGGCGGCATTGGCGCTCGAAACGATGGCTATGCGCTGTACGACGGCGGGCATCCCGACCTCGCGGTTCATGTCCCACACGCCCTCCTTGCGCAGGCAGTCGATGGTCTGCTGCCGCTGCCGCTGCATGTCGCCCAGCGTGTAGGCAGGGTCGATGTCGGTGATCTGGAGCGAGAATCCGTAGAGTTCGTGATAGTTGACGGCGACTTTGGCCAGGATCTTGATCCCTGCGGCGAGCCGCTGCCCGGTTTCGGCCTCGAAATAGCCCGCGATGCGGGAGTAGGCCGTGCGCCAGATCACGGCGCGCGACTGTGCCAGCGGCACGCCGTTATCGCCCCCTTTCTCGACGAGTTCCAGGTAGCAGTGCCCCGAATAGTTGACTTTGACCTCGGAGATCTCGGCGCTCACCCAGACGGGCAAGGCAAAACGCTCGTGGAGGGTCTCCTTCACGAGCCGTTGTAATTCCGACAGGGTGATATGGGCGTGCGGCAGCATGGGTCAGCGCCAAACCAGTTCTACGGGACGGGGCATCCGCTTGCCCTTGGGGAGCTGGATGTGCAGCACCCCTTCGCTTGCGACGGCGACGCCGTTTTTCTGCGCCGGGTGCCAGTGCGGGGCTTCGGAGAGTGCCTTCAGCACGCGCCGCTTGAGGCGGTTGTCCGTCGATTCGAGCTCCTGCGCCAGGACGGCCTTGCCTTCGGGAGTTACGGTGTAGCGCAGTATGATGCGGGCTGCCGGTTCGTCGTCGTCCCATTTGACCTGCCCGGCGATGTACTCGTCGAAGGTCGTGCCGGCCTCGAAGATAGCGGGTTTGTCGTAGCGGAGCGAGATGAGTATTACCCCGTTGGCGGCTTTTTCCCCGTAGCGGGCGATGGTTTCCTCGTCGGCCGGCAGGGATTCGATATTTTCGATGTCGTCGGGCGGGATCGATTCGATCTCTTCGGTTTCGACGCCGTTGACGATATACAGGGGACGCTGCGCCACGGCGGAGAGTGTCGCGGCAAAGAGTGCGGATAGGAGCAG
>OLWP01000667.1_pt1 | contig 11122 bp, 10 predicted proteins | sample 1673741 | NCBI WGS metagenome assembly OLWP01 (sample SAMEA103958125, study PRJEB25191) | human gut metagenome
TCTGCCATGAAGAATAGTTGTTGCAATTGCAAGCATACCGGTTGCAAAAAAGGTTTGTATTACAAACTTACGGCCAAGGTTTTTCAGGGCAAGAAGAATAAATGGTATATTTATGCAAAAAATCAGCAGACCTAAATTCCATTTGGTTATATAAGATACCATCATTGAAATACCAATTACACCGCCATCAATAATTTTATTAGGAAGCAGAAACATTTCCAAACCTACAGCAACTATAAAAGCACCAATCGTTATAAAAATTGCTTTTAAAATATATTCTCTAGCTATCTCTCCCTTTGTTTTCTTAATTTTCTCCGGTTTCTTTCTTCCAAAAAGCATTTAGTTTTTCCCTTTTAGTAAATCCAACAGACCTTTGTGTTTAACCTGCAAGTCTTCCTTAGGTTTGATGCCCAGAATTGACTCTAAATCAGTTTTCAAAGTCATTAAATCTTCATATTTTTTCAAAATTCCATCCTTTGACCGTTGGTTTGACTATATCAAACTTGATCGTTCCGGACAAATCGGTCATCAGACTTTCGACCGAAACCGCCGAAGTGTTGAAAACGACATTTGCGTTAAGCGTGCCGCCAGTCAGTCCGTAAACGCTGCCGCTCCAGCCGTTCCGGCCGATGACAACGCCCTTGACGTCCGCCCGGCCGCTCAATCCGGCCCCCTGCGGAATGTTCAGTTCGGCCTCGCCGCTGATCACGCCTTTGGCATGTTCGCCGACAAAATCGTTCAGTTTCAGCACCCCTTTGTTCAACGTCAGCCGGCCCGTCGCTTTGGTCACGGAAAAGTTGTTCAGCAAAAGCGCGTCCGCCGTCAGGAAAGCGTTGACGTCCCAGTCTTTCAGCCAGTCATAGCCGATATGCGTCTGACTCAGACGGGGTTTGACGATGAAAGTCGCCGTTTCCGCCGAATTGCGGAAATTGGTTTTGTCGTCCTTCTGATTGACGTTATAGAAAAATTTCTCAAACTCAAAACGATTGAGCTTAAGGTCGGTTTTAACCTGGTGGCGGCCGTCTTTTTTCTGATAGGCAAGACTGCCGGCAAAACTGTTGGCGCCGACGTTGACGTTCAACTGGTTAAACAACGCGACGCTGCCGCTGGTTTTGACGGCGGCGGACATTTTAAACAGCCCCAGCGGATAGTCCGGCGAATAGTCGACGGCAAAATTATTCAGCATTTTGACGAAACTGGGCGCCCGCACTTCGGTTTTGCCGTTAAGATAATAGGTGTTGTTGCGATAGGAAACTTCCCCGTGATAGGCGGCGTCAATGTCCCCCAGACGCAAAACGCTCTTGGTCGCCGCGCGTTCCAAACCGCCGGTAACCACCCCGGAAGCGGAAAAACTGCTCAGTTCGTTGAAATTGACATCGGCAATTTTTATTCCGAACTTGCTCAAAAAAGCGATCGTATCGCGGATATCCGCCTGATACCTCAGGTTCTTGACCTGTGGCGCCTGACCGAAACCACTCACTTCGCCTTTAAAGGTAAAGTCGCCGCTGGCCACGCTTTTGACCGACAGGTCGTCAATCTTCATCACGCCGTCTTTGACAGTCGCTTCCATTGCCAGATCCTCGAACGGAATCTTCTCAAAAATTCCCGATTGCAGCGAAGTACGGAACTGCAGGTCGGCGTCTTTTAAAAACGTCAGCTTGCCGAAACGGTAGCGCAAACGTTCGCGCCAATCTTTTCCCGCCGTATCCGCAGGCAGCGCGGCGACATAATTGTCAAAGTTGACGCTGTCGCCGTCGGCAATCACAAACCAGCGGGTTTTGTCGCCGCGGACGATGCCGATTTTGCCGTTGACCGCGCTCTTGTCAAGAATCAGGTCAAACGGCGCAATTTTGATCATCTCGGTGGTGCCTTCCACGGTCGCCGACAGGCTTGCCTTCTTATACGTGCCCTGGGCAAACGGCTCAACCCCGAGTTTCAGCCATTTGGCAAACTTGCCGAAATCGCTCATGCTGGAAGTGAGGTTGAAGTTATAAGTCATCTTCTTTTCGACCCCGAACACTTCGCCGCTGATTTTGGCCGAGGCCTCGCCCGGCATGGTGGCACTCAGATTCTGAATTTTCAGCGTATTGTTCATAAAGTCGACGCTTAAGTCGAAATCACGGATCACCTGGCCGTTGTAAGTCGTTTTCAGCGCTTTCAGGTCGGCGATCACGTCAAAGTCGTACTCGGGTACGTAATTTTCCTTGCGGTCATATTTTTTGACAAAGTCGCGCACCAGCAGAATGGCCGGCTCCAACTCAAACTCGGTCATGTTGAACACCGCGTCAATCCGCCGGCGTTCCATGCCGTTGTCGCCGATCTTCTGCTCGGTTCTCGGAATCAGTATGTTGCCGGCGCCGGCGCTGCCGCCGTACTTGACGACGATATTGCCGAGACTGATCTGCGACTTGTCGGTTTTAAGCTCCATCGACAGAGCCAGCGGATGTTCGTAATCCTCCGAAATTTCGGCATTTTTAAAATTGGTGTTAAAGAAGTTGACCGGATTTTGCGATTCAAAAATCAGGTTGCCGTTGATCGCGTCGTTGTTCAGCAGCACGGTGCCGTCAAAGCGCACATAGCTTTCCGACTGCGGATGGCTGATCACCGCATTGACCGAGGTGGCAAAACTGTCGGAAAACTGGCCGAGCGAAACGGCAAAGCCGCCGGGACTGTTGTCCTTGACGTAGCTGCCCTCGATCCGGTAAGGGCCGAACAGACTCTGGGCGATGATTTCGGCATTCATGTTGTCGAGCACCGAATTAATGTTGTAATCGTTGTTGACAAAGTGCATTTTGGCCTTTTCTACCGTCAGACTGTTTAAGGAAATCTCCACGTTGTCGATTCGAAAATCCTGCTGGCTGCCGCTTGAAGACTGCCAGTTGAGCTTGCCGTCGGAATAGGCTTCGACGTAAATCTCCGGCTCGACCAGACTCATCCGCTCAACGTTGAAACTGCCGCTGATCAGCGAACGGATCGAGAGGGTGGAAACCAGTTTCTGTATTTTGGCCAGCAGCACCCTTTCGCCGGAAGCGGTACGGTTGTAGATGGAAATGTCCCCCGCTTCCAGATAGGGGGACGGGAACAGGCTGAAACGCACCGGACCGTCAAACACCACCTCCTTACCGGTGGCCGCCGAGAACTGCTGGGAAATCTTGTCTTTGTGACGGTTCCAGTCGATATTGTTGAGATAAACCGTCACTCCGCCCACGGCGGCAAGGACCAGGATAATGATCAGCAGCAAAACTTTTTTCCACATAGACGCTTCCTTTTTTCAAAATGCAAAAGTCAAAAATAATCTTTGCTAAAACGGTAATCGTAGCATAATATACCCTATATTGATAAATAAAACATTTAAGGTCAAGCCCGAACATGAAAAATTATCGTCAACTTTTCACTTTTGCCCGGACGGCGCTGGAGAAGGCTTACGCGCCCTATTCGCACTTCAGGGTCGGCGCCGCGATCGAAGCCGACGACGGAAAGGTTTACGCCGGCTGCAACGTCGAAAACGTTTCCTACCCCTGCGGCACCTGCGCCGAAGCCGGCGCCGTCGCCGCCATGGTCTGCGGCGGAAGCGCCAAAATCCGGCGGATTCTCGTCACCTCCGACGGCGCCGCGCTGGTTGCCCCCTGCGGCGCCTGCCTGCAGCGGATTTTGGAATTTTCCCTGCCGGAAACGGAAATTCTGCTGGCCGACCGGGAAGGAGTAAAGAAGACAATGACGATCAACGAGCTTTTGCCCAATGCCTTTAAGGAATTTTAGCATGATCAACACCGAACAATTCAAACGTCTGCTGGCGGACAAACGACCGCAGACCGCAGTCATCCTCGGTTCCGGCCTCGGTTCCGTTGCCGACGCCGTCGAAGACCCGCTGACAATTGACTATGCGGCGATCGAAGGCTTTCCCCGCACCACCGTTGCCGGTCATTCCGGCAAAATGATCGTCGGCCGGCTGGGGCAAAGCGAAGTTCTCTGCCTGCAGGGACGTTTCCATCTCTACGAAGGCCACCGTCCGCAGGTGATTGCGGAAGTCGTCAACGCGCTTAAAGCCGTCGGCGTCAACCGGCTGATCGTCACCAACGCCGCCGGTTCGCTCAACCCGGAATTTACCCCGGGCAGTCTGATGCTGATCAAAGACCACATCAATTTTTCCGGTCAAAATCCGCTTGTCGGCGCCAACGACGAGAGCACAGGCCCCCGTTTTCCCGATATGAGCAACGCCTATGACCGGGACATGCGCCGGCAGGCGAAAGAACTGGCCGCCAAACTCGGAATCAACCTGCCGGAAGGCGTTTACCTGATGGTGCTCGGCCCGAATTTTGAAACCGCTGCCGAAATCCGCGCCTTCCGCACGCTCGGCGCCGACGCCGTCGGCATGTCCACGGTGCCGGAAGTAATCGCCGCCGTCCATGCCGGCATCAAAGTGCTGGCCGTTTCCGCCGTTACCAACTTCGGCACCGGATTGCAGGAAACCCCGCTTTCCCACGAAGAAACCATCGCCGGCGCCGCCCGCGCAAGCAGCGCTCTCACCGCTCTGATCACCAACTACATCAAGGAGTTCTGCCATGAGTGACATCCAAAACGCTTTCCGCCTGATCGGCAGTCTGGACCTCACCTCGCTCAGCCATGACGATACGGAAGAAAAAATCGCCGCCCTGTGCGCCAAGGCGGTCACGCCCTACGGAACGACGGCCGCCGTCTGCGTTTATCCGGAATGGGTGCCGCTGGCCCGCAAACTGCTGAAGAAAACGCCGGTCAAAGTTGCCACCGTGGTCAATTTTCCCGCCGGCGGCAACGATTTCAAGCTGATGAAAGACGAAATCAAAAAAGGCCTGAGCGGCGGTGCCGACGAAATCGACGCCGTTTTTCCCTACCGCGACTTTCTTGCCGGCAATACGGATTCCTGCCGGCGTTTTCTCGACATCATCCAGCGCGAATGCGGCAAACACACCAGCAAAATCATTCTTGAAACCGGCGAACTCAACCACGTGTCGACAATTGCCGCGGCAGTAAAACTCTGCCTCGAATACGACATTGACTTCATCAAAACCTCAACCGGCAAAACCCCGGTTTCCGCCACCGTCGGCGCCGCCAACATCATTCTGGAAACCATCCGCGACAGCGGCCGCGACGTCGGTTTTAAGGCCAGTGGCGGCATCAGGGAATTTGAAGAAGCCCGCAAATATCTGATATTATCCGAAGTTATCCTGGGCGCCGACTGGCCTGATCCGGCGCATTTCCGCATTGGCGCCAGTTCGCTTTTGGACGATCTGATCAGAGTTATCGAAAATAAAGACTGACAAACGGAGTTAACCATGCTGCCACAGGAAATTATCCGCAAAAAACGCGACAAACAAAACCTAAGCGCCGAAGAAATCGACTTTTTCGTCCGCGGCGTCACCGACGGCACCATCGCCGACTGCCAGATCGGCTCTTTTACCATGGCCGCCTTCTTAAACGGACTTGACGCCGGCGAAACCAAAAACCTGACCCTTGCCATGCGCGATTCCGGCGACGTTTTGCAATGGCCGGAACTGGACGCGCCGGTCGTTGACAAACATTCTTCCGGCGGAGTCGGCGACAAGGTCAGTCTGATGTTGGCTCCGATGCTGGCGGCGGCTGGCGTCTATGTGCCGATGATTTCCGGCCGCGGGCTCGGACATACCGGAGGCACGCTCGACAAGTTTGACTCTGTCCCCGGTTACCAAACTCATCCCGACAACGATCTTTTCCGCGCAGCCGTCAAAGAAGTCGGCTGCGCCGTCATCGGCCAGACCGGCAGCCTGGCGCCGGCCGACAAAAAGATCTACGCCGTCCGCGACGTTTCCGCCACGGTTGAATCGATTCCGCTGATTACCGCTTCGATTCTTTCCAAAAAGCTGGCGGCCGGACTCGACTGTCTGATCATGGACTTGAAATTCGGCAACGGCGCGTTTATGGAGAGCATTGACGACGGCCGCGCCCTTGCCCGCTCGATCGTCAGCGTCGCCGGCAAAGCCGGCACCAAAACCAAGGCCCTCCTTACCGACATGAACCAGGTGCTGGGCACCACCGCCGGCAACGCGGTGGAAGTAAAAGAAGCGGTTGATTATTTAAAAGGCATTAATGTTGACCCGCGCCTGCACGAAATTACCCTCAGTCTGGCTGCCGAACTGCTGGTAACGGCAGGCTGTTTTGCCGACGCCGGCGAAGCGCGGAAACGGCTGCTGGCCGATCTTGATTCCGGCCGTTCGCCGGAAGTGTTCGCCCGCATGGTCAAAAAACTCGGCGGTCCCGCCGACTTTGTCGAACGTCCGGAAAAATACCTGCCCCGGGCAGCCATCGTCAAACCCGTTTTTCCGCTTTGCTCCGGTTACGTCGAAAGCATGAACACCCGCAACATCGGCCTCAGCATCATCGGCCTGAAAGGCGGCCGCACCTCGCCGGAACAAAAGCTGGATTACGCCACCGGCTACACCGGCTTCTGTCAGATCGGCGACTATGTCGACGAGCAAAACCCGCTGGCGTTTGTCCATGCCGAAAGCGAAGAGGATTACAACTTTGCCGCCGACGAACTGCAGCGCAATATTGTCACTGCCAACGAAAAACCGCAGATTAATCCGGCCGTAGCCGAAACCGTGGAATAAAACAATGCTTGAAAATATGGTCAATTTTTACCTCGCACCCAACCTGCCGGCGGACAGGCATGCCTTTTTCGGCAGGAACGGCGGCGTTTCCGAGGGCATTTACGCCAGTTTCAACTTCAACCGCAAAAGCCGCGACAAGGCGGAAAACATAGAAAAAAACCTTGAACTGGTCGGCAGGTTCTACGGCCTCCCCGGCAACGCGGTGATGCGTCCCTGCCAGGGGCATACCGACAAAGCCGTTTATGTCGACCGCCCCTCGCGTTACGAAATCGAGGCCGACGGCGTGGTCACCGACCGTCCCGGCATCATTCTGGGCATTACCACCGCCGACTGCATGCCGGTTCTGCTGGCCGATGAAAAACACGGCGTTATCGGCGCCGCTCATGCCGGCTGGCGGGGCGCGCTTGCCGGTGTCATTGAAAACACGGTCAAAGTCATGCTCGAAAAAGGCGCCGCCGTCGAAGACATTACCGCCGCTGCCGGTCCCTGCCTGCAAAAGGAATCTTTTGAAGTGCAAAACGACATGAGAAACCTTTTCCTTGACCGGGACAAAGACAACGAACGTTTCTTCACGCCCTGCGCCGGAGAACGCTGGCTTTGCGATCTGGAAGCCTTTGTCCGGCACCGTTTTGATCTTATCGGCATTAAAAACATTTCGTTCTCCGGCATCGACACTTACACCAACCCGGAACTTTATTTCAGTTACCGCCGCTGCCGTCACCTGGGACAGATTGCGGTCAAAGACGATTTTCCGATAGAACTGTCAACCATCAGACTGTGAGGGCCGCCATGATCACATACCGCCCGCTTCCCTTCTTTAACGAACGCAAACTTCCGATCAGCATGCTGGTCATCCACTCCATGGCTCACAATGCCGGGGAAGGGATTGCGCAGCTGGAAAAACTGCAGCTTTCCGCTCATTACGTCGTTGATTACGACGGCACCGTTTATCAGTGCGTCAGCGAAGACAAACGCGCCTGGCATGCCGGCGTCGCCTTCTGGCGCGGCATCACCGACGTCAATTCGGCCGCCATCGGCATCGAGGTCTGCCACCGCTCGCTCGGCCAGAGCCGTTTCAACCGAAAGCAGATTGCCGCGCTGACGGAACTTTGCCGCGATATCATCGACCGCCGGCGGATTGCCCCGACCATGATCGTCGGCCACTCCGACGTCGCGCCGCAACGCAAGCCCGATCCGGGCAAAGGCTTTCCCTGGCGGGAACTGGCCGCTGCCGACATCGGCATTTGGTACGGCAGCCGCTTTTCGGCGGAAACAGACATTGCCAAAATGCTTTCCGAAATCGGTTACGGCATCACCGGAGAAAAGGGACTGCAAGCCGCGGCTTATGCCTTCTGCCGGCGCTTTCTGCCGAAAAAAATCAGCAAACTGCCGGTCAAAAAACTGGTGGAAACGCCTTTTGCTGCCGACAGCGGAGAACTTTTAAACGACGGCGAATTTCTCAACACTTTGCAAAACATCCACTGCCAGTATCAGATTTACGGCAAAAGCAGTCTGTAAACCGTCCCCCACACGGCGGCAGGTGCATTTTCAGCCGCAAAAAAACTCCCGGGAACCCCGGGAGTTTTTTGTTTTCGGAACTTTTCCATCATTCTTCAATCATCGGGAACAACGGGTCGCCGACTTTGATTTCCGTTCCTTCCGGCAGCGCAAAAGGTTTGAAATCGGCTTTAAAACTTTCCGGCTCAACCCCGAGAGAAGCTTCGATTTTACGTGCGGTGGCAGGCGTCAGCGGATACATGGCCAGCCCGATCAGACGCAGACATTCGAGAGTGGTATAAACCACCGCCTCGAAACGGGCGCGTTCGGCCGGATTTTTGGCCAGCACCCACGGCGTGTTGGCAGCAAAATAAGCATTGACCGCATCCCCTGCTTTAACGATGCTCTCGGCCAGCTCGCTGACAGTTTCAAGCGACATTTCCTGACCGAAAATACGCTCGAAGCGGCCGGCAATATCGTTGACCAGCGCTTTGTCCTCTTCGTTCAGAGCGGCCGGCGAAGGCACTTTGCCTTCAAGGCTTTTCTGCACCATCTTCAACACCCGCATCTGCAAATTGCCGATATTGTTGGCCAGCATTTTATACCCCTGTTTCAACATCGCCACGCTGATCTGGGAGTCTCCGCCGAGAGTCATGTTGTTGATCAGATAGAAACGCAGTGCGTCAACGCCGAGCAGCCTGACCACTTCCGCCGGATCAACCACGTTGCCGAGAGACTTTGACATCTTGACCCCGCCTTCACCGATCCAGTAGCCGTGGATAAAATAGTGCTCAACCGGCACAACGCCCAGCGCATGCAGCATAATCGGCCAGTAAATGCAGTGGGGTTTGAGAATGTCCTTGGCGATCAGATGGTGGGAATGAGCCCAGACCGTTTCAAAATCCGGATTGTGTCCGTAGTTTAAAGTGGAAATGTAATTGACCAGCGCGTCAAACCAGATGTAAGTAACATAGTCATGGTCAAACGGCAGTTCGACACCCAGCCATACCCGTGATTTCGGACGCGAAATGCAAAGATCCTCAAGCGGCTCTTTCAGCATGCCCAAAACTTCGTTGGCATATTTGGCCGGCTGTATCCAGTCCGGATGGCTTTTAATATAATCGATCAGCCATTGACGATAAGGCTCCAGACGGAAGAAATAGTTTTCCTCGCTGATCGCCTTCGGCGCCGCTTTGTGATCGGGACAGCAGCCGTTCTCGTCAAGGTCGCTTTTCTTTTTGAACTGTTCGCAGCCCTCGCAGTAAAGCCCTTCGTACGACTTTTTGACAATCAGCCCCTTGTCATAAATGTTTTGCAGAATCTCCTGTACGATTTTCTTGTGTTCGGGGCGCGAAGTGCGGACGAAATAGTCAAAGTCAATGCCGAGCTCAACGAACAGATTGCGGAAATTGTCACTCTGCCGGGTCAGAAACTCGTCGGCCGCAAGGCCGCTTGCCTCAATGCTGTGCTGGTTCTTCTGCCCGTGTTCGTCGGTGCCGGTGGTATAATACACGCCGTTGCCCCGCATCTGTTCAAACTTCTTCATCACGTCGCCCAGAATGGACGTATAGGCATGCCCGATATGCGGCAGCCCGTTCAGATAATAAATCGGGGTGGTAATATATTTTTGCATCGACGCTTTCTCCAAGTTAAATCAAAACCTGCCCGGCAGAGTATAACAACTCGCCGCTAAAATCAACGCCTTTTTAAGCCCTTATCGACAACCTTCGGCAGCATCTCCGGGCGCCGGAAACGCGTTTTTCCGCAACAACGGCAAAAAAATGCTTTATTTTTTCAAAAATTATGTTATATAAAGGGTATTCTTTCATAAAAGTTAATTGAAAGTGGGGCCGAAAGCCCCGCTTTTTTGTTAATAAAAGGAGTCTGAATGCAAAAGAAACACCCGCTGCAGGAAATGCTGGAACCGCTTATCGACGAGATGGGCTTTGATCTGGTGCGCGTCATCACCATCGGCAACGTCAACCCCACTTTGCAGATCATGATCGAACGCAAAGACAGAGAAAACATCGTCGTCGACGACTGCGCCGCCGTCAGCCGCGCCGTTTCCGCCCTGCTGGACGAAAAAGATCCGATCGCCGGCCGCTACACTCTGGAAGTCAGCTCGCCGGGACTTGACCGCCCGCTGACCGCGCTTGAAAACTTTGTCCGATTCGCCGGATTTGAGGCCAAGATAGAAACCGACGTCGAAATCGAAAAACGCAAACGTTTCAAAGGCCGCATTGTCCGGGTAGACGAAAACGACAACATCGTTTTTGCCATGGACGGGGAAGAATATCTCATTCCCTACGAGGCCGTTTTCAAAGCCAAGCTGCTTCTGACCGACGAACTGCTGGCCGCCGCCGCAGCCGAAGCCGGCGAAGAAGAAACCGAAATCGAAGAATAAACCTAACTGCAATATTTTAACGAGGGAAAAAATGCCAAACATCGAAAATATGCCGAGACCCGAAATCATTCTGGTTGCCGACACCGTCGCCCGCGAAAAAAACATCGACAAGGAAGACGTTTTCGTCGCCATGGAAGTCGCCATTCAGAAAGCCGCCCGTTCCCGCTACGGCTTTGAACACGACATCCGCGCGCAAATCGACCGCAAAACCGGCGCCATTACGCTGGAGCGCTACCGCGAAGTGGTCGACGAAGTGGAAAACGAAGTGACCCAGCTGACGGTCGAAGACGCTCAGGCATATAAAAAAGGCGCCGTTGCCGGCGATTTCATCATCGATACCCTGCCACCGATCGACTTCGGCCGGGTTGCCGCCCAAACCGCCAAACAGGTGATCGTACAGAAAGTGCGCGACGCCGAACGCAACCGCCAGTATGAAGAATACAAGGAAAAAATGGGCACCATCGTCAACGGCACCGTCAAACGGATCGAATTCGGCAACGTCGTGCTCGACATCGGCAAAACCGAAGCCGTGCTGCGCCGCGACGAAATCATTCCGCGGGAAAAATTCAAAAACGGCGACCGTGTCCGCGCTTACGTA
>OLWP01000668.1_pt1 | contig 11073 bp, 5 predicted proteins | sample 1673741 | NCBI WGS metagenome assembly OLWP01 (sample SAMEA103958125, study PRJEB25191) | human gut metagenome
CGACCACACCGTCGATCTGCTGGATATATCCTTCCTGCGGATAGACTGGCATCTGTTCCAGCTCTGTTCTGCTGTACAGTTCCCCATACTGTTCCACCGAGCAATGCTTGAGTTTTGCCGGAGTAATATCCCTGAAAACCGCTTTCCAAGACGCTCTGGCCGAGTAATCGTTCAGCCAGAAGCGGCCCATCTGCGCATACGGATTTGCATAGAGGTAATACTCCCTCTTCATAAAACTGGAGTTCGAGCTGGGTCTGCCCACAAACAGCACCGGCAGCTGCTCGTTATCGTCAAAATATCCGCTGCTCATCAGGTCGTCCGCGATGTGATCCGACATGCTCTTGAGTGTTTTTCTTCCCTCATACATAGCTTCCTGATCGATCACGGCAGAGCAGACATTGCCATAGACGACCAAAACCGCAAGTACTACAGCCCCTGTCCGGGCAGCACGTACATACTTTTTTACCATAGGCTGATTTGTGCGCGTCCCTTCAAGCAGCAGCAGACATACCGGCACGAACAGATTCAATCCTTCGCCCATCTGCAAAAGCCAGACCGCCTCGCTTGTGATCAGCATGATGGCATTGCACATGATGGGCAAAACGATCAGCGCTGCCACTCCCAGAAGGATATATTCCCAATTTTTCCGGTGAAGCATTTTTCTGAAGCGGTTCAGCAGTCCGATGCTCAGCGCCAGAAATACCAAAACGAAAAAGCCCACCGGCTGCAGAATGTTATGCCGATAGTAATTCTGAAAAAAGTAAGCTCCAAACAGTTGGTAGGTCTCTGCAATGGCATTGGGCAGATTTTTCAGTATAGAAAGTACCGAAACATCCGCTCCTCCATTATAACTTGCCATCTGCCATCCACATGCCCATACGATCAGCTTTGTGAGCAGGAAATACAAAACCATTCCTGCAGCTGCGCTGCAAAGACTTCTTCCAATGTGGGCATGGACCTTTTCTCTGTCCACATTGCGGAACAGAAGCAGCAGAAGATATGTCAGCAGGAGCAGACAAAAGTTATCAAGGCTCGTCTGATAGCACGCAAGGCTCATGACCAGAAGCAGTGCTCCCTGTACGACCGCTTTTCTAAAATCTGCGGCACGAACCACACGCTCTGCCGCCAGAACAGAAAACAAAAATGAGCAGCCAAACACCGGCGACTGAAAGCGATATGACAGCTGTATTTCAGTGACCGTGCTGGCCAGAACAGCCATACCCGCCAGATAGGTCACGACAGAATCCTTCTCTGTAAAAAACTTCCGAAGCAGGGTAACAGCCAGCGCCGACATGGAAAGTGTCAGCAATGAATTGAAAGGTTCCGTCTGGATGCCAAACCGCAGCGCATCGATTACCGGCCAGAGCCATCGGCCCGTGACTACCTGCCAATATCCGCCGAAGAACCATGTATTGTTCCACAATCCGTCAAATGTATTGGTCAGCCGCTGACTGATCAGCAGGAAAAACACTACCGCCGAAAACAGCAGCATCACCAGAAAATATCTTAGATCCGATATATCCAGCCCAAGGTCGTCCGGTTTCTGTACATCGATTTTTTCTTTCATCGTTATTTTCTCCATCTGTCCCGTTTTATGTTCTCAGGCTCATTTGTTATTCATCGATCAGATAATCCTCTGATACCTTCACGATCACAATATCACCCACCTGCTGGATATATCCCTCCTGCGGATAAACCGGCATTTCTGCTACCAGTTCGGTCTGTCTCAGTTTCTGATAATCTTCATCTTCGCACAGCGTGATCTCCACCGGAGTGATCTTTTCAAACACGCCGCGCCAGGAAAGTCTTGCGCATTCCGGTGACAGCCAGAAACAGCCCATCTGTGCATACCTGTTGGCCGAAGGGTACAGGTCGCCTTTTTTAAAAGTCGGGTTCGAGCTGGGCCTGCCTGCGATCATGACCGACCAGTGATTTCCTTCGTCAAAGCAGCCTTCCTCCGTCAGGTCGTTCACGATTCGGTCCGACATTACCCGCAGTGAATCCCGGCCCTGCCGCATCGCCTCCTGATCGACAGCCATCATGTAAACATTTCCGTATACGACCAGAAATGCAAGCACCAGTACCAACCATCGGGCTTTGTTGCCCTGTTCCGGACGGGTGCCCTCCAACAACAGCAGACACAACGGCACAAATAACGCAAGGCCTCCGCCCATTTGCATTCGCCACACAGCTTCACTGCTGATCAGCATCATGGCATTGCAGGCAAGCGACAGTGCCAGCAGAGCGGCAGTGCCCAAAAGCAGGCCCCCTGTTTTTCCACTGCGCGCCATCCGCACAAAACGGCAAAGGAACCATACCGCAAGCATAGCCAGCACTGCTGCGAACAAGCCGAACGGCTGCAGTGTATTATGCCGGTAGGCATTACGGAAAAAGTAAATTCCGAATATCCGATACGCCTGCAGAATACCATTCGGCAAACCAAACAGAATGCTTTTTACTGAGATCTCTGCGGCACCATTATAGCTGGTCAGGTCGATACGGCAAAGTGCAAGTACTAGCTTCAGCACCAGCCAGTAGAGCACCATGCCCGCTGCTGCACTGCCAAGGCTTTTTGCAATGTGCACACCTGTTTTCTGTGGTTCTGCATTCTGAAACAGCAGCCGCAGCAGATATGCCAGCAATATCATGCAGAACACCGCCAGATTGGCCTGATACAAACCCAAGCTCAATGCCAAAATAACCGCACCGCAGCCGACAGCCGCACCTGCATGGGTGGTGGTGATCACCCAGTATGCTGCAAGCACGGCAAACAGAAAGGACAAGCCAAAGATCGGTGACATATAGCGGTAAGAAAGCTGCACGCCAACTGCTGCGCCGGAAATGGCAGCCATTCCCGCAAAGTAGGTCAGTGCGTTGTCACGCTCCACAAAAAGCCTGCGCAGAAGCGTGATGCCCAGCACCATCATGGAAAGAGTCAACAGGGCATTGAGCGGTTCCGTCTGTACACCGAAACGTACAGCATCTGCCACACACCACAGCCATCTGCCGATCGACAGTTCCCAGAAGCCGCCTATAAACCACGACCCATTCCACAGGCCGTCAAACGTATTGACCAGCCGCTGACTGATCAGCGGAAAATAGACCATCACCGCAAAGCCCAGCATCACAAAGAAATATTTCTTATCCAACTCCCGCAGCCAGTGTCTGATATCCGCTTTTATTTCTACAGACATGATATTCCTCCATCCATAAACTTCTGCTTTTCAGTATATCAAACTCTTCCACATGGTTCAATAAAAAAATCCCCTGCCGGGCAGTCGGCAGAGGATCTTGCGTATTTTTCCAGAGTGCTTTATTTTGCCACGATTTCTGCAGCCAGTGCATCCATCTGCGCTTCGGCAGCAGCATTGGCAGCACTGCGGATGGTGACCACAGTATCACACACGGCGATGTTCTTCATGCTTTCCAGCTCGGCGCGCATGAGCTTTGCGGCCATGGGTGCCCATGTGCCATTCTCCATCAAACCCACCGTGCGGTTCTGGAAGCTCTTGGTCTTGAGGTGGGTCAGCAGATTTTCCATCGGCGGGAAGAGGAAGCCGTCGTAGGTGGCGCAGGCCAGCACGATCTTTCCGCAGCGGAAGGCTTCGGTGACGGCATAGGACACATCGGTGCGGGTCAGGTCCATCTCCACTACCTTTGCGCCCTTTGCACGCAGCTTTTCTGCCATGAGGTGGGCTGCTGCACAGGTGTGGCCGTGGATGGAAGCACTTGCCACAAGGATCTTTTCCGGCTCCTCGGGCTTGTAGCTGGACCAGATGTCGTAGTAGTTCAGGTACTTGCCCAGATCTCCGGTCAGCACCGGGCCGTGCAGCGGGCAAATGGTCTGGATGTCCAGAGCCGCGGCCTTTTTCAGCAGCGCCTGCACCTGTGCGCCATACTTTCCGACGATGTTGTAATAATACCGCCGGGCCTGCGGCGCCCAGGGGGCACGGGCAGTCCGTTCCAGTGAACCGAAGCGGCCGAAGGCATCCGCCGAGAACAGGATCTTTTCCTCCTCTTCATACGCTGCCATCACCTCCGGCCAGTGTACCATCGGCGCCAGCAGAAAGCGCAGCCGGTGCAAACCCAAGGAAAGCGTATCTCTTTCGCCAACCTCCAGCATACGGTCTTCCGACAATGCACCTGTGCCGAAGAACTGCTTGATCAGGGTAAATGTTTTCGCGTTTCCCACGATCTTCATCTCCGGGTACTTTTGTGCCAGCCGCATGAGGCTGCCGGAATGATCCGGCTCCATGTGTGTGACCACAAGATAGTCGGGGTTGCGCCCCTCCAACACCTGCGCTACATTGGAAAGCCATTCCTCCGCCGCCCGTGCGTCCACGCTGTCCATCACGGCGATTTTCTCGTCCAGAATGACATAGGAGTTGTAGCTCACTCCCATAGGCTGGACGGGGTACTGGTTTTCAAAGAGTGCCAATGTGTTATCATCCACCCCTACATAGCGGATGGCATCTGTTACCGTTCGGATAGCCATATAAAAAATACCTCCTATTTTCCTTACTCAGACTCTGACTGATAGGTTCTTCTTTTCTAATGGAACATACGCTCAACCGCGGATCGACGGTCGCGCATTTTACCGTTGCCTTGCTTCCCCAAGAGCCGTTACATGTGGTACACCGCAGCGGAGCGAAGTCCTTCCGGCAGGCCGTCGGGCGCAGCAGGTGAAAGTTCCCAGCGTACCTGCCCCACCCACTGGGAGGCGACGGCGGAGAAGTGGAGCATGACAATACCGAGATCCAATGCGGCATCCAAATTATCGGTGTAGGCATCCTCCTGCTGCACCAAATAGATGCTGTGATCCTGCACAAGGAAGCCATAGGGCTGACGGTTGAGATAGCTGGGGGAGAGCGAAGCGGCGTAGAAGGACTGCCAGAGCATATTGTCGTAGAAGTCCATCATCTCGTCAAGCCCAGACTTGTTGCTCCAGCTCCCCATGTGAACCAAATCGTGCACGCCCTTTTTGGGCGCGTAGTACTGCTGCTCGGCCCGCACATCGATCTGAGACATACTTAGGATATTCAGCCGCAGCTTTTTTGCGGTCTTTTCCCCGTAGCCAAAGGCAACGATTGCCGCCACCTCTAACGGGGTGGCGAGAGACAGTGCCTTTTTGATTTTGTCGCTGTCGGTGAAGGTCATCCAGCAGGTGTCAATGTCCAACTCAGTCAGCTTGAGGACGAGATCTTCCATCATGTAGCCGGCGTTGATGGCCGCATAGGAATGCGGGGCAGACATAAGGAGCAGGTAGTGCGGTGCTCCGATGAGAAATTGATTATAGCCCGCTGAGCTCTCCAGCGCCGGCTGTGCATCCTTGTCCAAGACGATCAACTCCGTTGCAATCTCCGGGACAAGACGGGGGCAGGTCTTTTCATAGTAGGATCGGAGCTGGCCGATAGCCTCGCTCGGAACTTCCTTTTCGCGGAATGCGTGAACGGATCTGCGATTTTGAATCATAGCGCTGTAATTCATAGTAGTGTATCTCCTATTCTGATGTCTTTGGTTTTCTTATAAATCGTCTATCAGTGCGGTGCTCTTGGCGTAGGCGGTACTGCGTGCCTCAAAGAAATCGGTCTTGACCATGTTGGCGTCGGCGTACTGGCTGACCCATTCCATGCTCTCCGGTTCGCTCTCAAAGCCCGGATACAATGCCGGATAGCCAAGGCTTGTCCAGCGAAGATTGCCGAGATAGCGGATGTAATCGCTGATCATCTGCCGGTTCAGCCCCGGGATGTCGTCGCCGATCACATAATGCCCCCATGCGATCTCCTGCTCCACGCCCTCACGCATCATCTCGCGCAGCGCTTGTACGCTCTCGGCGGTGAACAACTCCGGCTGCTCCTTTTGCAGCTCCGTGATGATATTGCGGAACAGCCACAAGTGCGTGTTCTCGTCGCGGTTGATATAGCGGATCTCCTGCGCCGAGCCGGACATCTTCCCGTTTCGGGAGAGATTGTAGAAGAACATAAAGCCGCTGTAAAAATAGATGCCCTCCAAAATATAGTTCGCCATCATCACGCGCAGCAGCGTGGGAGCGTCCTTCCACTCCTGAAACTCGTTGTAGCAGTCCCCAATGAAGGTGTTGCGGCGCAGCAGATGCTCGTCCGTTTTCCATTGGTAGAGGATGTCATTGCGCTCCACGGGGGAACAGATGGTGTCGAGCATATAGCTGTAGCTCTGTGAGTGGACACACTCCTGAAACGCCTGAATGGACAGGCAGAGATTGACCTCGTTGGCGGTAATGTAGGCGCCGATATTAGGCAGGTTCGCTGTCTGAATGGAATCCAAAAAGACAAGAAAACTCAGAATTTTATCGTAGGCGCTGCGCTCGGCTGACAGCAGGCGGGGATAGTCCTTCACATCCTGCGAGAGATTGATCTCCTCAGGGATCCAAAAGTTGTTCATGGCCTGCCGGTACCAGTCGCTGACCCAAGCGTACTTCATATTGTTGAAGTCGTTGAGGTTGGTGGTATTGCCGCCGATCATGCGCCGCAGGCGCACATCAGGGTCGCCCTCCGGGTTAAAGAGGGGCTTTTTCTTCAGTTCCGTCATGCTATCCTCCTTATGACGAGCAGCTTTCGCAGTCCTCGACCTCAAGGGCCTTGCTGCGGACATAGTAAATGGTCTTGACGCCGACCCTCCACGCCTCTAAATACAGTCTGAGCACCTGACGCATGGAATAGTCGTTGGTGATATAGAGATTCATGCTCTGCGCCTGGTCAATATGTCTCTGGCGAAGGCCCGCGGCGCGTACCGACCAGCTTTGGTCGATCAGATGCGCCGCCTTATAGTACCACCATGTATCCATAGAAAGCTCCGGAGCAACGCGGGGCAGCATGCTGCCCTTTTTTTCCTCTAAAAAGAATTTCTTCATAATTGGATCGATGCCCGCCGACGTGCCGGAGAGGATAGATGTGCTGGAGGTCGGTGCGACCGCCAGCAGATAGGCGTTGCGCATTCCCTGCACCGCCACCGTTTCCGCAAGCGCCCGCCACTTTTCGGAGGTATAACCCCGCTTTTCAAAATACGCGCCCGTCTGCCAGTCGCTGCCCTCAAAGAGCGCGTAGCGGCCCTTTTCCCGTGCCAGTGCTGTGTCCGCCTTGACGGCGGCGTAGTTGATGAGCTCGAACACTGCGTCGGTGAAGGCAAGGTGCTCATCGCTCTCCCAGTGGATGCCGCGCTTTGCCAGCATGTGGTGATAGCCGCTGACGCCAAGTCCAATGCTACGGTATTTGTGGTTCGTGAGCCGGGCGTATTCCAGTGGGTAGAAGTTCAGGTCGATGACGTTGTCCAGTGCTCGCACCGCCGTCTCCACTGTGCGCTCCATGTAGGTATCGTCCTCCACGGGAAGATTTCCGAGGGAGAGGCTGGCCAGATTGCAGACCACGAACTCGCCGGGGCGGGTGGCCGTTACCACCACCGTGTCGCCGTTCTCCGTCCGCACCGAGGTGCTGATATGCTCGATGGGCGCCATGTTCTGCGCGATCTCCGTGCAGAGATTGGAGCAATAGATCATTCCCGTGTGGCCGTTTGGGTTCATACGATTTACGCTGTCGCGGTTGAAGGCGAAGGGCGTGCCGGTCTCCACTGCCGAGCGAAGCACCAGCCGCACGATGTCCTTGACGGTGACGCTGCGCTTTTCGATGCGCGGGTCATTGACGCAGTCCAGATACCGCTTCTCCCATTCCGTACCCCAGTAATCCTCCAGTGCGTAGCCCTTGACCGTGAGGATCTCATGCGGACACATGAGATGCCACGGCGCGTCTATGTTCTCCTCCGCCAGTCGCCAGAAGAGATCCGGATAGCACACGGCGGGAAACACATCATGTGCCTTCATGCGGTCGTCGCCGTTGTTGGTGCGCAGTTGAAGGAATTCCGGCAGATCCCGGTGCCATGCGTCTAAGTAAACCGCCACAGCGCCCTGCCGCATCCCCAACTGATCCACCGCCACGGCGGTGTCGTTGACCAGCCGGATCCAGCGGATAACACCGCCCGCCGCCCCTTGAAAGCCGCGGATGGTGCTGCCTGCAGCGCGCACCTTACCGAAGTACATCCCCATTCCACCGCCGAATTTAGAGACCTTTGCGAAGTTGTCCAGCGAGCGGTAGATGCCGTCCAGACTGTCCGGCACAGTGTCCACAAAGCAGCTTGAAAGCTGATGGTAGGGCTTTCGTGCGTTGGACATGGTAGGTGTCGCCATCGTGACCTCCATACGGCTGAGCATATCGTAAAAGCGTTTTACCCACCCCATGCGGTCAGAGCCTTCGTTCATAGCAAGATGCAGCGCGATACCCAAAAACATCTCCTGCGGTGTTTCCAGCGGCACGCGGCTGCGTGACTGGATCACATAGCGTTTGAGCAGCAGGTCAAGGCCGGAGTAGGTGAACAGCTCGTCCCGTTCCGGGCAGAGAAAGTCCTCCGCCATGGCAATCTCCTCGTGGGTATAGTGGGCAAGGATATAGTCACCGTAGAGTCCCTTATCCGTCAGATAGCGAAGCCTGCCATAGAGGTCGCCGACGCCGCGCCCCTCCCATTCCTGTGCGTTGCGACAGCGAAAGGAGTGGTTCAGAAGCCGCGCCGCGATGAACTCCCACTTGGGTGCCTCTGCCGTAGTCAGCTCTACCGCTGCCTTGGTCAGTGCCTCAGCCCGCTCATCCTCCGTCATGCCCGGGCGACAGAAGCTCTCAAACTTCATTTGAAGCGCCGCGAGGGAGTAGACTTCCTCGGTAAAATCCATCTGGATGCGGCGCAGCACCTCGTCAAGCGAGTCATCCCCCACCGTCTGCGCGATGGTATGCCGGACGCGGCGCAGCGCAGACCGCTTTTCGCGATAGAGGATGTACGCCTTTGCCACCTCATAGTGTCCGCGCTCCATGAGCGTCCGCTCCACCTCGTCCTGCACACGTTCCACGGTGAGCGGTACTGTGACGGAGAGATTGTCGAGAACGGTGGCGAGGATCTCATCCATCTCTCTGCTCCCGATCTCCTTGCCCTGTCCGTCAAACGCCTTTTTCATGGCGTTGAAAATTTTCTCCTGTTGAAAGGGAACAGACTCCCCGTTTCGTTTTCTGATCTCCATTTCGATCCTCTCATCTTCTCCGGTCACTTCTCATGTCCTTTTGGGCAAAGAGCGGGCAAGCGCAGTATCACGCTTGCCCGCTCTGTTTTTGAAAGCCGGTTTTTCTGCAGCCGACGCGGCGGGGCTGTTTGTTGTCTGTTGTCTTGGTTTTGGCTTTCCTGCCAGTTACTTCATAGATTCCAGAATGGCGTCCGCCAGTGCTTCCAGCTCAGTGCGCTTGTCCGTGCCCATGGACGAGGCGAGGCTGAGCCGCTCGTTGAGCACCGTCATGTTCTTAAGCTCATCGTTGACGAATTTCTGCATGAGGTCACCGGACTTCACCGCCCATGAGCCGTTTTCAATGATGGCAAAGGTGCGGTTTTGCAGATTCAGTGCCTTCATATCCATGAGGAAGTCATGCATGGCGGGGTAGATGCCGAGGTTGTAGGTCACAGAGGCCAGGACAATGTGACTGTACTTAAACGCCTCGGAGATCAGCTGGGAGACATGAGTGGAGGACACATCGTACATCGCCACCTTGCTCATGCCCTTATCGCAGAGCGACGCCGCCAGCGCCTGCGCCGCGTTCTCCGTGTTGCCGTACATAGAGGCGTAGACGATGAGCACGCCCTGGGTCTCAGGGGCATAGCGGCTCCATGTGTCGTACTTTTCGATGAACCAGCCCAGATCCTTGCGCCACACGGGGCCGTGGAGCGGGCAGATGTACTTGATCTGATCCAAAACGCCGCCGGCCTTTTTCAGCAGGAGCTGGATGTGGGGGCCGTACTTGCCCACGATGTTGGTGAGGTAGCGGCGGGCGTCGTCCAGCCAGTCCCGCTCGAAGTCCACCTCGTCGGCGAACAGCTTGCCGTCCAGCGCGCCGAAGGTGCCGAAGGCGTCGGCGGAAAAGAGGACGCCGTCGGTGACGTCGAGGGTCACCATGGCCTCCGGCCAGTGAACCATAGGCGCGCCCACAAAGGTGACGGTGTGCTTGCCGAAGGAGAAGGTGTCGCCCTCCTTCACCTCGATGCACTCATGTCCGTCCACATGGAAGCCGAACTGCCGCATGAGCATGAATGCCTTCTCGTTGGAGATCAGTTTCACCTTGGGATGGCGCAGCAGGATCTCCTCGATGCAGGCGGCGTGATCCGGCTCCAGATGGTTGACCAGCAGGTAGTCCAGCTCGCGGCCATCCAGCACATACGCCAGATTTTCCAAAAGCTGGCGGCAGGCAGACCAGTCCACCGTGTCAAAGAGCACCGTCTTTTCATCCAGCAGGCAGTAGGCGTTGTAGCTTACGCCCCGGGGAATGGGAAAGCAGTTTTCAAACAGGGCCAGGCGATGGTCGTTGGCGCCCACCCAGTAGAGGTCGTTCGTTACTTTACGCACGCAATACATCTTATCTTACCTCCTTCACGGCTCAAGCCTTTACAAATTGATCCTTCGTCTCCGCGCACTCGGGACACACCCACTCGGCGGGAAGCTGCTCAAAGAGCGTACCGGGCGCAATCTCGCCGTCCTCGTCGCCCAACTCCGGCACATACTCGTAGCCGCAGCCGCTGCAGACGTAGCGGTCGCCGATGGGGGCGGGCTTCGGCGGCGTGGGCCGCTTCATCTTTACCATGGGCGGCGCGGGCAGCTTTTCGCCGCTATCCAGCGCAGCGGTGAGCAGGGGCAGGATCTCCGCCACATCGCCCACGATGCCGTAGTCGCAGTTCTTGAAGATAGGCGCGTTACCGTTCTTATTGATGGCCACGATGGTGGAGGCGTCCTTGATGCCCTTAAGGTGCTGGGATGCGCCGGAGATGCCGCAGGCGATGTACAGGTTGCCGGTGAACTTCTGACCGGACATACCCACATAGCGGTTCAGCGGCAGATATTTGAGAGTCTCCGCCACAGGGCGGGAAGAACCGATGGCCGCGCCGGCGGCCTTGGCCAGATCCTCAATGAGCTTCATGTTCTTCTTGCCGCCGATGCCCTTGCCGGCAGAGACCACCCGC
>OLWP01000676.1_pt1 | contig 10964 bp, 6 predicted proteins | sample 1673741 | NCBI WGS metagenome assembly OLWP01 (sample SAMEA103958125, study PRJEB25191) | human gut metagenome
GTATAAAATACTGATTGTTGAAGACGATAACACGATCGCAGAGCGGCTGGCATCGCATTTGAAAAAGTGGAATTATAAGACAGTATGTGTACGTGATTTCAAAAATGTAATGGAAGAATTTAAAAAGACAGATCCACAGCTTGTAATCCTGGATATCGGGCTTCCATTTTACAACGGATTCTACTGGTGCCAGGAGATCCGGAAGCTGTCCAATGTGCCGATCATCTTTCTGTCATCGATGAATGACAACATGAATATCGTGATGGCAATGAACATGGGCGGAGATGAGTTTATCGAGAAGCCGTTTGATCTGAACGTAGTGACAGCAAAGGTGCAGGCGGTGCTTAGAAGAGCATATGCACTTCAGGGAACGGCAAATATCATTGAGCATGGAGAAATGCTGCTGAATCTGGGAGATGCATCACTTACAATAGCCGGGCAGAAGATTGAACTCACCAAGAATGAGTTCAAGATCTGTCAGATGTTTTTTGAGAGCGCAGGAAAATTTGTGACCAGAGATGCGATCATGACCAGACTCTGGGAAAGTGACGAATTCATCGATGATAATACACTTACAGTAAATGTGGCGAGACTTCGGAAAAAGCTGGAGGAAGCCGGAATGCATGATGTGATCCGGACAAAGAAAGGAATCGGGTACATGCTGGTATGACAGAGATTTTAAGGGCATTTTGGAAAGAAAAAAGACCGGAGAGAATAGCGGTTCTTGTTTCGGGCATTCTCTTTGCAGTCATCTTCTGGATCTATGAAATTCCGGTGGAGATTGCAGGATATGCGTTCCTTCTGGTGATTTTATGGAATGTGATCTGGTTTACACTTGTTTTCATACGATATGAAAAAAGACAAAGAATACTGGAAGAAAATCAGGGAAAAATCCGGACAGAGGCAGGAGGATTTCCGGAGGCAGAAAGCCGGGAAAGAGCTGCTTGATTATTATGGCATGTGGGTTCATCAGATCAAGACTCCAATTGCAGCACTCGGTGTCCTGATCCAGAGCGGGGAAGAACTGGAAGAAGTACAGGAAAGCCCGAAAGCACAGGAACTTACCCGAAGCATGAAAATGGAGGTGTTCCGGATTGAACAATATGTGGATATGGTACTCACCTATCTCAGAATGGGTTCCGCAACCTCCGATTACGCCTTCCGGATCTGCAGCCTGGAAGAAATCGTCCGCCAGGCAGTCCGCAAATATTCCCAGATGTTCATCATGACCAGAACAAGACTTCACCTTGAAATCCAGGATCAGAAGATCCTGACCGATGAAAAGTGGCTGATCTTCGTCATCGAACAAATTCTCTCCAATGCAGTTAAATACGCAAGAGGCGGAGAAATATCAATCTACACAGAAGACAAAACTCTGGTAATTGCTGACGATGGAATCGGAATCGCCGAAGAGGACCTCCCAAGAATCTTCGAAAAAGGATTCACCGGATATAATGGAAGAGCAGATAAGAAGTCTACCGGGATTGGACTGTATCTTTGCAAAAAGATCATGGATAAGATGGGACATAAGATATGGATTGATTCAGAGGTGGGAAAAGGAACCCGTGTATATCTGGAACTGACAAGGAAAGAATGGAATCCGGAATAACGATCAGACAAAAAGAGAAAACCTTACAGGAATGTAAGATTAAACAGAGGAAATGTCACATGCTTCGATGGCAGGATATTTCCTCTTTTTTTATAATAGATACCGTAAAGAAGAAATCTTAAAAAGAAAGGAAGAAAAACTTATGTCATTACTGGAAGTAAAAAATGTGAAGAAGATATATACGACTCGTTTTGGGAGCAATCAGGTAGAGGCTTTAAGAGATGTGAATTTTACGGTAGAACGCGGGGAATATGTTGCAATCATGGGAGAGTCTGGATCGGGAAAGACGACTTTGCTGAATATTCTGGCGGCACTTGATAAACCGACAGAAGGAAAGGTTTATTTAAAAGACAGGGATCTGGGGAAATTAAAAGAAAAAGAGATCGCAACGTTCAGACGTCAGAATCTCGGCTTTGTATTTCAGGATTTTAATCTGCTGGATACCTTCTCTTTAAGAGATAATATTTATCTTCCACTCGTCCTTGCCGGCGAAGATTACCGAGAAATGGAACAGAAGATCCGCCCGATTGCACAGGCACTGTGTATCACAGAACTTCTGGATAAATATCCTTATGAAGTTTCCGGTGGACAGAAACAGCGTGCAGCGGTTGCCAGAGCTCTGATCACAGACCCGAAGCTGATTCTTGCTGATGAGCCCACAGGAGCCCTCGATTCAAAAGCAGCATCTGCACTGCTTTCCATGTTTGGCGAGATCAATGACGAAGGACAGACGATTCTGATGGTCACGCACAGTGCACAGGCTGCCAGCCATGCATCCAGAGTCCTTTTTATTAAAGATGGAGAAGTTTTTCATCAGATTTATAAGGGCAGTAAATCCCGCCAGGAAATGTATCAGATGATTGCCGATACGCTTACCATACTGACGACAGGCGGTGAATATCATGCGTAAAGGAATCTTCTCAAAACTAGCAGTTCAGAACATCCGCAACAATAAAAGCACCTACATTCCTTACATGATCACCTGTATCTTCTGCATCGCCATGATCTATATGATGGAATTTTTACGCGACTGTCCAACGCTGGATCAGGCTGTTCGCCATGCCGCAGAAGTACGAATGATTCTCTCTACAGGAGAAGTTGTTGTTGTGATCTTCTGTGTGATCTTTCTGATCTACAGTAACAGTTTCCTGATGAAAAGAAGGCAGAAAGAAATCGGACTTTACAATATTCTTGGACTGGAAAGAAATCATATCGGCATTGTACTGTTACTGGAAACGATTTTTACAACGATCCTTTCCCTCACTGGTGGAATCGCAATCGGAATCCTTGCCAGTAAACTGTCACTTCTCCTTCTTCTGAGACTGCTGCATATTCCGGCAGTACTTGGATTTTATATTTCCACAAAGGGAATTATTACTTGTCTTCTGATGTTCGGTGCCATTTTCCTGTTGATCCTTCTTCTGAATCTCAGAAGGATTCATTTAAGCCGTCCGGTAGAATTACTTCGTGGCAACAACACGGGAGAAAGAGAGCCGAAAGCAAAATGGCTTATGGCACTGCTTGGTTTTATCTGTCTTGGTATCGGTTATTACCTTGCCATCACAACAGAATCACCAATTAAAGCAATCACAATCTTCCTGCTTGCCGTAATCCTTGTTATGGCAGGAACCTATCTGCTTTTTACTGCAGGCAGTATTGTAATTCTGAAGTTTCTTCGCCGCAGAAAAAGCTTTTACTACAAGACAGGAAATTTTATCAGTATTTCCGGTATGCTTTACCGTATGAAGCAGAACGCTGTCGGGCTGGCCAGCATCTGTATCTTAAGTACCGGAGTTTTGCTCATGATCTCCATGACTGTCTCTATCTATTTTGGTATGAATGATATCATGGTAAACCGTTACCCATACGATACCGATATCTCCATTACCAGTGTCGGTGAAGAGGAATGCCAGACTGCAATAGAAACATTTGAAAAAGCAATTTCTGACAACAAGGTTCCTGTAGACAAAAAAGCCGAAGAAATTTATCTCACAATCATCAGTCGTATAGATCACGGGCAGATTCAGATTGCTGAGCCAGGTACTTTAACGGAGTCTGGTTCTGTACTGACTCTTTCTCTTCTTCGTCAATCCGAATATAAGAAACTTACCGGTACAGATCCGGTATTACAGGATGGAGAGATTCTTGCATGGGCTTCAAAGATGACTGAAAAATCGGACTCTCTCACAGTCAATGATTCTGTTTTCTTTGTGAAAAAATGGCTGGAGAATTCTCCTCTGACCTGCGGTCGCGATATCGTCTATAGAAATGCAGTATTTGTTGTCACTGATTCTGATTTTGAAAAGTTTGATAAAATGCGAACAGAAATGTATAAGAATACCTCAGCTACCCCTGCTGGACAGGATCTGACCGTTCATCTTGGTCTGGATATCACCGGCTCCGATGAAACAAAAATTGCCTATGGTACACCGGTACTGGATGCAATAAAAGCTCTGCAAGATAATGGACAACTGTCGGATAACTCCTGGATTACTTCCGGAATCCGTGCACAGGAATATGATTCCTACTACGCAGATAACGGTTCCCTTCTGTTCATCGGAATTTTTCTCGGATCACTTTTCCTTCTCGGTACAGCGATGATCATCTACTACAAACAGATCTCGGAAGGATACGAAGACCAGAATCGTTTTGAGATCATGCAGAAAGTAGGACTGAGCCATCGCGAAGTCAAAAGCTCAATCCGACGTCAGATCCTGATGGTATTTTTCCTTCCGCTTCTCATGGCAATGCTTCATATTTCCATGGCATTTCCACTGATCCGCCGGATGCTCCTGCTGTTCGGCATGACAAATACCAGATTGTTCATCGGCTGTACCGCCGGTACGGTGCTGATCTTTGCACTGGTATATGGCCTGATCTATCTCATGACCGCAAAATCGTATTATCATATCGTAGAACGGAGATAACAACATATAAAGTAAGCCCCTCACTTGCAGAATCTCATCTGTAAATGAAGGGCTTATATCATTTCATAATTAATCTAATTTCAAGATCAGATATTCAGAAGGTCGCTGAATACTTTCAATGCTCCGTCTGTCTCGTGTGCAAGAACACGTTTTGCAAGGACTTTACCAAGCTGAACGCCTTCCTGGTCAAAGCTGTTTACATTCCACAGGAATCCCTGGAACATAACTTTATTTTCGAAGTGTGCAAGGAGTGCGCCAAGGCTTGCCGGATTTACCTGCTCGCCGATGATGATGCTGGACGGACGTCCGCCTTCGAAGTTCTTATTGCGATTGTCATCTGCTTTACCGCATGCAAATGCAACGATCTGAGCTGCTACGTTTGCGCAGAGTTTCTGCTGGCTGGTGCTGCCCTGGATGTCGACATCGGTCTCCATCTGGTTATTGCGGAAGCCTACAAACTGCAGCGGAACGATATCAGTTCCCTGATGCAGCAGCTGATAGAAGGAATGCTGTCCGTTGGTACCTGGCTCGCCGAAAAGAACCGGACCGGTCGGGTAATTGACCGGCTCGCCGAAGCGGTTGACCGATTTACCGTTGGACTCCATATCTACCTGCTGTAAGTGAGCCGGGAAACGGTTCAGTGCCTGGGAGTACGGAAGAACTGCAGTGCTTGGATAGCCAAGAACGTTTCTCTCGTAAACACCGATCAGCGCATCGAGCATCTCCGGGTTCTGTAATACGTCTTTGTTTGCAGAAAGTTTATCTTCTGCTGCAGCGCCCTCGAGGAATGCTGCGAATACTTCCGGTCCGAAAGCCAGGGACAGAACAGCGCCGCCGACTGCGGATGTGGAAGAATAACGGCCTCCGATGTAGTCATCCATGAAGAATGCTGCCAGATAGTCGTCGCTCTTTGCCAGCGGAGAAGTCTCACTGGTAACGGCGATCATGTGCTTGGATGCATCCAGGCCTGCATTTTTCAGAGCGTCTTTTACGAAGGACTCGTTGGTCAGAGTCTCCAGTGTGGTTCCGGATTTGGATACCAGAACGAAGATGGAATGTGCTACGTCGATCGAATTCAGAACAGCTGCTGCGTCATCCGGGTCAACGTTGCTGATGAATTTTGCTTCCATTTTGAAGCAGCCGTTTTTCTTTGCCCAGTTTTCCAGAGCCAGATACATCGCACGCGGGCCAAGGTCGCTTCCGCCGATACCGATCTGCACAACGGTGGTGAATTTTTCACCTGCTGCGTTGGTGATCTCACCTGCATGTACTTTGTTCGCGAACTCTGCGATGCGGTTCTGCTGCTCTACGTAGAAAGCACGTTTGTCTACGCCGTCTGCCGTAACGGTGTTTCCGAGCTGGCCGCGGGTCAGCTGATGAAGCACGAGACGGTTCTCTCCGGTGTTGATGACAGCACCGTTGTAAAGCTCCTCAAATTTTTCAGAAAGCTGTGCCTCTTCTGCCAGTTTTACGAGTGCGGCAAGGACATCCTCATTCACCTGTTTTGCTGCGTAGTTATACGCAAGTCCTTCTGCCATCGGAACGCTGTAAGATTTTACGCGCTCTGCTCCGTTTTCACCGGACATAACCTCGGCAAGATTGACACGCTCCACTTTTTTCAACTCCTCAAAAGAAGCCAGTTTATCAAGATTGTTCCAGGTAACCATTGTTAAGTTCCTCCTGTTTTTTATTTTGTCTCTCTATTCCGTCCGCGGAAACATTTTTATTCCCGCTATTATACCAATGAAACAGACTGCTTGCTAAAAACAGTCTGTTTCGTGATATTTTTTTATTTCGTATAGTTATAAGAAAGAGCTCTTGCGATCTCCCACTGATATTCCGGCAGAGTCTTTGTCATGGACAGTGCCTCATCGATATCGTAATCTACATACTCACCGTTCTTGTATGCAACAACGCGGTCTGTTTTGCCTTCCAGAAGAAGGTCAACTGCGTAAGCACCCATGATGGACGCATATACACGGTCTTTACATGTCGGGCTTCCTCCACGCTGCATATGTCCAAGGATCGTTGCACGGGTCTCGATGCCGGTTGCAGCTTCGATTCTGCGCGCCATGCTGGTGGAATGGCCGATGCCCTCAGCATTTACGATGATATGATGTTTTTTGCCTTTTCTACGGTTCTCGATGATGTTGTTGATGATCTTCTGCTCATCGTAATCGTATTTCTCCGGAAGAAGAATATCCTCTGCGCCGTTTGCGATACCGCACCAAAGAGCGATATATCCGGCATTACGTCCCATAACCTCGATGATCGAGCATCTCTCATGGGAAGTGGAAGTATCTCTTACTTTATCAATGGCTTCCATTGCAGTGTTTACCGCGGTATCAAAACCGATGGTATATTCTGTGCAGGCGATATCCAGGTCGATGGTTCCCGGTACACCTACGGTGTTAATTCCAAGAGCTGCCAGTTTCTGCGCTCCTGCAAAAGATCCGTCTCCGCCGATAACTACCAGTCCGTCGATGCCGTGTTTTCTGCAGACATCTGCAGCACGTTTCTGGCCTTCCAGTGTACGCATCTCTGCGCAGCGGGCGGTATAAAGGATGGTACCTCCGCGCTCGATGGTGTCGGATACATCGCGGGCTGTCATGTCGATGATTTCTTCGTTCATCAGTCCGTCGTAGCCTTTCAGGATACCTTTCATCTGAACGCCCTTCTGCAGACCTCTTCTTACGGCTGCACGGATCGCTGCGTTCATACCTGGTGCATCACCACCGCTGGTAAGCACTCCGATTGTCTTTACCTTGTTAGTCGTTGCCATATGAATTCCTCCATCTCATCACACACATTAATAAACGAGTAGTTTTATTTATTAATCACACACAGTTTTATTTTAAAGCATTCAGGCCCTTTTTTCAATACTCTTTTCTACAACTTTCACGTTTCCGGTACCGAATTTTGCCTGAAGTGACGCCACCAGACGGGCATCTGCCTGCACATTGCGGCTCGGCGGCAGTTTTTTCATTGCTTTGATCGATTTGATGTAGAGAATCACGCTGTCCTTGCCGTCGGATTCATGCAGCATCTGGTACAGATCCGCCACTTCTCTCTCGTACGTTTCCTTGTCCGGGAACTGGATCCAGAGCTCTTTCGGGATGCCTGCAAACGGGAAAATTTTCTCGCAGATCAGCTTGCTCGGCTTATCATCCTCCGCGGAAACACGGCCCTGGATGAAGACACGCGCATCGGTCTGCATCATCGCTGCGTTTTTCTCGTAATCGCGCGGGAATACGACGATTTCCATACTGCCGACGAGGTCCTCGAGTGTGAGAAATGCCATTGTCTTGTTATTCTTTGTATATTTGATTTTTTTATCCGTGATAATGCCGCCGACAATCTCTTTCGCGCCGTCGGTGACGGATGGGAAACCCGTCTCCTCATCCGGCTGGAAGTCTGTCGTTACCGCGGAAATGTTCTTCCGCCAGCACTCCTCCTGCTCCTCGAGCGGATGACCGCTGACGTAGATGCCGAGCACCTCTTTTTCGAGCGCCAAAAGATCACTCTTTTCGTATTCTCCGACATCCGGGTACACCGTTTCATACGACCGTTTGGTCGTCTCATCTACAAAATCAAACAGACTCATCTGGCCGCTTAACGAATCTTTTTTCTCACGCGCCACATCATCGAGCACATTGGCGTAGACGAACATGAGCTGCTTTCTCGTCACGCCGAAGCAGTCGAATGCACCCGCCTTGATAAAGTTCTCGACAGTCCGCTTGTTGACTTCTTTTCCGCTCAGGCGCTCCGCAAAATCCTTTAACGAGCGGAACGGTCCGTTTGCACTCCGCTCCTCCACGATCGCCTCCATGACCGGCTTTCCGATGCCTTTGACCGCCGCCATGCCATAGCGGATCGCCTGGCCGTCCACCGTGAATTTTCCTTCGCTTCGGTTGATGTCCGGCGGCAGAATGGAAATGCCCATCTGGCGGGAACTCAAGATATACTCTGCGACTTTTCCCGGGTTATCGATGCAGGAGGTCATCAGAGCCGCCATGAACTCAACCGGGTAATAGTATTTCAGCCATGCCGTCTGGTACGATACGAACGCATACGCCGCCGCATGGGATTTGTTGAAGGCGTATTTCGCGAAGTCGATCATCTCGTCGTAGATCTTGTTCGCTGTCTTCTCATCAATGCCGTTTTTGATACAGCCCGGCACGCCCTCGGCCTCGTTTCCATAAACGAAATTCTGGCGCTCTTTTTCCATGACGGATGCCTTTTTCTTCGACATCGCACGGCGCACCAGATCAGCCCGTCCAAGCGAATAGCCCGCCAGTGCCTGTACGATCTGCATAACCTGTTCCTGGTAGACGATACAGCCGTACGTCGGCTCCAGAATCGGTTTTAAGAGCGGTGTATCGTACGTAACGGATTCCGGGTTGTTTTTTCCTTTGATGTACTGCGGAATAAAATCCATCGGGCCCGGCCGGTACAGGGAAATTCCGGCGATGATATCCTCGAGGCTCTGCGGTTTTAACTCCTTCATGAAGTTTTTCATTCCCGCACTCTCGAGCTGGAACACACCGACCGTTTTCGATGCGCCGATCATGCCGAGCACTTTCGGATCGTTGTAATCGATGTGAAGCAGATCAATTTTCTTATTGCTGTAACGCTCTGCGAGCTTTGTCGCATTCTGAATGACGGTCAGGGTCCGAAGCCCTAAGAAGTCCATTTTCAGAAGTCCCAGTTCCTCGAGCGTCGTCATCGTGAACTGTGTGACGATCGTTCCGTCGCTTCCTCGCGAGAGCGGCACAAATTCCACCAGCGGACGCGAGCCGATGACAACACCGGCGGCGTGCATCGACGTGTGGCGCGGCAGACCTTCAAGTCTCCGTGACATGTCGATCAGATGTGCAACCTCTTCATTGCCCTGGTACAGCTCCCGCAGCTCGTGGTTCATCTGCAGTGCCTTGTCGATCGTGATATTCAGCTCATTCGGAATCATCTTCGCGATCGAATCGACCTGTGCATACGGCATATCCAGCACACGGCCGACATCGCGGATGACACCGCGCGCCGCCAGTGTACCGAATGTGACGATCTGTACAACGCGGTCCTTGCCGTATTTTCTCGTTACATAGTCGATGACCTCCGGGCGGCGTTCGAAGCAGAAATCCACGTCGATATCAGGCATGGTAACTCGTTCCGGGTTCAGGAAACGCTCGAACAGGAGCTGATACCGCATCGGGTCCAGCTGTGTGATGCCAAGGGTGTAGGAAACAATACTTCCGGCCGCCGATCCTCGTCCCGGTCCGACCATGATGTCGTGGTCGCGCGCAAATTTGATGAAATCCCACACGATCAGGAAGTAATCGACGTAACCCATCGTTTTGATCGTATCAAGCTCGTATTTCAGCCGCGCTTTCAGTTCATCCGTCGCCGGGTGATACCGTTCCTCGAGGCCGTCGTAGCAGAGCTTATTTAAGTATTCCCAGGAAGTGTATCCTTCCGGCACATCGAATTTCGGAAGTTTTGTGACACCAAATTCGATCTCCACATTACACCGGTCTGCAATTTTCTGTGTATTTTCGATTGCCTGCGGTACATACGGGAAGAGCGATGCCATCTCCGCCTCGGATTTCACGAAATACTGGCCGCCCTCGTAGCGCATGCGGTCCTCATCCGTGATCTTCTTTCCGGTCTGCAGGCACAGAAGAATATCGTGGGAATCCGCATCTTCTGCGTACGTGTAGTGAATATCATTCGTCGCCACCAGCTCGATGCCGGTTTCTGCCGAGAGGCGCATCAGCTGCTGATTGACCATCCGCTGCTCCGAGATGCCGTGATCCTGCAGTTCCAGGAAGAAATTGCCTTTTCCGAAAATCTTCTCATACCGCAGTGCGGCCTCTTTTCCCATCTCGTACTGGTTCCGCACCATCGCACGCGCCACCTCACCTGCAAGGCAGGCGGAAAGCGCGATAATGCCCTCGTGATACTTTTCCAGAATCTCCATGTCGACACGCGGCTTATAGTAAAATCCATCGATAAAGCCCGCCGAAACAATCTTCATCAGATTGGAATAGCCCGTATTATTTTCCGCCAGCAGAACCAGATGGTAGTACCGGTCCTCTCCGCGGCTGGTTTCGCGGTCGAAACGGGAACCCGGCGCCACGTAAACCTCACAGCCGAGGATCGGCTTGATGCCCTGCGCGCGGGCTTCTTTATAAAAATCGATACAGCCGAACATGACGCCGTGATCGGTGATCGCGGCGCTGTTCATGCCAAGCTCCTTGACTCTGGCAACGTACTCTTTGATCTTGTTCGATCCGTCCAGAAGGCTGTATTCGGTATGTACATGTAAATGCGTAAAACTCATCGTTTTCTCCTCTATTTTTCAAAGGCATGTTCCGTTGTCTCCAAGATCGTCTGCACCAGGCTGTCCGGCTCGATCGGCTTGGTCAGATGGC
>OLWP01000688.1_pt1 | contig 10807 bp, 6 predicted proteins | sample 1673741 | NCBI WGS metagenome assembly OLWP01 (sample SAMEA103958125, study PRJEB25191) | human gut metagenome
AAATTCGCTGTGCTTTTTGCGGGTCTTTAGCATCAACACAAAGAGGAAACTGAACCAGCTGAAAGAGATCCGTTTGCTGACAGGTAATCTCAAAATGGCAAAAATAGGTGCGATAGGGATTTTGAACATCTGTAAAAAAAGATTGATGCGTACAGGCTGGGAGCAGATATAACTGACCTGCGTGAGGATGCAATACTGTCTGGTCGACCTGTACTGTGCCTTCCCCTTGCATTACCAGCTGAAAGCTGGAAAAAGGAGGACGAGAGGAATCGCATTTCCAGGATTCATCGCAAATAATCAGATTAGCACGTTCGAGAATGACAGTTGCCTCCCGGAGGCGATTTTTAATAAGTAATTCGTTTTCATTCATAAGTCGTTTCCACCTACACATTCTTCTGTGAATATAGTAATTTTAAAAACAAATCATTGATAAATGAATGATATGGCATTACTGCAAGAACAATTGTTAGCATTCTAGCATAAAAAGGAGAAAATAGCAAATGACACACAAAATCAGAGAAGTCTACATCGTACATCATTCCCACACTGACGTGGGTTACACCGATCTGCAGGAGCAGGTTATCTACAATCAGGCAAACAACATCCGCAGGGCGGTCGAACTGATTGAAAATGGAATCAAAAACAACACAACCCAGAAAGATCTGAAATGGAACTGTGAGACATGGTACTGCGTGGAGCAGTTTTTCAAAATGGCAACGGAGGAAGAAAAAGAAAAGTTTTTCGATCTGGTAAAAAAAGGAAACATCGGTCTGTCTGCCAATTATCTGAACTTCAATGATCTTGCCGACTGCAAATATCTGAAAGAAAAAATCCATACGATGCAGGAAATCTGCGGCGAAAAAGGAATCCAGATCAAAACAGCCATGATTGCAGATATTAATGGTATCTCCATGGGACAGCGCGATGCCCTGATCGAAAACGGAGTAGAATTTTTGTATACCAATATCCATACCCATCACGGCATGTATCCGCTGTATCAGAACCAGAAACCGTATTTCTGGGAAAATGAGAACGGACAGCGTCTGCTGGTATGGAATGGTGAGCATTATAACCTGGGAAATGCCCTCGGCATTGTTCTGAACAAAAATGTTAATTTTATGACGGAAAACTACTTCGGCAAAAAGAATGGTGATGTGACAGGACTTCTGGAAAATCTGCACACGAATCTGGCTGCGAGCATAAAGGAATATGAAGAAAACGGTTATCCGTACGATTTCTATATCACCAGTGTTTCCGGCGTTTTTTCGGACAATGCGCCGATCAACCCGGCCATTGCAGATACGGTTGAGCTGTTTAATGAAAAATATGGCGAAGAAGTCACCATGCATATGGTGACGCTTCAGGAATTGTATGACAAGATCCGGGATAAAGTGCAGGATGCACCGGTGTATCGAGGTGCCATCAATGACTGGTGGGGCAATGGCGTTGGAAGTACACCATATGCGGTGAAACATTACAAAGAGGCCGTACGTCTGAACCGTATCTGCGACCGTCTGGAAGAAAAAACAGGGGTACATAACGAAGAGCTGATCCAGGCTTATGGCGACAATTCTCTTTTGTATGCAGAGCACACCTGGGGTCATTCTGCTACGGTAACGAATCCGTACGATACCATGGTGACCAATCTGGATATGCGGAAAACCAGTTATGCGTCCAAAGCACACGAGGCAGCAGCCATGCGTAAAAATGAACAGTGCCATAAACTGGGTGATATTCTGCGCTATTATAATCTGTCCGGTAAAGTGAAGGCGGTCTCCACAAGCCATCAAAAGAGAGTATTTCCGGTAGAATTTTACGTAGAAACCTTAAGTCTTTCTGCAGTTAAAGTAACCGATGACAAAACAAAACAGGAGATGGAGGTGCAGCTGTCTGCTCATCCACGCGGAGTCCTGGTAAGTTTTCTGGCAGAATTTGAGCCAATGGAAGAGAAAACGTTCACGTACGAAGAGCAGCCGGCTCCGTCCCAGACCCTGTTCACCAGAACTGCCTGGGTAGGCGCAGAGCGGGTGCGCGATATTGTGAACACGTACGATCCGGAAAGTTACAAACTGCCTTACGGTCTGGAAAACGATTTCTTTCAGATCAAATGGAAAGTCGGAGAGGGCATTACCTCCTTCTACAATAAAAAAGCAGAGATTGAAATGTGCAAATCCGGTCTGGAAACGTTCTTTACGCCGGTTTATGAACGCACCGAAATCCGGAAAGGCGTTTATGAGGAGCGCCGTCTGATCGGAAGAAATATCCGCGGACTTCACGCAGAGCAGTATCAGGGTGACCTTACGGATGTGAAAATTCTGGATCACGGACCGGTGTTTACCAAAGTAGAACTGATCTTTACCCTGGAGGGAACTTATCACAGCAGTGTTGTGATCAAAATGTACCGTCATCTTCCGAAAATTGAGTTTTCTTACCGGGTGGCAAAAACATTAAGCGAGGATATCGAAAGCCTGTATCTGCCATTATCATTAAATCTTCCGGATGCGGAAGTGATGATCCAGAACGGAGGTGTTACCATGCGCCCTGGTATTGACCAGCTTCCTGGCACCAATATGGAATATTATATTGCGGATGAAGGCCTCGTTTACCGGACAAAAGATCAGACGATTCTGGTTAATACTTTTGACACACCGTTACTTTACATGGGGGAGATGGAATCCCACCCAATCCTTCTGTGCGATAACAAAGAGGAGAATAATAAACGGCTGGTTTACAGCTGGATTATGAATAACACATGGGAAACAAACTTCAAGATGGACCTGTCCGGATTCAGTGAGTTCCGTTATGGAGTGGAGATTGTGGAGCAGGGAACCGCAGAGAAAGATATGGAAAGCCTGTCAGATAATGACAAGGGTGTGGTTACTTTTATTTGCGGGTAATCATTGTTCCGCGGTTTTACGGCGGTGTCAGGCAATGAGGCCATGGCTGTCTGGCGGTAGTATGAAAAACAGCAGAAGATGAAAAAAGACAGCGGGGAGTATGACAATTAGATGAAAAAGTTAGACTTTCCGCTGCTTTTTTCGTTAAAAATGCAAACAGGAGAAAAAGTGCTGTGTTAATATTAAAATATTAAGTGACTTAACATAAAAACACAGATTTTCTGCCAAAAAACCAAAAGAAACAGAAGAATACTCCTCGATCTATACAAATTAGGACTGGAAAATAAGAATTTTAATATACAAAATAACGAAAAGACTATTGACAATCTTTTTGAAGAATGCTAACATATAATCACAAGTTAAGAAACAAATAGAGAGGCTGTTGGTAACATGGCAGAGAGAAAATCAGTATCCATGCAAGACCTGGCAGATAAGCTGGGCATCAGTAAAGTAACAGTTTCCAAGGCGCTGAACGGAAAAGACGGCGTGGGAGAAGAACTGAAAGAAAAGATTTTTGCGCTTGCGAGAGAATCCGGTTATGTCCTTCCGGACTACGGAAAACGGAAGAGCAAAAAAGTCGGTATCATCATGAGTCCGCGGTTCAGCTCCGGAGACGAAGGAAAATTTTATATGGCAATGTACGAGCGGATCATCTACGAGCTGCAGAGAGCATCCTGCTCGAGTATCATGATTTCTCCGACAACAGCAACACTCCCGTCGGACATGAACACGATACAGACCAGAGGGCTGTTCGACGGCCTGATCTTTCTTGGTATTCTCGATAAGGGTGTCCGGGAGCAGATTGCACAGATTGATCTCCCGAAGGTGTATGTGGACATCTACGATCAAACCCACAAATCCGATTCCGTCATCACCGAGAATATTTACAGCTCCTATGAGCTGACCAATTACCTGATCCAGCAGGGTCACACAGACATCGGATTTGTCGGAACCGTAGGAAGTACAACCAGTATTTCCGACCGATATCTCGGATATCTGCGGAGAATGCTGGAGGAGGGAATTTCCCCGAAAAATGAGTGGAGAATCCCGGACCGAAGCGAGGAAGGCATTGCCATTCCGCTTTTGCTGCCGGAGAAGCTGCCCACCGCATTCGTCTGTAACTGCGATGCCACCGCATTCAAATTAGTGCAGACATTAAAAGAGCGTGGAATCCGCGTACCGGAGGATGTTTCCGTGACCGGTTTTGATGATTCCATTTATGCACAACTGTGCAGTCCGTCGCTCACCACGGTTGCGGTTGACACCGACGCGATTGCACGTCTTGCGGCAAAGCGTATGATCAAACATATGAATGAACCGCAGAAAAAGGGCGGCGAGGTATACCGCATCCCCGGAAAGATTATTTACCGGGATTCCGTTTGTAAGAGAAACGGATCAAGTGATAAGCCCGAGCAATCGGGAGAAGGAGGAAAAAATCTTGAGTAAACCAAGCAAAAAGAAAAAAGGACGCTGGACCAAGAATGACACGGAGCTGACCGTCATGGCGCTGCCGACCACCATCTGGTATATTCTGTTCTGCTTCCTGCCGATGTTCGGTCTGGTGATTGCATTCAAGAACTACAAAATTACCGGTGGAAAGAGTTTCATTTACAACCTGTTCCACAGTGACTGGGCCGGATTTAAAAACTTTTCGTTCCTGATCAGATCCAACGACCTGTTCGTCATCCTGAGAAACACAATCCTGTATAACCTTGCATTTATCGTTCTTGGTATGGTATTTTCCGTAGGACTGGCTATCATGATCAGCCTGCTGCACAACAAAAGAGCATCGAAGGTATATCAGACCATGATGTTCTTCCCGTACTTCATGTCATGGGTTGTAGCTTCCTACTTCCTGGATGCATTCCTGAATCAGGATAACGGTCTGATCAACAGTATGCTGAGAAATGCAGGCAAGGAGCCGATTCAGTGGTACATGAGTGCCGGTGTATGGCCATTTATCCTGATCTTCATGTATCTGTGGAAATCTACCGGATACAACATGGTTATCTACCTGTCCAGCATTTCCGGTATTGATACCACACTGTACGAGGCAGCCGTTATGGACGGCGCCAACAAGAGACAGCAGGTATGGCACATCACCCTGCCGTGCTTAAAGAGCGTCATTATCATGATGTTCATCCTGAATGTCGGAAAGGTCTTTTACTCCGACTTCGGACTGTTCTTCCAGCTTTCTCAGGGAGCAAGCGGTTCGATCTTCAAAACGACAGCAACTATCGACACATATGTATACAACGCACTGCAGTCTTCCACTCCGATCGGAATGACTTCTGCGGCAACATTCTTCCAGTCTGTTGCATGCTGCATCACCATCCTTCTTGCAAATGCCATTGTGAAGAAGATTGATGAAGACAGCGCGATTATTTAAGGAGGTACAAAAATGGCAAAAAAGAAAAAAGATCTTGATCTGGCTTCCTCTTCACATTTAAATCAGATCCAGGGATCTACAAATGCAATTTTCAATGTTATTTTTGTGATCCTTGCCCTGGCCTGCATTATCCCGGTGGTATTCATCTTCATGATCTCGATTTCTTCCGAGCATTCGATCAAGATGAATGGCTACCAGTTTATCCCGAGTGCATACTCGCTGGATTCCTACAAATTCCTTCTTCGGGAAGGACAGATGATTGTGACTGCACTTGGCGTTTCCGTTGCGGTAACGGTTATCGGTACGGTAATCGGAGTTGCCCTTACGATGCTGATGGGTTACGTTCTTTCCAGAAGCACCTACAAACTGAACGGATTCTTCACCATGGTCGTTTTTATTCCAATGATCTTCAATGGTGGTATGATTTCTTCTTATGTAGTTAACACACAGTTCCTCAACCTGAAAAACAGTATCTGGGCGCTGATCCTTCCGCTTTGTGTTTCTTCGTTCAACGTTGTTATCTGTAAAACGTTCTTCAAGACGAACATTCCGGAATCCATCATCGAGTCGGCACAGATCGACGGAGCAACCCAGTTCCAGATTTTCGGAAAGATCGCCCTGCCGCTGTCGAAACCGCTGATGGCAACGATCGCCCTGTTCCTCACCTTCGGTTACTGGAACGACTGGTTCCAGTCTTCCCTGTACATCAGCGATACCAAGCTGTATTCCCTGCAGGCTCTGCTGGATCACGTACAGAGAAATATTGAGGTGATGGCAAACAACCCGTCTCTTGGCGTTACCACGGCACAGTACATGAACTCGATGCCAAAAGAGGGCGCCCGTATGGCGATGGCAATCATCATCATCATCCCGATCGCATGCTGCTATCCGTTCTTCCAGAAATACTTCATTTCCGGTCTGACGGTCGGTGCGGTAAAAGGCTGATCGACCATTTACCTTTATGGATCTCATACTGAAGCAAAAGGCTTCGGTTAAGGATAATTTCAACATTCTATATTTTATATCAGGAGGATGCTACAATGAAAAAGAAACAGTTTTTAGCTCTTGCACTTTCTGCTGTTATGGCCGGTGGCATGCTGGCAGGCTGCGGAAGCAGCAACGGAAGCAGCAGCTCTTCAAAGAGTGATGCAAAAGATGAAGTTGTTACACTGAAATGGATTCAGGTTGGTAACGGAATGCCGAAGGATTATGATGAGTGGCTTGCACAGATCAACCCATATCTGGAGGAGAAAATCGGCGTTAATGTAGACATGGAAATCGTTCCGTGGGGCGACTGGGATAACAGAAGAAGCGTTATCACAAACTCCGGCGAGTATTTCGATATCCTGTTCACCGACCAGAACCGTTACTCTTCTGAGGTGAACACCGGCGCACTGATGGACATTACAGATCTGCTCAAAGACAACGCTTCCGAGCTGTATGACATGATTCCGGAAGATTACTGGAAAGCAGTAGAAGTAAATGAAAAAATCTACGGCGTACCGACCTACAAAGACAGCTCCCTTTCCGAGTACTTTGTATGGGATCAGGACATCGCAGATAAATATAATATTGATGTAAATTCTGTAACAGATTTCAATACTCTGTACGATGCTCTGAAGACAGTAAAAGAGGGCGAAGGCGGATCTCCGTACTTCATGTCCAAAAATGGTGCAAACTTCCTGCTGAACCTGAACTACGATGATTTAAGCTCCGGACTTCCGGCAATCGGCGTTAAATACGGCGATGACAGCAAGACCGTTGTCAATCCGCTGGATGACGAAGAAATCCTTTCCAACCTGGATATCGTTCGTAAAATGTATCAGGAGGGCATCATCAACGGAGACGCTCCGACAGCAGATGATTCCAGCAAATACGCAATGTTCTTTGTTGCACAGGGATGGAGCGGCGCTGCAAAAACAACATGGGGTCCGAATAATGGTATCGCAAATTGTACAGCAGTACAGTATGGCAACACAGTCGTTTCCAACACAACGGTACGTGGTTCCATCAATGGTATCTACTCCGGATGCAAGCACCCGGACAAAGCACTTCAGCTTCTGAACCTGGTAAACACCGATTCTAAAGTACGTGACTGGTTCTACTATGGAGCAGAAGGAAAAGACTTCGAGTACACCGATGATAATAAAGTACACCGCCTGACCACTGACTGGGGCATGGCCGGATATACCCAGGGTACTTTCTTCAATGTAACACAGACAGACGATGTTGACTTCAACCAGTGGGATGAAGTAAAAGAACTGAACGAGAAAGCAACTCCGTCTGAGATGCTTGGATTCAACCTTGATACCTCCAACATCGAAACAGAGCTTGCAAACTGCCGTGCCGTATATGAGAAATACTATTCTGAGTTATTCACCGGCGCACAGGATCCGAGAGAACTTGTAAAAACAATCGATGCAGAGCTTGAGACCGCAGGCTGGGAGACCATCCGCGAAGAAGCTCAGAAACAGATTGACGCACAGAAATAAGTCTGATACATTAATTTTATAAGAACTACAACAGGGCATTTTCGATTGCGGAGATGCCCTGTTGTAGAATAACGGGAAATGAGAAAAATTGAGCGAAAGGATGAAAAAAGAATGAAAGAGACCTTACCAAAGTCCATTCAGGAGCTGATTTTAAGCCTGAGAGAAAAACTGAAAGACGAGCCGGAAATCGTTGATATGTTTGAACGATGCTACTCCAACACCCTCGATACGACCGTGAAGAAAATGGAGGACGGCAGCACCTACGTCATCACCGGAGATATCCCGGCCATGTGGCTGCGTGACTCGGTAGCACAGCTGCGCCCGTACCTTGTTCCGGCACAGAACGACCCGGAGCTGGCTGACCTGATCGCAGGCCTGATCCGCCGCCAGTTTATGTGCATCAACATCGATCCATACGCAAACGCATTTAACGAAGGACCGAACGGCAACTGCTGGGAGAAGGACGAGACCGATATGGGACCGTGGATCTGGGAGAGAAAGTATGAGATCGATTCTCTCTGCTATCCACTGCAGTTCTCCTATCTGTTCTGGAAGAATACAGGAAGAACGGATCAGTTTGACGAGGTTTTCTGGGAAGGTGTTGACAAAATCCTGACTGTATTTGAGACCGAAATGAATCACGAGGAGAAATCCCCGTACAGCTTCATCCGTAAAAACTGCTCCTACACCGATACGCTTTCCCGCGACGGAAAAGGTGCGCAGGTAAAATCCGGCATCGGCCTGATCTGGTCCGGCTTCCGTCCAAGCGATGACTCCTGCCGTTACGGTTACCTGATTCCGTCCAACATGTTTGCGGTTGTTGTTCTGAATTATCTGAAAGAGATCGCGGATTTCGTCGGCGGGAAAGAGGAAATTGCAAAGAAAGCAGAAGAGATGGCAAAGACCGTAAATCAGGCCATCGAGACTTACGGTACCACCCATATCTGGGGACTTGGCGATGTTTATGCTTACGAGGTAGACGGCTTTGGCCAGTATAATCTGATGGACGACGCCAATGTACCGAGCCTTCTGGCTATGAGCTATCTCGGCTACGAGCCGGAAAGCCAGGAAGTGGCTGACAACACAAGAAAGCTGATCTTAAGCGAGGCAAACCCGTTCTACTATTCCGGAACAAAGCTTTCCGGAATCGGAAGTCCGCACACACCGGTCCGCTACGTATGGCACATCTCCAAAGCCATCGAGGGACTGACCGCACCGACAAAGGAGGAGAAGCATCAGATGATCCACGAACTGATGGCAACCGACGGCGGTACAGGACTGATGCACGAGGGTGTTTTCGTAGATGATCCGACCGTTTACACCAGAGAGTGGTTCTCCTGGGCGAATGCGATGTTCTGCGAGCTGGTGATGCAGTATTGCGGGTATGAGATTAAGAAATAAACAAAAAGAAAAACGAAAAAGATAGAAAAGAGGAGGCTGTGGTCGCTGCACAGCCTCCTCTTTTCGTCTACACCAAAGAAAACTGTCAGTAACAGTTTCCCTGAAAGGAGGGACAGCAGTGGGGAGAATACTGCTGTCCCAGGGGAACATGGGATTTTCATTTTGATTCATTTCTCTGCACACGGGGTATTATACACAGTTTTTTTGTGATATGTAAAAGATATAATTGATATGAAAGATATAATAAATTGGCATGACGAAGAAATGTAAAAGAATCTGAGCATCAGAAAATCTTAGGAAATCTATTGGGATTTCTTTGGAAAAGAAGAAGCGGAATCCTAAGAATGTTTTGGTAGAATCCTCTTATCAAGTGAAGATGAGAGAGGAAAGAACATGACCTGGAAAAACGAGAAAAAATCAAAAGCATTACTTGTGGTATTCGGCATTTACCTGGCGCTGCTTGTCTGGTGCATTTTATTCAAATTCGCTCTGCGCCCGGAAGAAATTCCGCACCTGCGGGGGATTAATCTGATTCCGTATGCGGCGTCGGTAGTGGTGAACGGGAAAGTGCAGATTAGTGAAATTATCGAAAATATGCTGGTCTTTCTGCCGTTCGGCCTCTGCATCTCAGCCTTCTATCCGGACAGCGAAATCCAGAACCGCATTCTCCTTGCATCGGGACTGAGCCTGTTTTTTGAGGTGACGCAGTATATTTTTGCGATCGGCGCGAGTGATATTACGGATGTGATCGATAATACGCTTGGCGCGGTGATCGGAATTCTATTGTATCTGGGGATGAAAAAAATCTGGAAAGAGAAGACGGGAAAGATCATTACCATTCTGGGAGCGGTGCTGGAAGTGCTGTTTCTGGCGTTATTGTTTTTTACGTTTGCGGCGAATAGGATGTTTTAAGATTGGAATTCAGGAAAGGATAGTGTATAATCGAGAAAAGGACAAATTCCGAAAGCAGGTGTGATGGATGGAAAAAGTAATCAGTATAGGAAAACAGATAGGAAAACAGAATTTTGCATCCTTAAGGGAAAACCATTATTTCTTTGTGGATAAATCTCACTTCATCAAGGACTGGTGGGAAAACGGGGATGAAATCACCTTGATCACCCGCCCCCGCCGCTTTGGCAAGACACTGAATATGAGCATGCTGAACTGCTTTTTCTCTAATAAATATGCCGTCCGGGGAGATCTGTTTGAAGGACTTGGCGTTTGGGAAGAAGAAAAATATCGGGAACTGCAGGGAAAGTATCCGGTGATCTTTTTGAGTTTTGCAGCCGTGAAAGCAGATCAGCTTTCGGAAGCAAAAATTCAGATCAAACAGCAGATTGCGAGAGTGTATGAAGAAAACCGTTATCTTCTGGATGGGGATCTGCTGAGCGGAAATGAGAAGAAAGCATACAACGAGGTCAATCTGCATATGGGTGATGCGGAGGCCGCAGCGGCACTCAATAATATGAGTATGTATCTGGCGCGGTATTACGGCAGAAGAGTGATTATTCTGCTGGATGAGTACGACACGCCGATGCAGGAAGCGTATGTCCATGGCTACTGGGCGGAATTTACAACGTTTGTGCGGAGTCTGTTTAATGCGACGTTTAAAACGAATCCTTATCTGG
>OLWP01000689.1_pt1 | contig 10769 bp, 7 predicted proteins | sample 1673741 | NCBI WGS metagenome assembly OLWP01 (sample SAMEA103958125, study PRJEB25191) | human gut metagenome
GATTGAATTGCAGGAGAGTATTAAGAAGTATGGAATATTAAATCCTCTGATAGTCAGACCGAGGCAGGATGGAACTTATGAGATCATATCGGGTCACAGAAGAAAATTTGCAGCTGAAAAGATAGGTTATCGTAAGGTACCTGTGATCATTCGTGTATTAAAAGATGACGAAGCGGTTGTATCTATGGTTGACAGCAATCTTCAAAGGGAAGAAATATTACCATCAGAAAAAGCATTTGCTTACAAAATGAAGTATGAAGCAATCAAAAGGAAGGCAGGAAGAAGAAAATGTGGTCAGGTAGACCATAATTTGGGAAAGAAAAGCATTGAGCTCATTGGAGAAGAATGCGGAGACAGCCCCAAGCAGGTTCAGAGGTATATCAAAATAACGGAACTTATTCCTGAAATGCTTGAAAAGGTGGATGACGGAAGCATGGGATTTACCCCGGCAGTTCAGTTGTCATTTCTGAAAAAGAAGGAGCAAAAGGAAATGCTGGATGCAATGGAATTTGCTCAGTGCACACCATCACTTTCCCAGGCACTCCGTATAAAGAAATTAAGTTCGGATGGGAACCTTACAGTAAGGGATATGGAAGATATCCTAAGTGAAATTAAGCAAAAAGAGATAGACCGCGTAGTATTCAAAACGGAGCAGCTTCACAGATTTTTCCCTGTCAGTTACACAGCAGAGCAGATGAGGCGTGAAATTTTGGAAATGTTGAAATTAAATATGAACAAATATTGGGATGAATAAAGCAGCTACCGAAACACTATTTCCGGATATTTCGATTAATCTTCTCAAACTCCCTTCCTCCCAGGGTATTGTGGGTGAGAAGTCTTTTGTTGCTTCCCGCTGATGCATTTTTCCGGTATTGTCCAGGGGTACAGCCGTTATGCTGACGGAACTGTCTGCAGAAATGCTCTACATTATTATAACCACATTGCTCGGAAATGTCGCGGATGGAGTATTCGCTGTACTCTAATAAATCCTGTGCACGGCGCAGACGTCCTTCGATGACATTGTCCATGCAGGAGGAGCCAAATTGGCGGTGATAGAGAGCCTGAAGATGACTGGGACTTAAGTGAAGCTTCGCAGCCATCATGTTTATATTCCATGGAAGCTGAGGATTATTGTAGATCATCTTATGCAATGCAATCAGCTCATGATCGTGAATACCCGGGGACTCATTCTGGATTCCTTCTCTTAATTTGGAGAACAGAACCCGCAGCAGGTGAGTAATGTTTGCTTCGCTTTCAGAGGAGAAAAAGGCGGACTCCCAGGTTAGTAATTTAAAAAGCTGATGACAGTATTCCGGATCTGTTACGGGAAATGGGGTGTTTGTTAACGGAAACAGCTTCACGAAGGAGTGATCGGAACGAAAACGAATCCAGTCATTCCGGTATTCTTCACCGGCAGCACGGTAATAAATCCTGCTTCCTGGTGTATACAGAATAGCAGAATTGGCGGCTGTCCGCATTAGTCTTCCGTCTATGAGCAGCTCCGAGGGAGAGTCGAAAAGAAGCAGAAGATAGCCTGTAAAGCCATTCGGAACATCATATATAAAATCTGAGGGGTGAACGGCACTGTAGCCGACAAATTCAATTTCAGTCATCTGGAATCTCCGTTCTGATACATCAGAGGATATATCAATTTTCTTATAGTATAAATCATTGGAAACTTTAGATCAATGCGATAGTATCAGATTAATATGGCAATCGTCATCAGAGAGCTGCGGATCGTGCAGCGGTCAGACATCGGATGCGTGACTGCATAGGAACATGATTTAGAAGAAGGAGATACATGCATGGTAAATATGGGTGAAGCAACAGAGAATGACAGAAAAAAGATCGTGATTACAAAGGATTCAAAGGCCTTTTTTCACAATAATGTAGATTATTGTGTGGGAACCGGAAGAATGGGGCTTGCATTGACAGAAGAATATCAGGAGGAGCTGCGCCTGGTTCAAAAGGAAATCGGATTTAAGCATATCCGGGGACATGGATTATTCTGTGATGATATGGCGATCTTTCAGACCTATGAGGAGGATGGTAAGGTAAGGGTCGAGTACAACTATACTTATCTGGATAGAGTAATGGATGCCTATAAGAAGGTGGGGCTGAGACCTTTTCTTGAACTGGGTTTTATGCCTAAAAAGTTGGCAAGTGGAAGCCAGACTATCTTTTACTGGCAGGGAAATACCACTCCTCCAAAAGATTATGATATGTGGTGTGATATGGTGCGTTCATTGCTGCGGCATCTGATGGAACGCTATGGAGAAGAGGAAGTTATTCAATGGTTCATTGAAGTATGGAACGAGCCCAATCTTTGCGGCTTCTGGGAAAATGCGGATATGCAGGAATATTTTAAGCTGTTCCATAGAACCTTTGATGCCATAAAGGAAGTGAATCCGGGATTCCGTGTAGGAGGCCCTGCTGTTTGTGGAGGAACGGATGAGAAATGGATTCAGGCATTTATGGAATATTGCCATGAGAATCACATACCTGTGGATTTCGTAACCAGACATCATTACACCATTGATCCGCCGGAATGTATTGGACATTATGCATATTCTGAACTGATGAAGGCAGAGGACGGCTTTGCCAATTTAAAAACAACCAGAGATATTATTGACAGTTTCCCGGAATATAAGGGTCTGCAGATTCATATCACGGAGTTCAACAGCTCCTATACTCCTCAGGGCGTCATTCATGATACAAACCTGAATGCGGCCCTTATAGCACAGCAGCTTTCCAGATTGGGAGATGTGAATGAATCCTATTCCTACTGGACATTTGGTGATGTGTTTGAAGAGCTGGGAGTTCCTTTTACACCATTCCACGGCGGCTTTGGACTGGTTGCCAATGGCTGTATTACCAAGCCGACCTTCTGGACATTTGCTTTTTACAAAAAGCTTGAGGAAAGTGAAGCCAATTGTGTATATAAGGATGACAATATTGTCGTTTTGAAACGTGCAAACGGTGATTATCTAGGTGTAGCCTGGAATATTGCCCGTAAAAGTGCAGAACAGGGTAAAGAAAAAATGCTGTTGGAGTTTACATTTCCGGCTGAACAGGAGGAGTACTGCTTCCTGACTAAGACGGTAGATGAGGAAACATGTAATCCCTTGAAGGTATGGCATGATATGGGAGAACCTGCCAATCTGAGTGAGGAACAGACGAAGCTGATTCGGGAATCATCCAGACCTTTTGTAAAAACAGAGCGTAAAAAGCAGGAGGACGGAAATATCTGCGTAGAGCTTCCTGTAAACGAAAACGGTGTGGTTTATTTCGAACTGAATGCCGGAAAGGTGAATCCGGATCGAGGATATGACTATGATCGTGTGGTCAGCTTGAAGGCTTAAACTAGCACCCAGTAATTTGCTTTATGAAACAATGTACATGGATTAGGCTTGCAAAGGAGGATATCAAAGTGAAAAAACAAGCGTTTAACCCATATTTACCGTCCTGGGAGTATATTCCGGACGGAGAACCTTATGTTTTTGGCGATCGCGTATATGTTTACGGATCCCATGATTACTTTAACGGATATGTTTTCTGCATGGGAGACTATGTGTGCTGGTCAGCTCCGGTCGATGATCTGGGCAACTGGAGATATGAGGGTGTGATTTATCCGAAGACAGCCGATCCGCTGAACCCGGAAGGCAAAATGTGTCTGTATGCCCCGGATGTTACGGTGGGACCGGACGGAAGGTACTATCTTTATTACGTGTTGGACAAGGTTTCGGTAGTTTCCGTTGCTGTATGTGATACTCCGGCAGGAAAGTACGAATTTTATGGCTATGTTCATTATGAAGATGGCACACGTCTGGGCGAAAAGGAAGGTGATGAGCCCCAGTTTGACCCGGGGGTTCTGACGGAAGGAGATGTGACATATCTTTATACCGGATTTTGCGGAAAAGGTGATAAATCCCGTACCGGAGCTATGGCTACGGTGTTGGGAGCAGATATGCTGACGATCAGGGAAGCTCCGGTGTTTGTGGCCCCCGGCTGTGAATATGGTGCCGGTACTGGATTTGAGGGACATGAGTTTTTTGAGGCACCTTCCATCCGTAAAGTAGGTGACACCTATTATTTTGTCTATTCATCCATATTAATGCACGAATTATGTTATGCCACCAGCAAGAATCCTACTAGGGACTTTGTCTATGGCGGAGTTATTGTCAGCAATTGTGATCTGCACATCGATACCTACAAGCCGGCAGATATGCCAACAGCTTACGGTGCCAATAATCACGGAAGTATTGTGCAGATCGGAGAGGACTGGTACATTTTTTATCACAGGCATACCAATAATACCTGGTACAGCAGACAGGGATGTGCTGAAAAGCTGCAGATTATGCCGGACGGCAGTATTCCACAGGTAAAAATTACCTCCTGCGGTTTAAATGGAGGTCCGCTTGAGGGTAAAGGCGAATACCCCGCTTATCTTGCATGTAATCTGTTTACCGATACCCCATCAGTTTATGTGGGCGAAGGGAATTTTCCACGAGTAATGCAGGACGGCAGGGATGGAGACGAAGAAGTTGGATATATTGCCAATATTACAGATTCAACTACCATCGGCTTCAAATATTTTGACTGCCATGATATTCGTGAAATCAGTATTTGGATCCGGGGCTATGCAGATGGCACTTTTGAAGTAAAGACAGCATGGGATGGAGAGGTACTGGCGACATTAGAGGTTCAATATACCAATGTCTGGGAAAAGTATACCGCACCGGTTACGATTCCGGATGGAATACAGGCGCTTTACCTGACCTATCGCGGTAACGGAAATGCTGCATTAAGATCATTTGAGTTATCATAATCTATGTTATTGCATATACAGGCAGTGATCAAAACTCTTGGAATGTAAAAAAGGAGACTACAATGAGCAAGTTAAAGATTAAAACAAAGGAAAGACGATTTGAGACAGCCAGGGATTTATACGGAATCTTTTTTGAAGACATTAACCGTGCCGGAGACGGAGGACTTTATCCGGAAATGCTTCGAAACAGAAGCTTCGAAGATTCCGTTTTACCGGAGGGTTATATACAGCAGGAGGATGGCATCCATGTAAAAACCGTATCCGGATGGCTGGATGAGTTTTGCAACGGAGAAGGCTTATGCCGCTGGGTAAAGGGCAACAATATTCCGGAAACAGAAATACCGGCATGGTATACACACAATGCAAAGATGGAGCTGGAACTGACGGATACCCTGAATGAACATCGGGACGCAGCTCTGCGTATGCAGTTTGAAAAGGACGGATCTCTGACTAATACCGGTTACTGCGGTATATCCGTAAAGGCTGGAGAAAGTTACTCTTTGTATTTATTTGCAAAAGCAAAGGAAGAAATAGGACTGGACGTAGCGATCGAATACCAGGGAAAAGTACTGGCTGGAAACAGTCTGGTGGTTTCCGGTCAGGAGTATACAAGATATGACATGAAGCTGATAGCAGCTGAGGATTGTCACGAGGCACAGCTTACTATTTCCTGCAAAGAAGGCGGAGAGGTTCTGCTGGGATTTATTTCACTAATGCCTGACAATACCTACATGGGGCATGGACTCAGAACAGATCTTGTAGAAAAGCTTAAGGGAATGAGTCCAAAGTTTATGCGTTTTCCCGGAGGCTGTATTGTGGAAGGAACGACACCGTCCACAGCGATGAGATTTCGGGATACGGTAGGTCCGGCATGGGAAAGACCCAGTAAGCTGTTTGTATGGCATTACAGAAGTACATTAGGACTTGGCTTTCATGAATATCTGCAGCTTTGCGAGGATCTGGGGATGGAGCCCCTGTATGTATGTAACTGCGGAATGACCTGTCAGGGAAGAAAGAGTGTCCTTCTGGAAGGAGAGGCTCTTGATGAAATGGTACAGGATACACTGGATGCCATTGAATATGCTATCGGCTCTAAGGAAAGCAAATGGGGAAGGCTTCGTGCTTCTATGGGGCATCCGGAACCCTTTAAAATGACCTATCTGGAAATTGGTAATGAAAACTGGGGTCCGGATTATGAAAAGCGATACAACATGATTTATAAGAAGGTAAAGGAACTGTATCCCCAGATTAAAACCATAGCCAATGAGCATGTAGAGAAAAATGGTTGTCCTGCCGAGTGCGTGGATGAACATTTTTACAATACAACAGAGTTCTTTGCAGAACGTGTAAATTATTATGATGACTACGATCGTAAGGGACCAAAAATCTTTGTAGGAGAGGTGGCTGTAAACGAAGGCAACTATATGGGACAGTTGTATGCGGCTTTGGGAGAAGCGGCTTTCCTTATAGGTATTGAGAAAAATCAGGATATCGTAACATTGGCCTCTTATGCTCCATTATTTGAAAATGTAAATTACAGAGCGTGGTATCCTAATCTGATTCGTTTCAATAATCATCAGAGCCTTGGAATTCCTTCTTATTATGTCTGGAAAATGTTCGGTCAAAATCGCGGAGAATATGTGGTGCAATCCGAAGATGAGGGAGGACGTGTTTATCGTCCGAGAACCGGAATGGCATCTTTAAAATCCAATAAGGAACTTCGCTTCAGAAATCCCATTTGGAATGGAGAAGAAGCAAAGATTACTCATGAATTAATGGGACATGTGCAGGATACAGAGGATGGCCGCCTGCTTCAGCTTCCGGATGAGGAGCAGAAAAAGGAATTTCACAGTATTCTGGAATGGGCTGATGAGACCAAGAGCTTTGTGGTATTTGGAGAAGAAGACCAGACTTATGGAAGATTTGAGACCGATATTTTTGTTGAGGAAAATGCTTACTTCGAGTTGGGTATATTCAGTGCCAGGGTGGTTCGTTCCTATTATGAGGAGCAGCTCGTGATTACGGCCGGAGTGGAAAAAGAATGGGATGCAGCTCTGGTGCGTCCGTTCCTTTGGAAGGTTAATGGAGGACAATGTTCACTGGAAGAGTTTGGCTTTATGCATGACAACAAGCTGACTGAGGACTTTGCTATTTCAGTAAAACCGGGAGAATATCACCGCTTTGGATATGAAACGGATGGAAAACAGATTCGCCTGTATGTTGATGGTGAGCTTCAGAAGGAAATTTCGATTCCCTACGGACCTGCTTTTGTTTCGGTAGTAACTGACACCAAGGACGAAATCATTATTAAGGCGGTTAATTTTGCAGGAGATGTGGATCCGGTTTCCATTACACTGGACTGTCAGGTACAGGGCGACTATACCGTAACACTTCTTAGCGGTGAAAAGGGGGATGAAAACAGCTTTGAAGAGCCGGAGAAGGTGAAGAATATTACCGTGAATATGCATGGCGCTTCCTCAGAGTTCGTATACAAGGCACCGCCATATTCTGTCAGTGCTTTGCGATTGAAGAAGTGCGAAGCGTTTTAGAGGTTGATGCTGAACAGAAGATCCAGAAAAAATATTGACAAAAATGTGCAAATTCAATAAAATTATTAACCATAAGGGCACACTTATGGAAACATAGGGTCGCAAAGCCAGAGTCTAAAACAGTTACATGTAGTAATGACAGTTCGGCTGCAACAACCGGTGAATACCGGTTGCTGCAGCTTTTTTGTATGTATGAAAAGTTTATTGAAGTATGAGGTGAAAAGATATGAATGAAAAATTTGATTTTCTGCCACTTGGGAGCATTGTAGTAGTAAGCGGTGGCATAAAAAAATTTGTGATTGTTGCAAGAGCACTGCAGGTAAATATAAATGGCTGTAAACAGTTGTTTGATTATGCTGCCTGTCCATATCCTGAGGGAATGAATGGTGACAGGCTTATGTATTTTCAGCATACAGATATCAGCAGGGTTGTGTTTGAAGGGTATGTAGATGATGATGAGATAATGATGTGTGACAACATCTTTAATGCCATGGAGAAAACAGAAATAGAGCGCGCAGATGTAAGAAAAATCAAAAGAAGCATGGTGAACTGATATGGCAAAAAAGAATGACAGAAAAGAATACAATAAACTGAAGAAAAAGAAAGCTGACAATAAAAAACAGCAGGAACAGTGCCAGTCAGAGATAGATGTGCTTGATGAGAAAATAGAGAGGCTGAAAGCGGCATACAGGAAGCTGGATGATGCCAAGGAGGCTATTGATGATATCAAGCATAACCAGAGGAATATGATAAATTCAGACCTTTATCAGTGCATGTGGACAGGCAGCAATGCACAGGAATGTTATGATTCATGTGAGAGCGGAAATTTATATACAGCATATGACGGATATGTGTCAAATATAGATGCAGCGGAGGATGCCATCAACTGGGAAATAAATACACTAAAAGAAAAAATGAATGAAAAATATGGTGTGCTTTCAGGACTTGTTAACGCATGGGATGATCTGTGCACGAAAATACAGAATTTTTTCAATTAATAAAAGGGAGAGGAGAAATACAAAGATGGAAATCAGCCTTGATAATATGCAGGTATCTTTTATGACTGCCGGTATAAAAACAGCTTCTGATTCCGTAAGTCTCACAGCGGCAGAGACAGAAATCAAAAGCAGATCTGAAGCAATGGACAAATTTCAGAAAGAATACAGGCAGCTGAAAGCCTTTGTGAAAGATTACAGAGATACTTTAAATAATGATCTGGCAAAAATAGACCTGATAATAAATGCAATAAATGAAAATGACAGAAAACAGGGAGATTATATTAAAAATGGTATTGGACTATCAGATACAGCTGTGATACCATAAAACTAGGAGATGAAAATGGAAGGGTTTCAGATAAATTATACGGATCTCAGCGATCTGTTCTGGGAATATAAGCGAAAAATTGAAAATCTAATTGAAAATATTGATAACTGCATAGAAAGAATCAGTATGTTTACGGAAAATGCAGTATTTACAGGAAAAACCGGAGACGCAGTAAAGAGTTATCTTGGTGAAGCACATATAACAATCCTGTCAGGCATTAAAGTAACTGCACAGACACTGCTTGACAATATGGCAGCATACAAGGATGGATACCGTGCCATTGATAGCTCGACGAACTTCAAACTGGATGAAGAAGCAATACAGGAATTCAGGAAAAAGCTGGCATCAAACTATGAGGATACTGATGAGTATACGGGCAAAATAAGAAGTGCTCTTTCAGAAGTATCGGACATATCTGATGTGGGCATGCCGGACAGTAACGGAGTATTTGATATCCATGAGCAGATGGACAGCGACCTTATAAAGCTTGTCTCAAATGTAAACAGCTACGAGAGGGAAAATGTGGTACGGCTTGAAAATTCAGTAGAGCTGCTTCTGGAAAATCTGCAGTCATGTCTTTCAAAAATAGGCCTTAGCCAGTGTGCGATTGAGAGCTATGAAACAGGCAGTTTTATCACAGGTAAAGATGCAGGTGCCCTGAACACGGGCATTAAAATATTTGGAGACTTGCATGAGAAGAATAAAGAAGCATACGATGAAATCTATGAGACAGAACAGAAGATAAAGGATGAAGCCGAAAAGAGAAAGACACAGGGAATCTGGAGGATGGTTGGAGGAGCAGTACTAATTGCGACGGGTGCAGCATGCATAGTGCTGACAGGAGGTGCTGCAATACCAATAGTAGCTGACGTTGCAGTAGCAGTAGGAAGCGGAACAGCAGTATTCGGAGCTGCAGATGCCATAGAGGGCACTCAGGATATTTATTATGGAAGCACAGGTGACATTGACAGCACGGCAGTAAACGGCATAAAGGATGACCTGTTTCAGGGAAACGAGGACGCATATTATCTGACAGAAAATGCCTTTGCATTTGCGGCATCCGCAATGATTCCAATCGGACAGGCATCCACAGCGGGAAATCTGACATTCAAAAGCACAGCAACAATAGTCGCCAAAGAAGGCATCTCAATGGGAGCCGGAGCCGGTGCGCAGAAGATAACCACAGATGTGACAGGAAATGATACAGCAGGAATGGTTGCCGGTATGGTTGCAAGTGGAGTAACTGCAAAGGGGCTGAATGGAATTGAAGCAGAGGCGAACAAGCTGGCGAAACCGAAGCTTGGAGATGTGGGAGATGGTGGTGACGCAGTATTAAATGATGCGGATGGTCCGGTTGTGAAGGAAGGTAGCATAGAGCAGTTAAGTGAAATAGAATATAAAGAGTTAACAGGATATGAATATTTAGATACGCAGTTAGGCAACTTAAAGGATAAAGTTAAATTAAATCAGTATCAATCAGCAGAAAGTGTTAATGATTGGTGGGCAAATAATGGGTATGACAGACCACCATATACGCCGAAAACGGTGGTACAAGATATAACATTAGATTGTGATACGATTTTTGTGAGAGTGTATGATGGTAATATATCTGGATTAAGAGGTGGCTGGGTAATGTGCGCAGAAGACATTAAAGGATTAACCCCAGAACAAATACAACAAAAATTTGCATTACCATCAACACCCAAATATATAGGAGAGGTAAAATTGAAAGCAGGAAGTAATATTAGAATGGGAGAGGTAAACCCTAACTATGGATTTAATGGTGGCGGAATTCAATTTGATTTAAAAGGTCAATACATTGGAGAATTTAAAGAAATAGGAAGTTTAGTAGATTGGAGTATGGGAAAGTGAAAAATATAAGTTTTGATAAAAATATACTTTATATAGGTGATAAAAATATTGTTTTTGAAGATGAAATATTTCAAGTGAAAATTGAGGATGACAAAATATATGTTTTATTAGATATTAAACCGAAAGAAAAATTAACCTATGATGATTGTAATAATGTTTTTTGTTATTCTGGGAAAGGACGAAAAATATGGCAGATA
>OLWP01000695.1_pt1 | contig 10717 bp, 10 predicted proteins | sample 1673741 | NCBI WGS metagenome assembly OLWP01 (sample SAMEA103958125, study PRJEB25191) | human gut metagenome
GTGCGGGCAGGGTAGTCTATCAGGATCTGGTGAAGATCAACCGGGCCTGCCGCGACGATTCGATTCTGAAGAATCCCGAAATCGTGAAGGCGTTCGAATACGCCAAATCGAACGGGGTGAGCGTGCACCTGATGGGACTGGTTTCGGACGGCGGAGTGCACTCGTCGCTGGATCATCTGCTCAAATTGACGGACATCGCCGATAAATACGGCATCGAACGTACCTACGTGCATTGCTTTATGGACGGCCGCGATACCGATCCGTACAGCGGCAAGGGATTCATCGAACGGCTGGAAAAGCACATGCGGGAACGATCGACGGGCGTCGTGGCCTCGATCGTAGGCCGTTATTACGCGATGGACCGCGACAAGCGTTGGGAGCGTGTGAAGGTGGCCTACGACCTGTTGGTCGAGGGCAAGGGCGAACATTCGTCCGATATGGCGCTGGCGATGCAGAAGTCGTACGACGAAGGGGTGACCGACGAGTTCGTGAAGCCCGTCGTGCGGATCGACGAGGACGGCAATCCGATCGGTATGATCCGGCCGAACGACGTGGTGATCTTCTTCAACTACCGGAACGACCGGGCCAAGGAGCTGACCATCGTACTCACACAGGAGGATATGCCGCAGCAGGGCATGCACACGCTGCCGCTCTACTATTGCTGTATGACGCCCTATGACGCCAAGTTCGAGGGGCTGCATATCCTGTTCGACAAGGAGAACGTGGCCGACACGATCGGCGAGTATGTCGCCCGGCAGGGGCTTTCGCAGCTCCGTATCGCCGAAACGGAGAAATACGCTCATGTGACCTTCTTCCTGAACGGAGGCCGCGAGGAGGAGTTCGAGGGCGAGGACCGCATTCTGGTCGCTTCTCCGAAGGTGGCGACTTACGACCTTCAGCCCGAGATGAGCGCTTACGAGGTGGCCGACAAGCTGGTCGGGGCACTCGACAGGCAGAAATACGATTTCATCTGCCTGAATTTCGCCAACGGCGATATGGTGGGGCATACGGGAGTTTATGAGGCGATCGAGAAAGCGGTGAAGGCTGTCGATGCGTGTGTGGCCAAAGTCGTCGAGGCGGCCCGTCGCAATGGGTACGAGGTCGTGCAGATCGCCGATCACGGCAACGCCGATAATGCGGTCAATGCCGACGGCACGCCCAATACGGCTCATTCGCTCAATCCGGTGCCGATCGTCGTGGTTTCCGACCGCGTGAAAACGGTCCGCGACGGTATCTTGGCCGACGTAGCCCCTACGGTCCTCGACCTGATGGGGCTCGAAAAGCCCGAAGCCATGACAGGACATTCGCTGGTGAAATTTAAGTAGGGGAACTCTTATAGATGATATAGAGCGGATTCTATATTGATTTTGATTTGCACTGAAAAACATCTGTTTTTCAGTGCAAATCTTTTTTAGAGGATTCGGGAGGATTTATTCCCGAATATTTTGTATTTTTCATAAATGATGTTATATTCGTGAAGGGTATTTTTTTGAATTTTAATTTAATGCCTATGAAAAAGTTTATCTGTTGCGTTGCGGCGCTTTCGGCATTGATCTTTTCGAGCGGTTGTGGCGACGACGAGAAGCAGGTCGAACCGGTCGATGAATATTGGATCGAATGGAAAAATGAGAGCGATTATCGAATCGATTTCTTTTATGTAGAAGGAGGGTATCGGTGGCATGACGGGATTAATCGTGGAAAGTATGTTTCCGTGCGGGTGTCCGGCTCACCGGAAGGTTTGTCGGACTATATTGAGGACCGAAAGATGGGGCTGTGGTATGAGCAGTTTGTCGTCGATGGCGAAACGTATGCATATATGGAAAACTACGACCCGTCGGGGTCGGGTAATTCCGCTGTGCCAAAGGGTTTGCAGGACGTGCAGCGCTATACTTTGGTAAATAAGGAGAAAAACGGTAGTCTGGCTTTGGTTTGGGTTTATACTTTCACCAATGCCGATTACGAGGCGGCGAAAGCCCGGGGTGCGGTGCATATTACGCTTGGGGAAATTTAATTTTTAGGAATATCAGGCATTTGATTCTTCCCGGAAGTCGGATTCGATTTCCGGGAATTTTCTTAAAAGATTCAAGAAACGAAGTTGTATTTTCGAATATTATCTATTACTTTTATAATGAAGTCAAATCAGCCTGAATTTAAATTATGAGAAAGATTCTTTATTTGTGGATGATTTGCGTCGTGCTGTGCTCTCTTGTAAGTTGCAATGACAGCGACGATAAAACCTATTCGTCCTATGTCAGCCGGTTCGTGTGGGAGAATAGGTGCAATCATAGGATCGAATATTTCTATGTAGAGGGGTGCATCACGAGATCCCAGGGAATAAAGTATGGAGAGCGGGCTGTAAAAGAATTGGAAGGACCTTCGCCCGTGGATTTGCAGACTTTTCTCGACGGAAGAGAAACTCATGTTATCTACGATTCTTTTACAGAAGGAGTTATAATTTACTGTTATATGGAAAATTATTATCCGTCGGGACTCGGAGAAGTTGCGGTTCCGAAAAGTTTGCAGGATCCCGATCGTTATGTTTACAAGGCTTATGAAGAGGGGGATAAATACGTCGTGGAATGGACTTATACATTTACCGATGCGGATTACGAGGCTGCCAGGGCTCGCGGACCGGTGCGCATCGGAATTGTTTGATTCATAACAGAAAAATCGAAGAAAACCCCGGACTGAACTTAAGTTCAGTCCGGGGTTTTCTCATTCGGTCGCTTCGGCGGCGTCTTACTATCGCTGTTCGGCCAAAAAGGTTTCGATATTCCGTTCGATGCAGCCGACCAATGTTTCGAGTGCTTCGACCGGGGCCCAGGCCGTGTGGGGCGAGAGCAGCAACCGGTCGGGGTCTGTTACACGCAGCAGGGGGTTGTCCGGCGACATCGGCTCGCGCGAGAAGACATCGATTCCGGCACCGGCCAGCCGCTTGTTGTCGAGCGCATCGGCGAGGGCCTGCTCATCGACGATGCCACCTCGGGCTACGTTGATCAATAGGGCCGAAGGTTTCATCAGGGCCAATTCCCGGGCTCCGACGAGGCCGCGCGTGCGGTCGTTCAAGGGAGCGTGGATCGACACGATGTCCGACCAGCGGAGCAGTTCGTCGAGCGGCATGGCGGGGTAGGGTTCCTGCCGTTCGACACCCGAAGTCGAAGTATAGGCGATCTGGCAGCCGAGGGCTGCGGCGACTTCGGCGACCTTGTGCCCGATGGCTCCCAGGCCGATGATACCCCAGCGTTTGCCGTAGAGCTGGTGGAGCGGCCGTCCGAAATGGAACGGAGCGTCGGATGCGGCGTATTCGCCGCTCTTGACGTAGCGGTCGTAGTAGATGCTCTGCCGCAGCAGGGCGATGGCGGCACCGATCGTCGTTTCCGTCACCGCATGGGTGGAGTAGCCGACAGCGTTGCGGACCTCAATCCCGCGTTCGGCGGCGGCTTCCAGATCGACGTTGTTCATACCGGTAGCGGCGATGCAGATCAGTTTGAGCTGCGGCAGCACCTTGATAGCTTCGGCCCGCAGGGGGACCTTGTTGGTGATGACGATGTCTGCGTCGATACAACGCTCGGCTATTTCACCGGGCGTCGTTTTTTCGTAGCCGGTATAATTTCCCAGTTGCTTGATGCGGGAGAGGTCGATTCCTCCCAGGCTGTACTCATCTAAAAATACGATATTCATAGTTGCGGTTTTATTTCGGGTCTTGTTTCGGTATGTGCATCCGCCGAAGCAGGGGCCTCGCCGAATAAGACCATCATTTTTTGTACCATTGTCTGCGGATCCGTGGTGGTACCGGGTACGGGAAACGGAGGTGTTTCCGCAGTTTCCGGTACGGATCGGGATTGCCGGGGCCTCGACGGAACAGTCGTAGGTTCCGCGTCGCAGCCGGCGGGCTTGTCTCCGGACCGGACACGGGCGATCTCGTTTGCGGACTGTATCGTCCATCTGTCGTGACCGGCGGATTACGGAGCTGCCTCGGCTATGCTTGTTCGCATCGTTCGCCGCTGTTTTGCAAAGATACGAATAAGCCGAGCGCAAAAGCAATTTTTATTTGCATTTTGCCGAGGCGGAGTATCTAAGACGAAGTCAAAGATACGAAAAGATGGACACTAAGCCAAACTTGGTTGAGTTTGTCCGATTCATATCTTAAAAACAAAGATACTAAAAGCCGAGAGAAAACGGGAATTGTTCCCGTTTTCCGAGGCGCAGCCTATTTAACCGAGGCTATGTCAAAGATAATAATATTTCGAAAAACGGATCTAACCGCTTCTGGATGGTCATAAATCCGTTCCGACAGCCGTTTGAGCGGTTTTCTTGTACGCGGGACGGCTGTTGCGGTCCGCTTACAGCTCTCCGATCACTCCCCGGACGACTACCGAGGCGCAGCCTATGCCGAAGAGGGCGGGCAGGTAGGAGATCGTGCCCGTGTTGGATTTCTTGTTCTGTTCTTCGCAGAGGATCGTCGCGCCTTCGCGTACCGGTTCGGCGGAGAATACGGCTTTGAAGCCGCTGCGTACTCCGGCTTTGTGAAGCCGTTTGCGCAGCATGTGGGCCAGCGGGCAGTGGTGGGTGCGGGAGATGTCCTCGATTTCGAGCCGCGTGGGGTCGGTTTTGGCTCCGGCGCCCATCGAGCTGACCAGGGGAATGCCGCGTTTCAGCGCCCCCAGGATCAGCGCCAGCTTGGGCGAGAGGGTGTCGATCGCATCGACCGCGTAGTCGAACCGTGCCGAGTCGAGCAACAGGTCGGTTTCTTCGTCCTTGATGTATTTATCGACTACGTGGAGTTCGAGTGTCGGGTTGATGTCCCGCAGCCGCTCGGCCAGCACCTCGGCTTTGGGCCGTCCGACGGTCGAGTGGAGGGCCACCAGCTGGCGGTTGATATTGGTCGGATTGTGTCGGCATCGGCGACGGTCATGCGCCCCACGCCTGCCCGGACGATCATCTCGGCGGCATAGGCGCCCACGCCGCCCAATCCTACGACCAGCACGTGGGCCGCACGCAGTTTTTCGAGTTTTTCCGCTCCCAGCAGGAGCTCCGTTCTTTCGAGCCAGTTGTCAGTCATCGTTCGAATATCTCTCTGTAATTGCGGTATATCGCGCATTTCAACAGTTCAGGGTCGAGGTCTTTCGCTTGGGCGATCCGGCGGTAAATCTCCTCGATCGGCACGTCGCTTTCGTCCGTTTCGGCGAAGAGGTTTTCGACCGGCGTGCGCCGCAGGGCTTCGACCGTGCGGGGTGAGCGGAACGTCCGCTCCCCGAAGGAGAGGTAGTAACCCTTCTTTATGGCTTCGGCCGCCTGCTGGGACGATCCGATGAAGCCGTGGAAGATCACCGCCCGCAGTGCATGGGGAGCCAGTTCGCGCATGACCGCTTCGAAGGCCTTCACGCAGTGCAGCACGACCGGTTTGCCGAGCCGTTCGGCCCAGTCGAGCTGTTCGCGGAAAATCCGGAGCTGGGCCTCCCGGCCGACCGTGCCGGCATAGTCCAGGCCGATCTCGCCGACCAGATCGACTTCGCCGAACCGGGGGACGATCTCTTCGATTCGCCGTGTTTCCGCCTGCCAGGGATGAATCCCTGCGAAAGAGGGCTCCAAAGCCTTGCCGGTGGGACGGTGCGTGTGGATATCGACTATGCTGCATTTCATAATGCGGATCGCTCTAAAAAGACAAAGTTATGATTTTTCAGTCGATTAAAAAAAATCAGGCTGCTCTTTGCTGTTCGTATCGGAAAAAATCGTATCTTCGCACGCGATTTGGTGTGTTATTACGCTAACAAACATTGCCTGGAAATCTCAATGCAAAATAATTATCTGTAAAACAACCATTTATTAATCATGTCGAAAATCATTACATTACGCAAAGGTCTCGACATCAATCTTCAGGGTAAGGCCGTGGAGAAGCTGGTCAAATTGCCGCTCGCTCCCGAGTACGCCGTGTCGCCTCTCGATTTCGAGGGTGTGACGCCCAAGTTGCTGGTGAAAGCCGGCGACCGGGTCAAGGCGGGTACCCCGTTGTTCTTCAACAAGTACAACGAAAGGGTGGTTTTCACCTCGCCCGTCAGCGGTACGGTTTCGGCGATCAATCGCGGTGAGAAGCGTTGCATTCTCAACGTGACGGTTCAGGCCGATGCGACCCAGACGTACGAAGAGTTTGCCAAGCTGAACGTGCAAACCGCTTCCCGCGAAGAGATTATCGATCTTTTGCTCAAGTCCGGGCTTTGGCCCATGATTATCCAGCGGCCTTACGGTATCATCGCCGATCCGAGCGACACACCGAAGGCCGTTTTCGTTTCGACGTTCGATTCCGCACCGCTGGCTCCGGATTACAATTTCGTGCTGGCCGGTGAGAAGCGGAACCTCGAAACGGGTATCGAAGCGATGCGCAAGCTCACTTCGGGCAAGGTCCATCTGGGCGTGCGTGCCGGTGCGGAGGGCGAAATGGCATCTTTGAAAGGGGCCGAAATCCACACGTTTGCAGGCAAGCATCCGGTAGGTAATGTAGGCGTTCAGATTCATCACGTCGATCCGATCAACAAGGACGAGCGGGTGTGGACGGTGAATATTCAGGATCTGGCCATCATCGGCCGCCTGCTGAACGAAGGGCGCGTCGATAGAACCAAAGTCATCGCGGTCGCAGGCTCCGAGGTGAAAAATCCCCAGTACTATCGGCTTATCGATGGTGCTCCGGTGGCTTCGGTGCTCAAGGACAACCTGAAGCCCACGGCCCACAATCCCCGCATCATTTCGGGCAACGTGCTTACGGGACGCAAGACCCCGGCCGACGGTTTCATCGGTTTTTATGCAAACATGGTGACGGTAATTCCCGAAGGCAACCACTATGAATTGCTGGGTTGGGCGATGCCCCGTCTGAACAAGTTTTCGGTTTCCAGGGCCTATTTTTCATGGCTCTGCCCGAAGAAGGTTTACGACCTGGATACCAATCTCAACGGCGGCGAGCGCCCGTTCGTGGTGACGGGACTGTACGACAAGTACCTGCCGATGGACATCTATCCCACCTACCTGCTCAAGGCGATTCTTGCGGGCGACATCGACAAGATGGAGAACCTCGGCATCTACGAGGTCGTCGAGGAAGATTTCGCGCTCTGCGAATTTGTCGATCCCTCGAAGATCGAGATGCAGCAGATCATCCGGGACGGTATTAACTTAATGATCAAGGAGGCATAACGATGGGAGGTTTAAGAAAATTCGTAGATAAAATCAAGCCGACCTTCTCCGAAGGCGGCAAGCTTTCGTTCCTCGCATCGACTTTCGATGCGTTCGAAACGTTCCTTTTCGTGCCGAATACGACCACGAGCAGAGGAGCCCATATCCGCGATTGCAACGATATGAAGCGTACGATGATCGTGGTGGTCGTGGCGCTGATGCCGGCCTTGTTGTTCGGTATGTATAATACGGGCTACCAGGTGGGCATGACCGGCTGGGCAGCCTTTTGGTTCGGTTTCCTCAAGGTGCTGCCGATGATCGTGGTTTCCTATGTGGTCGGTCTGGGCATCGAGTTCTTTTTCGCCCAAAAGCGCGGACACGAAGTCAATGAAGGTTTCCTCGTGTCGGGTCTGCTGATCCCGATGATTATGCCGGTCGGTACGCCGCTCTGGATGATCGCGCTGGGTACGGCTTTCGCCGTCATCTTCGGCAAGGAGGTCTTCGGCGGTACGGGTATGAATGTCTTCAATCCCGCGCTGGTGGCGCGTGCATTCGTGTTTTTCGCCTACACGCCCTTTATTTCGGGTGAGAAGGTCTGGTTCGCCGACGACGCTGTTTCGGGTGCTACGGCCCTCGAACAACTCGCTACGAGTGGTACGATGAGTTATTCGACGGCGGACGCTTTCCTGGGATTCATTCCCGGCTGCGTGGGCGAAACCTCGACGCTGGCGATTCTGATCGGCGCAGCGATTCTGCTCTTTACGGGCGTCGCTTCGTGGCGCACGATGTCGTTCGTCTTTATCGGCGGCCTGGCAATGGGATACTTTTTCCAGGCACTCGGCGTGACGACCTACCCCGCTTGGGAGCATCTGATCGTCGGCGGTTTCGCTTTCGGCGCCGTGTTCATGGCCACCGATCCCGTCACGTCGGCCCAGACCCGTACGGGCCAATATATCGTCGGGTTCCTCACCGGTGCGCTCGCCGTGTTGATCCGTGTGGTCAATCCGGCCTATCCCGAAGGTATGATGCTTGCGATCCTCTTCATGAACGCATTGGCTCCGCTGGTGGACTACTGCGTGGTCGAGTCCAGCATCTCGCGCCGGAAGAAACGTGTTAAATTGGTAAAATAGGGGAGATATGGCAAAGAAAAAATTCGTATGCAGCATTTGCGGACATGTCCACGAAGGTAACTCCGCACCCGATACCTGCCCCGTCTGCCAGGCTTCCTCGTCGGCATTTACGGAGGATCGGTCCGGCCGGAAAAAGGGCTGGATGCACAATCCCAACAGCAACACTTATATCATCGTCTATTCTACGGTCATGGTCGTTATCGTGGCGACTCTGCTGGCCGTGGCTTCGCTCTCGTTGCAAAAGCGTCAGGCGGAGAACGAGTTGCAGGAGAAGAAGAGCAATATTCTCCAGTCGCTCGGGTACAGCCCCGACGAAAATCCGCAGGAGTTCGACCGGGCGCTGGCCGATTTCGACAACCAGGTCAAATCCTTCGTCCTCGATGCCGACGGCGTGAAAACCGAAACTCCCTCCAAGGAGGTCTTCGCGATGCTCGCCACCAACCAGAATATCCGCGATAATTACGATGCCAAGCGTCTTATTCTGTTTCAGACCGAAGACGGTCGCGTCGTCATTCCGCTGATCGGTATGGGTCTTTGGGGCGATATCTGGGGGTATGTGGCGCTCGAAAAGGATATGGATACCGTGTCGGGTATCGTCATGGCCCACAAGGGCGAAACCCCGGGCCTCGGTGCCGAGATCGCCACGCCTAAGTTCCAGGCGCATTTCGCCGGCAAGAAGCTGTTCAAGAGCGGCGAGTTCGTATCGGTCAGCCTGCGCAAGGGCGGTGCGAAAGATCCCGAGCACGAGGTAGATGGTATTTCGGGCGGTACGAAAACCTCGGACGGCGTGACGGCCATGCTCCGCGATTGCCTGTCGGCTTACCTGCCTTACTTCGAAAGTCAGCATCAGGCCGCAGCACAGTCGGCACCCGCTGCCGCGAACGAGGCTGCAAGTTCGGAAGTGTCTAACCAGCAAAACGTAAACGAGAGCCATGAGTAATGAAAAGGAGTCGATCTTCTCGGCTAAGAATTTGAAATACCTGACCAGTCCGTTCTCTGCGAACAACCCCGTCATCGTGCAGATCCTGGGTATCTGCTCGGCCCTGGCGGTAACCGTGCAGATGAAGCCGGCGATCGTAATGGCCCTCTCGGTGGCCGTCGTGACCGGTTTTTCGAGTATGGTGATGTCTTGCCTGCGCAAGGGCGTGCCTTCGCGTATCCGTATTATCGTTCAGCTGGTTGTGATCGCCGCGCTGGTGATTCTCGTGGACCAGATACTGAAGGCATACGTCTATGAAGTGTCCAAACAGCTTTCCGTCTATGTCGGTCTGATTATCACCAACTGTATCGTGATGGGTCGTGTGGAGGCATTCGCTCTGGGCAACAAGCCCTGGCCCGCATTCCTCGACGGTATCGGCAACGGTCTGGGCTACGGTATGATTTTGGTGATCGTGGCCTTCTTCCGCGAACTGTTCGGTTCGGGAACGCTGCTCGGCTACCAGATCGTTCCCGAAAGCTGGTACATCGCCAACGGCGGCGGTTATTCCAACAACGGTCTGATGCTCTTTCCGCCGATGGCGCTGATCATCGTAGGGTGCATCATCTGGGTACATCGTTCTCACAACAAGGATTTACAGGAAAAATAGGAGGGTAACGTATGGAATCATTGAATATCTTTATCCGGTCGATCTTTATCGACAACATGGTCTTCGCCTTCTTCTTCGGCATGTGTTCCTACATCGCCGTATCGAAGAGCGTCAAGACGGCCCTCGGCCTGGGTCTGGCCGTTACGTTCGTGATGGTGATGACCGTGCCTCTGAACTACCTTTTGTACGAATACGTCCTCAAAGCCGATGTATTGGTCCCGGGAGTCGATTTGAGCTTTTTGACTTTCATCGTCTTTATCGCCACGATCGCCGCTTTCGTGCAGCTCGTGGAGATGGCCGTCGAGAAATTCTCGCCGACGCTTTATAATCAGTTGGGTATCTTCCTGCCGCTGATCGCCGTGAACTGCGCCATCATGGGCGGCTCGCTTTTCATGCAGCAGAAGGTCGACGCCGGTGCGATCGGCAACGTATGGCAGTCGATCGTCTACGGTCTGGGTTCGGGCATGGGCTGGTGGCTCGCCATCGTCATGATGGCCGCCATCCGCGAGAAGACGACCTACTCGCAGATCCCCGCGGCGCTCAAGGGCCCCGGTATCGCGTTTATCATCACCGGCCTGATGGGTATCGCCTTCATGATCTTCTCGGGTATTCAGTTCTAACCTTAAAAGAGATTCGGAAAAAATGGAATTGACTATTATAGTTGCAATCATTGCCTTTCTGGCGGTAACCCTCCTGTTGGTAGGGCTGCTTCTCTTTGCAAAGGCCAAACTGACCTCGTCGGGCGAAGTTACGATCGACATCAACGGCGGCGAGAAGGTCATTACGACCGAAAGCGGCTCGACGCTGCTCGCAACGTTGGCCAACAACAAGGTCTTCCTG
>OLWP01000700.1_pt1 | contig 10632 bp, 7 predicted proteins | sample 1673741 | NCBI WGS metagenome assembly OLWP01 (sample SAMEA103958125, study PRJEB25191) | human gut metagenome
ACACCGCCAATATCAAAAACCGTCAGCCGATCGGAACCATGTACGTGAAGAGCGAGTTCCAGCTTTCCGAATTCTACAAAGAGATCATCGAGGACGAGCTGAATGTCAAAGAAGTTGTATTCAAAGATGACATCGCAGATTTCATCAGCTACAGCTTCAAACCGCAGATGCGTACCGTAGGACCAAAATACGGAAAACTCCTGAACAAGATCAAAACCGTACTGTCCGAGCTCGATGGAAACAAGGCAATGGCAGAGCTGAAGAGCACCGGCGAACTTAAACTTGACATCGATGGACAGGAAATTGTATTATTAGAGGAGGATTTGCTGATCGACATGGCACAGATGGAAGGCTATGTTTCCGAATCCGACCATACAATCACTGTTGTTCTGGATACCAATCTGACTCCGGAACTGATCGAAGAAGGCTTCGTACGTGAGCTGGTAAGCAAAATCCAGACTATGCGTAAAGAGGCAGGCTTTGAGGTTATGGACAAGATCCGTGTATACGCAAAAGACAACGATAAGATTGTAGACATCATGAAAAACCATGGTGATGAAATTAAATCTGAAGTTCTGGCAGAAGATATCGTGACCGGAGAGACAAAGGGCTATGAGAAGGAGTGGAATATCAACTCCGAAAAGGTTACCATGGCAGTAGAACGTATCTAAGATTATTTTTGGATGTGTTTTCACGACGATCATTAATATGAAATTGGCCTGCGAGCGGGGAGAAAAACAAGCTCTCCGCTCGCAGACTGCTATTAAGGAGGACGCAGATGTTAAACGCCGAGTTCAAAAAAGAAACTTTTAAGAACAGTGTGAAAGAAAATGTAAAAATGCTGTACAGAAAGAACCTGGAAGATGCTTCCCAGCAGGAAATTTATCAGGCAGTCTGCTATGCAGTAAAAGATGTTATTATTGATAACTGGCTGAAAACCCAGAAGGCAATGGAAGAACAGGATCCGAAGATTCTGTACTATATGTCCATGGAATTCCTGATGGGCCGTGCACTTGGAAATAACCTGATCAACCTGACTGCATATAAACAGGTACAGGAAGCTCTCGAGGAAATGGGACTGAACCTGAACCTTCTGGAGGATCAGGAGAGAGATCCGGCTCTTGGAAACGGCGGCCTTGGCCGTCTGGCAGCATGCTTTCTGGATTCTCTGGCTACTCTTGGATATCCGGCGTACGGCTGCGGTATCCGTTACAAGTACGGTATGTTCAAACAGCAGATTCGCGACGGTTATCAGGTAGAAGTACCGGATAACTGGCTGAAAAACGGCTATCCATTCGAGCTGAAACGTCCGGAGTATGCAAAAGAGGTAAAATTCGGCGGATATGTGGCGCAGGAGTACGATGAGGCTACCGGACGCGTAAACTTTGTGCAGAAGGATTACCAGTCTGTCAATGCAATTCCTTACGACATGCCGATCGTAGGATATGACAACGACGTTGTAAATACTCTGACTATCTGGGATGCAGAGGCTATTCAGGACTTCTCATTGGATTCCTTCGACAAGGGTGATTACCACAAAGCTGTTGAGCAGGAAAACCTTGCAAAAACCATCGTAGAGGTTCTGTATCCGAACGACAATCATTACGAAGGAAAAGAGCTGCGTCTGAAACAGCAGTATTTCTTTATTTCTGCAAGCGTACAGAGAGCAGTTGCAAAATATAAAAAACAGCACGATGATATTACGAAGCTGTATGAGAAGGTTACCTTCCAGCTGAATGATACCCACCCGACCGTAGCTGTTCCGGAGCTGATGCGAATCCTGATGGATGTGGAAGGCCTTGGATGGGATGAGGCATGGGAGATTACGACAAAGACCTGCGCATACACCAACCATACGATTATGGCAGAGGCACTTGAAAAATGGCCGGTTGACCTGTTCTCCAGACTTCTTCCGCGTATCTATCAGATCGTAGAAGAGATCAACCGCCGCTTCCTGATCCAGGTAAGAGAGCAGTACCCGGGTGATGAGGAAAAAGTCCGCCAGATGGCAGTGATCTATGACGGACAGGTTCATATGGCTCGTCTGGCTATCGTAGGCGGATATTCTGTCAACGGTGTTGCAAAGCTTCATACCGAGATCCTGAAAAAACAGACCTTAAAAGACTTCTACGAAATGACTCCGGAGAAGTTCAACAATAAGACGAACGGTATTACACAGCGTCGTTTCCTGCTTCACGGAAATCCGCTTCTGGCTGACTGGGTAACTGAGTATGCCGGAAATGGCTGGATTACTGACCTTCCGAAGATCGAAAAGATCGCTGAGCTTGCAGATGATACACAGGCACAGAAGGAATTTATGGAGATTAAATACAAAAATAAAGTTCGCCTGGCAAAATACATCAAAGAGCATAACGGCATTGATGTAGATCCGAACTCTATTTTTGACGTTCAGGTAAAGCGTCTGCATGAGTACAAACGCCAGTTTATGAACATTCTTCATATTATGTACCTGTATGACCGTCTGAAAAAGAACCCGGATATGCCGTTTTACCCAAGAACCTTTATCTTTGGAGCGAAAGCTTCCGCAGGCTATGAGCGTGCAAAAGCAATCATCAAACTGATCAACTCCGTTGGGGATGTCGTAAATAACGATCCGACCATCAAAGGAAAGATCAAAGTCGTATTTATCGAGGATTATCGTGTCAGCAACGCAGAGCTGATCTTTGCAGCTGCCGATGTTTCCGAGCAGATTTCTACCGCAAGTAAAGAGGCTTCCGGTACCGGTAACATGAAGTTCATGCTGAACGGTGCCCTGACTCTTGGAACCATGGACGGTGCAAACGTAGAGATCGTTGAGGAAGTTGGAAAGGAGAACGCCTTTATCTTCGGACTTTCCGCAGATCAGGTTATCGAATATGAGAACAACTACACCTACGATCCGATGAGCTACTTCATCCACGATCAGGACATCCACAACGTAGTGATGGATCTGATCAGCGGAAGATACTCAAACGGCGACACCATGATGTTCCGTGATCTGTATGACTCCCTGCTCACACCGAAGAATGCTCCGCGCCCGGATATGTACTTTACCCTGGCAGACTTCAAGTCCTATGCGGCAGCACAGGAGCGTGTTGAGGATAAATACAGAAATACTTCTGCATGGGCAAGAAGCGCGATCCTGAATACCGCACACAGCGGCAAATTCACATCCGACCGTACCATCCAGCAGTATGTAGATGATATCTGGCATCTGGACAAGATTACTGTCAGAAAGTAATCGGAATCAAATATAAGTAGTTAGGGGACACCTGCTTTTCCGGGAAAAACCGGAGGGGCGGGTGTTCTTTTTTTGATGCCCGCTGGAAGGATTTGCATCCCGAAAAATGCCTGCAAAACAGGCATTCTTTTGACATTCTACGGGGAGTGTGGTACACTGTTCGTGTCTATGAACTAAAACAATCTGAAATGTATTGAGGTGAAAAGATTGGATAAAGCTGAATATCAAAGCCGGCTGGAAGAGCTGAACAGTCTGGTAAAAAAAGAGGACTATGAGGGGGCACTTGCAGTTGTAGAAGCCGTTGATTGGCAGCGTGTCAAGAGTCTGCGCACGCTCGGCATGGTAGCGGATGTCTATGAGGCGAACAAACGATATCCGGAGGCGAAGAAGATTCTGCTGATGGCGTATGACCGTTCCTCCATCGGAAAGGGCATTCTGTACCGCCTGGTAGAGGTCTCCGTAAAAATGAAAGACTTTGATGAGGCGATTGACTTTTACAACGAGTTTGAAGCAGTCGCACGTCACGATAATTCCCGGTATCTGCTGAAATACAAGATTTTAAGAGGACAGAAAGCGCCGCTTGAGGAGCAGATTTCCCTTCTGGAGGAATACAAAGAGCGGGAATTTACCGAGAGATGGGCATATGAACTGGCAAACCTTTACAGCAAAGCCGGAGAGACGCAGAAATGCATCGATGCCTGTGATGAGCTGATCCTGTGGTTCAGCGAGGGCAAATATGTGACAAAGGCAATGGATCTGAAAATGAAGTACGAGCCGCTGTCACCGTCCCAGCAGATCAAATACGAGCATCGTTTTGACTACAAAAAGAATGAAGAGCCGTCCGAGGATCCGGAAGCACTTAAAGTGCGGTTAGCCGGAGAGAGCGGAGCCGGTGAAATGGCTGCGACGAAAGAGCCGGCAGAGACGCCGGAAGTAAAACCGGTAAACGGCGGTGTGATGAGCCAGTATGTGGCCGGTGAAGAAGAAAAAGAAGCCGGTTCGCCGTACGAAGCATATGAGAAAACACAGCAGGCCGAGGCAGATGCAGAGCAGGTGCAGGAGTACGAAGCACTGCAGCAGACAGAGGAGCCGATCGAGGAGATTCCGGAAGAGCAGGCGTATGCAGACAGCACGCCGACGTACCTTGGAAATACGATCGATCTTCACGCAGAGCTTGCAAAGAGCATCCGCGATGTCTTCTCCTTCCGCGGAAAGAAACAGGAAGAGACGGCAGTCGAGGAAGAGACAAGCGAAGAGCCGGTACAGTACGAAGTAAAAGATCTGGAGCCGGAGCAGCTTGATGTAAACGTAGAGGTATCCCCGGATGCCAACACGACAATCAAGACCGCGGCCAAAACCGAAGGAAAAAGCCGAGCCGGTAATGCCGAAAGCACCGAAGCCGGAGAAGAAATACGAAGAGCCGGACCTCGAAGCACTGTTCCAGGAGACCGCAGCAAACCTGTCGGAGGAAGTTGCGGAGGAAGAAGCAGAAGAGCCAGTGGAACCGGCAGCAGAAGCCGAAACCGCAGAGCAGCCGATGGATCCGGAGTCCGAGGCAGAGGCACGGGAAGCGGCAGAGGAGCCGCAGGCGGAAGCTGAGCCGGAAGAAGCAGCAGAACCGGCAGATGAAGCGGAAACCGAAGAGATCACAGAACCGGCGGATGAGGCTGAAACCGAAGAAGCTGCAGAGCCGATGGATGAAGCTGAGATCGAAGAGATTATAGAACCGGCAGCCGAGGCTGAAATCGAAGAAGCAGAAGTTACAGAACCAGCAGTGGAAGCTGAAACAGAAGCAGCCGAGAAGGCTCAGGCGGAAGCCGAAATTGAGGAAACCGTAGAACCGGCGGAGACGCCGTCCATGGATGCAACGGTTGTCATCCCGGATCTGAAACCGGCAGAGGAGACACGGCCGACCATCGATTTTAGTGAGCTTCAGGCAGCGCTGAACGCAGAAGTGCAGGAAGCTGAAAAAGCATCGGAAATCGAACTGCCGGATGAGCCGGAAACTGCGGAAGCAGAACCTGCTGACGAGCCGGAAAGCGAAACAGAGCCGGAAACCCCGGCCGAGACTGAGCCAGCCGATCCGTTTGAGCCGGCAGGAACCCAGCCGATCGAGATTACCCCGGAGGAAATCGAAATCGAAGTTCCGACCGAGCCAAAGCGTGAGCGCGTATCCGATGCGACGATCAACATGAGCATCGAAAAAACAACGGATGCCACCGTTCAGCTGATCCGCGACAACATTCCGGAAGGAACTGTTGCGAAATCGATTGAAGAGGTGCTCCGCGAGGAGACGCCGGAGGAGGCAAGACTCCGCATCCTGAACGACACCCAGCCGGATAAGCTGAGTGATGAGCAGAAAGCGCTGTTTACTTACTTTGCGAAAGTTCCAGGCATGGATATCCAGATTCTGGATGCAATGCATGGTGTTTATCATTACGCAGGCGACCGTACTTCCCGTCATGGAAACATTGCCATTATGGGCGGATACGGTACTGGAAAAACGAAGCTGTCGGAGGATCTCGTCCGTGCAATCTGTGCTGACTTAAAACTTCCGGCAACGAAGATGGCCCGTCTGGATGCATCTGTTCTGAACAAAAAGGACTGTGCGCAGATTGTTTCAAAGCTGGCGGGAGGTTTCCTCCTGATCGAGCGTGCCGGTCTGATGTACCCGGAGACGATCGAGAAGCTGTCGCAGGCAATGGATTTCCGTACCGACAGTCTGGTTCTGATCATCGAGGATGAGAAGGTCAGCATGAGAGGTCTTCTGCGGAATAACCCTGATTTTGCGAAGAAGTTTGAGACGGTCATTTCGATTCCTGTTTTCACGAACGACGAGCTGGTTACGTTTGCCCGCACGTATGCGCGTGAGAATGGATACAAGATGGACGAGATGGGTGTGCTTGCTCTGTATACACAGATTGGCAACAATCAGAAGGAGGGCGAGCCGATGACGATTTCACAGGTCAAAGATATGGTGGATCGTGCCATCGCCCATGCAGAAAAGGGAACCCGTAAATTCGGAAGACGCATGTCCAGAAAGCATACCGATGCGGACGACCGCGTGATTCTTTACGAGAAAGACTTTGAGTTCTAAATACATGGAGAATTTATGGAGAAAGTAAAACCGTGGCTCGGGGAGCCGCAGAATACAATAGCCGTACTGCAGAAGTACGGCTTTGTATTTCAGAAAAAGTATGGTCAGAATTTTCTGATCGATCCACATGTGCTGGATAAGATTGTAGCCGCTGCAGGTATCGGACCGGACGATTTTGTTGTGGAAATCGGACCTGGTATCGGTACGCTGACGCAGTATCTTGCGTATGCTGCGCGGAGTGTGTGTGCGGTGGAAATTGACAAGAATCTGATCCCGATTCTGGAGGATACGCTGTCGGATTATGATAATGTTGAGGTTATCAACAATGATGTTTTGAAGGTGGATCTGGCGGCGCTGGCGAAGGAGAAGAACAACGGACGGCCGATCAAGGTTGTGGCGAATCTTCCGTATTATATTACGACGCCGATTATTATGGGATTATTTGAGAATCATGTGCCGGTGGATTCGATTACGGTTATGGTTCAGAAGGAGGTTGCGGACCGGATGCAGACGGGGCCGGGATCGAAGGATTACGGGGCGCTGTCGCTGGCGGTGCAGTATTATGCGGAGCCGTATATTGTGGCGAATGTGCCGCCGAACTGTTTTATGCCGCGGCCGAAGGTTGGAAGTGCGGTGATCCGGCTGACGCGTCATGAGGTGATGCCGGTGGAGACGAAGAATGAGAAGTTGATGTTCTCCATTATTCGGGCGTCGTTTAATCAGAGACGGAAGACGCTGGCGAACGGACTGAAAAATTCGGAGCTGCTGCATTTTTCGAAAGAGGAGATTGAGGCTGCAATCACAGCCTGCGGCTGGCCGCTTACGATTCGTGGGGAGGCATTGAATTTACAGGAGTTTGCGCGGTTGACGGATGAATTGTGTAAATAGAGGGGACGCCTCGCCGTCGCCCGTCCGCCCTTGCGTGATGCGCATGGCAGCGGTGGAAAAGCGGGAAAAGGGCATGAAAAAAAGCACCGTTGGCGAAACAGTGCTTTCTTTCATTTTTATTTTTAAAGGAAGGAGAGCCGATTTTCTAATCGGCAATATGAAAAAGAAAATTGTGTAAATAATGTTGGCATTCATTATTTATGCTTTTAGTATACGGGTAAATTATGTTGAAAGCGTGTTCATGTTGTAAAAAAATCATGAACAAATTGTGACTATTCAGAGCCATGCGAAATTTCAGAACAAATTGCGAATCATGCTTGCATGAATGAGCACTTTTTTCTGAAATTTCATATGGCGAGAAGCCACATCAAGATGCAGCGCAGCGGAATCGAGATGGGGCTCTGAACAGGGACTTATTTCTGAGTTACAGGTCCAGCAGCTTAAAGGTGGAAATTCCGAGGAACTTTCGGGAGCAGAGGCTGATTCCGCCCATGAGGACGGAGACATCCTGCAGGTGAGCCGGGAGGACGTGGAGGTACCAGCGGAGGCGGTTCTGGATTCCGGAGGTGATTTCGTCGATCAGACCTGGGATGTAGTTGGTGAAGGAGCTGTTGATGACGATGACGTCCGGGTTGAAGGTGTGGAGAACCGTGTTCAGGCTGATTCCGATGTAGTGGGTGAAATCCTGCATTACTTTGCGGGCGTTGGGGTTGCCTTCCTGGTAATACTGGATGAAGCGTTCGACGGAGACGTTTTCTAAGCCTTCGGCGGCGGCAAAATCGTTCAGGACGGCGGCTTCGGAGATGTACTGTTCGAGGCAGCCGTGGTTGCCGCAGGGGCAGGGCCGGCCATCGGGGAAGAGGATGGTGTGGCCGAATTCGCCGGCGTAGCCGTTCTGGCCGGTGTAGAGTTCGCCGTCAATGAGGATTCCCATGCCGACGCCTTCGTGGATGTTCAGGAAGATCATATTTTTAAAGTGCTCTGCGCAGGCGGCTTCGCCGATGACGGAGAGGTTGGCTTCATTTTCTACGATGACAGGAACCTGAAATTCTTCTTCGAGGTAGTTTTTCAGGTTGGAGTGTTTCAGATCGTAGTAGGGTGTGAATAAAACGAGGTCGTCGCAGACGACGCCGTAGATTCCGATGGAGATTCCGACGAGGCCGCACGGGGTCTTGGGGAGGTCGGATTTGGTTTTGTGGAGGAGGGAAATCAGGTATTCCTCCAGGGAGAGGGATGGATCAATCGGGTATTCTTTTACAGTACATGATTTTCCCTTCAGATCTCCGGTGAGAATGGTGATCTTTTTTACGCCGAGATCGACGGCGATGATGGAACCGCAGCGATTATTAAAAGTAAGCAGAATCGGTTTTCGACCCATGGAAGTTTTTTCGGCGCTGCCGAGTTCTATGACGAGCTGGCGGTCGAGCAGTTCCTGGACGATGGTGGATACGGTTGCTTTTGTCAGATGCAGCATTTTCGCCAGATCTGCGCGGGAAAGCGGCGGATGGTTGGCGATTGCCTCGAGAACCAGGGCGCGGTTCATGTCTCGTATATATTCCTGATTTCCGGTACTCATAAAAAATCCTCCATTCTGCCGCATTGGCTGTACATCAATCTTAACATAAATGAGAGAGAAATGACAGGGAAAATCGGGGATGGGCAATACGAATAGAAAAATTAACGGAGAAAAACGATTTCTAGACAGAGTAGAGAGTAAGGGACAGAATTAGAAATAAAATATGTGATAAATACACAAAGAAAGTATAAAATAATTCTAAAAAATGTACATATTCACAGAAGATTCACTGCACGTTCATAATTTGTTCATAATTAATTGGTATAGTTATCTCAGTTCCAAAGGAACAGCGTGTATGCAATCACTACACAATTAAGATTTTTTCATAATAATAGCCCAGGCACCGAGAGGTTCCTGGGCACTCCTCGTTTTTGGGGAATTTTTGATCTTGGGACAGACGGAAATCTGTGTAGACAGGGTAGTGATCTTTTTCTTGACTTTTGCGAGAAGCAGCCTTATAGTATAAATATAATAACAATTACTGTTATCGAAAGATACGAAAGGAAAAAAACTATGTCAACACTCAAGTATAGCAGACAAAGAGAAAGCATCAAAGTCTGCCTTCAGGGGCGAAAGGATCACCCGACCGCAGATATGCTCTATACCGATGTACGGAAAGAATTTCCCAATATCAGTCTTGGCACAGTATACCGGAACCTGTCTCTTCTTTCTGAATTAGGAGAGATCAAGCGTCTTACAACAGGAGATGGCCCGGACCGGTTCGATGGAGATACTTCCACGCATCACCATTTCATTTGCAGAAAATGTCACTGCGTGACAGACCTTACAATGCGTGACATCAGCGAAATCAAGAACGTAGCAGCGGAAAATTTCAGAGGTACGATCGAAGATTACTCTGTGAATTTTTACGGCATCTGCGAGAACTGCAAAAATCACCCGGGGAACGTATAGCATCCCCAGGAAGAAAGAAAAAATTAAAAATAGGCATTGACAAAAAGGGAAGCTTATGTTAAAGTAATATCAGTAACAGTTACTAATATTGCTAACTAAAAGAAATCAAATATACTATCAAAAAAAGAAAAGGAGATTATTATTATGAAGAAATTTGTTTGTACAGTATGTGGTTATGTATACGAAGGCGAAGCAGCACCGGAGAAATGTCCAGTATGTGGCGTAGGCGCTGACAAGTTCACAGAAGTAAAAGAAGGCGAAAGAGAATGGGCTGCAGAGCATGTAGTTGGAGTAGCTAAAGGCGTAAGCGAAGACATCCTTGCCGACCTCAGAGCAAACTTTGAAGGTGAATGTTCAGAAGTAGGAATGTATCTTGCAATGGCAAGAGTTGCTCACAGAGAAGGCTATCCGGAAATCGGACTTTACTGGGAAAAAGCTGCTCACGAAGAAGCAGAACACGCTGCTAAATTCGCAGAACTTCTTGGCGAAGTTGTAACAGACAGCACAAAGAAGAACCTTGAAATGAGAGTAGAAGCAGAACACGGCGCAACAGCAGGTAAATTCGACCTTGCAAAACGTGCAAAAGCTGCAAACCTCGATGCAATCCATGACACAGTTCATGAAATGGCAAGAGACGAAGCAAGACACGGAAAAGCATTCGCTGGACTGCTTAAGAGATATTTCGGAGAATAAAATTTTAAATTTTATATGAAACAGCTGATCCCCAGGGCATATGCCCCGGGGATCTTTTTTAATCAGATTTTTTTATACTCTCCGCAATCTTTTTCTTACTGTCATTCCGCACTTCATCACGGAGACGTGTCAGATACTCCGAAAACTGCACTTTATCATTTCCGTAAGTCATCTGCAGATCATATTCCAGCGGAATCCATGTACTGATATCCGACTCATTATGCT
>OLWP01000706.1_pt1 | contig 10582 bp, 5 predicted proteins | sample 1673741 | NCBI WGS metagenome assembly OLWP01 (sample SAMEA103958125, study PRJEB25191) | human gut metagenome
TTCGATATTCATGCTTCTCATAATATCCTATCAGCTTACCTTCATCTCTGAGTGCTACCATGTAAACATCTTTATTCTGTTTCGCATTTATTTTTCACATTATAACATCTATCAAATTGATCCGCACTAAAAAAGGACGCAGAATCTCTCCCACGTCCCCAAGACTATCTGGCTTTATCTCCTCTCACCTTCGATACTTCCTTATGTGCCGCTTCCTGCTTCACCTCATCCACACCTCTAGCCTCAAATGCATCTGCATTATACTGATACTCCTGCGGTTCAGCGACCATCGGTGAATATACAACCTCTGCTTCTACTCGCTCAGCTTCTGCCCTCTCCGGCTCTGTCTGTTCCTGTGCTTTCGCATTCTCCATATGCTTTTCCTTATCAAGCTGCACATTCATAGCCAGATTATCCAGCTTATCAATAGATGCATCCAAATGAAGTTCCATTGATACAAGCATCTTTTTCACTGCTTTCATCGGAGCAAGTACTGCCTTTGTAATGGGATGTTTCTGCTCTTTCTGAGAATAATCCACCTCCGGCTTGTCAGCAAAAGTGCGGAATGCATTGGCTACTGTCTGCCCTGCTTCACGAAATCCTTTTGCAAGAAGTGCTGTCTTTGCTATATCCTTATCTGTGGTCTTGATTGCACCTCTTACATTCTCTCGAATATCCAGAAATCTTTTCTTAATTCCTAAGAACTCTGACAGCCTGTATAATGCAGCTCTTCCCTTTGCCTTTGCTTCATCAACTATGCTCTTTGCTGTAGATTTGACCTGTGCTTTCACTTCCAATACCTGCGACTTTATCTGCTCACATCTGGCATTAAGTTGCTCCTGTGCTTCCGACAATGCCTTTTTAGCATTATTGACAAGTGTATCTTCCTGCATTTCTTTGATCTGGTTCTGCATATTGGTGAGTTCTTCCGTCATGGAATCAATCTTTTTCTCCAGTCCATCCACATAGCTGCATATCTCAAATACATCGTTTGCCTGCTCTTTCATGGCATTTTTCTTTAGTAATTCGAGAAGTTCCCTTATAACCTCCTCATTGGTAAGTGTTTTTCCTGCTTCCATATCCATTCTGTTTCCTCCATTCTGTAAATGGGGCAGCCTTGGCCGCCCCTGTTCTCCGATTGCTAATTATCGAAAGGGTGTTGCCTCTTTGTCCTTCTCTTTATCGGGATTGCCATGATGTTTCTCGGCACTCTCCCTCGCCTTTTCGTTGCTCTTATCCTTTGCTTTCTCATATTCCGAGATAATCTCATTATAGAGTTTTTCCCTGAAATCCTTTGTGACCGGATAGCAGACATCCTGATAGATTGGCTTGCCCTGCTCGTCCACCTGCTTTGTCTTATAAGAAGGCATTGATACAAAGATTTTCTCTTTGCCCTGTACGATATTGATGTTATTTACAATGAAACTGTTTTCAAAATAAATGCGGGCAAGTCCCTTGATGTTACTGCCTTCCCTCTCATAAGGTGTCACAGTTACTGAAAACTCCGGCATTTCCTGTGTACGCTCCTGCTTCTGTGTCTCCTCTTTCTCCGGTTCATTGATTCTTGCATAGGCATCAAGGATATTGGTATAGAGTTCCTCACGAAACTCTGCTGTGATAGGATTGCACACATCCTTATAGATCACACCATTGCTTTCATCACGCTCATTGGAGCGGTATCTTGGCATTGATACGAAAAGCTCTCCCTTGTCCTTATTCTCAAGGATTGCAATATTGGTGATCTTAAATGAATCACCGAATACCACTGTTGCAAATCCTTTGATATTGCTGCCCTCTTTTGCCCTTACTTCGTTTACCTTAATTGAATACTTCATATGCTATTCCTCGCTTTCTTTTTGTTCTTTGTTTTGCTTTGGTATGATAAGCTCACACCAAAGCTGTTCTATCTGTTCACAAGACAATCTGCCATTTAACCAGTTGCCAAGTGTAACGACCATTCCGTCCTGCTCATAGTAGAGCCACTCCTGTGTTTCAATGTTCCCCTCATACACGATGGTCACATCAAAATCAGGCATAAATAATCCTTCCTCTGCATCCCATACACAGGCTATTCCCTGTCTGAGTGTCAGATTCAGGCTTTCGACATACACAGACCAGCCGCTTACGACTATCTGAAAGTCATCATCAATCTCAGCAATATCATCCTCGATGTCAATTAGCTCTTCCATTTCTGCTACTGCCTCTTCTATCTCACCTAATCGGTATCTCTTATTCATCCATCACCGCCTCCTTATAAATGCACCTGACCACAAAACGCATGGTTCCTTTCTGGGAACAGGTAAAAAGAGTTAATTCTTTTTCTGTACCCTGTGTCTTGATGCTGTTATCATACGGATTTACTACCTCTGTCTCTATTACCTCATAGATATGCTTCAGCCCATTTTTGTCGGTTATCATTACTTCATCACCTATGGATATCTGACTTAGTGGTGTAAAAAATGTGCCATATCTGCTGCCATTATGACCGCACAATACACAGTTGCCACTTTCTCCGATTCCTGCAGTCTCTTCTATATGACCAATCCCGGCATTAAGCACTTTACTTGTGGTTCCTTCCATTACCGGATACCTGATATCTAAGCCCGGTATCTCAATGATGCCGATAACACCGCCTTCTTTAAGAATGGCTTCATCCTCTTTACTAATGGAGGTTTGCTCTTCCTCCACATCTGTTTCTTCATCGTAATCATCCTCCAATGTCTGCTCAAATTCACTTATGAGCTGTTCTGTCTGTTTTTCTCCGGTTGTCCGCCAGAAAAAAGGGACTGCCATAATGGCAATCCCTGCTGTAATCAGTAGTCCTGCGACCACTTTTCTTATGCTCATATTATTCACTCTCCTATCGTGTTCTGCCCTCTCTGTCGGCTGGATAAGCACCTTTATCCTCTGCTACAATTGCTGCAGATTCCATTCTGTCATCAGCTTCTCTTTCTTCCTCCGGTCCGCTCAGGTCTGCATCCACAGCCTTTGCGTTCTCAAGGTCAAGCTGGGCATTCAGTTCACACTGCCTTGACAGCTTTTCTTCCAGTTCCTTGCTGTATGCAAATGGCTTGTCATACTCTGCCTTTGATGCTTCAAGGTCATTCTGGTACTGCTCAATCTTCTTTTCTAAGAAATCAATGTTCTCATGGAGTCCATTGAACAGGTTTTCCAGCTTTACCATACTGCCGACAGGACTTGTGGAAAGCTCTGCCTTGTACTCAGTCTTTCCACGAAGCACCATATAATTGATGCCAAGGAAGTTCTTTTCCACAAGCAGTTCAAATCCGTGGAATTTACCGATTGCAGTTGTCTCTCCGGTCTTACATTTGCTGATTGCTTCAAGCATCATCGTTCCTCCATCCACACGCTCTGTGTAGGTTGCTTTGCCTATGGTAATGGAAAATTCCGGATTATCAATCAGTTCTTTATCCCTTGCCTTTACATCTTCTCTTACATTGGCAAGCTTTTCGGTTGCTGTCTTAATCAGCTTCGGGTACTTAATCATAAAGTTATCCTGCAAGCCATATCTCTGATTGTCATAGGATGCCTTTAAGAGCTTTAATCTCTGGACATCATTGTCAATCTCCATCTTTTCCTTGATCAAAGGATTGCCTGTGGCAACTGCCTTAATCTCTGCATAGGAAAGTGTAGCCTCGTCGATATCCTCGCAGCTTCGGCTTACAGCCTTGCTTGTCATAACCTGACTGATAAAACGCTGCTTATTCTCGACAAGTGACCAGTTGTATGCATCAAAGGTTCCTTTGGTGACATATCTGTAGATTGCCACCTCTTCATTTTCGTTGCCTTGTCGTATACCTCGTCCTTCCCTCTGTTCAATGGAGCTTGGCTTCCAAGGACAGTCCACATGATGCATTGCTACAAGGTGTGTCTGCACATTGACACCTGTTCCACACTTGTCCGTTGAACCGATAAGAACTTTCTTTTTACCTGTCCTCATCTCCTTAAAAAGTGCATCCCTCTGTGCATCCGTTTTGGCATCATGGATAAATGCTATCTCCTCTGCCGGAATACCATACTGTATCAGTGTTTCCTTCAGATAATCGTAGATGGTAAAATCCTTATCCGGTCCCGGTGTGCCGATATCCGAAAAAATAAGCTGGCAGCCTATATGACCGTTGGCATTTCCTTTCTCATATTCTTTCCATACATTCTCCGCTACCTTATTGAGCTTTCCATCTGGATTATTTGGTGCGTCCTTATCAATCAGCCTTGCATCTGTTCCGAGTAATCTTGCCTCATGAGTAATCTTTAGGAAGTTGTCCACACTTGGATCAACTCCACCGCCTCTGATACGCTCTGCCCTCACAACAAAGTCTTCCATGACCTGCTTCACATACCAGTCAGGCTCCGACTCCACAATAATAGGCTTGCCTCCACGAAGTGCTGGCACATCAAGGTCAAGCATATCTGCTGTCTGCACATCTGCTACCTCACGGAAGATATTCATAAGCTCCGGCAGATTCGTAAACTTATTAAATCGACTCTTAAAACGGAATCCGCTTCCCTCTACCGTAAGCTCCAGTGCTGTTGTCACTTCACCAAAGTTCGCTGCCCAAGAATCAAAGTGATAAATCCCCATCTCTTCAAGTGCCGCTTTCTGCAAGTAAAGCTGCATGACATACATCTCACACATGGTATTGGATATCGGTGTACCTGTTGCAAATACAATGCCTCTGCCATCATTTATCTCAGACAAATACTGGCATTTAAGCTGCATATCCGTTGACTTCTTCGCTCCACTGCTGCTGATACCTGACACATTATTCATCTTGGAAAAAATCGCAAGGTTCTTAAAATTGTGCGCTTCGTCAACCATGATAGAGTCCACACCAAGTTCCTCAAAGGTTATAAGGTCATCCTTCCTGCTCTCATCTGATAAGGATTTCAGCTGCTCCTCCAGCTTTTTCTTCTGGCTTTCCATCTGCTTTACAGTCCAGCGTTCTCCGTTACGTTCCTTCATCTCATCAATCGCATAGCTGATTTCATCTATCTGCTCATTAAGCATTCTTTCTTTTCTCTCTGCGGAGATTGGGATTTTCTCAAACTGCGAGTGGGACATGATAATACAGTCATAGTCACCTGTTGCAATCCTTGATACAAACTGCTTTCTACGGCTCTTTTCAAAATCACGCTCTGTGGCAACTAAGATATTTGCTGACGGATAAAGCCTTAAAAACTCTGATGCAGTCTGCCCGATAAGTGGCTTTGGAACAACCATGATCGTCTTATTGGCAAGTCCAAGTCGCTTCTGCTCCATGCAGGCAGCCATCATCTCAAAGGACTTTCCGGCACCGACACAGTGTGCCAGCAGGGTGTTTCCTCCGAGAAGGATTCTTGCCACCGCATTCTTCTGATGGGGCTTTAGCTCAATCGCCGGATTCATTCCCGGAAACTGTAAGTGGCTTCCGTCATACTCACGCAGGCGGATGTTGTTAAATGTCTCGTTGTAATACTCCACATACTTCTGTCTTCGCTCCGGCTCTGCAAACAGCCACTCCTTGAACTTCTCCTTGATCATGTTCTGCTTTTCCCTTGCAAGCATTGTCTCGTTCTTATTGACTTCGTAATGATACCTGCCATCACCATCATCAATCCTGTCCCTGACTGTTACAGTCTTTAGGTTCAGCGTATCCTCAAAAATAGAATAAGCATCCATGCGGCTTGTACCATAAGTCTTAGTAGCTGCCACTGAATGCTTATCCATGCTTTTATTCTCAATGAACCATTCCATGCTCATCTTATTTAAGTGTACCTGAATGCCTGTATTGTAAAACTGGCTTCTGACTTCCCTTGCACGCCTTGGCGTATTGAGAAGTTCATAGATAAACTGCTCATAATCAAGCGGTTCAATCCATGTCGTACCAATCTTTACATCAATATCCGAGGCTTCAATCCATTCCGGCTGCACCTTTTCAAGTGCTGCCACATTTCCTGCAAATCTTTCTGCCTGCGGATTGTCTGTATCAGCCGCCATAGCCTTTGCTACACGAAGTTTGTCTCTCACATTTCCCGAAAGATACTCGTCTGCTGTCTCCCAGCCGATGTCGGGATTGTTCTCGTTGTAGCGGTCTGGATTTAGGAAAACCAGTCCGTCCAGCTCTTCCACAAGGACTGCCCTTCTAAGCTCTGCTAATGCATCATCACTTAGCGTTATCTCATCCACTGTCTGTCCGGACTTTTCTGCAAGTTCTTCCTTTGCATTTGTAATATCCGGCTCATAGATAGAAAGCATATAGGCAAGATTTACATATCCAAATTCATTGACGGATACATTTAATGCTTCCACAGCGGTCTCCACTCTGTCTATGACTGTCTTTGCCTTAATCGTCTGCTTATAAAACATATCCGCTTTTTTCACCTCCCCATCTTCGTTTACTTCCTCAAGACTGCAAAGAAGTGGATAATCGCTGTCATCCCTGAATGCTATTCTGTTTGCTTTTGAAGTAATGGCTCCATACTGCTTTACGAAGGCATCATATTTTACATTAAGAAGTCTCTGCTTATCAGAAAGCTCCTCCTCGCTGCAGCCATCCATCTGGATATCAATCAGCTCTCTTGTTATCTGTCTGATTTCATCAAGGCTTCGGATTCGCTCCTCGGCAGTCTGTGATACTTCTTTTTTTACCATCTCGGAATTTTCCCTGTAATAGAGTTTTCCTTCAAAAAATGTGTAAGTGTAGTTTCTCACATCCGGATCAGCCGGGATAACTTCCTCCGTCTGCTCCGCCTCATCTGCCACTCTCTCAAAATCTGTCATCTGGGCTTTGATATTACCGATAGCCTTATTGAGAGTCTCATACATATTGAAGTTCTCATCATTATTCACACAGACTGTATATCTGCTGTCCTGTCCGTAAATCCTTGTGTCATATTCCATAGATCCAAGCATCATCTCCGGATGCTCTGCAAAATAAGAGTTGACTGCAATGCCATTCTCAGTTACACCAAGGTGTACCCAGTCCGGCTCAATATCAATCTTTCTCTCCCTTTTCTGCAAAAACAGGATATCTGCTGTCACTTCGGTTCCTGCATTATCTTTAAATGCAGTATTCGGAAGTCTTATCGCTCCCACAAGCTCTGCTCTTTCAGCCAGATACTTTCGGATAGTAGGATTTGCCTTATCAAGTGTTCCCTTTGTGGTGATTACTGCAACCATGCCTCCCGGTCTTACCTGATCAAGTGCTTTTGCCAGAAAATAATCGTGGATACGGAAGTTATACTTGTTGTACTTTGGATCAAATACCTTGTAATCACCAAATGGCACATTTCCGACAACCACATCAAAGAAGTTATCCGGATATGTGGTATTCTCAAATCCTGTGATACTGATATTGGCATTCTGATAAAGCTGCTTTGCAATTCTTCCTGAAATGCTGTCAAGCTCCACCCCATACAGCTTGCTTCTCTGCATTGGTGCCGGCATACTTCCAAAGAAGTTACCGATACCCATAGATGGCTCTAATACATTGCCGCCTCTGAAACCAAACTGGACAAGTGCCGAATTTATGCACATGGCAATCTCCGGTGAAGTATAAAAGGCGTTATTTACTGTTGCCCTTGCAGCACTGTATTCCTCATCAGATAAAAGGTCTTTCAGCTCTGCATATTCTTTGCTCCAGCCTGCGTTATTCTCATCAAATGCCTGTGACAGTCCGCCCCATCCGACAAACTTCGACAGAACTTTCTGCTCCTCCGGTGTGGCAATCCTGTTTTCTGATTCAATCTGCTTTAAAGTGCGGATTGCATCCATATTCCACTGGTATCTGGTCTTAGCACCGCCTTTTTCCATTTCCCAGAGGTTATAGTGGAAATTGTGTTTCGTCTGCCCGGCAACATTCTTCTCATTTTCAAGACTTTCTACTTGCTGTACTGGTTCCTGCTTTGGTGTAAAATCTACAGTTTCCTGTGATTCTGTATCAGCCTGAATATCATCCACAGATACTGATACTGCATCATCTGAAACCACATGTCCATTCTCATCAATCTTGGTTTCCCAGCCATTCGCTATTGCTCTTTCCCTGGTTTCAAGACGATTGGCTTTTACACTATCCTCGATATCAAAGAATCTCTTATAGACCGGATTCATCTTATCCCTGTCAGCCTTCTGCTTTGTCTCCTGATAATACTTCTTCTGGTCTTCTCCACAGTAAAATGGCTGTTTTACCATATAGGATAAAATCTCGTATAACTCACGCCAGTCGAGTGCACCTTCCTTACGCACACCATTCCTGTTCTTATAGCTGATCTTCACATAACCGCTTCTGATTGAGTACTCCACAAGACCATACTTATTGTTGGAATATGCCTTTCTTTCTGCATTATCTGTCCCTAATGCAATATCCCTGATAAGGTCAAGTTTATTTGGCATAAATGCAAAATCAGACTGCACCACATCCATAAGGAATGCCCTAAACGGAGTGTAGCAGTTGCAATCTGTTACAAGAATCTCCGCCGCATCACGCAGGTCTTCATCAAGCTCCTCAATACGCTTGGCATAATCAATCGGTGTAATATACTTAAGCTCTGATGGATCTTTTTCAGTTGTTTCAGCTTCTATCTCTGCACCATATTCTGCCTGTGTTACCATGCGGTCTTCATCGGCAGCTTCCTGTGGTGTCATGCCTTTTGCACTTACATAATCTCTGTTAGAAGCATAGCTCTCCGGCTCATCCGGTATTGCATAATCATCAATCTCTGATTCTGCCTCTTCCGGTTCCACTTCCCGATATTCGGCATCAATGACCTCATCATCCTCACGGAGTCCGTCCATCGCAAGCTCATCAATACGAGGTGTCTCAGGCTGGTATTCCCCTGTAAGAATAAGGACACCAAGCTCTTTTTCGATATCTTTCCATGAAACATATCCTTCAACCTCTCCATCCTCATCTCGCCACTGAAAACGCAGTCCGTTCCCATGAAATGTGTCATATCCGTGCAGTCCCAGTCCGTCAACCGGCCAGCCTGCACCTCCCTGACCATATTCTGCTTTGATACGCTTTGCTCTGGTTCCTGCATCAATCTCTGTTTCAAAAATCTTGCATACCCTGCCCTTACCACCGATAAAACCTGTACCTCTCATAAGCACCTGTTTGATATACTCACCTGGTACTGTTGCAGACTTTTTGGGATTCAGGTAATTGTATTTACCTGCTAATGCAGCTTTTCTGTCCTGCTCGAACTGACGCATAAACTGATTATTGTTTTCGTCCTCAGTATGAATGGTGCCAATGCTTGCCTGCCCGTTCTGGTCGAAAAAAAAGGAAGCCTGTGTATATTCGGCTTCCTTACTGACACCCAATGAATTGATTTCATCAAGTTCCCTATTCAGTTCTGTATCATCTGATTCTAGTGGAATCGCATCACTATCTGATTCAGTACCACTTCCTCTGCCTGCATCTTCGCCTGCTCTCTTATCTTCCACATCTCCATTGTCGATGACGGATCCTGTGGCTTGTGCTTCGCCAGATACTGCATCTCTAACTGGTCGTACAGCTGATTCGCTTCCTCCTCTACCGCTGACATCTTCTCGTACATCTTCCCGAATCTCATCAGCGTCTTGTATCTTGCCGGCTCGTTCTCTTTGAGATAGTTCATCGCCATCCTTCCGTATTTGCCCAGCTTCGTGAGATCCTCCGTCTCGTCCGGCATCTCTATCTGCGGATAAAGCAGTCCGTCCACTTCCTTGTAAGTCATTTCTTCTAACATATCCAATTCTCCTTTCGCTCTCGATTGCCTTTAAGTTACGACTAAATTCTCTAAGAACACTACAGGAGACATCGCATACAATGGAACCAAGACGGTAAATGATCTCTTCGTCTTTGATATTTACGATCTGACTAAAATCCTGTTCTTGCACAGATAAGTCAAATCCGCATCTCGTCCCTACAGCATACATGACACTTGCATATACAAGCTGCTCCATGTCCATTTCCTGCTGTAAGCCATTGCGTTTCTTACTTTCTTCCTTTATCACACTACCTGATAGCTGCATGAGCTCGGTCATTCGGTCTCCGAACTCTTCTTTTATTATAAGCCAAACATCTGTTCCTGTAAACTGTTTTAATATATTTTTTAGAGACTCCCTGTCGCTGTTATCGTACTGCTCAATCTGACCTTCTGACACAAGAAAATCCACATAATCCTTAAGATTTTCTCCCTCAAGGTCCCATGTCAGTTTGACATTCTTCCCTCCGGTATCACTGATATCAAAGATATACCTCATGCGTGGATTCAGTGCCCTTGACGGGAAGATGGCGCAGCCTTTCGCACCACGCTTTACATATCTTCCCACCTTTTTCCAGGTATCATAATCTGCCATGAGTGTGCTTTTTTCCGGAGGTCTCTGAGCTGTTACCATAACGATATTGTCAAATTCATAGCGGTATAACTGACCTGCGACCTTTAACACATCCTTCCAGTTCTTTTCTGATCTGGTGATGTTACCAATCTCAGAATCGTATATCGCTTTGACCTTCATATCAACGCCCATACCTTTGTCCTCCTCTACTTAAACATCTCTGCAAACAATCCCTTAAATAGCTTTAACTCATCCTTATCC
>OLWP01000708.1_pt1 | contig 10559 bp, 10 predicted proteins | sample 1673741 | NCBI WGS metagenome assembly OLWP01 (sample SAMEA103958125, study PRJEB25191) | human gut metagenome
CTCCATCGGAACACGGGTGTAGCTGAGACGGTAAATACTGTTGCAGGTCTCAAATACCACACCGTTTTCGGACACTTCCAGAATACTCTGCACCGGGCTGGTAGCAAAGGTCTGGTTATAACTATAGATCCACGCCCGTTCTCCCAGATGGAGGGGCAGGGACAGGATTCCGGTGAGGACGTATTCTTTCTTTTGAGTGGTGTGTAAGGCCATATTTGTATTCTTCATTTGTTTTCCCTTCTTTCCTTACTTAATTTTGTTTGCAATTACGGCAGCGACCAGTTTAGCGCATCCCAATTCCATCTCGGATAAATGCTGTCCGGTTCTGGAACAGAGAAGAAGTGCCAGCGGTTCTCTGCCTTCCCTTAAAATCGGGAAAAAAGCACAAACTGGCTGACGGGCATTGGATACCGGGTAGACAGAGCAGTTCTCAGCAAAGATCTGTTCCTGGCCGTCCGCAACCAATTCAGCAAGTTCTTCTGTAACGGGAGTGCCTTCCGGAAGATAGATTCCCGCAGATACGAGGATGTGATCCTCACTGCAAATTGCGATACCACAGTGGATGACACTGTAGAGGACGGAAAGATAGGAAGACATTTCCTCTTTTCCGTTTAAGTGGGTAGGGCATTTGCGTAAAAGCAGCTCCATTCCCACATTTTCCAGTTCCAGTGCATCTCCGTCTGAGAGCTTCATTTGTTTCCGGATTTCTGCAGGGATGACGATACGCCCCTGAGAGTCCATGGTCCGGATGAGTGCAATATTCATAACTAAAGTCTCCTTTCTTAAAAAGAGGAGAAGCAGTAAAGTACCGCTTCTCTTCTGAAAATTTAGGCAGCGTAAGGCGGAGCCTGTGCTGTCTGTTGCATTTGACTGTTCTGCTGATCTGCCAGCATCCGTTTTCCGTTATTGATTAGTGATGCAGCAATCACCGTTTCCCAGTTGGAAATATAGGAATCCGTCCGCTTCAGAAGCGTGAACAGATCCATGTCGGTAAGCTGGATGGCTGTCGTCTTTTCGGACTGGAAGCTGCGTGGCTGCATGTAGGAACCACCGTTCTTATTCTGTGCTTTGATGCCTTTCCCATTTACAATCTGGATTTTCCATGGGCTTTTCATAGGCTGCCCTTTGGAATCATAGGGATGTCTGGAGATATAAAACATCTGGGCTGTGGAATAACCGTTCTGATCGGGATTGCCGTAGATCTTGCTCTGGCTCCATTCAAATTCCTGAAAACCGGAAGTGATCCGGGTTAAGAGGAACTGGATCTGTTCCGGTGCCAGATTGAAACGAGTGATGATGTTCCGGTCTCCGGTACCGTTGGAATAATCCTGAATGGTGACGCAGATTAACGAATGTACTTTATGCCCGTTTTCCTGATATTCCCCTTTGGCATGTAGCTGTGCATAGTTGCCGAGTGGTGCGTAGCGGAGCCGGTCATAAAAGGCAATGAGTGCCCGGTCATTCTGGATCTTGCAGATCTGGTCGGTAATCCGGTTTTGATAAGTTTCATTCATGAGTATTCACCTTCCTTTATTTGAGATGCTGTTTGACAAGCTGTGCCATATTCTTTGGAAGCTCTTCCAGTTTCGTGATATCCAGGAATCCGTCCTTGTAAATCCGGCGGATATTTTCCTTATCGTCACCAATGGCAGCCGCAAACAGGATGACATCCCGTTTTTCGTATTCTTTCTTGATGCCCCGCAGATCTGCCTCTGCTTCCGTTCCGCTGTAGCCGTAATCGGCTGGCTGACCGTCAGAAATCAGGATCAGCAGCTTTTGAAGCTCCGGGCGTGTGCACAAATGCTCTGCTACGAAGCGGAGAGCTGCGCCATCCCGGTTCCCGTTGCGGTCGCACATATCCATCAGCCGGTAACAGTCCTCATTGTCCACAGAATCAAATTCTGCATAGGAGTAAAGAGCAACGCCGCCTGCATCCGTGGAATGTCCGTAAATGGTGATAGGGATACCGAGGCTTTTACAGAAATCATAAAGGACAATGGCAGTCTTTCTTGCGTGTGTCATCCGGTCCCCCCAACCCATCGAACCACTCTCGTCAATCAGGAGGGCAACAGCCAGACGTTTTTCCTCTCCCGGAAGTCTGGTTCTGGTAAAGATGGTTCCGTCTGTCTTATAGAGAGCATGGGAGTCCAGACGTTTTCCAAATAGGAGATTCTTTTGCTTTCCGCCCTGCTGTTCTTCTTTCAAAAGCGGTAGGATGGTGCTTTGCAGCTTTTTGGAAGCGCGAAGGAGCGGGGGAGCAACTGTCTGGTATTCATTCTTCAGGTAATCGGAAACACTGGTCAGGCGATGGATGGTAACATGGATGCCTGCATGGGCATTGCCGTAATGAATATCATTGGCTGTTTTCTGCAGTTCCTCGGTCAGTTCCGTCTGACAGTCTTCCTGCACCTTTTTGGCAGCCACATCGTTTAAAATCCGGAACAGATCCTCTGCAGCATGCTCATAGCCGCTGCCCTGATACTGACTGACATAAGTGACGCCGGGGTTGTTTTCATCCAGAATGGTATTGGTCTTTGTAAGAGCGATGCGCCCGCCTTCTTCCGAAAGCACCTGTTTGGCTTCCTCTATAGCATCCTCTTTGGTACGTGGACCGGAAGGAGCATTGCCCTCATCATTCCCGCTTCCTTTTGGGGAAGCTGGTTTGATATTCTTTGGAATGGCACCGCTTTTTCCGGTCGGAAGAGGAGCGCCGCTGCTGACTTCATCCCCTAGAAGATCTTCCAGAGCATCGGCAGCGGAATCCTCGCCATGCATTTCCAATTCCTCCCGTGTCTTTTCGATGAGCGGTTGGATATAGTTCCAGGTTAGGGCTAAGAGTGCATTGGAAGCCAGCATCCGGTCAGTGCCTTTTTCCGATTCCATTGCCGTATCCAGAAGATCGGTACAATCGGAAATGGTATCCAGATAATCCCCCTGATAGCCGGTGGGATTGTTGATGTTTCCGGTCCGGCAATAGGAAAGGATCAGGTTGGCAATGATGGAAAATGGCTGGTATTCTTTGTCAATTTGTTCCTGTATGGAAGGAATCTGTTCGGACATACGCAGGTTATTGAGTTCAATCCCCTGTCGGAAGGTGCCGTGAAACTCCTCACACATACGGTCTTCAATATGGATGTCTTCCAGAATGTTTTGGAAAGTTCCGGCACATCGTGCCAGTGTCAGGCATCCGGCTTTGTCCTTTTCTTCTAACACTTCTTTTATCTCCTCCAGTGCTGTCTGATAAGCGGGAAGGGATAGCTCCGGCTCCTTCGGATAGAAGGAACCATTTTCCAGACTCCTCAGATGAACAGCGTGGGCTGTGAAATCAGAATAGAGTAAGTGCCCCACTTCATGCCCGGTGAGCCCGGTCAGGCTCTGGGAACGTAAGAAACGGGTGGGGAAAGACTGGGTGATTGGGTTCGCTGCGTTGAGATGTACCTTATAGTTGTCGGTATATGCAACGCCTGCCTGTTCGGAAATGTCCCAGTCCAGCAGTACCTGCAGTCCATACCGGTAACGTCCGGTGACGGCTCTGGCAAGGGAGGTCTGGTACTTCTGATAGGCAGCGGAGAGGAATAACTCCTCATCCGCAATGGAATCCTCTTTTGCCCGGATTAGTTTCTTTAAATTTCTTTGGCTGTGATTCACGTGATATTTTTCCTTTCTTTTCTTAGATTTTTTGTCAGCAGTTCCTCCATCGTGCAGCCGTAATACACAGCAAGGCGCAGGACAGCATAAGCCATCGGGGAGGATTTTGCATTTTCATAATTCATAATGGTTTTCGGGGGAAGATTTAAGATTCTGGCAACTGCCTTTTGCGATAACTTCGGTGTTTGGGCTTGCCGGAGATAAGACAGATTATCTGCCAGATGCTTTCGGATCTGGGCTTCTGTGAGTGCTGCTTTTCTCATAGGCGTGTCCTACGCAGCAAGCACAGTATCCAGACAGCTTTCTTCCACTTCCGTACGGTTCTCAGCATCGGCAGAGGCAGAGGCAAGCACCGTGTAACGGGCCGCTTCCCGGATATCCCCGCAGACCATGTAGGACTGCACCCAGGAAATCAGCTCCCTCATGCCACAGCAGCCATCTGTAATGAGATTTTCCCGGCAGTAGACAGCCATGGATTTGACAATGCGTGTCATCAGACGTACCGTTTTTGCATCCTTGCATCCGGTAACAGCCATGGCACGTTCTACCTGTGTATCCTCATCCGGTTCATCCAGATCAATCACAAGGTTCATTCGGGAAATGACAGACTGGTTCATCTGTTTACAGCCTGCATAGTCATTGTTTGTGGTGATTACGATGGTCGTATCCGGATGACGGTGGATGGTTTCTCCGTTTGGAAGATATACGCTGTTACAGCGGTCTAAAAGGGAGTTAAGTCCAACCAGTACACCGGGATTAGCAATGACCGTAGGCTCCTGTATCTCAAGAATATACCCATAGCGGATGGCTTCGACTAGAGGCGTATCCACATACTGGAAGTTCTGTCCGGAGGTGTGTTCCTTATAATAGCTGTGCATTTCATCAAAAATCGTATCGATCAGCTTCTGATAGGCACCGGAGGGATCTAACTGGATTTCCTGAAAAGACGGGTACTGCCGCTGAAGCCGGGTGCGTTTTCCGTCCACATCCGGAAGAATCTGACCTAAAAGGTCGAATACCTCTGTATTTGCGGAACAGGTAATGCAGCGGTAAGGAAGGTGAAGTGCGGAAGCAATGGCTTTGGCTCCTTCGGTCTTTCCGGTACCTGCCGGTCCCCGTAAAAGAAAATTCCGCATCGGCTGTGTGGTATCCGTTGTCAGTTTTGCGTGTTCGCAGATCCGTTTGATTTCCGGAGGGATGATGTACCACTCTGCCAATGTCGGAACAGATACCTCCTCTTCCGGAGACAGCCTTCGGGATGCGGTCAGGATAAATTTCCCAACAAAATCATCTCTGGAAATGGCTGCCTGTGCTTTCTTAAATCCACTTCCTGGACGTAACACCTGAAAGTCTCCATGGAGCACTTCGGTTGGTGCATAGACCCCCTTCTGGATATTTAACGGTTTGATCAGCGACAATACGCCGTTTGCCGGAAGGTCAATCTTAACACCACCGGTCGGGAGACCTGATGCATAGCGGGTTCTCCGGTAAATGTTGTCGCAGAGAACGGCTGCTGTTTCCGCAGCGGCGTCCAGATCGGGATAACCGTTGTCCCGGTGCGCTTTTAATTCCTGATACTTTTCATTACACTCTTCATCTGCCAGAAAAACCGGCATCAGTGCGAACAGCAGAGCCGCACCGGACTGTTTGGAGTCTTTAAATTCGTATTTTTCCGGTGTGCTTTCCACATCCGGCGGAGGAGTATAGCAGCCTCCGTAAAACTTTCCGTTTAGCTGGTTGTAGACAACCACCTGAAGATCACCGGTTTTGCTCGGATATTCCGCCACAACAAAATTGTTGGATTGGGTACCGACCGCCCCAAGCTTTTCCGGCGGGGTACTGCCAACCGGGTTTTCCAGCTCCAGATAAGCAAGGACTGCCCGCAGGGTAGCTGCATGAAGCGTGGATTTTTTCCGTGGCTGAGTACAGTATTTGGATGCAATGTCATCAAAGATTGCATGGTCCGTATAATCCTCAAATGGTTCCGGGAGTTTGCGTTTGAACCCCCAGGTTGCTACGATGTTATTTGCCATGATTCGTTCCTCCTTCTTATGAGATCCAGGACAGTTCCAGTGCCTGCTCGGTCTCTTCTGTGGTCAATTCATCTTCAGTAAAAATCTCCGTCAATTCGCCCCAGTAATCTTTGGGCGGGAAATGTTCCAGCTTTCCCCGGACTTCCGGTTCAGTGCCGTTCAGAATATAGACATCTCCCTGCTCGTTGATAAACAGCTTTTCATAGCCCCTTGCCTGTAAGTCACCGACCAATTCCATCAGTAGCGGTTTCCCAATCAGGGAATACCATGATTTGGGATTAACGGCTGGTCTGGAATCCGGATTTCCTTCTGACGGTTCCTTTTTATGTAAGGATTCAATGGTCATCATCTGAAGCGTCAGACTGCCACGGGCATCCATGAGAATTTCCGCAAAATTATAACTTCCGGTATTCCGTGTGCGAATCCGTAATGGTTCCCCATCCAGTATCTGGGAGAGCGGTGGTTCTTTCACAAAATCCCATGTGGCATCCGGGAAGGCTTCCTTGAGCTTTCCGGTAATCTGGAATTTGATCTGTCTCCAGAGAATGGTTTCCAGATCAGGTGTTCCTTCCAGATGACGAGTTCTTTCTGGGCGTTTTCGTAGCTTATGCTCCCTGTTTTTCAGGCGTTCCGTGAAAAGCGGGAGAAGATAACTGAACAGCGTGACTCCGATACCGATCAGGGCAATGCCTGCAATCAGAAGCCGGTTGGCATCCTGTGGTACGAAAAGTGCTGCAAGAAACAGTACAAGCACGACAAACTGTAAGAATTTTTTTCGATTTGATTTTTTCATGAGCTGATTCCTTTCTGATTCATGATTCTTAGACAAGCCCGGAAGCTGGATGGGAAATCGCCGCTTCCGGACATGAAAAAGAGGAACTGCATCATCACAAAGATGATAAATGCAATTCCTCAACATAGGGTTCCTTGAGAGTTAATAGGGCAACTGGGATGCCATCTGTTCCGGCACATTTTGAAAGCCGTCAGTTGGCTGACTGCCCGGCATACCTCCGTAATTTGGCATTCCGGTATAACTGCCCTGCGGCGGGTAGCTGCTCTGTGGCTGACCGGTTCCGTTTGGCGGAGCCTGATACTGTCCGCCATTTGCAGGAGGCGTGTAGGCACCGTTAGCAGGAGCCATTCCCTGCTGTGGATAGCCGCCAGGCATTGCCTGATTCTGGTAGCTGCCATTGGGATTTCCCTGCATTGGGTAGCTGCCATTGCCGGCTGCACCGGGCGTTGCCGCACCACCATTCGGCTGGCTGTTCTGGTTTGCACCCGGATGTCCGGTATTGCTGTCAGAACGGTTGGATGGTACAAAGTGCCAGTCCTTGACATTGATCCTCGGACCGGCATTTGCCTGCCCCGCATTCTTTCCTTTCTGATAAATGAACGGATGAAGCTCCAGATCACCATAGATCATCAGCCCGGTTCCTTTCTTTACGCCTGCTTTTGCTAAGCGTTCTGCAAGGAACTTGTTAAAATAGCACTGATAGTAAATGGTTTCTTCCTTTCCATCCTGGCCTCGCTGTGAAACTGCAATGTCCAGAGAAACATATTCCGTACCGGAATTTTTTCCTTGCTGCATCTCAGGATCTCTTGTGGCCCTCCCTAAAATTGTTAAAATTGCTGACATAAAAATTCTCCTTTCTGCCTCTTTGGGCGTTAAAATAGATTAAAATAAAAAAAGTGCCATTATAGCACCGTATAAAACGGCAGTATAATGACACGATTTTCCAAACTTAAACTGCATATGCTTCTGGATGAATGGTCCAGACTCCCATGACGGGACAGCACAAAAACTTAAATACAAGATTATATTAACACAAGATATAGCATATGTCAAAAGAATTAGAACTATATATAGTATATGTAGACGAGGTGGAAGGATAATATCAAAAGAATTTTGGACATAGTTATAAAAGTGCAATATAATATTGTTTAAATCGGAAAATGGAAGGATGAGAAAAATGGAGCAGAAAAACAGAATTCTGATTGTAGAAGACGATACGGATATCAATAATCTTTTATATACGGCATTACAGAAAGCAGGGTATGAGACGGTACAGGCTTTTTCCGGGACGGAAGCGAGGATGCTGTTCCAGATGGATAAGGCGGGCTTTTCTTTGATTCTATTGGATCTGATGCTTCCGGGAATTTCAGGAGAAGAGGTGCTTGCCCAGATTCGGAAACAGGGCAATACGCCGGTTATTGTCCTGACAGCCAAAGACGGATTGGATGAAAAAATCGGGCTTCTTACCAGTGGGGCAGATGATTACATTACAAAACCGTTTGAGATACAGGAGGTGCTTGCCCGGATTCAGGTTCAGCTCCGCCATATGCAGCAGGAGCCGGAACATAAAAGCGTGTCATATAAAAACCTGGAACTGGACCGTGAGCGCTTTGAAGTCCGGATTGCCGGAGTGCTGCTTCCCAAAATTACAAAGCAGGAATTTGCAATTCTGGAGCTTTTACTGGAGCATCCGAAACAGGTCTTCAGCAAAGAAGAGATTTTTGAATATGCGTGGGATGAACACTATATGGGAGAGACAAAGACACTGGATGTACATATCAGCAATATCCGGAAAAAGATAAAAGCAGTAACGCAGGAGGAATATATTGATACCGTATGGGGAATCGGCTACCGTCTGCATTCTTAATCTTTACTCTTTTTTTACTATTTATTTGCGTTTGATTAGGATTTATCCGATATGATAACAGCAGATAAGAAAAGGAGATGAAAGCATTGAGTGAATTGTTATTAAGTACAAATGGATTGACGAAGCAGTATGGTCATCATAAGGCAGTGGATAAAGTAAACCTTCACATAAAAAAGGGTGCTATCTATGGATTTATCGGACGGAACGGTGCGGGAAAGACGACTTGCCTGAAGATGATCAGTGGACTTGCAAGACCGACAGCCGGAGAGATTGAGATGTTCGGGTGTAAAGGAAAAGAACTGGAGAGGATTCGTTCTCGTGTGGGGTGTCTGATTGAAGCACCGGGGCTGTATGGCAACATGAATGCATATACAAACCTGAAAATAAAATGTGAATTGTTTGGTATTCGGAAAAAGGGATACATCGAAGATATCTTAGAGACGGTCGGACTGGAAGGTGTCGGAAAGAAAAAAACGAAACATTTTTCCCTTGGAATGAAGCAGCGTCTCGGAATCGGGCTGGCACTGGTCGGGGAGCCGGATCTCCTGGTCCTTGATGAACCGATCAATGGGCTTGATCCCCAGGGAATTGCAGAGGTGCGTGATACCATACAGAGACTGCGAGATGAACGGAATATGACGATTTTGATATCCAGTCATATTTTAGAGGAATTATCTAAGATTGCAACGGATTATGGAATTATCCATAATGGAAGTCTTCTGCAGGAGCTGACAAGCGAAGAACTGATGAAACGCTGCAGTGAACGGATTGAAATAGAGTTAATCCATCCGGAGCAGGCAGTCCCGATTCTGGACAGAATGGGATTTACCAACTATCAGGTAACAGATAAAGAGCATATTCACATTTTTGAACGTCTGAATGAAAGTGCAACGTTGAATATGGAGCTTGCAAAGGCAGGAATTCCGGTAAAAGGGCTTGCTATAACGAGTGAAGAACTGGAAACGTATTTTCTGAATCTGACAGGAGGTGCCAGCCATGCTTAATATGATAAAAATGGATTTGTACCGGATGTTTCGGACCAAAAGTATGTATGTAGTATGGATCGTGCTGGCTGTGTCAGTACTGTTTACAACATTTATGTGTAAAACAGATTATGATTCATTGAACAAAGAGGATGCTTCGCAGCAGGAGCAGTTTACTGAGCCGACTGCAGAGAATATTAATGTGGGAATGATGGTGACATTGCCTACAGAACCTGGAGAAAAGGTTACAGTATACGACATTTTTTATGCAAATTCTCAGGGGAAATTTTATGCGTTGTTTTTGGTGATTTTTGCTGTGATGTTTTCAACAGCGGATATTGGAAGCGGTTATATTAAAAATATTGGCGGTCAGATTCAAAAAAGAGGAACACTGATTTTTTCCAGATCCATTGCGTTGGCGGTCTTTACGGTGCTGACAATGGCAGGAGCATTCTTGCTCCAGGCAGTGGCGAATTATATTGTTTTCAGAGAACTGACATGGGGAAGTTCAAAAGCTGTTCTGTCTTATTTCCTGACGGAGCTGGCACTTCATTATGCACTCGTGTTGATCTGCATGGCGATTGCAATTATTCTGAAAAATAATGTGATCAGCATGGTCATCGCGATTTGTCTTACAATGAATATAATGAGTATCGTATACGGATTGATAAACAGTGCTGTTCGGAAAATGGGAATCCAGAATTTCCAGATTTATAAGTATACGATAACAGGAAAATTATCACTGCTTCCTATGAATCCGAGTGGAAATGAGTGTTTGGCGGCATTTGGTGTGGCAATAGTGTTCATCGTTATGATGATATCAGTAAGCAGCGTTGTTTTTCAAAAGAGGGATATTTAGCGGATGTATATCGTAATTGGAATATTAGCAGGAATTATCATTTTACAATTTATTATTATGTGGAAATATCAGCGGCAGGTGAAGGACATCTGCCGCCAATTGGCGTTCTTGATGAAACATGACAGTAACATGTTGATTCAACGCGAGTTTGATTTGGGTGGAATCGGAACGCTTTCAGACAGATTGAATGAACTTCTGGAATTACAAAGAAAAGAGAAGCAGCGTTATCAGGAGAAAGAAGCTTTGATCGCGGATACTTATACGAACCTTTCCCATGATATCCGGACACCGCTGACATCTCTGGATGGATATTTTCAGCTTATGGAAGAATGCGAAAATGTCGAAGACCAGAGACGTTATCTGAATATTATTCATG
>OLWP01000710.1_pt1 | contig 10498 bp, 9 predicted proteins | sample 1673741 | NCBI WGS metagenome assembly OLWP01 (sample SAMEA103958125, study PRJEB25191) | human gut metagenome
ATTGAAAACCTGCACCGCAACGGCACCGGCTACAGCCAGATGGCCGTTCTTGTCCGCACCGCCGCGCAAACCCGGGAATTTGAAGAAAAATTCATTGCCGAAGCCATTCCCTATCAGGTTATCGGCGGACCGAAATTTTACGAACGGGCGGAAATTCGCGACGCCCTCGCCTATCTGCGGGTGATTTTGCAGCCGGCCGACGACCTGGCTCTGGAGCGCATCATCAACAAACCGGCCCGCGGCATCGGCGCTAAAACCATCGAAAAATTTGAAAACGAAGCGCGCGTCAACCACATCTCGATGTTCATGGCAATCGAAAAAATGCTGAAAGAAGGTGCCTTAAGCGGCAAGGTCAAAACCAACGTTTCCGAACTGATTAACAACTTCTATCAGTGGCGGCAGACCATGAACGCGGTTTCGCCCGACGACCTGGCCGCCCAGGTGCTGGAAGATTCCGGCTACATGGAAATGCTGAAAATGGACAAGTCGGCGGAAGCAGAAGGCAGGATCGAAAACCTGAAAGAACTGATCAACGTCATGAGCGACACCGAGCAGTACCCGACCTTAAGCGACTTTATGGAACATGTCAGTCTGGTAATGGACAACGACAACAACATTGATACCGACAAGGTAATGCTGATCACCCTGCACTCGGCCAAGGGGCTGGAATTTGACGCCGTATTCCTGCCCGGCTGGGAAGAAGGCCTGTTTCCGCACCAGCGGGCGCTGGACGAAGGCGGCGGCAGCGCTTTGGAAGAAGAACGGCGGCTGGCATACGTAGCCATGACCCGCGCCAAACAGAAACTGTACATTTTAACCGCGCTCAACCGCCGCATCTACGGCCAATGGCAGAACAACCTGCCCTCGCGCTTCATCAACGAACTTCCGCCGGCCAATATCGAAATCTGCAATATGGCCGCGACTTATTTCGGCGCCGCCGGCAACTACGGCGGCAGCTGGGCGGAACAGCACAGAAGCTCTTCCAACTGGTACAACCGCAGCCGGCAGACGGAAGAAAACGTCATCCGCGACAGCGACCGTTTCAGCTATGTGCGCGACGAAGACGACGGCTGGAGCGGCAGCGTCTGGCGGGCAAAACAAAAAGCAAGAAACGCCGCTTCCGCCACCCCCGTCGGCTCCCGCGTGTTTCACGAAACTTTCGGCTACGGCAAAGTGTTAAAAATTGAAGGCAACAAGCTGGAAATCTGGTTTGATCAGGCCGGACACAAAAAGCTGCTGAAAGATTACGTAAGAAAGGCGTAAAATTCCGAAAGTCCGGCCCGGCCCAAAAGAAACCCGCCGGCCCGGCCGGGAATTTTCCCGCCACAAAAAATCTGCGGACCGACCGGCAGCCCTTCATAAACGCTTATAAAGCTGACCGTGTCGGCAAACGCCTTAAACGGCCTGACCGGGCGAAGACTGCCCGGCTCACCGTAAAGAGGGAGCGGAACGAGGCTTGCCGCCCTTGGGGCAACCGGGCGAAAACTGCCCGGCTCATCGTAAAGGGGAACAAGACTGATAATCAGCTGAATCGGCATCGCGTCTTCTTTAAGTCGGCTTCGCGTATATTCCGTTATCTTTCGGATATTCTTCCCCAAGGCACCGACATACCATACCGTCCCCCAACGACCGCCCCGACGCTTGAAATCTGCATTTCCCCGCCGTTCATGAACCGCCCTTACCTTTGAAAACCCATAACCGAATATTCGGACGCATCTCGGAAAACATACGGCCATGACCGAAACAAACTCCGGTTTCCGTAACATCTGCCCCTTTCGCCGACACAGGTTTCACAGACAAAAGGCCGGTTTCAGCCGACAAAAAGCTTCTTTCCGATATTTCGGAACCATGGATATCGCATATGTTGCATCCATAAAAAAACGATTTTGTTTTCAGTTGTTAACCTTACGACGGCAAAGGCGTTTTTTTTATGCACAAAGCCGGAAGTTCTCCTGTTCCGGAAAATTCCGGGATTTTCCGCACATGACAAACAAGCCCCGACAACCGGACTTTCTTATGTCCGGCAGCCGTTCAGGGCTGCGCCTGAAACTCCCGGAGCTTTCCTTCCAGCAGATCGGCGCGGATTGCCGTCGGTCGCACGACCCCGCTGCTGATCGTTTTTGAACTGCGCAATCGGCGGATGGCTTCGATGTTGTCGTTGCCGCCGAAAACTTTCCGATACACGGCGGCTCTGTCCGCCTCGTGCCCGGCCGCCACTTTGGTCCGCATGGCCGCAATCCGGTCATGTCCGCGGCGCATCTCTTGCGCCACTTTTTGCACGCTGTCCGCCGGTTGAACCTGCTCATCTTCCGCAAGAGGCGTCTTTTTTACCTGAAGCGTATCCGCCGTTTCCGCCGGAACATTTTCTTTCGCGGCCGGTACCGCTTCTTCAGAGTGTTCCGCTTCCGCCGACGGCATCGTTTGCCTTACGGAATCGCGGGCGCTTTCGACCCGCTCTTCCGTCCGCCTGATTTTTGCACCGGCGGCGCCTTCCATCCGCACGCCGCGGCTGTCGTAAAAATCGGCTTTGGTGCCGTCAGCCGTCTCAACCACTACCGCGCCAAAAGGCTTTCCGTCCAACATAAACGTTGTTGCCCGTGCCAGCTTGCCGTTTATCGTCCGCTCTTGCTCGTCAATGCCGAATTTATGTTTACTCAAGTCTATTTCCTGACCGTTGTCGTACGCTTTTACCTCTTTGATGTTGCCGTTTTCGTCGCGCAATACGGCTGCACCGTGCTTTTTGCCGTCAACCAGCGTCATTTCTATCTTTTCGCCGCGTTCGTTGACATAAGATTTTAATTCAACGTTCTGATATTGCTGCGGACGGTTAAAATAATATTTAACGCCGTCCATCAATTTGTACGACAATGTCTGCGGCTTAGTCGTCAGGGGCTTAACCTCCCTTTCCGTTTCCCGACGCGCTTCCAATTCGTCTTTTAGCAAATTCGATTCCATGTCGGTTATGCTTTTATGATAAGCTTCCGAAATTCTTTCCTTTTGAGGATGCTTTTTATTATATTCCTCAGCCCATCTGGCGTCTTCTTCCGCTTTTTGCCGCATTTCTTCCAAAACTTCCTCTTTACTGCTCCCATCAAGCGGAAGTCTGAATTTATCCATATTAACTACCGCCTCGTCAAGAGATACGCTTTTCCCGCGCAGCCCGGCCATCCGCTGTTTCAAGGCGGCAAACTCATCTGCCCGGTTCGGATCTTTGGCGATTGTCAGAATATCCCGCACTTCTTCCAGCCATTTGTCGGGATCAAGTTTCACGGTTTTTGCCTGCTGCATCAAGCGGGCAAATTTTTCCTCATCCCCCTGTTCGTTAAGGATTCCGTTTTTTTCCCAAACATCTGCTTTCATATCCAAATACACGGCGGTTTGGTTCCGCAGGGAAGATGCCACATAACGAAAATCAAACGACGGCTTTTCGCCCAACGCCATGCTTCCGGCTATCTCCGCTGCCAGATGCTCGTTTATAATCGCGGTTTGAATAACCTGTGCGGCTTGATCGTAAGACAAGCCGGAAACGTCCAAAGATTCTGCCAGCTTATAAGGCCCCTCGCCCATGTTGTTAAAAGCCTGCAGCTTCTGCGCGTCCGCCCCTTCGGCTCGCATTGTTTCCAACGCCGCCAATGTTTGATTTTCAACCGGCAGACGGCTGTTGTCCTGCCCGTAACGGGTAAAGTCAATGCCGCCGATGTGATACATCTTTTTCAAATTATCGGCCAGTCCCTGCGGGTTTGAAACGGCATTTTCCCCATATTCCCTCAAAAAATCCATAATCTGGCCATTTTGATTTTTCTGATATTCCAAAGCATCGTGCTTCACCCACCAGTCGGTCGAACTGTTTTTGATAAAGGCCATTTCTTCGGCAAAATCTTCGGACGACTTGCTGTTGGGATTGATTTTCCCGCTTTGCAAAAGCTTCAAATACGCCGCATTTTTTCTGTCACCGGCAAATTTTTTGAAAAAGGCGTTTTTTTCTCCGTCGCTTTTCAACTGTTGATAACGCCGCCTGATCTCCAATTTTTCGGCAATGGAAGCCACAATCTCGTCATGCATGGCTTCCTGATAACGTTCTGCAAGCGACATCGGCGTATGTCCGCAACCCTTGCGTGCATTAATCTGATGCTGAGCTTCGTGAACAAGCAAAATGTCTTCGTCCTGAACGCCGTTTCCCTGCATTCCGAAGTCCTTTTCCGTCAAATCGCCTTTCAGCAGTCTGATTTCGTCATTATCGGGAGAATAATAGGCCCGGGTTCCCCCGACCATCACAACCGAATCATTGCGTACGAGTATTTGTTTTGTATATTTGTCAGGCATGGACATTTCCTTATCACCGTGATGCACCGGAACTGTTCATATGTTACCATCCGGCACCACACAAGTCAACCTCCCGCCGGAAGGCCGCCCGATATGTCATTATTTTGTAACACGCCGTCTACAGATTAAACAAATCGGAATAGGCAAACGAAAGGCCGATCAGGAAGTTGGAACCTTCCTTGTCCACGCCCCGCGCCTTTCCCTGAAAATAGCTGACATAGGGTGCCAGGCTGAACTTCTGATAAATTTTCACGTCCATCCGCCCGGTAACGCTCAATTCGTATTTCAGGTCCGTCGCCACATATTTGCTGTAGCTTACATAGTTGCGGAAATAGCCTTCGAGCTGAAATTTCACCTGATCGGAAATGGGGCGTTCCGCCCGGATCCCTATTTCATAGGCGCCTTTTCTCACCTCGTCGCCGCTGTAGGTAAAGTCATATTCGCCGACCGCCGCCGCGTACAGTTCCTTGATATACTCGCCGTTAAACAGCTTCAGGCCGGTTTTGCCGCGGACCACCTTCATTCTCGGCGCGTCGTTGTTTCTGGTAAACTCGGTCTGATAGGCCACGCTGGCAAACGGACCGGCGTCAGCATTCTGAAATTCGAGCTTCCACAATTTACAGTTATAGTCGGACGTCAGCAAAATCTTGTCGGCGTCCTCGTTGGTGGTGTCCTCTTCGCCGACCGGTTTCAGCTTGGTCCGTCCGTATTCCATAAACAGACTGTTGTTCCATTGCCAGTTTGGCTGTTCGTATTCAAGCACAAAATCAAAAACACCCTTGATCATCGTCTTGCTGTCCGCGCTTAACTGGGAATTCGGACTGTCGACGTAAAGATCGGCGTTTTTCACTTCGGTTGAAGACATCTCCAGCGCCACCCGGCGGAAATTTGCCCTGAGATCGCTTTTGCCGGACTTTTCCTCCGCCCGCGCATCCGCACCGGCAGCCATGCACAAAACGGCTGCCGCCGCCATCAGTTTATATTTCGTCATCCGACCTCCGTTGTTTACAATTCGATTTATCAGATATATAAACAATCGGGAAAGATTGGCAAGCTTAAAATGCCAGATACGCGCAACATTTAACCCGGCCGTCAGCTGCCGGAATGAGGAAAAAACATGAACATAGACCAATTGGCAGAAATCGTCTGCCGTTTGAAAGACACTCCCCGCACCGGCTGGATCCGCCGCATGGTGGAAAACCCGGAATCCGTCGCCGCCCATTCCTGGGGGCTCTGCCTGCTCACGCTCATCCTGTGTCCGGACGATCTTGACCGGCTGAAATGTCTGGAATTTGCCGTCGTTCACGACCTGGCGGAAGAAATCACCGGCGACTACGTTCCCGGCGACAAGATCACCCCGCAGGAAAAATACGACTTGGAAATCAAGGCATTAGAACAAATCGCCGCCCGGACGAAATGTCCGCGGCTGCTTGAGCTGTTTGCCGAATATGAACGACGCGACACGCCGGAAGCCGCATTCGTCAAGCAGATGGACAAGCTGGACGTCATTCTGCAAGCCCGTTATTACGATCTCAACCGCCGCAGCCGCTATTTCGAACAAAAGCGCGAATGGTCGTCGCTGTTTGAGGAATATGAAAAGAACGCCCGCCCCGTCCTCGGCAACATGTGGAAAAATTTATAGAAATTTTTTATAAAAAAACTCTTGACAAGCGGACAAATTTTCTTTATTAAAAATGCTGTCTTTATGGCGGGGTAGCTCAGGTGGTTAGAGCAGCGGAATCATAATCCGCGTGTCGTTGGTTCGAATCCGACCCTCGCTACCAACAAAACCCCGGGTTTTCCCGGGGTTTTTCCTTTTTATCACTTCCCCGAAACTTTCCGTACGGCAGCCGAACGGCCGTTTTCTGATCGTTCCCGCGCTTCTTTCGTCATTACGACGTTCTCCCCCCAAAAAAAAACACGCTCCTGCCATGCTCAAACTTGTTTCGGCATCTTGTTTCTTTTTCCGTCCTCTCCGGCATAATTCCGCATATAAAAACATTTTCCCGTTTGATATCCCGTCGTTTTTCTTCGTCCCCAAAAGCCCCCGATGCAAATTGCCTTTATTCCTGCCTTGTCGTTCAAAAGCCGAAAGAAAAAACGGAAAAAACATACATATTCTTTTTTGGGGTCACAATTTTTACGACAAGAATAAAAACAACTAAAAAAAACAAAAACGGCCCCAATAAAAACCCCGGGGAAACCGGGGTTTCTATTTGTTCCAAACGATACCGGAAACTATTTCGCTCCCGGCAGGCGCTTAACCGAAGTAAAAGAGGAAAAAGCCAACAATACGGCGGAAGCGCCGACCAGAATATATACGATACGGCTCAAAACGCTCATTGATCCGAAAAGGAAAGCAACCAGATCAAAACCGAACAGACCGACCAGCCCCCAGTTCAAACCGCCGATAATGGTTAAAATCAGCGCGGTATTGTGAATTACGTTATTCATAACTTATCTCCTGTTTATTTTGTAATACCGTTATGATATTATATCAAATGCGGATTTTTCAATACAACCGGCCCGCCGGAAAGGCTTTTCCCGGTTCTCCCCGGGCTAGTAAAGGAAAAAGCCCGCCGCGCCGCAGACGCACATGACCCAGACCGGATTCATATGAAATTTTCTCAATAGCAGCAATGCCGCCAGACTGATACCGACGGCCCTGAGGTCCGGCCCGCCGCTGATCTGACGCCACGAACTGACAGCAAACCAGGACAACAGCACGATCACCGAGGCGGCAGACGCAATCAGCCCGATCGACACCGACTTCAGCGCCTTTAACGTCAGCTCCACCGTTTCGCTTTTGTTTTTGGCAAAGAAACTCTGCAAAGCCAGCGAAATCAGAACGCCGCTGATCACACAGCCGAAAGTTGCGACAACCGCGCCGAAAATGCCCGCCACCCGCAGGCCGACGAAAGTGGAACCGTTAACCGCAAGCGGTCCCGGCGTCATCTGCGAAATGGTGATGATGTCGGTAAACTCCTTATAGCTCAGCCACCCGTGCAATTCGACAATCTGCTCCTGAATAAGCGGCAAAGTGGCATAACCGCCGCCGATGCTGAAAAGACCGACATACAAAAAACTGATCAGCAGTTCAAGCATTTGACCTCGCCCCCTTTTCCTTTGCCTTAAACTTCAGCCGGACCAGCAGCAGAAAAACCGCCACGCCGCCGACAATCACCGTCAGCGCCCCGAGATCAAACAGGAAAGAAGCGGCAAAAGCGGCCGGAATCATTAAAACCGGCAGCGGTTCCTTCTTTGCCGCAACAATCCCGCTCATATACCAAACTACGTCGACGATCAGCGCGGCCACGCCGGCTTCCATTCCCTTCAGTACCGCCGCCACCGCCGGATTCGACACCAGCTGCCGGTAGCAGGCGGAAACAATCGAAAGGATGACAAGCGGCGGCAGCACCGCGGCAATCCCGGCCACGACGGCACCGGCCGTGCCGGCCGTTTTTCTGCCGCACAAAACCGCCAGATTAATCGCGATGGCGCCGGGCGACGACTGCGCCACCGCCGCCATGTCCATCAGTTCGTCTTCACCGAAAAGTCCCTTCTCTTCAACAAAATACCGGCGGATCATCGGCAGCACCACATATCCGCCGCCGAACGAAAAGCTGCTGACCAGCACGTCGGTTTTAAACAGCCACGACAAAAGCTTTACTTTTTCCCAAGTCATTATTTTCTCCTTTGCCTTGATTATAGCAGTTGTTTATTTATAAATAAAATTATATTATTTTATAAATAAGATAAATAAATAGTAATGGAGAAGGCGTCATGAACATCCGGCAAATGCAGATTTTCAGGGCTTTATGCGAAGAGCTGAATTTTACCAAAACCGCCGCCCGGCTGAACATGACCCAGCCGGCGGTTTCCCATGTCGTTGCCGAACTGGAGCGGGAAACGGGAACGCCGCTGTTCGACCGCATCGGCCGGCGGATATACCTAACCGCCGCCGGCAAACTGCTGCTCGAAAAAATCACCCGGCTGCTTGAGCTCTACGATGACATCTCCGCCGGTTTTGCCGGCGAAACCGGACTTCAGCCGCTTAAGGTCGGCTCCTGCCTGACCATAGCCAACTTCTGGCTGCCCGAAATCGCCGGGAAATTTGCCCGCGCCTGTCCGGACACGCCGCTTGAAATCACCGTCGACATCGTCTCCCGGGTAGCCGCAATGCTGGCTGCCAACAAGATCGACATCGCGCTTTACGAAGGCGCGGTTCCCGACGCGCGCTTCCGTGCCCGCGAATTTTCTTCATACCGGATCGGCTGGCTGGCCGCGCCGGACCATCCGCTGGCAAAACAAAAACAAATCCCGCTTTCCGAGGCATTGTGTCACCCGCTGCTGTTACGAGAAAAAGGCAGTGCCGTCCGCAGCACGTTCGACAGCACCCTGTTGCTGCACGGTCTTAAAGCCGAGGCAAGATGGACCAGCGTCAACTCACAGGCGCTCGTCCGCGGCGCGCTCGGCGGCGCCGGCATTTGCGTCATTCCCGAAATCATCGCCGCAAACGAACTGGCCGCCGGACGGCTGGTGCGGCTGGACATTGCCGCCGAACCGATGGTCAACAAAAATTTCATTGTTTATCATCCTGACAAATACCTGTCGCCGCAGACCTCAAAACTGATCGAAATCGTACTGACCGTGTCCCCCGGCGATCAAGCCGTTAAATAAAAAGCTTCGATCAAAATTAAGGTTTTTCAAACAATTATAATATTTTTTCAACGTTTTGGAAGAATATCGCCGGAAACACCCGCGGTTCCGCCCGCCGGAAAGCTGCCGTTCTCGTCTTCCGGAAAAATTTACAAAAAACATTATTTTCAATCAGATAATATTCATTTTTAAAGCAACGCATAAACTAACAAAATCAACGAACCTTTTGAAGCTTATTTGCGAAACTGAAATATGGGAACGACTTCAAAGGTAAGAAGTTATGTCAACAATTTCCGTATTTTCCGCCGCCGGCTGCCGGAGAAACTCCGTCATTGAGAACGGACCGCCGCCGAGCCGCAGCCTTGCCGCACGCATAAAATTGCCATGGGTAAAAACAACCGTTTTATTTTCCCCCGGCAGGGCCCGCAGACGCGTCAGCATGTCATCGACCCGCGCCAGCAGCTGATTGAACGATTCCGCGTCTTTGCCGTCGACATAGTCGGGATCGTTGCGGGCAAAATAAGCTTCCGCCAGCGGCCGGCGCTCTTCCTGCGTCGTATCGGCGCAACGGTCCGCATCAAGAAAGGAAAATTCCTGCACCGGCCATTCTTCAACCGGCACGTCCGGATATTTTTGCCGCAACGGTTCGGCCGTCTGCCGGGTGCGGACAAACGGCGAAACGACGATCAGATCCGGACGAAAGCCGATCCGCGCCGTCAACGCCTCCGCCTGCCGACGCCCTTCGGACGAAAGTTCCGCACCTCCGTGGGAAGCCGTCCGTTCGCCCGCATTGCTCACGCTTTCCGCATGTCTGATCAAATAAACCGTCATTATTGCTCTTTGCTCCCGCTGCGTTTTTTCCGCCGGTGTTTCACTCCCCGTTCCCGCGCCGCTTCCTTTGAGCGCAGATAACCGCTTCGGTAACGTTCCGCCGGATCAACAATCCGCTGCGGCCTGTCTTCGGGGTAAAGAAGATAATAGTCGTCCATCCGGCCGGCAAACCGCGCGCGCTCAAGCAGACGCCGCCTGATCATATCCTCATAGGCTTTCTGCGTCATGCATTTCGGCTTTTTCGCCACTTTAACCGGCGGATGGTCATGCTCTTCTTCCGCCGACATGGTAAACAAATAGGTGTCTTCGTCCGCGGCACAATAATAACTGTAACCGTCGATGCGGTATTTGTCCCCGCTTTGCCCGGCGCCGATACAACGATTCAGCCACCGCTCCATTGCCGGCGTTTCTCCCGCCGCCTGCATAAAGACGTGGCGGACGTCTTTCAGGCTCTCTTTCACCTTGTCGGCATCAAGATCGCGGTAAACGGTAAAAAAAAGATTATGAAACAACTTCTGCCGGCACTCGGTTACAACCAGCGTTCCTGCAAACCGGTTGGCTTCCAAGGTATAAGTCGCCAGCGCCAGCGGACACATTCCCTCAAACTTTTCAAAAACATAGCCGCGGCCTGCAAAATAATCAAGAAAAGGAGCGGACGGCACCGCAACCGGTTCGGCGGCGCAAA
>OLWP01000712.1_pt1 | contig 10476 bp, 10 predicted proteins | sample 1673741 | NCBI WGS metagenome assembly OLWP01 (sample SAMEA103958125, study PRJEB25191) | human gut metagenome
CCCTCCAGATTTGTTACTTGGTGTTCTTTTTTCTCTATCGGAGCAGGTCACTCGACCTGAGTACCGCTTTGTTCTTTCTGCGCCAGCAGTTCTGCACAATAGCGCTTGGATGCAAAGGTCAGCGCTTCCTCCGCGTCCACACCAGCCAGCCGCATGGCATTGGCCGCAGCAAACAGCAGTTCTCCCGCCGCCTGTGCGTCCTGTTCCCGGTTCCAGCCGTCCAGTGCTGCCCGCAAAGCCTGCCGTGCCGTTTCCGGCGCAGACTGCTCTGCCCCGCAGCGGTCGGCACGCTTCTGCAGCTTCTGGGCACGCATCAAAGCAGGCAGGGTAGCAGGCACTGTGCCCAGCTCATCAGCCAGAGTGGTGCGGCCCTTTTCCTTATTTTTGAGCGCATCCCAGCCGTTTATACCCGCATTTTGTGCCGCCGAGGACGCAAAGATGTTCGGATGCCGGAACACCAGCTTCTCGCACACCTCACGGCAGACATCCTCAAAAGTAAAGCGCCCGCGCTCTTCTTCGATCACCGCGTGGAACGCCACCTGCATCAGCACATCGCCCAGCTCTTCCTGCATCAACTGCGGATCGTCAGCATCAATGGCCTCCAGCGCTTCGCAAGTCTCTTCCAGAAAGTTCTTCCGGATGGAAGCATGGGTCTGTACCTTATCCCACGGACAGCCGTTCTCCGGGTCCCGCAGGATACGCAGAATTTCCAGCAGCTGCTCTGCCGTATAGGGTGCCTTTGGCTGCCAGTCCAGCACAGCGTTCACCTGCCTTGTAAAAGATACTGTATATTGTATCGCATCTCATGCAGTTTTGCAAGACAAAGTGCGCAAATTTCCCGCATTTCGCCTGCATTTTCCGCTCGCAAAAACAGGACGGTGCCCTGTGGGGAGCGCCGCCCTGTTGCTGAACCATTTTATTACAGCTGTGCACCGCACTTGTTGCAGAACAGTGCATCGTCCGAGACGGGAGCACCGCACTGCGGGCAGGCTTTGTGCTCTTCCGGTTGGTCAGCAGGAACTTCCTCGTGCACCACATATTCCGCCTCGGCAGCTTCCGCCGGTGTCAGGGATGCTTTCAGACGGGCGATCTCCTGCTCGATGTTATCGATCATCTCGATATACTTATCCACCAGCGGCTGGTTTTCTTCCTTGCCCTTGGCCAGACTGTACACCAGTGCGCCCAACTGGCGCTGTGCCTTGAGCAGCTTGCCCTGCTCATTTACGATCAAAGCCTGAGTCTTGCCCTTTTCGGCCAGGTCCAGCGCAGCGTTCTTGCCTTTTTCGGCATATTCCAGACCCATTTCCTTGATCTTGTTGAAATCCATAAAAGACACCTCTCTTACTATCGGCCTGTTTATCGTGGGCCATGTGCGGATGTTATCTCCATTATAGCGCACAGGCCGCTCGTTTGCAATGAACGGACCGCATTTTTTACAGTTTGGTGCCGGTTTGGAAACAATTTTTTCGCATTCGGCCTAAATTTACACGATAATTTCACACATCGGCATTCTGTGCCCTGCGGTCGGCTGCGCCGCCATAGAATTCCCGCAGCATGCTGTCCTCCGGCAGCAGCTCCAGCTCCGGCAGCAGCTCCGGCTCCAGCAGCAGCTCCAGCTCCAGCTCCGGCTCCGGCAGCAGCTCCTGCAGGTGCAGGCGAAGCAGTTGAAGCTCCAATGCCTGGTAAAGTCATCCGCATCAACAAACATGTTGGTGACGCAGTAGCAGCAGGCGACGAAGTCCTCGTACTCGAAGCTATGAAGATGGGCAACCCGATCATGGCTCCATGCGATGGCAAGATCACCTCCATGCAGGCTCAGGAAGGCCAGTCCGTACAGGGCGGCGATCCGCTGTTCACTGTTGGCTAATATTAGCTTAATGAACATCGCTTAATCTAAAAGGGCAGTGCTTCGGCACTGCTCTTTTTTTGCGCGCAATTGCGGATTATAGGCTTATAGGACATTTCGTGTTGGTTTTATAGCCGATGAGGCCCGTGTTTACCTGGTTTCATTGACATTTTAATTTGGTTTTTCACGTTTTTGGGGAATGGCATTTTGATGCCAGCCCCTCTTTTGTGACTCATCCCCCTTTTATGAATCGACTGCCATTACCGCGTACTAATGGAGAGGATAAATACCTGATCAGTGCAAGGAGTACTCATCACTTCCGTACCCATTCATTCCGTATCACGGACATCAGGAACGGCAGATTCATGAAAGGCAAATTGGTACTTTATATTTTAGTAGAGATTTGATATAGTTGACCAAGAGAGCATGTAGATTGCATTCTTTTCCTGGTTTTGTGGTGATTCTAAGAATGGAGCATCTTATGCTCTTTTTCTATGTCTCTTATTCGGTTTTCAAGGGGGATTTGGCATTGAAGATGTGGAAAAGCATGGGCAGGAACATCGCAGCAGGATTCGGAGATGATGCAAGTATTCAATCTTTTGGACAAGTATCATGGGAAGTATGTCAGTATATTCCATATTCGGCTCATGATCGTTTTCATGGAATGAATCATTGATATGTGATTTTGCCTTGAAATTAATGCTTTTAAGGGAAGACAAATGGGGAACGAGGCTTCCATCTGTTTTATCCTGACTGCATGTTCTGACAGGCTTTAAATGCAGCCGAGAGCGAATATTTCTTTCAATGACTCCTGGTTCTTATATAAAGGAACAAAAGAAATGAGAAACTGATTTGCCTGTCAGGCTGTTAGAACTTGCCATCAAGGTTTTTTGCCCTTTGACAGCTGATCCGTTGGAATTACCTGAAAAGTGTTTTAGTGCTGCATGTGCTGCGGGCAGAAGGAGATCTGATCCTTATATAGAAGATATCGCACGAAGCAGCTTTAATTTCCCATATATGCTTCCCGGAATATCGTACTCAATATCGTACACACGAATATATGCATTTTGCGCGAAACAGATTGTTTGATAGAATCAGAGAAATACCGAGATATCGGGAATCTTGTATAGATAAGAAGCACGCAGTGTATATAGAATAGGCATATATGGCACTTTTAGGTGATTTTGAGAATCTGTCACATTGACACCTACAATATATAGTGATATGATATCTACAGTTAAATACGGATAAGACAGGTGCCCGTCAGGGCTTAATAGGGAAGACCGGTGAAATGCCGGCACGGTCCCGCCACTGTAATGCGGAGCAACTCCAAATATGTCACTGGGAAACCGGGAAGGCAGGAGAAGCGTTGAAGCAAAGTCAGGAGAACTGCCTGTTTTTAATCACCGCAAAAACCTACGAGCGATAGGATGGTGTGAGAATGTCTTTTTGGCGTCCACTCTATCCGTGTCGGTAGAGTGGATTTTTTGGTGAATGAGGAGGATTCAGGGTCATTCATGCAAGACTGGAGGATGGCGCCAGGGAACGTCATTCTCCGCCTGCGGCTGGAGCGCCAAGGGAAAGGCGCTTCAGCAGTAAGGGCAGGTTAGCAAGTTGTAAACGGCGCTTATGCACCTTTACATAGATAGGGTTACCTCCACAGGGGTCCCGACATGGTTCTTCTTCCGGGTGATGGAGTAAAGATGGAGTAAAAGGGAAATACGATCATCACCCTCACTTTTTACAGATCCTTCCGCAAGGAAGTTCTCATATATCGGAGTTCATTAATATGCAGCTTGAGGGAAAGAGCTGCATCTCCTAATTCAGGTAATAACGCTGCAAGGTGTTATTATACAGGTTTCTCATTTTTTGGGGCTGGTGCCCATCCCCTTTTGAAGCGGCTCTACCGCTTCTTTTTTTTGCAAAAATTCCGGAGATCTTGATGATTCAGCATAGCCTTTTCCTTTGAATTTGACGTAAAAATTACTTTTTTCATATTGACTATTTCGAAATCAATCAATATAATAAAGATAAAGGCATTTCAATGTTTTAATATAAAGGAGGAAACATAATGAGCGTTTATGATTTTACATGCACCACCATGCAGGGCAAGGAAGTTTCTCTCTCTCAGTATAAAGGCAAGGTTATTCTGATCGTCAATACAGCAAGCAAGTGCGGATTCACACCGCAGTTTGCAGGCCTTGAGAAACTGTATAAGGAATACAAGGACAAGGGCCTGGAAATCCTCGGCTTCCCGAGCAACCAGTTCAATGAACAGGATCCGGGAACCAATGAAGAAATCCAGGAATTCTGCAAGGTCAACTATGGCGTTACCTTCCAGATGTTCAAGAAGGGCGACGTACGCGGTGACAACCCGCAGCCTCTCTTCGCTTACCTGACCAAGGAAAAAGGCTTCAAGGGCTTCAACATGGATCATCCGATTGCACCGAAACTCGTTCCGATGCTGAAGGAAAAACATCCGGAAATTCTTGAAGGCGACGGAATCAAATGGAACTTCACCAAATTCCTGATCGACCGCGAAGGCAATGTCGTAGAACGTTTCGAACCGACCACCACACCGGAAGAAATCGCTCCGGCTATTGAAAAACTTCTGTAATACATGAATGAAAGAGAGCTGCCGCTGAGGCGGCTCTTTTTTATTGTCCGGTTTGCAAGAATCATTCGGTAAAGTCTCCGGAATGTAGTATAATGAAAGTGATTATACGGCAGGAGGAGTAAGGATGAACGGAAGAAAATTCTTTTTCTTTGATATCGACGGGACATTGACGACACCGCTGACGAACGATTATCCGGACAGCACGAAAGAGGCCATCAAGGAGCTGCAGGATAACGGTCATTTTGTAGCGATTGCGACGGGAAGGATGCAGGCGGACGCCTGGGAAGTGGCGAAGGCCCTTGGCATCTGCGCCGCTGTTTCCGACGGGGGAAATGCTCTGACCATTCATGGGGAGCTGATTTATGATGAGGGTCTTCCTCTTGAAGACTGCATCAGGACGCTTTCGGAAATCGACAGTGAGAGATTTCCTTTTGCTGTCTGCCCGGAAAATAAGAAAATGCGTGTGGCGACTTCGGACTTGTACCTCTCCCGCGTGAAGGACAGGTACTATGAAACGGTCGTCGATCCTTCCTTTGACTTCAGGAAAGTGGACACGATCCACAAGATTTTCGTTGCCTGCACGAAGGATGATCTTCCTGAGATTCCGCTTCATACGCTTCCGCATGTCTGGTTCAGGAAGGATAATATGCTGATCGAGCCGGTCCATAAGGAAAGAGGCATCTTCGAAGTCATGAAGCGCTACAACCTTTCAGATGAGGATGTCGTCGTCTTCGGCGATGGCATGAACGACCGCTCCATGTTCAGGGATGAATGGTTCAGCATAGCTATGGGCAATGCGAAGCCGCAGCTCAAAGAAAAAGCGAAGTACATCACGAAAAGAGCCGATGATGACGGGATTTATTACGCCTGCAAGAAGTTTGGCTGGATTTGATTGTCAATACAAAGCGAATAAAATATTTGTTAATTAAGCGCGGCGCTGCGGGTTGACTGTAATGCCGCGCTTCTGTTATATTATAGATTGTTAAATTGTAATGTTTTCCTGTTGAGTAAGAGAAAGAGGAAAGATGGATAAAGAAATCAGGAAAGATGGAGAAGGGGAAGTCCTCTTCGACATCCGTCACTTGACCCACACGTTCGAGACAGAGGACGGCAAGACGTTCGATGCCCTGAAGGACGTGACGGCCCAGATCATGAAGGGATCCTTCACGGCGATCATCGGAACGAACGGGAGCGGCAAATCCACGCTGGCCCGTCATTTGAATGCGCTCATGATGCCTACGTCCGGTGAAGTGATCGTCGAGGGAATGTCCACATCGGATTATTCCCATATCTGGGATATAAGGCAGAAGGTAGGCATGGTATTCCAAAATCCGGACAACCAGCTGGTGGCTGCGATTGTGGAGGAAGATGTCGCTTTCGGCCCGGAAAACCTGGGCGTGCCTCCGGATGAAATCCGCCGCCGCGTCGATGCCGCTCTTGAAAAAGTCGGCATGACCGAGTTCCGCACGCATGCACCTGCCATGCTTTCCGGCGGGCAGAAGCAGAGAATCGCCATTGCAGGCATTCTTGCCATGCATCCGGACTGCATCGTCCTTGATGAACCGACGGCCATGCTCGATCCTTCGGGAAGAGCCGAGGTCATGAAGACGATTCATGAACTGAATGAAAAAGAGGGCATCACAATCGTCCTCATTACGCATTTCATGGAAGAAGCCGTGACTGCCGATCACGTTCTGGTCGTCGACCAGAGCGAGCTCAAGATGCAGGGAACGGCAAGAGAAGTATTTTCTCAGGCAGAAAAGCTGACAAAGATGGGTCTTGATGTGCCGGTCGCAGCCGACCTGGCGCACGGCCTTCGCGAGAAGGGATTCAAGATTCCGGAAGACTGCCTGACCGATGAGGAGCTGGGAGAAGCGTTATGTCCATACGTGTCGAAGATATAAGCTATATTTACGGCAAAGGATCCCCGTTTGAAAAGACGGCGCTTTCGCATGTCGATCTCACGATCAATAAGGGCGAATTCATCGGCGTCATCGGACATACGGGGAGCGGCAAGTCCACGCTCATCCAGCATTTGAACGGGCTCATCCATCCGACGAGCGGCAAAGTCACCATCGACGGCATCGATCTTGCAGCAAAGACGAAGGATGCCGTGTCCAAGCGCCATTCCGCCGGGATGGTATTCCAGTACCCGGAGCATCAGCTCTTCGAAGAAACCGTAGCGCAGGATATCGCTTTCGGGCCGAAGAACCTTGGATGCGACGAGGAAGAAGTGGACAAGCGTGTCAAAAGCGCCATGCGCTTTGCCGGCATTGATTATGAAAAATTCGCAGGCCGCTCGCCGTTCCGTCTTTCCGGCGGACAGCAGCGCCGTGTCGCCATAGCGGGTGTCATTGCCATGCATCCGGATTTCCTGATACTTGACGAACCATCCGCCGGTCTCGATCCGATTGGAAGAAGAGAAATCTTCAGCCGCATCTGGGACTGGTACAATAAGGGCGTATTCTCTGTCATCCTCGTTTCCCATAATATGGACGACATTGCCCGCCTTGCGACAAGGCTTCTTGTCATGCACAAGGGGAAGCTCGTCCTTGACGGCGATCCGATGGATATCTTCCTGAATCACAGGGAAGAGCTGAAGGAATGCGGCGTCGACGCGCCGCCTCTGACGCAGACACTGCAGGCGCTCAAAGCCCGCGGTATCCCCGTTCCGGAAGACGCAAAGACGACAAAGGAAGCCATCGACCGCATGGCAAAAATGCTGGGAGGGAAGAAATCATGCTGACAGATATGACGCTTGGACAGTACTACCCGGGCGACTCTTTCCTGCACAGGATGGACCCCCGCGCGAAGATTCTCTGCACGATGATCTTCATCATTGCGATATTCCTGGCCAATAACCCGTTTTCCTACCTTCTCGTGGCCGCTTTCACGCTCGGCGCGATTTCCGTATCCGGCGTGCCTTACAAGCTTGTATGGAGAGCCGTGAAGCCATTATGGTTCATCCTTCTCTTCACACTGGCCATCCACGTATTCACGACACCGGGAACCGAGCTTTTTTCCTGGAAATTCATCCATATCAGCGAAGAAGGTATCAGGAACGGCGTGGAAATGACGCTCCGTCTCGTATTCCTGATCGCTTTCACTTCGCTCTTGACCTACACGACGAGCCCGATCGTCCTGACGGACGGCATCGAAGCACTCCTCATGCCATTCAAGCGCATCGGCGTTCCGGCGCATGAACTGGCCATGATGATGACAATTGCGCTCCGCTTCATCCCGACACTTCTGGAAGAAACAGACCGCATCATGAAGGCGCAGTCCTCCAGAGGCGCGGACTTCGTGAATGGCAATCTCTGGCAGAGAGCGAAGAACATGGTTCCGCTCCTCGTGCCGCTCTTCATTTCCGCTTTCAGAAGAGCAGACGACCTGGCGACCGCCATGGAAGCGCGCTGCTACAGGGGCGGCGAAGGACGCACGAAGATGCACCAGCTCGCCTACACATGGAGAGACAGAAATGCCATGATCGCTGTCGTACTTGTGACCGCAGCGCTCATCGGACTTTACGTATATTTCAGATAAATAAGAAGGGCCGGGGCGATGCTTCGGGCCTTTTTGGCAGGGAGAATCATGAGAAACATTTGGATTACCGTTTCCTATGAGGGAAGCGGATACGCAGGCTTCCAGCGGCAGGAAAACCGCATGACGGTGCAGGAAATGCTGGAAAACTGCCTTCTGGAGCTGACAGGGGAAAAGACCACCCTCTACTTCGTCGCAAGGACGGATGCAGGGGTCCATGCTTACGGGCAGGAATGCACCTTCTATACGGATTCGACGATTCCGGGCGACCGCTTCATCTATGCGATGAATGCACGCCTTCGCGGCGACATCCGCGTGACGAAGAGCTGCGAGATGGATGAGGACTTCTCCGTCAGAAGAAGAAATTACGGAAAAACGTACGGCTACCTCCTGACAGAAAGCAGGGAGGCCTCGCCGTTCTTGAAGCGCTATATCTGGCGGACGGGAAAGAAACTCGACCTTGAGAAAATGCGGAAGGCGGCAAGGGCTCTCGAAGGCCGCCATGACTTCACGTCCTTCCGAGGAAACAATTCCGTGCCATCCGATCCGGTCAGGAACATCCATGAAATCCGCGTAGAGAAAGACGGGGATCTCGTCCGCATCTACGTGACAGGCGAAGGCTTCCTCTACCACATGGTAAGGAACATCGCAGGCTGCCTTGTCGATGCAGGAATGGGGCTTCTTTCAGTCAAAGACATAGAAGAAATCCTTGCGGCAAAGGACAGAAGGAAACTGGGAATGACAGCGCCGGCAGAAGGCCTCTGTCTCCTTCGCGTCTACTTCTCGCCGATTACAAAAGAGAGCATCGAAGAAACACTCGCCATGCCCCTTTTCCCATGGTGCAGGTAAAAAATGACTTCAGGAATCCGGTAAAATCGATACTTCGCCTTCCCAGACGGGGTAGGGGGACCGCGGAACGCGGTGGATAGGGTTAATTTCCTCAGCCGAAGGCTGGTGGTATGGTTTTTAGATAGCACAAAAATATAAATATGTTGGTATCCTCTAATTGCATATATCCGCACAAAAGGAGCTGTAAAAATGTGAAATCATTTCTGCAGCCCCTTTTTCATATGCGTATATCTCATGGAATCCCATCGAACGTTGCGAATTCGAACAGTTTAATCGTTTAGCTTTAATTTACCATTCTAACGTGTTATAATAAGAGTAAATCATCTTAGAATCCACAATAACAGGGGGACATGGCATGACAAAGAAAGAACTGATCAGGAAAGCTGCCATTCAGATTTTCCGCGAGAAGGGATACAGCGGCACAACGCTTCGGGATATCAGCCGGGAAGCGGGCGTCAGCGTTTCTACCGTATCCTACTACTATGGCTCGAAGGAAAACATGTACAAGACACTTTTCCCCGAAGATATGGCACAGCAGGAACCGAAGCGCCGCGAGCAGATCGAGAACGCAGCGATCCGCCTCTTTGCGCTGAAGGGCTATTCGGACGTTTCCATCCGCGACATAGGAAAGGAAGCCGGGGTGAACAGCGCGGCGATTTCCTACTACTTCGGAGGCAAGAGAGAGCTCTATTCTGCGATTCTTCAGAAGGGGAGCGCCCTTCTCGTCGACTTCGTGGAGCAGGCGGCCCATGGCGACCATACGCCGATGGAAATCATGGAAATGTACTCCCGCTTCTTCTACCGTCTGATGAAGGAGCATCCCTACATTCTCCGCATCTTTTCCTGGGAAATGATTCACCCGACCGACGTTTTCGCATCGATCGGGAAGGAACGCTTCGCCATGGTTCTCGTCGTCCTCAGGGGCGCCCTGACCGAAGGCATTGAGGAAGGATGCTTCAGAAAGGACTTAAAGCCTACGGAAGTCTGTATTTCCTGGGCAGGCATGGTCGCTTACTACTACCTCATGAATGAAATCAAGAAGCGCTTCTCCGTGAAGGAAGAAATCACGGAAGACTCTTACATGCATCAGGCATTCGATGTATTGATGAACGGGATCAAGAATAAGGAAATCGGCTGAGGGAAGGCCGCATTTGAAAAGGGGAAAAGGGTATGAAACGATGGGCAGGAATAGCGGCAGCCGTGATGCTTGGCATGTCGCTTTCACTGACGGGATGTGGAAAGGCCGTCAATAAAGGACCGTCTGCGCCGCTCGTGAAGACGATCGTCATCGGAGAAGACGCAAAGGATGCGAAGGATACATTCTCCGGCACCGTGCACGGATTCTTCGAGTCTCCGCTTGCTTTCCAGACAGGCGGGCGAATCATGCAGCGCTATGTCACAAGCGGGGAGCGCGTGACGGCCGGACAGGAACTCTTCAGTGTCGATTCGAAGGATGCAGAAGAGCAGGTGGCAGCAGCCAGATCGTCGCTTGATGCGGCAGGGGCTTCCCTGAAGCTTGCGCAGTCGACACTGGCAAGGTATGAAAAGCTCCATGCTGCCAATGCGATTTCCGATCTGGCCATGGACCAGACAAGGAACAGCTACGACCTTGCGCTGACGCAGT
>OLWP01000715.1_pt1 | contig 10465 bp, 5 predicted proteins | sample 1673741 | NCBI WGS metagenome assembly OLWP01 (sample SAMEA103958125, study PRJEB25191) | human gut metagenome
ACCTAAAAAGGCTTACAAGCCTTCCGACTTTAAGCTTGGCACAGGTGTAAAAGTTTTGAGCATGAATCTTAACGGTACTGTTGCTTCATTGCCTAATGCAGCCGGTAATCTTACAGTAAAAATGGGTATACTAAACTCTAAGGTTAATATTCGCGACCTTGAAATTATTGACGAACCTGATATTAAGGCACCAGGCTTAACCCGTGGTTCAACAGGCAAGATTAAAATGAACAAGTCTATGAATATTAAAACTGAAATTAATTTAATTGGAAAAACAGTTGACGAAGCTATTTCTCAACTTGATAAATACTTAGATGATGCTTACATTGCACATTTGCCACAGGTATATGTTATTCACGGCAAAGGCACCGGAGCTCTTAGAAATGCAGTTCAAAACCATCTTAAGAAATGTAGCTATGTAAAATCCTACAGAACAGGTGAACATGGCGAAGGTGGTGCAGGTGCAACAGTTGTAGAATTTAAATAGATTTTTTTAACAGGAGGATTTAAAATGGCAAACAAACAGAAAATCTTAATAGTTGACGATGATGAAAACATTGCAAACCTTATATCTTTATATTTAACTAAGGAATGCTACGAAACACGTATTGAGCATGATGGCCAGTCGGCTCTTGATGCGTTTAAAGAATATGCTCCAAATCTTATTTTGTTGGATATTATGTTACCTGGTCTTGACGGATACGAAGTATGCCGTGAGATAAGAAGAGAATCAAAGGTTCCTATTATTATGCTTTCTGCCAAAACAGAAGTTTTCGACAAAGTTTTAGGTCTCGAACTTGGTGCAGATGACTATATTATTAAACCTTTTGACTCAAAGGAACTTGTTGCCCGTGTTAAGGCAGTTCTCAGACGTTACACTGAAGCTCCGGCTCCTGTCGAAAAGAAGCCTGATGAAAAACGTGTTGAATACAAGGACCTTATTATTAATCTTTCAAACTACGAAGTTATTTACAAGGGCAAACCTGTTGAAATGACTCCAAGAGAGATTGAATTATTGTACTTCCTTGCTTCATCACCTAATCAAGTATTTACAAGAGAGCAACTTCTTGACCATATCTGGGGTTATGAATATGCCGGAGAGTGGTCAATTGGTACAGTTTGGAGTGTAGGATATAGATTCGAGGTACATAACTAAATATGAAAAATTCTATTTTAACTAAATTTTTTACAGGGTATTTTTCTTTTGCAATATTAGGTTTTTTGTTAATTTCTTATTGGTCAAATAACTTGATTTATAATCATCTTCTGACCAATAACATTAACACCCTTTACAAATATGCCTCTGTAATAGGAAGTAATGCTGTGGACTGCGTGGACAACTCACTTGATGATTTAGACAATCCTAAGCAGTTTTTAAATGATTTTAACAACGTACTGGACTGTGACATACTTATTCTTGATAGTAACCGCAAACCATTTTATTACACAGGCACAACAAGTAATCTTTCAAAAGATTCTTCTAATATTTTGATTGAAAAATTCAAGCCTGATGATTACAAGAATACGCATTACAAGATTGGCAAATTTTATAATATTTTTAAAACCGACACTTTAAGTGTTGTCTACGAAGTTAAAAATAATAATAAGACTTATGGATATATTGTGGCGCATATGCCTACTTCCATTATAAAAAAAAGTTGCTATGATGTAACACTTATTTTCTACGTTACTTACGCAATTATACTGGCTCTTTCACTTATTATATTCTTTAACTTTATGTGGTTTATTTATTTGCCACTTAAGCAGATTAGACTGGCGGCAATGGAATATGCCAAAGGTAATTTTGAATACGAAGGACTTAAGGTTAACAATGACGATGAAATCGGTGACGTGGCGCACTCACTTCAATATATGTCTAAGCAGTTAAACAACTCACGAGCTTATCAAAAGGAATTTATTTCTAATATTTCCCATGATTTCCGCTCTCCTTTAACTTCTATAAAGGGCTATATTGAAGCTATAATGGATGGAACAATTCCACCGGAAGATTACAACAAATATCTTTCAATTGTTTTATCTGAGGCTAACCGTCTCGAAAAGCTTACTTCAGGATTGCGTGACCTTAACCGTTGGAACAGCACCGGTCCTGAACTTATTTTTGAAGACTTTAATATGGAATCAGTTATCGCTTCAACAGTTGATACTTTCCAGGGCAGTTGCGAAAAGAAGAATATTGAATTGGTTATTCAGTTTCCACCAAAGCATTGCAATGTATACGCTGACAAAGGCAAGATTGAACAGGTTCTTTACAACCTACTTGATAACGCCATTAAGTTCAGTAATCCGGGTTCAAAGATTATAATCAAGCTTTATAACAAAGGCGAAAAACAATATTGTTCCGTTAAGGATTTTGGTATGGGAATCCCACAGGACAGCATCGACAAAATCTGGCAACGATTCTACAAGACCGACCTTTCCCTTGGTCGTGACAAAACAGGCTCCGGAATCGGACTTGCCATCGTAAAAGAAATTATTATGGGACACAACGAAACAATCGATGTAATCAGCACCGAAGGCGTTGGAACAGAGTTTGTATTCTCGTTAAAGAAATCGAAAAGATAAAGGAGGTTATCTTAGTTTGTATTCTCGTTAAAGAAATCGAAAAGATAAAGGAAGTTATCTTAGTTTGTATTCTCGTTAAAGAAATCGAAAAGATAAAGGAGGTTATCTTAGTTTGATTTCTCATTAAAAGAATATGACTTTATAATAATTGTTAATCAATATAAATACTTCATTAGTTATAAGATGGATTGATTTTTATCACTATTGAATTTGTATGGGTTCAGCACTAATTAGTTTGATATGACATACTAATTAGTGTTTGAGCCCTTTTTTTATGTCCTGTACCCCAATATAGCAGTTTTGTCGTTTTTCGGGGTACGTTTTCTATTTTTCCGCATGTAATTGTGCAACACACTGTATCTGTAAGTTGTAAATGTACCCCAACATAGCAGTTTTGTCATTTTTCGGGGTACGTTTTCTAATTTTCCGCGTGTAATTGTGCCACACACTGTATCTGTAAATTGTAAATGTACCCCAACATATAATTTTTCTTAATTTTCGGGGTACACCTATAATATTTTCCTTAAATGCTCATTGTTTATATACACTATGGAACATATTTCTTATTAGACAATTCGTTTTTCTCTTATAATCCCTACAATTCCTACAAAAAAGCCCCATCTTCTCTAAAAAATTCTCCCACAATTTCAGCCTATAAAAACCCCGGCTACGTTTCCGTAGCCGGGGCTAATTCTCACTCTTCCACACTCATATAATATTCAATTCTCCGCCGCATCCTTAGATCTATCGTTTAAATCTTAGCGTTCTCAATTATAACCTTACAACTCTAACTTATAACTTTATAACCTTACAACTCTATCTTATAACTTTATAACCTTGCAACTCTACCTTATAACTTCATAGCCTTGCAACTCTCCACTACAACCTTATAAAGTTATACTTAAGTCCTAACTTGTCCGCCATTAGCTTCTCTCTTGTATGGCATGAGAAGATGATTACCTGTTCCATATTTTCTGCCATAAATCTCATAGTATTACCCATTCGCTTGTTATCATACATTGCAAAGGCATCATCAAGAAGTATAGGTTTCTTGTCCTTTTCAAATATAATATCTGCTGCCGCAAGTCTAAGTGCCATATATATCTGCTCTATTGTGCCCTTGCTAAGTCGTGTAGCTGCTATGAGAGCGTGCTTACTGTTTACAGATATGTTAAGTTTGTCATCTATTGAAAGATTGTCATATTTGCCGTTTGTAATTTGTGAAATATAATAAGATGCTCTCTCATTTAATCTCTTACCGAAACTATTTCTGATTTCATCTGCTATATCTTCAATATTACTCTTGGCGTCCTCAATAGCCTGTATTTCAACTTTTGCTTTCTTAATCTTGTTAAATCGCTCCTCAAGTTCATCAATCTTCTTCTGAAGCTCAATGTCCTTTTCCTGCTTCTGTTCAAGAATCCACTGAGACTTTGAAATTGCCTCGTTGATTTCACGTTCCCTAGCTTCCAAGTCCTTTAACTCGTCACTATAATCCTGCATGTCAACGCTTTTTTCTTCCTCGGCTTTAATAAACTCCTGAGTATCCTTTAAAGCTTCTTTCTTATTGTTAAGCTGACGTTCAACATAAACCCTTTCGTGCTTTGCCGCGTCCAGCTTATCCATTACAAGCTTAATCTCCTTTAAGGCATCCAACTTCTTCTGACGCTTCTTCTTATTAAATCCATACTTAAAGATTGCAAGTATAAGAAAAACAAAAGCCGCACCAAGGCATATACCCGGCTTAACCCAAAACTGCTTTAAATCCATCATCTGGTAATTGCCCATAATAAAACCTGCAGCACCACCAATACATCCCATCATAAGAATAATAAACAAAACAGGCATATTACTTCTGTTAGTAACTTTTTCAAGAAGATATTCCATAGTCTCTCTTCCGTCAATGCCCTTGTCAGCAAGCTCCTGTTCAAGCTGCTTCTGGTGATTTTCAATCTGTTCAAGGGAAGCTGAAAACTTCTCACTGTCAGCAGTCAAAGTAATCGCCTCCTGATAAAGATTCTCCTTACGCTCATTAAGTTTATTTAAGGCTTCAAGTCGTTTTGCATCAAGAGCTGACAATTCCTTCTTCTTATTAGAAAGATTAAATAAAGACTGCTTTTTCTGCTCTATTGAAGCAATTATTGTATGCTGTTCGCCCTGAGAAATCTCCAAATCCTCTTTGGCATTCTTAATAGCCTTCTCAACAACATCCTCTTCAGCAATTCGGCTTTCAATCATTATATTTTTCTTCTGCTTATCTAAGTCTGCAAATGCTGATTTAATATCAATCTCCATAGACTTAGTCGTTCCAAGATTTGCAGCATAATTCTTAAGAATAACTTCAAGTTCCTTATCTGTAACGCTGCCAAGCTGGCTTATACTTATAGTGTTGTAATAACAGCTTTCATCAAGCCCTGCGAAAAGATTTTCAATCTCCTCTGTTTTAAGCTCAACACCCTCATCTTCATTAATAACCTTAAAAGACTTATTAAGCTTATTAAAATTTCTCTCAATACGATAAGTTACACCGTCGCTTTCGATTCGCATCATACCGTGATAATTAGCCGGATTCTCCCATGGCTCATACTTAGTGTAAAGGTCCTTACCACTTGCCTTTCCACGCTGTTTTTCTATTCCAAAGAGCATTCCTCTTATAAAAGTATGAAGAGTAGTCTTTCCCGCTTCATTCTCACCGTATACAATATTAAGTCCCGGTTCAAGAGTTACCATTTTATGATTAAATTTTCCAAAATTAGTTAATCGTATGTCCTTTATAATCATGCCCTGTCCTCCATGGCATCCATCAATGCCTTTGTTCCATAGTAAAGGGTTTTACGCTGCAAAGGTGTAAGACTCTCCCTGTCAAGAAATTTCTTTATGTACATTCCAAGAATATTGTCCTTATTTTCAGCGTACAATTCTTCAAAATCATAATCAGGAACCGTATTGTCGGTAACACTTACAACATTTCCAACACCTTCAATATCTGAAACATCAATGTCAAAATCAGGATCTCTGTAACCGCTAAAAGTAATCTTGTACATATCATCCTGTCCCTGCTCCTTAATCATGTCAATCAGTCTATGTCTTATTTCCAAATTAGTAGCTGTTGGAGTTACCGTGAAATCAAGTTCCCTGTAAATTCTCTTTGCAAAAGGCACAAATTCAAGTTCAAGACCTCTCTTTGAAATCTCACCATAAATATAGCCTCTAGGTCCAATATCATTCATATCTATAGGTTCAAGAGAACCACTGTATGCCATCTTCATCTTTTCATCTATTTCAGGCTTATGAATATGTCCCATTGCCACGTAGTCAAAACCTGACATTGCAAGCTTCTTTCTATTAATGGGAATATGCTTTTCGTCACCGCCATGAGCCACCAGAATATTAATCATATCCGGTCTGTCCACAATAACATGGTCATACATTGCGTCCTTAATTTCAGTCTGGTGATAACTTAGTCCATACACACATGTATTAAGCTCAGGAATCTCCACACTTTCAATATTCTTGTCACCTAAGAAAATAACATTCTCACTCCATTTGAAACCGTCATAAAAAGAGCCTTTTTTAATGGCATCATGATTTCCCGCGCACAAAACAACCTTTGTGTCAGGAATAGTCGAAAACAAATAATCAACTTCCTTAAGTTCACGAAGCAACGGCTGTCTGTGAAACATATCCCCTGCAATAATAAGCAAATCTACCGGGTCTATTTTTATTTTTTTAATTAAACGTTCTAAAGTATTCCAAATTTCATCTCCACGGTTAGCCGCCCAAGGTCTTTTGCTCTCCGGAGTGGCTCCTAGATGAATGTCACCAGTATGTATAAATCGCATAGTTCCTCCCGAATTTTTTACTATCTTTAAGTATAACATTAAAAATTTTTCGCGTAAAGATAAAGAAAAAAGTCAAAACACTCTTTTCTAATAAGCATTTTGACCTTTTCTGATATTTTTAATTATAATTCTCTTCAAAAACCCATATCTTATGTCCACGGTTATCCGTTACAAGTCCATATGTAGCTTTTGCCGCATTAGTTGCAGCGTTCTTGTCGCTGTAAATCCCCTGAAGCTTTCCATATCCGTAAACATAATAATTATTTTCTTTCTTGCTCTCAAAAGTAGCATTAACCTTAGAACTACTGTCAAAAGTTACCTTGCCAATCTTTTCAACTGAAAGCTGCTTAGTTCCATCAAGTGCATTAGTAAATGCCAAAGCTAATTCCTTTTGCTTTACATCATCCACATAATAACTTGTTTTTGCAACAGGTTTCTTAGTCTCAGTATTATCCAAAAGCTGGTCATCTGAAATCCGGCTCTTGCCCTTGTACCGCTTAATATTAATAATATTGTCTGTTATTTCAACACCTGTAATATAAATCTTATTCTGTGAATATGACTTAACTTCTTTATAATCCTTATCAACAATTACCAACTTGCTAACAGGTACAAAATTCTTATTTGACACGTCACTCTGAGAACCTATTCCATAAATCAGGTTCGTTCCCGTGTAACCATATACGGTAATAATATTGTCAGCTCCCGCCTCAATAGTCTTCTTTTCACCATTCTTTAAGTTAACAATTGTAATGTTTTCCGTATCATAAGCCTTACCACTTGTATTATAAGCCAACATACTTCCGTCGCTGTTAATTGCAAAACTTCCGTCTTCCACATTTTCTACCAACGCTCCCCACTCCTTAGTTTTAAGGTTTGCATAGTAAATAGTGTTGTTCATCATAATATAAAGAGTTCCGTCGCCTACATAACAAAGCTGTGACAACTGCTTCTCCAAGTTGTAAGCAGGCACTTTGCAAGGTACAAAAGCCGCCTCTTTGGAACTGTTAGACTCATAATTATATCTTAAAATAGAAATTCCGTTTTCGCCTACATGCTCCTTAGCCTTGCTATAACCATAAATCATATAGTCAACATTGCCCTTGTCATTCACGGTAATTACCCTTGCCTTAGTATTGTTAAGCTGTTCAGCATTCTTGGCATTAAGATTGTAAACCTGTTTGATTTTTCTTTCATTCAAATCCATTACGTAAACATCGCCGTTAACCTGAAACGCCATAAACTGCTGATTTGAACTTTCAACAAAATCAGCCTTTGTTTCTTTCTGAATGCCTAAGTCAATAAAACTTCCGCCTACGTTATTCTTGTCTGCTGTCCAAATCTGATTTACTTCCCTGTCATATGCCAAAACATAAATTCTTCCTGCACAACTCCATATTGTGATTGTTTCAGAAACATTATATTTCTCTTTAACCTTCTCAGCATTAGTTGTTCTAATCTGATAATTCATTGTATAAGTTCCGGCTTCCCCGGTGTCCTTTATGCAAAACTCTTTTGCTGTTATTGTTATATCAGATATAAGCTCAGGCTTAAGTGAAGTCCAAATAAGGCTATTGTAACTTGACTTAATAGTAGTCTGACCAAGGTTATCATTAGGAAGGCTACTATCAGGCTCAATATACTGAGCAAGCTTTGAAGCTCCCTCGCCCTTTAAAGCGGTCTTTGCAAAATTCTTCGCAAACTTAATCTGTTTAGTAACAAACTCCTTATCCGTAACCATTACTCTTGCGTAATAATTAATCTGCTCATACTTATCTGTTTTGATAATTATTTCCCAGAAATACTCTGTTCCCTGTTCCATAATGGCACTGGCCTGATAATTCAAAGTAATCTTGCCGTCCTTCTGTTTCCATCCAGCAAGGGTTCCATTATCTATCAAACGGTTGTCCTCAGTACTCTTCATTTCGTAAGAAATCTCTGAAACCTTATTGCCATTAGTTGATATTGTAATTGGAACCGTTCTGTCTGTATTAACAGGGACAATAACATCACGCATATGTTCTTCTTCCATATCCATTGTGTAGCCGTTAAGACTTCCAACCTTCTGACTTCCATAATATAAATCAATCCCCGGCAACTTACCATTATATGTAGACGTTGCCTGACCGCTATTGCTCTGCTTGTTATTCTTAGACTGCTTCTTGTTAAAATTTATTCCTATAACCACTGCAATTGCAAAAATCAGCACAATTGCAACAACTGCTATAACTTTCTTTTTCATTTCATCACCCATTCAATCCTTGTATAAAACTTTTTGACCTTCAAATTTATTGATTACCGGATTGCTACGTGCTTCGCACTCCCGCAATCCTCCCCCAGCATTCGCATATCGTGTAGCTTGCGCTACACTTTTATGCTCATGTTGGGGGCGTGTCTCAAGGTCAGTGTCCCATCTTTGTGCAAGCACAGATGGAACATGACCTTTCTACACTGTAATCAATCACATCATAGCACAAAAAAATGTCTGTGGCACTATTTTTTTGTACCACAGACAATTTTATTTTTTATTTTGTTTTTTTCTTTGATGTAGCTTTCTTTTTTCTTGTTTTTGGAAATTCGAAAACTACTGATTCGTATGGTCTAAGTGGAATTTCCAATCTGTATGGTCTTCCATCGCACTCGCCTTTCTTGGCTCTGTAGCTTACAACCTGTTTCTCACCTGTTTCTGTTGTAACCAATCTCTTGTAAGTTCCGGCTTTTGGAACTCCTACAACATAATCAGGTCTTTCCATTGGTGTAAAGTTACACACGAAACCGATAGAGTTCTTATAATCAGCTTCTGTTGTCTTTCTTATGAAACTGAAAATACTTCTTTCGCAGTCATTGGCATTAATCCACTCAAAAGCTCCATAGCCCTTTGTTTCAGTGTAAAGTGCCGGATATTCCTTATATAAGTGAAGTAATTTCTTTACATATTCCTGCATGTCCTTATGTTCAGGTTCATCAAGCAGATACCAGTCAAGGCTTCTAGTCTCTGACCATTCCTGTAACTGGGCAAATTCCTGTCCCATAAATAACAGCTTTCTGCCCGGATGTCCCAACATAAAAGTATATGCTGTCTTTAAGTTTTTAAATTTATCCTGTGGATAACCCGGCATCTTATTAATCATTGAACATTTCAAATGAACAACTTCATCGTGAGATAATACCAAAATAAAATTCTCACTAAATGCATAAGTTAATCCGAAAGTCATCTTATTATGATTACCCTTCTTAAACAAAGGGTCAAGCTTAGTATACTCTAAGAAATCATGCATCCAGCCCATATTCCACTTGTAAGAAAATCCAAGGCCACCTTCCTTAGGTGACATAGTAACCTTAGGCCATGCTGTGGATTCTTCGGCAATAATATATGCTCTTGGATTTCTGTAATTCATAACACTACTTAAATGTTTAAAGAACTCAATAGCTTCCAAGTTCTCATTACCGCCATACTTATTAGGAACCCACTGTCCGTCTTCTCTTCCGTAATCCAAATATAACATAGAAGCAACTGCGTCAACTCGAAGTCCGTCTATGTGATATTTTTCAACCCAGAATAATGCATTTGCAATAAGGAAATTAACAACTTCTGTCTTAGAATAGTCGAAAACCTTAGTACCCCAGTCAGGATGTTCTCCCAATCTTGGATCTGCATATTCATAAAGCGGTGTTCCGTCAAACATTGCAAGTCCGTGAGCATCTTTTGGGAAGTGGGCAGGTACCCAGTCCAAAATAACCCCGATTCCTGCTTTATGGAAAGCATCTACCAAATACATAAAATCCTGAGGTGTTCCATATCTTGATGTAGGTGCATAATATCCCACAACCTGATATCCCCATGAGCCATCAAAAGGATGCTCCAATATACCCATAAGTTCTACATGAGTATATCCCATATCCTTAACATATGCTACAAGTTCTTTAGCCATACGCTTGTAATCATAGAATCCGTCTTCATCATCAGGACCTTTAAAATCCTTTTTCCATGAACCCGGATGAACCTCATAGATTGACATTGGAAGTTCATAGTGATTCTC
>OLWP01000723.1_pt1 | contig 10377 bp, 8 predicted proteins | sample 1673741 | NCBI WGS metagenome assembly OLWP01 (sample SAMEA103958125, study PRJEB25191) | human gut metagenome
TTTTTACCTTATCCTCAGAACTGCTTGCTAATAAAGTGGTTATAAAAATCTTCCAGAATTACTACAAAACCTTGTCTGTTCAGCAGATATACCGGAATGTCTATTGCCCGGATAATCTGCCTGTTCAGACTTTTGTATTTATAATTTATCCAGTATAGAAAGCTTGCAGATGTAACGGCAATTAACAGAAATAACTGTACTTCTCCAAATAATGTAAGATGCATACGCGGTGTCTTTCATTTCGTCTGTCCCCATTGACGAAGGTTATTATATAAAAAGCGCGAGGACTGTTATTGCCTATCTGCATTCGAGGCTCTGGAAAATGCCCACGTCATAAATAGACAACAGTCCCCACGCCTAAGTATATAATAACATAGACGTGAAGAAACTGTTGCTATCATCCCATGACGTTTATTGAATTTTCCAGATTCCGAATAGGCAGGGATAATAACTTTCGCTTCTTGCGTTCTTATCGAATCAAGTCAAAAATGGCCGTTATCACTATAACTGCCAAGACTTTGGTGCAAAAGTAGTATATTTTTTTGGATGTACGGTATGATGAGGAGAATAAAGTGTATATGCAAACAAAGCGTGATGGTATTTGACCGTCACGCTTTGTATAGTCTGCCATTAAAAGTTGTTGTTAGAGAGAATTGTTAGAGGATTTATTTCATGGCTTCTATGGTATATCCTTGTTGTTTCAGAAGGTTCAACACTCCATTGTCTCCGGGCAGGTGTCCGGCGCCGACTACGAAAAGGGTAGGGGCTTCTGTCATGATAGCAGGCATCTTTTCAACCCATGCCTTGTTGCGGTTATCCAGCATGGCTTCCATCTCACCGGGCAGCGGGTCGCATGAATTGCCGTCGCGCTCTTCCATCAGTTGCAGCATGGCATCCAGGTCCTGCTTTTCATAAGCGGCAATCAGGCGCTTGCTTTGCTCGATACCTTTCTCGATGTCACTGATAGCGCAGTAGAGGAGGTTTGCCTGGCGTTGCAGCGTCTGGCTGTTGAACAGAATGTCTATTTGTGACTGGGCTGTTTCCAGACCGCCAATTTTCTTGCCTTGCTGTGCGGCCTGCTGCTGGAAGTAAGTGTCAAGCTGTTCTTGCGGGTTGAAGCCCGGAGTGTGTTTCATGTAGAGCAGGACGACAAGCTGCTGGTTGATGGCAGCCGGTTTCAGTTGTGCCAGCATGGCAATGTCCACCATCATGTTTTCCTTGATGGCTTTGCCCACTTCTTCGTATTGTTCGGGAGTAAAGAGGCTTTGCAGCGTGGTGTCTTTGGGCATCATCATCTGCTGTTGCATGCTTTGCATGAAGACGGGAGTCGCCATTTCGCTCATCACGACCTCACCGTAGACTTGGGTGGTTTCGCTCATGGCCTGCGGCATGGCGGCAATGCTGTCCTTTATACTTAGTGGAGAGAGGTGATAAGTACCGAAAATATAGGATGGTTTCTCTAATCCTTTACCGGATACTTTCCATAAAAGTTGTGCATTGGCGCTCAGCGCAATGCTGATGAATAAGAGGATGCCTAAAAGTTTCTTCATTGTTTTCTTCTTTTAATAGTTTCTGGACTATCAGTCGGGACAGAGTAAAGAAAATCACAAGAAGGGAAAAATTAGTATTATTTTATTCTTCCTCCGCAGAGCCAGTGTTGGGTGTAATATTTTTCCCGGAGGTTGCTGACTATGACTCCCTGGCTGGTGCTGGCATGTATAAACTTGCCGTCCTTGAGGTAGATGCCTACGTGTGCCACTTTTTTGCGGGAAGCACGGCTGGTGAAGAACACCAAATCTCCCTCACGCAAGTTGCGGCGGGAGATTTTACTGCTCTCTTTCAGTTGCCCGTCTGTGCTTCTCGACAGACGGGTGTGGTAAACTTTCTTATACAGTTGCGATACCAGTCCGGAGCAGTCCGTTCCACGTTTGCTGTCGCCACCTGCGCGATAGGGGGTGCCTATCCATTCGGAGGCATGGATGTATAGCTTGTGGTTGTCCTGCAGTTCAATATCCACTCCCAAACGGACGGATGCCTGCGCCAGGGCTTTGTAGTCCAGGCGTGGCGCGGAAGTATGGCAGGAACTTAAGCCTATCAATATGATGGTAAGAGCTACTATATAAGAAAGATATTTTTTCATGCTTCCGAATTTTTTTCTTCTACCGTTTTATCTTCTTTTTCCGTTATTTCTTCTACGGCTGCTTCTACTACTGTTTCTTCTACCACGGCTTCTTCCTCCACACCGACGTTGAAGTAAGCTTCCAATTCCTGCTCGGCAGAGTTGTTCTCATTTCGTATATCGCGGATAATAACACCGTTTTCTAACAATGCAATACGTGGACAAACGTCCACTGTGTGATTCAGGTTATGGCTGGAAATGATGACGGTGGCTCCGTGCTCTTCATTGTATCTTTTCAGCAAGTGTTTGATTACAGACTGTGAACTGGGGTCAAGGAAGTTGAACGGTTCATCCAGAATCAACAGTTGCGGGTGATGTAGCATAGCGGAGATGATGCCGATTTTCTGCTTGTTTCCGGCAGAATAGTTGCGTATGAATTTTTTCTGCCCCATCACTTCGCCGTTCATGAAGCGTTCGAAGGGAAGCAGGCGTTCGTCTACCTCCTCTTTCTTCAGACCGTACATCTTGCCGATGAAATAGAAGTATTCTTCGGGAGTGAGGTAGTCTATCAGGAAACCGTCGTCTATAAAGGCTCCCGTGAAGTTCTTCCAGTCCTCACTTTTGCTGACGTCAATGTCATTGATGGTTACATTGCCCCGGTCTGCCTGTAGCAAGTCAAGAATAAGGCGGAAGAGGGTGGTCTTGCCTGCACCGTTGTTGCCTACCAGTCCCAGCATATCGCCTTGCCCGATGGTGTAGTTCTCTATATCTACGGCTTTTTTTGTGCCGAAATTCTTTTGTAAATTGTTGATGCGTATCATGTTAGTGATTGATGTTTAATGATTTCTATTTCTGTCTACTGTCCCTGAAGCCTTCCATATTCTTGTAGCGGCGTTTCATGAGTCGGTGATATACATTCATCAGCCAGAATTTGGAAGTGGCGATGAATGCCACGCCGATGCCGATAAGTATCCAGGGGGTGACCTCTTTGCCAAAGATGGCATTCAGTGCAAAAAGCAGCAGTAAAGGTATGCCGAAAGCACCTCCTGAAATCAGATTCTGCAGACCGGTGCCTATATTCTGCCGGCTGGTCATCTTTGAATTCAGGTCGGTAGTCTTGTTGTTGTAGACTGCCAGTTGGAACAGACAGCAGTATACGGCTCCCGGAATGAATATCAGCCATGCAATGCAACCGAGTACGGATACCTTCCCGGTAACCATACCGGGAATCATCAGAATCGTAGGAATGAGCAATGCAATGCTGTACAGTATGTATTTGGCACGCAGCAGCGAGTAGATAGATTCCTTGCGGCTCATCAGTCCGTCAATGTAATTGCCTTCGTAACCCATCAGTGTGCTGAGGAACATGATGCCGAAGATAATGTAATTATAAAGGACGAAGAAATCTCTCAGACCTCCGTCATACACATCGGAAAAGCTAATGATACTACTGAACATTATCACTACACCGGTGATGGAATAGAGCGAACGCTTACAAATCTTGTTGCGTAGCAATAACTTGAGTTCCAGTCTCATGTATTCGCCTATTTCGCCGTAGCGGTCGAGGAATTTGTATTCGGATACATGTTTTATCCGTGTATCTTCCACTTTGTTCAGTTCATTGTAGATGAGTTTCTGCATCAGGGTGCGGTTGATGAACCACATGAGGGCGATGGCAGCCAGTACACCGATGAATGACAGTATATTGCCGGTAATGAACCCTTCTCCCAGATTGACAAAACAGTCGAAAAGCGGACTGTTGTCCGGAATGAATAGTGCGGCGGCAATGCCACCATATACTACTACCGGTAGTGCCAGCCACCAGATGCGCTCACCCATCAGTGTGCGGCACAACAAGAACCAGTAGTTATTGAATACCATCAGCAGCCAGATGCCAATGCAATAGGTCAGCACACCACTGATTCCATAGAATTTGGTGACGGTGATGATGGAAAACGGAACAAACAGAAACAGCCAGAACAGATTGAAGCCATCCAGTCCGGAACGGATCAGCAGGAAGTCGATAAGACGGTTCCGCTTGATGGGAAGCAGCAGGTAGGGCTTCACTTCCTGGGTGGGTGTTTTTTGGAAAGGCAGGCGTATCAGGAAATCCAGCACAAGGACAAATATCAATCCGGAATTCATTACGTGATAGGCTTCTGTGGCACCGCCGTCAAAGGCGAATGCAAAGGTCGTACCGAAGAATATCAGGTAACCGGCCCAGAAGACAAACATGAAGTACATCCAGAATTTTCCGAATTTACTTTTTTCGTACATCGGATTTCGTTTTTCTGCCAGTTTTCCGTGCTTGCGCAAATCTAAGAAAAGACTCATAGTATTTGTATATATAGAGTTTGTATAAAAAAAGCTGCGCTGCCTTTCATCGAACAACGCAGCCTTCTGTGTGTATGGCTCTCTTATTCTTTGTCAGGAGTTTCAGGACTGATCATTGATACCTCAATCTCGTTCTTCTGCTTGAACAAGTCGTCGGTGAACTTCTGGATGTCCTTCACGGTGATGCTGTTGACAATCTGTTCGTAATCCTTTATCGGATTCATACCGGTGAACAGGTATTCGTCAATGCTGCCCAGCCAGTAGCTGTTTTCCTTCAAGTCTTCGGCGTGTTTTTTCAGCATGAACTCCTTCACTTTATTCAGGTCTCCTTCCGACGGACCTGCTTTGGCGATGTTGTCGAGTTCTGTAAAGATAATCTGCATCAACTTTTCTCTTTTTGCCGGAGCGGTTTCGAATATAATTTGCAGAAGGGCCTTTTCTTTCGGATATTTGCTTAACTGGCCGCCTACATATACACCGTAAGTGCCACCTTCGTCTTCACGTACCTTGGCTGTATAAACCAAGTCAAGAATCTGGCTGGTCATATCCAGCAGGATGTTATTTTTCAGGTCGTACTTGCAGTCACCGTTCAGCAGGACAAAATTCGACGCTTTGGCAGTTTCCTGCTTCCTTACGAACTCATTCTTATAAACTCCCTGGCGCATGTCGACTTTATTGTCCTTGAATGTTTCCTTGCGATTGATGGCAGGCAGTGAACCCAGGTACTCGGCGATGAGTGGTTTCATTTCCTCCACATTCACATTTCCTACAAAGATAAAGGTAAAATCGCTGGCATCTTTGTAGCGGTCTTGATACATGGACAGAATCTTGTCATAATCCATCTTGTCAATCATGTCCGCCTTTATTCTGGCTCTTCTGGGATGGTGCATGTAAATACCGGCCGAGACAGAGTCACTGAACGCCACCTGGGGATTCATTTCCATATTCTGCAAAGCAGCTTTGTTGCGGTTCTTGTAGGATGCGAAGGCATCGTCGTCACGGCGTGGAGCGGTGAACGTCAAGTAAGTGAGCTGCATCATTGTCTCGAAGTCTTTCGGTGAACAGCTGCCATTGACGGTTTCTGTCTTGTCACCGATACCATAGCTGACGGAAGCTTTCTTGCCAGCCAGAACTTTTTCCAGGTCTACGGCACTGAAATTACCCAGACCACCGACACTCACTGCATCCAGTCCGTTGATGTTGATGATTTCCGAGTCGGGGAACAAGGAACTGCCGCCTAGGCTGACTCCCTTCATGCGGATTTCGTCTGCCTTGAAGTCTGTCTTCTTGATAATGACCTTGACTCCGTTGGAGAGTGTCAGCGTTGTAGTGCTGAATATATCGTCTGTCTGCTCGGATACAATCTTTCCGCCTTTCGGGGCTTCGGCCATCAAAGGTTCATCCGACACCTTGTCTACGTAGGCAGTCAGTTTTTCAGCTTTAATATCTTTCAGAATCTTCTTGATTGCATCTTCTGTCGGCATTTTCAATCCTTCCTTATCCGGACCGAGAATTGCGACTACCTGGTTACTGTCTGTCACGAGGGCTTGCATCATCTGGTTCAGTGCGGCAACCGGAATGGCGGGAGCTATCTGATTGATGATGGCGTATTCGTTTTCGATGCCTGGAATCGGTTCGTTATCGAGGAAATGACGGACATATTCATCCACGTACTCTTCATTCTTGCGTTTGTCACGCTCGTTATAAGCAGATTCCAGTTGGCGCAGATATTCGGCACGGGCACGGTTGTATTCCGTTTCCGTAAAGCCGAATTGGCGGGCGCGTTCTGTTTCGCGCAGGAGAGTGGCTATTCCATTTTCTATGGCATCTTCCTTGCAGACAACGACACCGGTGAAGGCATCTTTGGTTTTGGCAACAAAGAAATCATCGTCATAAGTGGCGGCATATATATAAGGAGGATTGGCGGTCTGTACCAATTCGTTCAGACGCGCATTCAGCATATTGTTGATGAGCGTGGTTGCATAATTCTGTACCAGATAGCCCATGTCGCCTTTCTGCTCGTCAGGAGTGGCTTCGTGCTTGTTGAAGATGAGGGCTTGTACATTGGACTGTTCCTTGTCCTGATAAACCAATACAATAGGCTCCTTGTTGTCGTTTACCGGATAGTACTCGCGTTTGGCAGCATTGGGCTGGGCGGGAATATCAGAAAACATTTTCTTGATTTGGGCTTCGATGGCGTCCACATCTATATCGCCAACTACCACAATACCCTGAAGGTCCGGACGGTACCACTTTTCATAGTAGTCTCTCAAAGTTTGCGGTTTGAAGTTCATAACGACCTCCATCGTTCCGATAGGGAAACAAGTGGCATACTTCGTTCCTTCGAACATGACTGGAAGCATCTTCTCCTGGAAGCGTTGTATGGCGCTCATACGGGTGCGCCATTCTTCGTTGATGACTCCGCGTTCTTTGTCTATTTCCTTCGGGTCCAGAGTCAAATCGTTACTCCAATCGTGCAGAATCAGCAAGCAGGAGTCGATGGCTCCCGGAGTAGTGACCGGCACATTGGAAATGTTGTATACGGTTTCGTCTACGGAAGTATAGGCGTTCAAGTTCTCACCGAATTTCACCCCGATACGCTCCAGGTATTGTTTCAGTGCATCACCGGGGAAGTGGGTCGTTCCATTGAAACACATGTGTTCCAGGAAATGGGCAAGGCCGCGTTGGTCGGCTTCTTCTTGAATGGAGCCTACCTTTTGGGCAATGTAAAAGTCGGCCCGGTTTGCAGGCTGGCTGTTCTTGCGGATATAATAGGTCAATCCGTTGTCCAACTTTCCGATACGGACATTTTTGTCGACCGGGATAGGCGGCATTTGCTGTGCAAATACCTGCTGAAAATTGCAGCAAAGAATTAACGCTACAATCCATAAACCACGTAATAGATGTTTCATATTATTATGAATTTAAATTGTTCTTGAACTATCTGTCGGACAGCCCTTGGATAAATCACAACTTCTGTTGTTTTTTTCGGATTCCATTCCGGATAAATGGAATTTATCTGACTGCTTTCCGGATGCGGACCAATTTGGTCAGCAGGTCTTCCAGCAGGTCGAGTTTCAGCATGTTGGCGCCGTCACTCTTGGCTACGGCGGGATTTTCGTGGGTTTCGATGAACAGTCCGTCTACACCTACGGCAACACCGGCTTTGGCTACGGTCTCGATAAGTTGCGGCATACCTCCCGTGACACCACTGGTCTGGTTGGGCTGTTGCAGGGAGTGGGTTACATCCAGGATGACGGGGAAACCGAAGGTCTGCATTTCGGGGATGCCGCGATAGTCGATGACTAAATCCTGATAACCGAAAGTAGTTCCGCGTTCCGTCAGCATGACGTTCCTATTGCCTGCTTCCACTACTTTATCAGCCGCAAAGCGCATGGCAAGCGGAGAGAGGAACTGCCCTTTCTTGATGTTGATGGTTTTTCCGGTTTTGGCGGCGGCTACAAGCAGGTCTGTCTGCCGGCAGAGGAAGGCGGGAATTTGCAGAATATCCACATATTCGGCAGCCATGGTGGCTTCTTCGGCGGCATGAATGTCGGTCACGGTAGGTACTCCGAAAGTGTCGTGTACCTTTTGCAGTATCTTCAGCGCCTTTTCGTCACCGATACCCATAAAGGAATCCAGACGCGAACGGTTGGCTTTACGGTACGACCCTTTGAATACGTATGGGATTTGCAGTTTTTCTGTGATGGTCACGATACGTTCGGCAATGCGCATTGCCATTTCTTCTCCTTCAATGACACAAGGACCTGCCAGTAGGAAGAAGTTTCCGGCAGGATTATTCTTTAATTCAATCATAGGTTGTTACTGATTAAGTATTTTCAATTGGGTATAATCAATGTTATCGCTTCGTGCAGTACGCTGATGTCCAGTGGAAAATGACGGTCGAGAATACGTCCGTCCAAATCGACAGAGGCATTTTGCGCACGCAGCACTTTTACTTTTTGCGTACGGTAGGGCATCACTACCTTATGGTTCAGAATCCGTCCCTGGATAAGCATCCATAGCCCCGACCATAGTTGCAGCAATTCGGGACGGTAAATGACGGAAACATCCAGCCAGCCATTATAGGGCACTGCGCTTGGCGCCTGGCCGTATCCCCACGCACTGCCTATGCAGACAGTCATGATGCGTCCGCGTATATGCTCGCCGTTTATCTTGAGATGCATGCGGTACAACTTACGTTCGAAGATAATGGATAGCAGTGCCATGAAGTAGGAGAGGAATTTCACTCCCCAAAAACGCTTGCACTGGTCGGTGATTTTCACGATACGGGCTCCCAGGCCTATGTTGATGGCATTGAGAAAGTAGCGTGTCAGATGCTTTTCACCGTCGTAATAATAGCAGGTACCCACGTCTATTTTCCGGCGGCGGTTGTTGATGATGCAATCCACCGCTTTCTTGTAATCCGAACTCATTTCCCAATAGTCGGCAAAGTCATTTCCTATACCATTGGGGATGATGCCGATGGCTATATTCTCCTTGTCCGGTGCATTGGAAAGCATGATGCCGTTAATGACGTCATTCAGTGCGCCGTCACCGCCTACTACAACAATGGTGCGGTAGCCGTTGTTGGCGAGGATGCCTGCCAGACGCTCTACCGAACCGAACCCTTCGGACTGCACATAGTCGTAAGGCACACCTTTGCTGTCCATGTATTCTTTGATTTCTTTCCACCGTTTCTGCACTTTCCGTGTTCCGGCTTTGGGGTTGTATATCACTCCCAACTTTTCGGGTTCTGCACTCATGATTCTATTTACAATTTGACTATTTACTATTTACGATTTAAATCACCCGGTCACTTTATCATTTCATCATCCTTCCAACTTCTTCTTTACAAAAGCTATCTTTTCTTCCATCGGCCACCGGGCATTCATCCAATGGATGGTAAATCCACGCCGTTCCATACCGCGGAACCAGGTCATCTGGCGTTTGGCAAACTGGTGGATGGCTGTTTCCAGTTGCGTGAACATCTCTTCATAGGTCAGCTTGCCGATGACATAAAGTGTCAGATACTTGTATTCCAGTCCGTAATAGATGAGGTCATCCGGTTGGATGCCTTGCTCTATCAGACGGCGCACTTCGTCTATCATTCCTTCTTCCAGGCGCTGGTGCAGGCGGCGGGTGATTTTCTCCCGACGCAATTCCCGGTCGATGTCCACACCTATGATGAGGCTGTTCATCTGGGGGAAGGAACGTTCGTCTACTGGGGTATGGGCATAATACTCTTCGATTTCGATGGCTCGTATGGCACGTTTGGCTGTGTCCACGTCCGTAGTATTGTGCAGGCTTTTGTAACCTTTCAGTATGTCGGTCAGTTCTTCCAGCGATTTGTCTGCCAGACGGGTGCGCAACTCGGGATTCTCGGGTACGGGCAGTAGACGGTAGCCTTTCAGCACTGATTCGAGATACATTCCGGTTCCTCCACATACAACGGGCAGGCAACCTTTTTGTTTAATAGTCTCGTAAGCATTCAAGAAATCACGCTGATACTCGAAAACATTGTACTTATAGCCCGGGGCGGCTATGTCGATGAGGTGATGGGGAATCTGTTTCCCGTCGACGGTATAGTCAGCAAGGTCTTTGCCGGTGCCTAGGTCCATCCCCCGGTAGATTTGCCGTGAATCGGCACTGATGATTTCCGTATGGAGTTCGGCGGCCAAGGCGGCTGCAAATGGAGTCTTTCCTGAAGCGGTAGGCCCTAATATGGCGATTAAATCATAGTCTGGCATATATAAGTTCTTGTTAATCTCACTACAAAGATAGTGCAAACCGAATGCAGAATAAAATGAACTCGTTCATTTTTTATGCTGAGGTGTAGCCTATCTTCGCTTTCTGGGCAAAGATAGTGCAAACTTATGAAATTAGTGCTACCTTTGCCACACGTAAAACCCCAAAAAGGCAAC
>OLWP01000724.1_pt1 | contig 10364 bp, 9 predicted proteins | sample 1673741 | NCBI WGS metagenome assembly OLWP01 (sample SAMEA103958125, study PRJEB25191) | human gut metagenome
TATCATAGTATCTATTTATTTGGGTTAGATATAATCATTCATAAAAAATATGTATGCAGTAAAAAGGATAAAGATAATAGGAGCCAATATGCGCTCTGTAATGTGTTGAAAATTGATGCGCATCCTTGAAGATTTATATTCTCCAAATATACAGGCATGACTTAACTTGTATATGCAAATTATGATAAATCCAATTTGTAATATTAAAAAAATTGGTGCTTCGGAAAGTAAAAAATTATCTAATAAATTTTTGCTTGACGTAGAAATACTTGTATTGGGCAAAAAGTATTTATATTCAGTATTTAATAAAAGAACGAAGTTAGCTATAACTGAAAAGGCTAACAAACTATAAAATACCAGATGAAAAATTCTATAAGAAATATTTGGATTTTTATAGTTTTTATAAATTAAACCAATAGATAATATGCAAATGGAAAGGATGGTGTATTTTGCCGTGTTTAAAAGTGAGAAAAATAGGGCTTCATTAAACTTAGTTCCAATGGATAATAAAGGAATTGATTTTTGGGGAATATTTAATGTAGTCCAACCATATATAAACCAAGCAACAAAAATAACACCAAGTAAAATTAGGATGGAATAATAAAGGATAGAAGTCTTAAATTTGTAATTATCGTATTCAACATTATCATGTGCAGAATTATTTGATGAAAGTTGTGGTGCAACAATGATAGTAGGATCTTTTAACAAGGCAATTTGTTGGCTATAAGTTGGATTGTCTTTTTTAAAGGCTGCATAGGCACATATAGATAGATTTAAGATTGTAGTTATAACTGTAAAAATGTTCATAAAGTAATTTATAAAGTTCCTTTCGTAAAATAAGTGTTATTATGTGTTTGCGAAACGCCAAACGCCGCATAAATACGGCATTTTTTGTTGCAAAATAAAATATCTCCTCAAGGTTTATGGTAAAATAGAGTTGCCATAAAACTATCAGCCAATCCACCTAAAGGAGATATACCTACATGATAACATATAAACAGCTCACTTTGGCAGAAATTTTTGAAGATTGTCAAAATAAATTCGACAACGACAAATATCAGTTCCTTTCGCTTCTTGATGAAGCCATTAACCTTGATGAAATTGTTCCTGTTTCTTTTATTTCTCATTTTTACGCCAGTACCGGAAGACCTCGCAAACATCAGCTTTATCCAATGCTTAAGGCACTTCTTATACAGCGTATTTTCTCAATCCCGACAGACACGCTCCTGATTGTGTTTTTGAAGTACTCTCAGGAATTGTGTGATTTCTGCGGCTTTGAAGTTGTACCGGATGGTTCAAAATTCACCCGTTTTAAACAGAATTTCTTATCGGACTTACAATCTATGTTCGATCGTCTTGTAAAAATTTTATTGTGTCAGGCACCTCTTGCATCCATTTAGTGCTTATCGTATGCACATATCAACATAATATCATGATATGAGGGTCAAAAGGTATAAGTATTAAGAATTGATCTAATTGTTTTTAAATCATAAACAATTTAGCGATAAATATCTTATGGAATCACTTGAATTTCACCAATTTTATTGTTCAATTTTGGAACAATTGACACAATTATTATTAAAAGGACCTTTTGACCCTCAAATCATACTATATTTAGTAGCAACGAGACAAGAGGCAATGCCATTAAGTCAGTTGTTCGAAGTTTTGTTCGATAGCTCAGTTGTTGTCAAATATCCGATATTTTGAACTCAAAAAGCCAAAAACAGGTATGCCAAAAAGACAGATGCTGTCCATCTGCCAAAAAGAAGGATATTCAGTTGCAGAACTTACCGATATCCAAAATGAATTGCGCTGATTCCACGGAGAGGCCGTTGAAACTGCCGGAACCTGTCTTTCACTGCGTGGACATATTTCATCATCAGCCGGATAATATCGATGTGCCTTCCAGAATCCCTGCGCATGAAGAACTTTCTGGCTGTTTTTAATGCTGAAGAAAAGTCAAGTTCATAGAGATACTTGTTGCTGCCATCCCGTTTCTTTTTCAGGTTTTCTTCTGCCGCTTCGTTTGCGATAAAAATGCCGAAATTGCATTGGAACAATTGGTGCCTGACACAATAAACTTGCAATAGGCTGCTTTTTTCTGTTGAGCAAGAAGTATCTTTTAATTCATATTTAGGTGGTTTGTCAATAGCAATAATATTTAATGCATAATCTGATTTAAGAGTGAATTTCAAATTTTAGATTTTCAATAATCATGGGATAAAAATAACAGGGAGGATTATAGTTTTCGGAATAAAGCCGATATATAATATTAGAAACAATAAATAATAAAGAACGGATTCAGAGAAGGAGGACAAAGGATATGTCAATGAATGTGAATACAACGGGTACTGTTTATGGAAGTTATCAGAATACCTACAAGGCAGGTACAGTAGATAAGAAAAAAGAAACAGCGAAAACAACAGAAAATGATAAGGTCAAGAAAAATGTGACAGAAAGTATAGCCGAAAAAAATCTAAGTAAAGAGGCACAAAAAATGCTTAAAGATATGCGTGGCTCAAGAACAGATATGGACTTTATGGTTGCAGATTTTGAAAATGGTGATAATGCTAAAGATATTTTAGCACAAAGTGATAAAGAGTTTACGGTTATTTTCTCAAAGGAAGAAATGGAGAAGATGGCATCCGATCCCAAATATTATGCTGAAAAGATGCATAGTATTGAAGGTGCTTTGCGTATGTCGGATGAAATCAATGCTCAGTTTGGATTTGAAAGAGCATTTGGTAAGACAAACGGAATAGAAAACAGTGCAGATACTGATACAAAAATAACAAAGTTTGGTATTTCTTTTAATAGTGATGGAACTACAACATTCTTTGCTCAATTAGAAAAAACATCAGCTAGTCAGAAAGAATATCTTGAAAAAATTCAGGAAAAGAAAGCTGCGGAGAAGAAAGAGGCGAAGAAAAAGGAACAATTAAAGCAAATTGAAGTAAAAAAAGCTACTGTTCAAGCAAATTCAAAAGATGAACTTTTGGATAAAATTAAAAATATTGAATGGAATTCTATCAAACCAGAGGATAATAAAATCGGTGGAAGATTTGATTTTTCAATTTAGTATATTTAGATGGGGATGATTACATAAAGTATGGAGGTAGATTCATTATGAGAAAACGTTTTTTTTCTATTATTGTATGTGTTGTCATGCTTTTTACAATGAATGTCACAGCTTTTGCGGCAGAAACTCAGGAAAATTATTCGGAGACGGAGAAAACAATGACATTTGAAATAACTCCGACAGCATTAACTTCTGGATCATCACGACATTCTGTTGGAATGTTAAATTCCTTTTTTGGAACAAATGATACAGTGGCAACTTCCGCTCTTGGTTCTTTTACAATCAGCAGCACATCTGTTCCGTCAGGCTCCACAATCAGTAAAATAGTGGTTACATCCACAAAAAGTAGTGGAAGTAGTGGAAACATCGAATTATTTGTTGCTAAAGATGAGGATAATGGAGATGGCACATTTGACAGATATACAGACAGCAAAAGTTGGAATAGTTCTCTTACTTTTGCAGATTTTGGCAATTATAATTTAAGCCCTGTTGGAAATTATTATGTTCAATTTGAATCTACAAGGTATTCAACGGGAACTGTTGCAGCAGCAACATTAAAAAATATTTATGTCACAGTATACTATCATTAAAATTTTATAATCCCCATTCTAAACAAGCAAAGATGTTGTTATTCAGTTAGCAGCATCTTTGCTTTTAATTGTATAATTGATATGACTATTGAGTTAGAATGACATTGATAGCGATAGAAAGCTATATATTACAGAAGCAGACTTTGATAAAAAAGCATTTGAGAGATTATATAAATTGAATATTATATAATCAGAGGTATATAGAACATGCACAGAGACACTATATTTCAATATGAAACAATGCTGCCTGACACAATAAAAACGCATAGCCAAACTTCGCTCGGTATAACTGCCTGATTGTGTCGAAATTCGTATTTTATCAATTATATCTGATAAAACTGGATTTGCGGTATTGAAAATCAGTTATAGCCGTGGTACCATATAGACAGTTTCAGAAGGGAGGCTGGTCTACATGATTAAACGAGAAATTTATATGAGCCGTATTCGTCCTTTTATCGGAAATGAGCTGATAAAGGTTCTGACAGGGATTCGCCGTAGTGGAAAATCTGTCATGCTGAGCCTGATCCAAGAGGAACTTGCCCAAAACGGGGTCCAACCAGAACAGTTTATTTCCCTGAATTTTGAGAACATGAGCAATGCACACCTTTGTACGGCTGTTGCATTGCATGATGAAATCCTTCGCAGAACAAAAGAAATCAGCGGCAAGGTTTATCTGTTCTTCGACGAAATCCAAGAGGTGGCTGATTGGGAAAAATGTATCAACTCTTTCCGGGTGGAGCTGGATTGTGATATATACATTACCGGTTCCAACGCCAAGCTGCTTTCCGGTGAGCTTGCCACTTATCTTGCCGGACGGTATGTGGAGTTCGTGATTTACCCGTTTTCATTCAGAGAGTTTATGGAGCTGTATCACACCGTTTACGAAGGTGCAGACGAAAGACAATGCTTTACAAAATATCTGACGCTGGGAGGAATGCCCTATTTGAGCAACCTTCGCTACGACGATGCCGCCAGTCGTCAGTATTTGCGGGACTTGTTCAACTCCGTAGAGCTGAAAGATATTATCAAGCGAAACAATATCCGTGATGTGGATATGCTGGAGAGAATTATTGCTTATATAACTTCCAACATCGGCACTACCTTTTCTTCCACAGCCATTTCCAAGTATCTGAAAAGTGAAGGGCGCTCCGTTTCACCAGAAACGGTACTGAACTACATCAAAGCCTGCACGGACGCATTCCTGTTTTATCAGGTGAAGCGCCAAGACCTCCAGGGAAAGAAAATCCTGACCGTCAACGAGAAATACTATGTTGCAGATCATGGTGTCCGGGAAGCCGTGTACGGTGGCAACATGAAGGACATTAACCTTGTCCTTGAAAATGTTGTCTACATGGAGCTGCTGCGCCGTGGTTATTCTGTGACTGTTGGGAAAGTCTCTGACAAGGAGATTGACTTCGTATGTGAAGATCATGGGAAAAAGCTGTATGTTCAGGTTTCCTATCTACTTGCCTCGGAGGAAACCATCCAGCGTGAGTTTGGAGCATATGATAACATCCGTGATAACTACCCGAAATATGTTGTCTCTCTGGATGAGTTCGACAGGAACAGAAACGGGATCAAGCACCGCAACATCCGCGATTTTCTGTTGGCAGAGGAATGGTAGATAGGTGATAGATAAAAAGAACGCCTTTCTAAGAGTTATTTCTCTTAGAAAAGCGTTCTCAATAAGTACAAATTGTCTATTTCTTCTTTATCATTTTCTTTTTCATCACATTATGTTCCAACCCAACCCATGCTATCTCAGCAAATATCACTATCACAAAAATAACCGTAGCCACCTGAAGCGCAACGCCATCCAGTTTTTCAATAAAATATGTCACAATTGATAACGTAATAAAAAGCACACAACCCAAAATAATAAAATTCCTGCCATGTCTATGGTTCCATTCAGTAACACTTGTCAGCTCATCTTCACGAGGTGGTTTTTCTCCCGTGTTTATTGCTACTGGTTTTTCAGCCCTATACTGCCTTATTCCAAGTATGATAAAAATAAGTGAAACCAATAATGAGATTACCAAATAGATCATTGTAGCAACCAATCTGCTATATCATGAATTTCAATTCCTTCATAGCTATATTTTGGATGTTTGGTTCTGGCAATAATCATTTTCGGATAAGCATCTCGGATCTGAAGCAGAGGAGAGCATTCTCTCTCAAATGTTTCCTGCCCGGAAATGTTGTCGCTGACCTGAATATAAATCTTCTCGCTGCCTCTCTGAGCAACAAAGTCGATTTCCTTTTGATAGAGCTTGCCGACATAGACATCGTATCCACGGCGAAGAAGCTCGATGCAAACGATGTTTTCATATAGTCATCCGCTTTCAAAAACACAATTATTAACTCGACTTTTTGACAGGCAGTGTATCAACAATGATTTTTCCGATATATCAATATAAATATAGTTGAGTTATTAAAAAGATATTATATTAGTCGAATTTCGAATGATCAATTCTGTTTCATATTGACAGAAAACATGAGGGCAATTAGGATGCTGAATTCTTTCAAGAATTTGTCTTGCAGCAGCAATACCTAGATATTTCTGAGGAGTGCTTATGGTTGTCAATGACGGTGAAATTCTGGAAGCAGCAGGGATGTTATCAAATCCAACAACACATATATCTTTGGGAATCTGGAAACCAAGGAACTGCAGTGCGTATATCAACTGGATAGCAGTCCAGTCATTTCCGCAGATGAATACATCTGGCAGTGATATCATAGCTTGCAAATTATTAACTGTGGTCTGAAAATTCCGAAAATCCTCCGGCGTTTGATGAAGAAGGCAATTCTTCTGATTAAGTGGAAGCTGATGTTCAGCAAGACACTCGGATAAGGCATTATAACGTTCCTGGAATCCACGGCTTACATTAGGGGAATAGAGGTCTCCAACAAAACCAAAGCTTTCAGCTCCTTTTTCTATAAGTTGATTAATTATTTTTTTTAGATTCTTTTTACTTTCCATTGTGACTACATCTATTCCATTTAGTTCTTCAAACGGAACATTTGGCATATCTACAGATACAATTGGAAGATTAAATTGTGAGAGGGCATCGCATACAACTTTATCACAGATCTCAACAAGAATAATTCCTTTGATAGAAGAATCAGAAATAGTTTGTGGGAAATTGAGTTGTTTTAGATCACTGTCGGACATGATACTGATTGCCAGATGATAATTCGCATTTGAAAGAATCGATTCAATTCCTCGTAAAACGGTGGTCCAAAATTCGGAGTCGGAAGCGTAAGTTCTGGTAAGGAAAAGAATCGTCCCATTGCTGCCTGTTTCGGAGGCAGGTATGACAGGGGTGGCGAAAGTGGCATTTTTATAACCAAGCTTAGAAGCTGTCTTTATAACCAGATTTCTTGTATTTTCAGATACCTCAGAACTGTTTTTTAAGGCTTTTGAAACAGTATTTCTGGAAAGCCCCAGATGATCAGCAATATTTTGAATGGTACATTTCATAGTAAACTCCTTTTATATTGTATTTATATGTTTCAGATATAGTATAACACAAAATGCACGAATTGCAAACAATACAACGTAAAAATAAAATGCACAAAATGCACGGAAAAAGAAGAGAATAATATAAATAATGCACAAAAAATGTGAGGCTAAAATATAGAAAAGAGGGAAAAGGAGAAAATACTGTGCAAAAACTTGAAACAATGCAAAGAATATGATAATGTAAATGCATGAAACGAAATGTGCAAATGGTGCAAAAAGGAGGGTAAAAATGAGGCAATTATTTTATAAACAAAAGGAGGGTAAAAATGGGGCGATTATTTTATAAACCAGAAAATGCCTGGGTTGGTGATTTGATTCCATATTATGAAAACGGAACCTATTATGGATTTTATCTTCATGATCCAAGAATACGTGATAAAGAATATGCCGAAGAGACTACATGGCATCTGATTGAGACCAAAGATTTTGTTAATCTGGATTATAAAGGTGAATCAATTGCAAGAGGTGGTATTCATGATGCCAACAAGAACGCATATACAGGATCGGTTATCAAATGTGAAAAAGATGGATTGTATCATGTTTTTTATACCGCTTATAATGAGGATTTTAAACTTCGCGGTAAAACAATTCAATCTGTAATGCAGGCCACAGGGAAAAATCTGGAAAATTTGGAGACAGTAAAAGATTTTTTGTTTGTCTCAGATGGAAAACAGTATGAAGAGTTTGACTGGAGAGACCCTTTTGTTTTTTGGAATGACGAAGACCAATGCTATTATATGCTGTTGGCGTCAAGAGTGACGAACAGAGGAGATCTCAGGGGTGGATGCATTGCATTGTGTAAGTCCGAAGATTTAATAAACTGGACTTATGAGAAACCTTTTTATGATCCGAAAATGTATATTACTATGGAATGTCCTGAACTGTTTAAAATGGGCGAATATTGGTATCTGGTATTTTCAACATTTTCAGATCAGTTTACAACACATTATCGTATTTCGAAAAACTGGAATGGCCCATGGGAAATACCTGATGATGATGTTTTTGATACAAGAGCTGATTATGCAATCAAGACTGCTTCTGATGGCAAAAGACGATTTGCTTTCGGATGGATAGCGAGCAAATATGGAAATACTGATTTTGGTCCATGGGAATGGGGCGGAACAATGAATTTTCATGAAATAATTCAGAATTCGAAAAACGGAGAACTTAGAATTAAAGCTATTCCGGAAGTGCTGGATTATTTTTCGAAAGAGATTGAATTGAAAAAAGAAACTTTATATAACTGCAAGATGGTACAGGCGCAGGATGGAGTCAGCGTTGAAAGTGATACGCTGGGGGCTCTTTTATATCCTTTAGAAGGTGATACTTTTGCGTTGGATATGGTAATAAAGCCTGAGAGATACCATGAATTTGGAATTGCGTTACATGTGGATAAAGAACTCGAAACGGGTTATTTCTTACGTATGAACCCTAAAAATCAATTAGTTGCATGGGATATGTGGCCAAGAGGAGAACAGGGAAGATATCAGTGGCAGATAAAGGGAGATGTTCCTTATCAGATAGAAACTGCAAGAAAACTGCCAAAAGCGGAAGAATATCGAGTTCACATCATAAAAGAAAAAGATATCTGCGTAGTGTATATTAATGATGAAATTGTTCTTTCGACCAGGATGTATAATCATAAAGATGGTTATGCAGGTATTTATGTAGTACAAGGCAATGTAAAATTAATTCAATATAAAGAAAAAAGGAGCGAGTAATATGAGGAAAAAGATAATTAGTGCTATGTTGGCATTGTGTATGGCTGGTAGCTTATTAACAGGATGTGGGACGTCTGCTGATGCAGAAAAGAAAAGTAAAGACAGCGGGGACGTTACTACCGTAAAATGGTTTACGTCAAGACCGGTTGACGGAGCGATTGATCAGGTAATGCATGAAATCGCAGATGAATACAGTGAGAAGATGGGTGGAAAATGGAAGATTGAATTTGAAACTACAGCTGATAGACCATCATATTTGCAGAAACTGAAAACATTGATTGCAGGTGGAAATATGCCGGATATCATTGATATTGACGCAGATCCGTATTGCCAGGAACTGGTTGATGCAGGAATGCTTGTAGATGTAAAAAAATTCCTGAAGGATAATGGTAAATATGATAGTTTTTATCCGACTGCTCTGAAATATCAGGAATTTACAGACGGATCCATGTATACACTTCCATTGGAATATCATGTTGAAATGACCTGGTATAATAAGGAAATTTTTGACAAATATGGTTTATCAGTACCGAAAACTATGGATGAGTGGCTGGATGTATGTAAAACGTTGAAGGAAAATGGAGTAACACCAATTTCAGTAGATGGTGTTGACAGATGGCCGGTACAGAGATATCTGGCAATGATGCCGTTTAGAGAATCTGGTAACGATTATATTATCAATCTTCGTGATGGAAAAGAAAAAATGGCCGGAGATGAAGGTAAAGAGGCAGCAACATTCATGAAGAATATGGGACAGTATTTTAATGATGGATTTGCAGCAACGGATTATGCAACTGCACAGTCGATGTTCCTGGATGGAAAATCCGCAATGTACTACATTGGTGATTGGGAGATTGCAGCTATGCAGGACGCTTATAAAGCTGGAAAAATAGATTATTTCTATCTTCCAACTATCGAAAACGGAAAAACAGATGCAAGTGAATTTTGCGTAAACTCTGGAATCGGAATGGCATTCAATGCAAAAACATTTGATGCAAAAACCAAAGACTTTATACTTTACGTACTGGATAACTATGGTAAAAAATATGCAGCAAAACAGCAGATGTCACCAATCAAAACAGAACTTCCGTCAGATGTAGAATTCTCAGATCTGTATCTTAGAATTCGTGATGATATGGATAAAACAGGTGCGCAGTTCCTGAAACCATGGGATACATATCTGGATGCAGATACTAATACAACTATGCAGGATAATTTATTGCTTCTTGCATCCGGGGATATGTCAGTTGATGATTTCTGCAAACTGATAGATGATTCTATTGCAACCAACGCGAAAAACTAAGGATGTTTGATGTCTGGGAGAAGACTCTCCCAGACATCCTGTATTTAAAACCATGGAGGGCAATATGGGCGTAATTAAGAACAAAAAATGGTTTTTTATATTTTTATTACCTGGACTGTTATTTTATATTTTGTCAGTTTTTTATCCA
>OLWP01000725.1_pt1 | contig 10361 bp, 10 predicted proteins | sample 1673741 | NCBI WGS metagenome assembly OLWP01 (sample SAMEA103958125, study PRJEB25191) | human gut metagenome
CCCTGTGCAATGTGGACTATGCGTCCATGGAACTGCTCCATGCCAAGCTGGTGCGAACGACCACCTGCGTGGACGGCTGCCGATGCGACTACACCATCTGCGGCGATAAAGACCCGTACTTGAAGGGACATCCCGAATACCGGGATGAGGCGGGCTTCAGGAGGAATCGGTAATGCTTTTACAGGTGATTTTGGAAGGCATCGGGCTGGGCGTTCTGCTCATTTTGGTTTGCGCCATCGGTATCCGCAAGGGCGCGGTGGGCATGGTGCATCTTTACAGCCAGGAGGTGCAGGAGCGGTGCGTAACGCTGGGACTTACAACACACGCGAAAATCAAGCGAAATGCTTTGATTTTCAAAGCTGTCTGCGTCCCCGGATACATCGCCTATGTGCTGGTCTGCGTCTATGCGCTCAACGGCGCAAAGGGCTTCGTTCAGGGCTTCTGGCAGCTGCTGGTCATACTGTCCGTTATGAATCTCATAGACCGATTTTGGGTTGACGGCTATTGGGTAGGACATACGAACGCATGGGAAATTCCGGGAACGGAAGACCTGAAACCCTACATTACAGCCAAGGATAAGGGCAAAAAGTGGCTGTTCGGCACAATTGGTATGGCGGTCATTTCGGCAGCACTGGCGGCGATTATGATGCTTTTTATGAAAATATGAGGTGATAGAAATGCTGTTTCAAACATATGGCGACAGGAGGAATCCTGCCGTGCTGTTCTTTCATGCAATGGGTGTGACAGGAGCGAGCAGCGAACCGATTGCGAGGTATTTGCAGGATCGATATTTCTGCATCTTGCCCACCTCCACCGTTTACTGCGAGGGGCAGAAATATGTCAGCAAGCTGGACGAAATACGGCAGGTGGAGGACTTTCTGCATCGACAGGGCGTGGAGCGGCTGGCGATGGTGGTCGCTTCTTCCATCGGTGCAGACCTTGCCATGGCGTTTCTGACGCAGACGAAGCTGCCCGTGGAGCACGCTTTCTTTGACGGCGGGCAGTTCGCCCAAATCGGAAAGGGCACGCGCCGTATCATGACGCCGTTTCTGTATTTTGCCATCAAGAGCCTATATTGGTCGAAGGGCGGTACGCTGAAAAAGATACTGTGGTGTGACGACGATTCCATAAAGTCGTATTTTATAGACGCAGGGAAAAATCTGACCTATACAAATTTGCGGCGGCAGATTTCGGACAGTCTGGAGGATAAACCCTTTCCGCCGCTTTCAAAAGAATTGCAAAGGCATATCTATTTCGAGTTTGGCAGCATAGAAGATCATTTCAAATACCGTCAAGCAGTGATGGAAGCCTACCCCTGCGGCCATTATCCCGTGTTTGAGGGATACGATCACATGCAATATCAGATTCGTGATCCGCAAGGCTTTGCTGAAATGCTGGCATCTATCGCTGCGCATGACGGTATGCCGAAGCTGCCGTTTATCAGAAAGTGAGAGGACCCGATATGAAATACAAAATCGAGAAAAACACCGTGCAGGAGACGTTGATCCTCCCACTGTATTCCCGAAAGCTGTGTTCGGAACTGTACCCGAACCTGTACCGGGACGAAACAGCGGTGCGCCTGATTGATGAAATCGACTACGATTTTTCAGAGGCAGAGAAAAGTTCTCGCAGCCTGATGCAGCGTTTCGGTGCGCTGGAGGTGGCCATGCGGCAGAATGACCTTGCCTTTGAGGTGCGGGCGTACCTGAAAAACCACCCCTGCGCGGCAGTGGTCAATCTGGGCTGCGGGCTGGATAACACCGGCAGAGCCTGCGACAACGGCAGATGCAAGATCTACAATCTGGACTTCCCGGATGTGATCGCCTTGCGGCAGCAGCTGCTGCCCGCCGGGGAGCGGGAGCAAAACATCCCCTGCGACCTGAAAGACCCCGCATGGTTTGACAAGATCGATGCCTCCGGCGGGGCAGTGTTCTTTGCCTCCGGGGTGTTCTATTACTTCCTGACGGAGCAGGTTCGGGAACTGGTGCAGGGGATGGCGGACGCTTTCCCCGGCGGAGTGCTGGTCTTTGATGCTGCCAACCGTACGGCAGTGAAGATGATCGCCAAAACGTGGCTCAGGACGGCGAAAATCAAGGATGTAGGGGCATATTTCGCGGTTTCGGATGCGAAAAGCGAGCTTTCCCCGTGGGACAGCCGTTTGCAAGTGTCCAGCCGGGGCTATATGCTGGGTTACAGCGACCTGAAAGACCCTTCCGTCAGCGGCTTTTTCCGGTTTCTCGCCAAGGTCGGGGACAACGGGATGAAAATGCAGATCGTGAAGATCGGATTTGGAGGCAAGAAATGAAAATTCTGGTATATGGTGCAGGCGTTCTGGGGTGCAATCTGGCAAGAAATCTGCTGCGCGCCGGAAAGGATGTCACTCTGCTTGCGCGGGGAAACTGGGCTGCGGAGATCAAGCAGAACGGCCTGCGGATCAAGGACAAATTTTCGCTCCGCACCTCGGTCAGCCGCATTCCGGTGGTGACTGAACTTGCACCGGATGCAATGTACGATGTGATCTTTGTGGTCCTGCGCTATACACAGCTGGATTCCGTTCTGGACACGCTGCGGGCGAACCGGACGAAGAACATCGTTTTTGTGGGGAACAATGTGCAGGCGAGGGCGCTGGCGGCGGCACTGCCGGAAAAGAACGTCCTGTTTGCCTTTGCGCTTTCTGCCGGGCATCGGGAGGCTGACCGGGTGGTCTCCATCGACCTGAAGAAGATCACCATCGGGCAGCTGACGGGTGCAACCTCCAATAAACAGTTGATCGGGCGCATCTTCCACGGCACAAAATATAAGGTTGTTTACGAGCCGAACATGGAGGACTATCTGCTCTGCCATGCCGCGTTTGTGATGCCTGCGGCCTTCGCCTGCTATAAGACAGACGGCGACCTGAAAAAGCTCAGGGGAGATACCGCGTACCTGAACCGTGTGCTGGATGCCAACATCGAGGGATACCGCGCCATCCGAGATGCCGGGCACACCATTCTGCCCAAGGAGGATGCAGACTTTGAAGGGGAGAAATACCGCAAGACCTGCCTGCGCTTTTTCAAGCTGATGTGCGCCACCTCGCTGGGGAAACTCTGCGCCTCCGACCATGCCATGAACGCCATCGACGAAATGAGTGCGCTGAACCGGGATCTTAAGAAATTTTTCGATGCGAACGGCGCAGCCTACCCGGTATGGCAGGCACTGGAAGCGGAAGCCGGGAGGTATCTGCAATGAAATACGCTGGAATGCCCTTTGGAATGTGGGTGCTGTTTGCCGGTTCCTTTCAAAAGCAGCTGACCGCGGTGCTGGGCTATGATGCAGCCACCGCAAGAGCCATCACGAAAAAGGCAAAGCCGCAATACCGGCAGATCATCCGCAGGCTGCCGGAGTTTGAAAAAGCGGACCGCTTCAAGATGAACATCGTCAACTGCGCAATGCTCGGCGCGTTCATCCTCTCCATGCCGCAGCGCCCGGAGGTGGACAGGCTGACGGATTACTACGCAAGATCCATGATGACAAAGCCCATGCAGTGGTTCTGCCGCAAAAGCGGAAAAAGCAAGTTTACCGCAAAGGATATTGCCGCTATGAAGGCAACCGCCGCTCTGAAAGCCGCCGACCGCAACCCCTACTCGTGGAACATGGAGTTTTACGAATACCCGGATGGCAGCGGCTACGAGGGACGCTTTACCAAGTGCGGCATCTGTGTGCTGATGAAGGAACTGGGTCTGTACGATCTGACCCCTGCCCTGTGCCATCTGGACTACACCATGAGCGAAGCGGGCGGTGTGACAAATTTTGTGCGGCAGTACACCCTTGCCTCCGGCGGACCCTACTGCGACTGCGGGTACAAAAAGAAAGGGTAACGGACGATGAAGAGGAAGGAAACCTATCTTTCCCGTGACTTTCGGGAGACTGCGGCGCAACGCTTTCCTGCGCAGGCAAAGCAGCTGAACGCCGCTTTTGATATGCGCCTGAATGCGCTGCTGGCTGAAAACGCGGGTGCAAGCAAGGAAAAGCAATACCACCTCAAGCGGCAGATATTGCCGGGCATTGCGGCCTACGAAACCTTGCAGCGGGTCATGCCGAAAGAAGAAGCACTGCAAACCGTTCACGGCTATGTGGAGCGGTTGGCGAGAACGAGCCACAAACAGCTTGCCGCCCTGCTGCACATACCGGGGCTTTACCGCCTTGTTCCCGGCGTTTTCGTCAAATCCACCCGGAGCATTTTCGGCCCGGCGGCGGGCTTTGCCCCAAAAGAACTGCAGACCGGCAACGGCGTCTGGCGTGTGGATATGATGAAGTGTCCCTATCACGACACCTGCACAGAATACGGCTGCCCGGAGCTGTGCCGCTGCTTTTGCGACAGCGACGACATCAGCTATACCGGGCTGCATCCGAAGCTGATCTGGGAGAGAAGCATGACGCTGGGGCGCGGAAATGACCGCTGCGATTTTTGCATGAAAACCATAAAATAGATGCACAGGAAGCGGAGAAAATGAAGAAAGAAGAAACGACACCAGAAACTTCAGGAAAGAATACGATGCTTTTTTGCAGAGAAATTGAATTTGACAGTTCACGTCTGCGAATCAGTAAGAAAAGCGAATCTTCAGGAAAAGAGAATGGCTATGTGTAAATCACTTTTTGATCTTTCCCCGGAGCAAACTGCTTCCACGGCGATGCCCCGCACCGTCGTGTTCTCCAACGGAACGGGGAGCGGGAGTATGACCATCTGTCCACTGTTTTTGGGTGCAGAGCTGTATTATAACGATATGCACCTTGCATTCTTTGAGGAAGCCCCGGCACCAGCGCGGAATGTCATTGAGATCAATCATTGCCGGGTGGGCCGCTACGAGTGCAGTTTTGGGGAAAATAGCTGCTGCTATCTGGCGGCAGGGGATTTTGCCGTCTGTGCAGCAGCGCGCAAAAAGTCGTCCTCCTGCTTTCCGCTGCGGCACTACCACGGCATCACCATCCTACTGGATCTGGATGCGATTTCGCCGGAAATGCGGAAACAAATGGAATGGTACGGCGTAGACCTTGATGTCATACGGCGGTACATCTGCACGGAAAACCGCTGCTGTATCCTGCGGTCAGAACCGACCATTGCCCATATTTTTTCAGAGCTTTACACAGCGCATTCTGTGCCGGACACCGGCTATCTTCGGCTGAAAGTGCTGGAGTTGCTGCATATTCTGACCCGGCTGAAAAACAGGGAAGATGTGCAGCAGACAGAGTATTTCAATCAGCATCAGGTGGAGTGTGTGAAGCAGGCTGCGGCTCTTCTCACGCAGGAACTGACAGTTCACCGTACAATCGAACAGCTTGCACAGGAGGTCGGCCTTTCGCCTACGGCATTAAAAAGCTGTTTCAAAGGCATTTACGGAAGCTCGGTCTATGCGTATCAGAAAGAGTACCGGCTGCAGCTGGCACAGAAGCTACTACTCGAAACCGATTGCACGGTTGCTAAAATCGCCCATCGGGTCGGGTACGAAAATCCGAATAAGTTTTCTTCTGCATTTCGGGAAGCAGCCGGCATGACGCCTACGGAGTATCGGAAGATGCGTCCGATTGGATAGATTCTGTCGATTTGGTTCTTGCGCAGAAAGTCCGGTTCCAGTAAAATCAGTATCGTGATTAGTTGTAGCTAACGCTGATATTCTGATTTTGTGGAGGAAATTGATAATGCGTTTGATGAAAAGAATTCTGAGTGCAGCTGCTGTGCTAGCTCTGTCTGCTTCTCTTCTGGTTGGCTGCAGCAGCGGCACGGCGAGCTCTGTTCCCGTTTCTGCAAGTTCTGCCGCAGAAAGCACTGTTTCTTCCGTAGAAGAGACCGCCTCTTCTGCTGTGGATGAAAACGAAGCTGCCGCTGCACAGCTGCTGAACGACCTAACAGGCAGTTATCAGGAACTGTGGCCGGTGATTCTGGCGGACGAATATAAGCAGACATGGCTGGATGATTGTACCGCTCTCGTGGGCGAGGACAATGCCGAAGCTGCTTTTGAGAAGCTGTCCTCTATGGTGACAAGTGATGTTTACGGCGAAGATGCAGTCAAAGCGTATGCCAACGGCGGCGGAGCCTATTTCTGCGGCTTTACCAATAGCCTTGCGACCCTGACCTTTGACGGCGAAACTTCCACCATTTCTGGTACTGATAAGGATGGCAATGAGCTGTTCTCCCATACCTATCACTATATTGGCATGGAGCCTGTGCGTGGGCTGTATGAGTTTGAAAGCGATGATGCCGATTCCGGCGAGTTCACCTACTTCTTCCTTGCGCCGGACACCAGTGCGGAAACTTACCATATTGAGTTCCGCTATGGTTCGGATGCAGATGCTCTGAGTCAGTATGATGCAGGCGATTATGCTTACTGGCTGGCATCTGGCATTTCTACGGATTGCGACCAGACTATGATCGACAACTGCATTGAGCTGTTCTGTACTGAAAATCTAGCAGGTTAATACGCAGAATGTGCTGTGGAGCAAAAACGCCACGGCACATTTTTGCATAAAAATTATTTGAAGGAGGTCTTTCCGTGAAAAAACAGTCCGATCTTTCCCGGCTGATGGGCTACGCCGGGAACTACCGATATTTCACCTACGCTTCGTGGGTGCTGTCTGCGGTCAGTGCGCTGGTGGCGCTGGTGCCTTTTGTGTACATCTGGAAGATCCTGCGGGATGTGTTGAACGCCGCGCCGGACTATGCGCAGGCGGTGAACATCCCCCATTACGGCTGGATGGCAGTGCTGTTTGCGGTGCTGGCTTACCTCATTTACATTGCGGCACTGATGTGCTCCCATCTGTCGGCGTTCCGGGTGGCGACCAATCTGCGGCTGGAGGTTTCCGAACACCTTGCCACACTGCCGCTGGGCTTTACGGAGACGTTTGGCAGCGGTAAGCTGCGCAAGATCATCCACGAGAGTACTGGCGCAGCGGAGACATTTCTCGCCCATCAGCTGCCGGACAAATATAATGCAATGGCAACACCCATAGGTCTGTTGGTTCTTTTGCTTGTGTTCGACTGGCGGCTGGGTCTGCTGAGTCTCGTTCCGGTGGCACTGGGCTTCGTCATCATGTCCGCCATGACAGGAAGGCGGATGGCAGACAAAATGCGGCAATACGGTAATGCGTTGGAATCAATGTCTAACGAGGCCGTGGAGTATGTCCGCGGCATCCCGGTAGTCAAGACCTTCGGGCAATCCGTCTTTTCGTTCAAAAAATTCAAAGCGACCATTGATGAGTACGAAAAGTGGGTCATTGCCTACACCAAAGAGCTGCGGATGCCGATGATGCTCTATACTGCCGCAATCAACGGTGCGTTTGCTTTCTTGATTGTAGGTGGGCTTCTGTTCACCCGGAACGGTGTGACTTCGGAATTTCTGCTGAACCTGCTGTTCTACATCATCATTACCCCGGTAATCTCCCTGACCCTGACCCGCATCATGTACATGAGCGAAAATGAACTCGTTGTGGCAGATGCGTTGGCTCGTGTGGATTCGGTTCTGGATGCGGAACCTGTGCCAGAAAACGATCATCCGCGGCATCCGAAAGATGCCTCTGTGTCCCTGAAGGATGTGCATTTCAGCTATGATGGCAAAACGGATGTTATCAAGGGCGTTTCGCTGAAAATTCAGCCGGGTCAGATGGTGGCTTTCGTTGGCCCCTCCGGCGGCGGCAAATCCACACTGGCAAACCTGATTTGCCGGTTCTTTGATGTGCAGAGCGGCAGCGTCCGGGTGGGCGGAGCGGATGTGCGGGACATCCCCAAGGAAGAGTTGATGGACACCATCTCCTTTGTGTTCCAGAACAGCCGCCTGCTCAAGGGCAGCATTCTGGACAACGTCCGGCTGGGCAGAGCGCAGGCCACCGGAGCCGAGGTGCTGGCGGCGCTGAAAGCTGCACAGTGCATGGATATCGTGGAAAAGTTCCCGGAGGGCATCCATACCGTCATTGGCACAAAAGGCGTGTATCTGTCCGGCGGCGAGCAGCAGCGCATTGCCATTGCCCGCGCCATGCTGAAAAATGCGCCCATCCTGCTGCTTGACGAGGCCACCGCTTTTGCCGACCCGGACAATGAAGCAAAGGTGCAGGCAGCCTTTGCTCAGCTTGCCAAGGGCAAAACCGTGCTGATGATCGCACACCGTCTGTCCACCGTAGCCAACGCCGACTGCATCTATGTGGTGCAGGATGGGCAGATTGTGGAATCCGGCACAAAGGACGAACTGTGCGCGCAGAACGGCCTGTTTGCCCGGATGTGGCAGGACTATCAGGCCTCGGTGCAGTGGAAGGTCGCAAAGGAGGGGTAAGGAATGATCGAAAAAATTCAACACGCCACAGCCAGTTCCCCGGAGGGCGCAAAGGGTCTGGTGAAGGGCGTTCTGGCCTGTGCGTTCCAGAACATGGCGTTCATGCTGCCCACCTGTCTGCTGTATTTTTTGGTAAAAGACCTGCTGAATGACACAACTTCCGGCAAAGCCGTTTTTTATCTGCTGGGCTGTATCGTCTGCTTCGGGCTGATTCTCCTGACAACATGGTTCCAGTACAACGGAACCTATTTTACGACCTATAAAGAAAGCGGTATCCGCCGTCTGGCTCTCGCAGAACGTCTGCGTAAGCTGCCACTGTCTTTCTTTGGCAAACGAGATCTGGCCGATCTGACCAGTACCATCATGTCGGACTGTGAGGTTTTGGAAAAGACCTGCTCTCACTTTATTCCCGGCCTGTTCGGTTCCTTGATCTCCACCGTGATCATTGCGCTGAGCCTGTTTGCGTTCGACTGGCGGATGGCACTGGCAGTTCTGTGGGTCATCCCGGTGTCCATCGCCATCGTGCTTGGCAGCTATCGGGTGCAAGATCGCATTCAGGCCAGAACGATGGCGGTCAAGATGGATTGCGCCGATGGGATCCAAGAGTACATTGAAACGCTCCGGGATCTGAAAGCGAGCAATGCGGAACAAGGCTATCTTTCCGGCCTTTCCAAAAAGATTCGTGCGGTGGAAAAACAATCCGTTGCGGCAGAACTGGAAACCGCCCTGTTTGTATCTTCGGCAAGCATGGTTCTGAAACTTGGCATTTCTTCGGTTGCGCTGACTGGATCGGTCTTGCTGGTCAATGGCAGCATTGATGTACTAACGCTGTTTCTTTTCCTGATGGCAGCTTCCCGGATGTACGATCCTATGCAGGGCGCTTTGCAGAATCTGGCAGCCGTCATTGCCATGCGCACCAACGTGGGCCGGATGAATGAGATTCTGGAATACCCAGTCCAGACCGGCAGCGAAACGATGACCAATCAGGGCTGCGACATCGTGTTTGATCATGTGGGTTTTGCCTACAACTCCGGTGAGACAGTGCTGAAAGACGTTTCCTTTACGGCAAAGCAAGGCGAGGTCACTGCACTGGTCGGACCCTCTGGCGGCGGTAAAACTACCGTTTCCCGTCTGGCCGCTCGATTCTGGGACAATCAGAAGGGCTGTATTACCGTGGGCGGCATGGATATTTCCAAAATTGACCCGGAAAAGCTCATGAGCCTGTATTCCATCGTTTTTCAGGATGTGACCCTGTTTGACAACACAATCCTCGAAAACATCCGTCTGGGCCGCAAAGGTGCAACGGACGAAGAGGTTCTGGCGGCGGCAAAACTGGCAAACTGTGATGAATTTGTCGAAAAGCTGCCGGACAAGTGGAACACCAACATCGGCGAGAACGGCTGCACTCTTTCCGGCGGTGAGCGGCAGCGCATTTCCATCGCCCGCGCCTTCCTGAAGGATGCGCCCATCATCCTGCTGGACGAGGCCACCGCAAGTCTGGATGTTGAGAACGAAACGGCGATTCAGGAGGCTCTGTCCCGCCTCATCAAAAACAAGACCGTTCTCATCATCGCTCACCGGATGCGTACCGTGGCAGGTGCAGACAAGGTTGTTGTGCTGAAGGATGGCATCGTAGCGGAGCAAGGCAGACCGGATGAGCTTTATGCTCGGAACGGATTGTATGCGCACATGGTTGATTTGCAATCAGCAAGTCAGAATTGGACGATTTAAAGCTATAATAAGAGAAAGCTGTTTCAAAAGGATGCTCTGTCATGGGATAGAACATCCTTTTTGAATACCGTTCAGCCGAAATTTGTACAGGAGTCCATCATAAAAATGACATTCAGGAAAAATGACATTCTATAAACCTATTGCAATAGGATGAAAAGTATGGTATATACATTATACGAAACATTGTTTTGAAATGAACACTCTACCGTCCATTGATGCATAAAAGAGAGGTGCTTGCCATGACCGCCGTAATCTACGCCCGCTATTCCTCGGATAACCAGCGCGAAGAATCCATCGAAGGCCAGATTCGGGAATGCACTGCCTATGCGGAAA
>OLWP01000735.1_pt1 | contig 10171 bp, 9 predicted proteins | sample 1673741 | NCBI WGS metagenome assembly OLWP01 (sample SAMEA103958125, study PRJEB25191) | human gut metagenome
GAAGATTTTTCAGCCCGACGACGGTTACCGCGCCTCCGTCGACGCCGTTTTTCTGTCGGCGCTCGTCGGCAGCGCCGCCCCCGGCGAACGGATTCTCGACATCGGTTCGGGCACCGGCGCCGTTTCCCTGTGTTTGGCGCACCGTTTTCCCGCCTGCGAAATTACCGGGCTTGAAATTCAGCCCCGGCTGGTCGAATTGTCCAGCTTAAGCGCCGCCGCCAACGGCTTTGCCAACCTGCGCTATCTCAACCGTGACATCCGCCGCCCGCTGCCCGACATTGCCAACTGCAGCTTTCACCATGTCATTACCAACCCGCCTTACGCCGAACATGACATGCCCTCGCCCAACCCCGGCAAGGCCTTTGCCCACAATTTCCGGCAGTTTGACTTGGCTTCCTGGATCGCCTTTGCTCTGAAAATGATGCGGCCGAAAGGACATTTTTACATGATCAACCGCACCGAAGCCGTCACGGAAATTCTTTCCGCCCTCCGCGGCAAGGCCGGTGCAATCACGATCGTTCCGCTTTATTCCAAAAAAGGTCAGGACGCCAAACGCGTCCTCGTTTCCGCCCGCAAGGATTCGAAAGCGCCTGCGCGGATTCTTCCCGGACTGGTCGTTCACAACGACGACGGCTCCTACTCGGCAGCCGCCGAGCGCATTCTCCGCGGCGGCGAATGTCTGCCTAACCTTTGGTCAGTTCGATGAAATAAACGACGTCGCGTTTGCCGGAAACGGCTTTTTGCAAAGCAACGATCGCCTTGCCGACCAAAGTCGTAACCGTATCTTCGGGATCATGCTCGAAAATACTGGCGCCGAAACGGCACTTCAGCTTGTATTCTTCCCCGCAAACGGCATTTTTCCGTCCGAGCGCGGTCTGTATTTTATCTACCCAGACTTCCGCGTCTTCCCTGGTCGACAGATAAGGCATCATAATCCAAAACGGATAGTTGATGCCGCGGGCAACCGTATAGTTCTGCGGCAGCGTTCCGGTCAGAAGCTCCGCCGTCTGCCGGAAAACCGCGGCGCGGAAAGAAGGCGAGGAAAAATCGGCAAGATTTTCGATATAAATGCCGACCACCGCAATTTTCAGCTTTCTCATCCGCAGGTCCTTCACCCTTTCGTTGATCAAAGCCATTTTCAGCCGGTCTTCAAACAAATTGAAACTCGGCAGGCCGGTTTCCTCGTCATACATGCAGCTCGGGTAGTCGTCCGGCTTGGTATAACCGTACCGGCAGGCACAGCCGGCGCCGGCATCTCCGGCATATTCTTTTTCTTTCGCTTTCTTTATCATCTGGGCAACCTCCGGCAATTGTTCACACGCTGGTTACGGTTATGACACATTTACTGCAAAACTTCAACCGCTTTTCTGATTTTGCGGATGGAATTAAGTTCGATCTGCCGCACCCGCTCTTTGGAAATGGCATAAGATTTGCTCAAATCGTCCAGCGTAATCGACTTTTCGTACAGACGACGCTTGAACAAAATGTCCTTTTCCCGCGGATTGAGGCAGCCGAGCGCCTGGTTAAACAGTTTCTTGCGATAGTTGAGCGTTTCCGTCCGGCTGAGCCACTCTTCCTGATTGGGCTTGGTGTCGGCAATAAAATCCAGCAGTTCGGAACCGTTGTCCGAAGAAGAATCCACCAGCACGTTCAACGAACCGTCATGCGACTTGAGCCGGGTGTTCATGTCGGTCACTTCCTGCACGCTGACGTCAAGCGAACTGGCAATGTTTCTGATCACATCCTGCGACATTTCGCGGTCGTCGGTCAGATTCAGCCGGTTTTTAACCTTGCGCAAATTGAAAAACAGATAAAAAGGAGACATAGTTTGCGCTCTCCTTTTAGAATGGTGGTGTGGTAACTTCATTCTACCAGAGCCTGCAAGCTATGTCTCCTTTTTCCTTTTTGCGCAATTTATTGTACCTTATCACATCAATTGCGCTGTTCTTGCTTTCATACAGAAATTGTGATAGAATGTAGTTAGTCGTTGCTAACTACATTCTATCACATGACATAATTTCTATTAGAAGGGAGGAGAAACTATGTGTTAACAGAATTTTTGAAAAGTATCCGAGGTGAAAAAGCCTTATGGGAAACAATAATAACAGGTGTGGATGTTTGCAATTTTCGTCTTCAAGGCAATACAAAGGATCCATTTATCCCGATATCCTTACAGCCACTTCACTTTGAAGTTTTCTTTTGTTTTGCAGGTCATGTTGTACTCAAACAACAATGGAATCGTGTGGTTGTTGTAAGAAAGCAGGAAATTCTTTTACTATCTGAGGTATCTTCACTGTATTCCGTCGCATGTACAGCGGATTTGGCAGGAATATTGGTATCCGTAGATGCGACTACGGCAAAAGAGAGTTTATATTCCCTATGTCGTATGATGGGAGACTTAAAATTGAATACTTTTGAAGTAAAAAAATATATGGATAAGCAAGATGGATGTGCTGTTATTCATGGTTCATCTTGGGTTTTTTCTACATTTTCTGAAATAGTCAAAATGGAAGACTTTCAAAAAAGCAGATACTGCGTTTGGAAGTCAGTAGAATTGCTATTTCTGCTAAGTACAGGAACATTGTATCCAAAAGATAAAGATAATCTTAAAATAAGTAAGGTAATAAGAGAAGAGATAAATGAGATTTGCAATTATATGGAGATGCATCTGGATGAAAAAATAACGATTGATTATTTGTGTCACAAATTTTATATATCTCCTACTACATTTAAAAAATATTTTCGCAGTATTCGTGGTCAGCCGGTATATACTTGGCTATCACATAAACGTATGGAAAAAGCCGCTGAACTTCTTCGGTGCTCTTCTATGACTGTACTGGACGTTGCACAGGCAATTGGATACGCAAGTTTAAGTCAATTCAATGTAGCTTTTAAAAGGCACTTTAATTGTACACCCAGACAGTATCGAAATAGGTCTGATTCCATTGGTTTTTGTCTGTTTCCAAAAGAATGATTTAGCTAAAGTTGTTATAATAATTAGACAAAATCTATGAAGGAGGGATCTGGTTGAAACAGCACCGTTTTTGGGCATGGGGAGCCGTGATCTGCCTGCTTATGGTAATGATTACGGGATACAAAAGAAAATAACGGAAAGGAAGATTCTATATGAGTTTATACAATAAATTGGCTCTTTTTGTAGGTGGCACACTTTTCGGATCGGTTGGAATTAAACTGCTGTCCAGCAAAGACGCTAAAAAAGCATATGTTCACGCAACAGCCGCAGGACTGCGTATGAAAGATTATGTCATGGAAACGGTAACGACCGTGCAGGAAAACGCATCGGACATTTTAGCTTCTGCCAAAGATCTGAATGAAGAAAGAGCTGCAAAAGAAGCGGAAGAAGCGGCAGCCGCACAACTTGAAAGTTCTGAGGAAGAGTAACAGAAAAGAGCCGTTGATACGGCTCTTTTTTTATGAAGGAGAAGCGACAAATGAAGGCAATTATTTTACACGAAAGCAAAGGGCGTATCCGTTTTCGAATCGGTCAGAAAAAAATGACTTTGCAGGAAGCAGATGTGCTGGAAAATTGGTTTCAAAAGAAATCATGGATCACACAAGTAACTGTCCATGAACGCACCGGGTGTGTGATTCTGCAATACTCCGGGTCACGTAAGGAAGTGCTGGCGGCTATCCGTGAGTTTAACTTGCAGGAAGCGCAATCACAAATCACTTTGCCACTGCACAGCAGCCGTGAATTAAACCGTAAATTTCAGGAAAAGCTGGTCGGAAAAGTGGTACTAAAAGCAGCGTCTATGCTCTTTTTGCCGAAACCATTGCAGATCGCACGAATTGTATGGCATATGCTCCCTTTTTTGAAGAGAGGTATCCACTGTCTTTGGAGAGGAAAACTGAAGGTAGATGTGCTGGATGCACTGTCCATAGGAATTTCCGCATTTCGCAAAGATTTCGGAACAGCAGGAACTGTCATGTTTCTGTTGGAACTGGGCGAACTGTTAGAAGAATGGACCAGAAAAAAATCAATGGAAGACCTTGCTCGCTGTATGGCCCTGAATGTGGATCGGGTATGGCTGAAGACACCGGAATCAGAAATTCTGACAGCAGTATCAGATATCCGCCCAGGTGACAAAATCGTGATTCGTACCGGGAGTATGATTCCTATGGACGGTATCTTAGCCGAGGGGGAAGTCACAGTCAATCAGGCTTCTTTGACTGGAGAGTCTGTACCGGTCGTAAAACACCCGGGAAACACCGTGTATGCCGGTACTGTCATAGAAGAAGGCGAGTGCATACTGGAAGTAAAACAAGCTATGGGTTCCAGCCGATATGATCAAATTGTAACCATGATTGAAAAATCCGAACAGATGAAATCGGCAGCTGAAAGCAAAGCGGCTAACCTTGCAGATAAATTGGTTCCGTATACCTTTGCCGGCAGTATCTTGAGCTTTCTGCTGACACGAAATATCCTGCGGGCCTTGTCGGTACTTATGGTGGATTTCTCCTGTGCGTTAAAATTTTCCATGCCGCTGGCGGTGCTTTCTGCCATGCGGGAAGCCGGAAAAGAACATATCACTGTAAAAGGCGGCAAGTTCTTAGAAGCGGTGGCGGCGGCTGATACCATCATATTTGACAAAACAGGTACATTGACACATGCTTGTCCGAAGGTTACGCAGATCATCACTTTCGGAGAACGAAATGAGTCGGATATGCTGCGCCTTGCGGCCTGTTTAGAGGAACATTTTCCCCATTCTATTGCAAACGCCGTAGTACAAGAAGCGCAGTGCAGAGGGTTATCCCATGAAGAATTTCATTCCAAGGTAGAATACATAGTGGCTCATGGTATTGCCAGTACGGTAAATGAGGAACGGGTATTGATCGGAAGTGCGCACTTCATTTTTGAAGATGAGGGAGTAACTGTTCCGCTAAATGAACAGGAGCGATTTGATCGTCTTCCTGAAGAATATTCTCATTTGTATTTGGCGATTGGCAGAGAGCTTGCAGCAGTGATTTGTATTTCCGATCCGCTGCGCAGGGAAGCTAAAGAAGTATTGACTGCGCTGCGTGCTTTGGGAATTCAAAAAACAGTTATGCTGACAGGCGACAGCTATCGGACGGCATCTACGGTTGCAAACCGCTTAGGGGTTGACGCATTCTGCGCTGAGGTTCTTCCTGCGGATAAAGCAAAATTTGTAGCCGATTTGCGCCAAAAAGGACATATTGTTTTAATGGTCGGAGATGGTATCAACGACTCTCCCGCTCTTTCAGAAGCGGATGCGGGAATTGCCATCAGTGACGGCGCAGCAATTGCCAGAGAAATTGCTGATATTACCATTGCGGCGGACAGCCTTTGGGAGCTTGTTAAGCTGCGTCGTATTGCAATGGCTTTGATGGAGAGAATTCACTCAAATTATCGGTTTGTCATCGGATTTAACGGGACGCTGATAGGCTTGGGATTGGCAGGAATTTTACCTCCCGCAGCATCGGCCGCACTGCACAATCTTTCTACGCTTGGCGTCAGCCTGCGTAGTATGAGTGCTCTGCCGGAACCCAAACAGGATAATGACCGCTGTATATAGCCGGACAACCAAAAGAGAGAAACCTTTGTGTAGTTTCTCTCTTTTTATTCATCCATAAAAAATGCAGAAGCACTTGACATTCAGCTTAAGAGCTGCTATAATATAGCAGTGATATATAGCATTGCTATATTTTGGGGGAGGTGTGTACCATAGATGAGAATCTGACAACCTTGGATCAAATCCATGAGGCGGCAAAGGCGGAGTTTTTGCAAAAAGGCTACAAGGACGCTTCCCTGCGGAATATCGTCAAATCTTTGGGCAAGACACTGGGAGCCTTTTACGGTTATTATAAAAGCAAAGAGGAACTTTTTGAGGCTTTGGTGGGCGAACATTATCAATACTTGATTGATCGCTTTAAGGACGCTCAGAAGCAATTTGCCGACCTGCCCCATGAACAGCAGCCGGAAGTGATGGGCGATATATCAGGGGTATGCATGTTTGATATGCTGCATTATGCCTATCAGCATTTAGAGGAATGTAAGCTCATTCTTTGTTGTTCCGAAGGGACCCGCTTTTCTGGGCTGATTGATGAGATGGTGGAAATTGAAGTGGAGGGGACACACGCTTATCAAAGAGTGCTGGCGGAATTAGGCAGACCCTCCCCGCCGCTTGACCCAACTCTGGAGCATATTTTGATCACCGGGATGTTTCATACGTTTTTTGAACTTGTTATCCATGAAATGCCGCTTCCCGATGCGGAAAACTATGTAAAGGAAATGCGGGCCTTTTACACCGCAGGATGGATGAAAATTATGGGGCAATAACGCCCTATAATTTTTGACTTGCAGTTAGCTTAAACTAACTAAATTAGATATAAGAAGGACAAATCATTGTCCTCTGTATCATAAATGAAATGTAAAGGAGGAATTCTCTTGAAAAAACAATCTAATTTATCGCGCCTGCTCACGATTGCGGGAAGTTACCGATATCTGACCTATGCGTCCTGGATCCTCTCCGCAATCAGCGCATTGATCGCACTCGTGCCTTATTATTTTATCTGGCAGGTCATGCGTGAAGTGCTGGAAGTCGCTCCGGATTTCAGCCGTGCGCAGAATCTGACCTACAACGGCTGGATGGCAGTGATGTTTGCGGTCATTGCGGTACTGGTGTACATCGCCGGGCTGATGTGCTCCCATCTGGGCGCATTTCGCATTGCCACCAATTTGCGTTTGCAGTCCATGAACCATATCGTAAAACTCCCCCTGGGATTTGCGGAACATTTTGGCAGCGGTAAGCTGCGCAAAATCGTCAATGAATCCAGCGCTGCTACGGAAACCTATCTGGCACACCAGCTCCCGGACCGTGCGAACGCCCTCGCAACTCCCTGCGGTCTTCTGGTTCTGCTGTTTGTGTTTGACTGGCGGCTGGGTCTTTTGAGTTTGGCGCCGGTACTTCTGGGCTTTCTCATTATGATGGCGATGACCGGAAAGGAAATGCAGCAGAAGATGAAGGAATATCAGAATGCGCTGGATGATATGTCCAATGAAGCGGTAGAGTATGTCCGAGGTATTCCGGTGGTAAAAACCTTTGGCCAGACCATCTTTTCCTTTAAGAAGTTTAAGGATTCAATTGACCGGTACAAGGTGTGGGTGATTGCCTACACCAAGCAGCTGCGCACGCCTATGATGTTCTATACCGCGGCCATTAACGGTGTGTTTGTCTTTTTGATCGCAGGAGCCTTGCTGTTTACGCAGGATCAGGTCACGACAGAATTTTTGCTCAATCTGGTATTCTATATCATCATTACGCCGATCATTTCCGTGACACTCACACGTATTATGTTCCAGAGCGAAAACGCTATGATCGTGGACGATGCTTTACAGCGGATTGACAGCGTTCTGAATTTGGAGCCGCTGAAAGAAACAGCTCATCCCATGCATCCGAAAGACGGCTCTGTAGAGCTTGAACAGGTGCATTTCAGCTATGACGGAGAAAAGGAGGTTTTAAAGGGCATATCTATTTCTATTCCTGCCGGGCAGACAGTCGCTTTTGTGGGACCGTCCGGCGGCGGAAAAACCACGCTGGCAAATCTGATCTCCCGCTTCTTCGATCCTCAAAGCGGTACTGTAAGGGTGGGCGGCGTAGACGTCCGTGATATTCCGAAAGAAGAACTGATGAACACGGTTTCCTTTGTGTTCCAGAACAGCCGGCTGATCAAAGCTTCCGTCTTTGAGAATGTGCGTCTGGGCAAACCGGAAGCCACCCGGGAGGAAGTCATGGCTGCCTTAAAAAATGCCCAGTGCGACGATATCCTTGAAAAACTGCCGGATGGTATGGATACGGTGATCGGCACCAAGGGTGTCTATCTTTCCGGCGGCGAGCAGCAGCGGATTGCCATTGCCCGCGCTATCCTGAAGAATGCCCCCATTTTGATCTTAGACGAGGCCACAAGCGCCTCTGACCCGGAAAATCAGATGGAGATTGACAAAGCCATTCAAAATCTCTGTAAGGGAAAGACTGTCATTGTGGTAGCCCATCGTTTGAGCGCGTTGAAGATGTGCGAGCGTGTAGCAGTGGTTGAAAATCACACAATTACCTGTGTCGGAACCCATGAGGAAGTCCGAAAGAACAATGCTTACTATCGGAAGGCGTGGGAGGACTACGAAACAGCCCGGAATATTACTTATCAGTTGGAGGGAGGCGAGCAGCATGAGTGAGCATGATGTATTGAAAAAGAACCGTAATTTTTATATTGGCGTTGGTGGGACTGTTCTGGAAGGGCTTCTCTCCGGCAGCCTGTTTATGCTGCTTTACTCTGTCATGCAGTTTTTGTGGTCGGGACAATTTGACATGAACCGTGTCCTGGTTCTGACCTGTGTGATCGCGGTGGTTTTTCTTCTTCGTATCCTGATTTACAGCTATGGCTATACCAAAGCGCAGATCGGCGGTGCAGAGGTCAGCAAGAATACCCGCCTCTTTATGGGCGACCATTTGAAGCGTATCCCGCTTTCCCGGTTTACCCAGGGACAGACCGGCGATTATATCAATACCATCACAAGCGATGTAAACAACTATGAAAAAATCCTGACCCATAAGATCGGTGATATGGCAAAGAGTTTTGCACTTTCGCTCATGCTGATTATTTTTGTGATGACCATTTATGTGCCTGCCGGAATTATCCTGCTGATTGCCGACTTGCTTTTGATCCCTGGACTGTGGCTTTCCTTCCGTATGGTTCGGAAGTATGGTAAAGAAAAGAATGATATTTGTGCAGAGAATGTCAGCAGCATTGTGGAGTATGTGTCTGGTATTCAAACTTTCCGGGCCTATGGCGTAGGTGGTTTGAAGAATAAAACCGTTATCAACGCTATGCGGGAGTTCTGTCGGATCAGCTTTGTGTACGAATCAAAAGTGCTTCCTATTGGTGCGGTCTTTGGTATTTTGAGTTGGCTGTCCTGCCCGCTGGTTATCTTGCTGGCCTATGCACCCTGGGTCGCAGGGACACTGAACACGGTGGACTACCTTTTGATTTGTATGCTGCCCCTGTTCTGTGCAAAGCTGGCTAACTCGATTTTTGTAGACCTCACCAGTTATAAGAACCTGATGATCTCGAAAAACAAAATCTTGAGTGTAATGAATGAGCCGGAGGAAACTGGCAGCATGGAGCCGCTTCACACAGCTACCCATGAAATCACATTTGACAATGTAGATTTTGCATATGTTCCCGGTGAACCGGTACTAAAACACGCCACCTTTACGGTGCCAGATCAAAAGCTCACGGCCATTATCGGAGACTCTGGCTCCGGCAAATCTACTATTTTGAACCTGATTGCAAAATATTATGAAGCAACGGGCGGGACGATTTCTATTGGCGGTAAACCCATTAACCATGTTGCCGCAGAGCGTGTACTGGAGCAAGTTTCTATGGTAGACCAGGACATATTTCTTTTTGACGATACCATCCGGGATAATATCCGACACGCTCGCCCTAATGCTACGGACACGGAAATCGAGGCTGCCTGCCGGGAGGCTAACTGTGACAGCTTCATCCGTAAGATGGAAAAGGGATACGATACGCCGACTGGCGAGAATGGAAATCTTCTCTCTGGCGGTGAGCGTCAGCGAATTTCAATAGCCCGCGCTATACTGAAAAATAGCCCCATCCTGCTCTTGGATGAAGCAACAGCATCTCTTGACATTGAAAATGAGCTTGCCGTAAAGCAGGCCATCGCTAATCTATTAAAAGAGAAAAAGACTGTGGTAATGATTGCTCATACCCTTTCCATCGTCAAAAATGCAGATCAAATCCTTGTAATGGGTGATGGCAGGATTGCTGAATCTGGAACCCATGAGGAATTGCTTGCGAAAGGCGGAAAATATGCTGCTATGTGGAACGCAGAGCAAAAAATATCGGCTTGATAGAAGCTAAAGAAGAATAATTGCATAGCGCATGAACCTGCCCCGACTACGGGGAAAGAAAAAAACGCTGGCTGGGGCAGGTGATTTGCGCGCCTATTTTAAGTTATTATCCTAACGGCGGTTTTGAGAAATCAGAGCCGCCGTTTCTTGCGTATACCTAAAAGGAATCTTCCGCATCTATCCACATTTGCATCGTTCCATCAAGATACAATCTTGCATACTCAAGTGGTTCATCAATGGCAAGTGCGTTTAATGCA
>OLWP01000747.1_pt1 | contig 10016 bp, 7 predicted proteins | sample 1673741 | NCBI WGS metagenome assembly OLWP01 (sample SAMEA103958125, study PRJEB25191) | human gut metagenome
AGTTCATATCCAAATGTTCCCTGCATTTGCATACATATCTGTATAAACGACAGACATGCAGGCCTCACTGCCATCCTGTGCCGCATATTCCCATACAGTATAGTCTCTGTTTTCAAATGGTGAAGTCAGTCTGTAATAATCTCCGAACTGGAACAGTCTTCCATGTTCTTTGAAGAACGCAATCTGTTCTCCCGCCATCTTCTTTTCTTCATCAGTCATCTTACTGAGATCCAGTTCATATCCAAATGTTCCCTGCATTGCACAGATTCCTCTTGTCTTGAATGGTGTCACGCGATGATTCTGATGATTCGGGCAAACCGATACGTGTGCGGAAACAGAAGACATCGGATAGCCAAAGGAAGTACCGTACTGAATACGCAGTCTTTCAATCGCATCCGTATTATCGCTACACCAGATCTGCGGACAGTAATATAACATACCTGCATCAAACCGTCCACCACCGCCACTGCATCCTTCCAGCAGAAGTTCCGGGAATCTCTGAGTCACAGCTTCCAGTACTTTATAAAGACCCAGCACATAACGATGTCTCAGTTCCCCCTGACGATCACGCGGAAGGAGCGCACTGTAAGCAGCCATAAGTGAACGGTTCATATCCCATTTAATATACTGGATATCTGCTTTCTCTACAATATCACAAATCCGCTCTGTCAGATAATCTGTCACATCTTCTCTGGACATATCCAATACCAGCTGGGAACGACTTCTGATCGGCTGTCTTCCCGGTATGACCAGTGCCCAGTCCGGATGTGCCCGATACAGATCACTGTCCTCAGAAATCATCTCCGGCTCAAACCAAAGCCCGAAAGAAAGTCCCATATCATGTACTTCTTTCACCAGCTCAGAAAGGGTTCCGCACAGCTTTTTCTCATTTACAAACCAGTCGCCAAGACCGGAGAAATCATCATCCCTTTTTCCAAACCATCCATCATCCAGTACCAGCATATCCAGATTCAGTTCTGCCGCTTCTTTTGCAATTGCAATCAGATTGTCTTTGTTAAAATCAAAATAGGTTGCTTCCCAGTTATTTACCAGAATCGGGCGCACTCTGTCTTTCCAGCAGCTGCGGATCAGATTCGACACGATTGCCTGATGCAGAGTCTGGGACAGCTTTGAAAATCCATCTGCACTGTATGTCAGACATACCTCAGGTGTGCTGAAGCTTTCACCCTTTTTTAGTTTCCAGGAAAAATCATAGTCATCAATTCCAATGACCAGTCTTGTCTGATTAAACTGATCTACTTCTGCCTGTGCATGAAAACCGCCACTGTACAGAAAAGATGCACTGTAGCACTCACCAGTACTCTCTGTAGTGTCTTTATCCGCAAGAATCACAAAAGGATTATGCTGGTGGCTGGAAGTTCCACGGGTACTGCGAAGCTCCGTGATGCCGTGTGGCAGACTGTTTCTTTCCATCTGACGCTCACCGGCATGTTTTCCATAAAAATGAATCAGATCATATTTTCCCATTCCAAGATCCAGACACGCACTCATAATTCTGGAAATCTGGATATCACCCTCTGTACGGTTTTCGACTACTGCTGCTCTTGTAATGATATCCAGCTCTTCAAAGACTCCATAAAGAAGATGTACATAGACTTCTTCAACAGCATCTTTCAGAACGATCTCCAGTGTCTCTCCTTCTGATTTCTCAGAAGAAAAGAATGCCGGAAGCCCCGGAATGTTATATTTTCCTTCTCTTACCTGATAGCTGTCAAAGAAAAACATCCCGTCCTGTACACCGCTTCCAAGGTCTGCTTTCAGACAGTCTACACGATAATCTCCGTCGCCATATACCGGAAACTCCTGCGGAAGAAAATCCAGAGAATATACACGCTCTCTGTCAGTCCCCGGGATATTTCCGCTGAATCCACGGTCTGCCATACGAATCAGATAGGAACAGTCCGTATCATCCGTACGGTTTCCGTAATAAGTGTGAATAAGCATATTCTGCTCGTCCACTTTCATCTGATAAGTACTGTTTTTTGTATGAAGAGTAAAAATCTGATTCTTTATATTGATAGCCATTGTCGTTTTCCCTTTCTGTCTTTTTCAAGAATTATTTTACTGCTCCGTTTACAACACCATTGATAATCTGTTTCTGGCAGATGATATAAAAGATTAAAATTGGAAGTAATGCCAGAAGATAAGATGCAAATGCCAGGTTATAATTCGTTCCGAACTGTGTCTGGAAATTCAGCTGTGCCAGCGGCAGTGTGTTCTGATCTGTACCGGACATGATGACCAGTGGAGTCATAACGTCATTCCAGGTACTCATTGCTGTGAGAACTGCTACTGTTGCATGCATCGGTTTCATATTTGGAAAAATAATCTTCCAGTAAGTCTGCCATACTCCGGCTCCATCCACACAGGCAGCCTCTTCCAGTGCCATCGGGATATTATTCAGATATCCGGAATAAAGCAGTACATTCATCGGCATAAAAAACACAACATACAATACGATAACACCAAAGCGGTTTGCAATTCCCAGCTGTGCAGTTTCTTTTACCAGCGGCATCATAAGAACCGCAAACGGTACAAACATACCACTTACAATGTAATAGTAAGAAATCTTAAATATCTTACGCTGCTTCATCTTTCTTCCGATCAGATAACCGGCAAGTGAATGTATTAATATACATAATACCACAGTTACCCCGGTAATAAGAAGACTGTTTCCAAGAGAATGCCAGAAATCAGTTACACGCATTGCTTCTGCAAAGTTTTCAAAACTCCATTTCTGTGGGAATGCCAGTGCACCAGCTACATCATTTGTCATTTCCGATGGCTTCTTAAATGCAATGATCACTGTCATATACAGTGGAAATAAAATCGTCAGACAGCCAAGTACCAGTAAAATATTAATAATCCTGTTTGTAGTCTTACCACGAACAGCGCCTTCTTTTTTCTTTGTTCTGCTCATTATAACTGCTCCTCCTTACTTCCCAGGAATTTCATCTGAAACAGTGATATCGCAACGATCACAATAAAGAATACAAATGCATTCGCACTCTGGAAACCAAACTGTCCTCCACTCATACCATTGTTGTAGATCAGATAGGAAATGGACTCTGTACTCTGTGACGGGCCGCCTTTTGTCAAAGACATGATCTGGTCAAATACCATCAGCGCATTTTTCATACAAAGGACAAGGTTAATTGTTACAAATGGCATGATCAATGGAAGTGTAATGCTCTTAAATTTTTTCCATCCGGATGCTCCATCCAGCATACATGCCTCATAAACTTCTTCCGGAACAGTCTGCAGACCGGAAATATAAATGATCGTATTCATCGCTATTCCCTGCCATGCTCCGACGATCACAATTGCGATCCATGCCCATTTTGTACTTCCAAGGAGACTTGTTTTCAGGAAATCAATTCCTGTTACTTCTCCGATCGTCGGCAGAATATATGTAAAAATGAAACTGAAGATATAACCGACAACCAGACCTCCCAGAATATTTGGTACAAAATAGATTCCTCTGAGTGCATTTTTTCCACGGATCTTGCTGTTCAGTCCCAGTGCCAGGATCAGGCTGAGAAGATTGACCACAATTGTCATAACCAACGCATATTTAAATGTAAACAGATATGAGTGACCCACACGGGAATCCTGGAAAATTTCTGCAAAGTTCCGCAGTCCTACAAAATCATAACTTCCATATCCGCGGAAGTTTGTAAGTCCGTAATAAAAACCTTTGATCAGCGGTAATGTATTAAAGCAGAAGAAAAGAACCAGAATCGGTGCCAGCAGGCCAAAAAATATCTTTTCATTTTTGCTCCACTCACCATGTTTTTTATTCATGATCATTACCCTCCTCATATGCTTTTACTTTTGCCACGACATCTCTGTTGTAGCGAATCCATTCTTTGTCAAATCGTTTCATAAATGTATCTGTCGCATCAGCACTGTCATCCATCAGATATGTCTGGATCATTGCATCTACTGACATTTCGCTCGGATAATGATGGTCCTGATAATCCGCTACAATACCGTTTTCGATATAATCACGCATTTCTTCCAGCTCCGGAGTAATCTCAAAATCACCTTTTTTACATGGAACAGCGCTCTGTGCATTCAGATATTTTTTGACATTTTCATCTTCGAGCATATAACTGAGCACTTCATAAGCTGCCTCTTTATTTTTACAATCTTTCATCACGCAGAACATCAGATCATTTCCGGAATTCAGCACATTTTTATCTGCATCTTCATTTGCCGGAAATACAAAAGAACCAATATTCATATCCGGATTTACAGATTTGATCTGAGAGATCGCATAGCTTCCAATTGTAAACATCGCAGATGTTCCTCTTGCGAATGCAGTGCAGGCATCGTTATATCCCTGAGACACCGGATCTTTCTGTCCATATGTAAGAAGCGCTTTTTCCTTTTCTGCCACTTCTCTGTAATTTTCTGCAAAAGTTGTTTCTCCACTGTTTACCTGATAAGTCAGATCAGAATCGCACAGACTTACTGCAATTGCATTCCACGGTGCCAGTGTAGTCCATGTATCTTTAAAACCAAAATATAATGGCTGGATTCCTTCTGACTGGATCTGATCACAAAGATTCGTAAATTCTGTCCATGTGGTCGGAACCTCCCAGCCATGTTCTTCAAACATATCCCGGTTAAAAAGAATTCCAGCTGCATTTGCCATATACGGAACGGCATAAACACCATCTTTCGGCACATATTCCAGATCTTTGTTCATCTCAAGATATGCATCTTTGATCGAATCCAGTCCCTGATAATCGGAAATATCCATCAGCATATCAGAATCAATAAAATTGGAAAAGTTAACATCGCCTCCGATTCCAATGATATCCGGATTATCCTCACGGATAAATCTTGTTTTCAGGATTGTCATTGCATCGTTCGGTGAATCAATCTTTAAATAAATATCATCGTGCGTTGCATTGAACTCATCCTGAAACTGTTCAAAAATATCTACTGCTTCCGGTTTGTACTGTACCATTTCAATTACAGTTTTGCCCTCTGTTTCGTCCTTTCCGGAGCATCCTGTCATAACTGTTCCCATTGCCAGAACTCCTGCAAGGAAAACAGCACCTACTTTGTGCTTTCCCATTTGTTTCTCCCTTCTTTATTACAGCTTTCACTGCCATCCGGCAGTTCAGATTCAGACCGGTCATCTCTGTTTGATTCGATTCTAGCACCAAAAGAAAAGCTTCGTACATAGATGGATAACATCAAAATATACCATAATGCGTTATTTCCAGAATAATGTTGATGTTACTACTCATTATGGTATATAATAGTACTAAATAGCGATATTTCGTTAAAATTGTATGATTTCTGTATCTCGTTTTTATGCATATTTTACTATATCCCGTAGGAGGAAATGATAAAAACCATGTCAGATTCTATTTTTCACATATTTTCCAATGAACTTTTTCTTGACCTGACCGTATACCAATACGGCTATGAGAAATGTGATCCTCTGCATTCTTATGGACCATTTGTACGTAATCATTATCTTTTTCACTATATTATTTCCGGCAAAGGAACGCTGAGTGTTACAGAAAAAGATGACAGTGCTGTTTACCATATGGAGGCACATTCCGGCTTTCTCATTGAACCGGGGCGTATCAATCTTTACAGTGCTGACCAGAAATTCCCATGGGAATACGTCTGGGTAGAGTTCGATGGACTGCGTGCAAAAGAGCTGATGGAAGAAGCCGGACTGTCCAACGATTATCCGGTCTTTCATCCCATTTCCGATACAGCAGCAAATAAGCTTCGCGATGAAATGCTGCGCCTGACACAATATCCGGACAATTCCCGCCCACTTGGGATCATTGGTCAGTTATATCTTATTATGGATGCCCTTATCCAGGGTTCTTCCAATAAAAAAAGACTTCAGGGCGGAAAGCTTTCAAGATTTTACGCACAGGAAGCACTTTCTTTTATTGAACAAAATTATACGTTGCCAATCACAGTCGAAGATATGGCAAATCGCTGTAATCTTGACCGAAGCTATTTTGGTAAAGTTTTCAAAGATATGATCGGACAGTCTCCACAGGACTTCCTGATCCGCTATCGAATGAGTAAAGCAACCTCTCTGCTTACCAGCACCAGCCTGTCCATTGGTGACATCAGCGTTCAGGTTGGATATCCAAACCAGCTTCATTTTTCCAGAGCGTTCCGTAACATTTACGGGATGTCACCAAGACAATATCGCCAGCAGAACAAATTATTGTCCTGAATCACAGGCAGGTTACGTTTCTGTTTACTTTTCTTCATGATATTGCATTTTCTGTGAAAAGAATAGCTTTTACACCAGTCTGATGGTAAAATAAAAACAGACACCTCTTCATCTCAGAATACCGGAACTCTGGTTTTTGACGATGGTACAGATACTGTCTCTTCTTATCTCAGCACTGGCAGCAGCGCAGCCAATCTGCCTGCATCCCAGATTCTCAAAAAAGCTTCTGACACCAGTGATTATACGGATGTAAGAAATTAAGAACACTGAACATTCAATCTCCAGGATTATCACAGAAATACATCGGTTCAAATGCCTTTAAAGGAACACCTGCAAAAATGAAAGCCTATGTTCCAAGAAAACAGGCCAAAAATTATAAAAAATTATTCCTGAAACGAGGGATGCGCAAAACTGTCACTTTCAAAGGCATTCGATAGGTAGTAAAAAGAAGGAGCCGTCCGAAAATATATTTCAGACAGCTCCTTTTTTTCTGGCTTAAGAAGGGGAATTTCTGATATAAATACTGTTCGCCCATATTCTCCCCACCAACAGTTTTATTTACCTACTGCAACTCCTTCAATATTGATCTTCCAATCGTGCCTTCCGGCATCTGTACCCCAAAATTTTCTGCAACAGATGCACCGATCACCGCAAACGTATCCTGATTCTCAATAGCTCCTGTTTCTTTCATTTTCTTTGAATATGCAATAAATGGTACATATTCTCTTGTATGATCTGTTCCGGTATAAGTTGGATCATTTCCATGATCCGCAGTCAGGATCAGAAGATCATCCTCTCGCAACTCATTCATCAGAGTTCCGAGTCCACTATCAAACTTCTCAATCTCACGTCCGTATCCTTCCGGATTTCTTCTATGCCCCCACAAAGCGTCAAAATCCACCAGATTCACAAAGCAGAGGCCATGAAAATCTTCTTTACAAATCTCAATCGTCTGTTGCATGCCATGCACAGAACTGTCTGAATGGTAAGTCTGTGTAATTCCCTCACCACAGAAAATATCATTGATCTTTCCAACACCAATCACATCAAGACCTGCATCCTTCAATGCATTTAAGGCTGTTCTTCCAGTCGGTTTCAACGCATAGTCATGGCGGTTGCTGGTTCTCTTAAACTCACCCTTTTTCTTTCCGACATACGGTCTCGCAATAACTCTGCCGACTCTCCACTCATCCTTCATGGTCAGTTCCCTGGCAATCTCACAGCAGCGATACAGGTTGGCAAGATCAAATGTCTCTTCATTTCCACAGATCTGCATTACTGAATCCGCAGAGGTATAGACAATCATCGCTCCTGTATTGATTTCTTCCTCACCAAGTTCCTCGATGATTTCTGTTCCACTGGCACTCTTATTTCCAATCACACGCTTGCCACATCTCTTTTCCAGTTCATCGATCAGTTCTTTAGGAAAACCGGTTTCTGTAAAAGTAATAAACGGCTTCTGTGTATAGATTCCCATCATTTCCCAGTGGCCTGTCATTGTATCCTTTCCATTGCTGGTCTCCCCAATTCGCATATAGCGGCCAATCGGATTTTCCACACCTTCCATCGTACCACCCTTATGCAGATTCAACATTCCAAGTTTCTGAAGATTTGGAATATCCAAAGTTCCCATCTTATCCAGGATATGTCCGAACGTATCCACACCCTTATCGCCAAATTTCTCAGAATCCGGCATTGCCCCAATCCCCAGTGAATCCAGAACGATCACAAATACTCTCTTATAAGTTTCCATAAACACTCCTTTCTGCCTGTTCCCATCAGGCGAATGTCCGGTGACATGCTCCCACCACTTAAATCTCTGATTTTGAAGTGGGGGCTTCTTGCTCAATGGCTCTACTGAGCCAAGTATCTACAAGCTATCCTCGCGTGCCCCGCGATTTTTATTAGTCCGGTTACGGACTTCTTATTGTGCTGTCATGCACATTCTGCAAAGATTCTTTTTCCCTCATTCATGATGTTAACTGCTGCATTTACATCACGGTCCATTCTGTTACCGCATTCACAGTAATAAATCCTATCAGATAAAGACAATTCTTCTTTTTTCTTTCCGCATACACTGCAAATCTTACTGGATGCAAAATAACGGTCTACTTTGATCAGATATTTTCCTCGTTCCTCCAGTTTATATTCCAGCATAGACAGAAACAGGCCATATCCATTATCATGTACACCTTTTCCAAGATGAAGTCCTCCTGCCATCCCTTTCAGATTCAGATCTTCCACGCATACTGCATCGAAGCTCTCAGCAAGACTGGCACTGAGTTTATGCTGAAAGTCTTTTCTTTGATTTCGGATCTTTTCATGGCACAGTGCAACTCTTTTCTTCTGCTTCTTATAATTCTGACTGCCTTTCTGACATCTGGACAGCTTTCTCTGTTCCCGTGCAAGCTTTTTCTCTGTATTCCGATAAAACATCGGATATTCAGCTCTTTTACCAGTAGAAAACACACACATTCCCTGCATCGCAAAATCGATCCCAATAAATTTTTCTGCCGGTCTTTTTTCTGCTGTTTGGTTTTCACAGCAAAATAAAAGACTGGCAAAATATTTTCCGGATGGCTCCCTGCTGACTGTCACAGATTTCAGTTTCCATTTTTCTGATATCGGACGGTGAAGCTTCATTCTGACAGCCGTCATCTTAGGCAGTTTCAAATATTTTCCTTCCAGTTTGCAATCAAGAAATTCGATCTGAAAACTCCTGTCAGAGAAGATGACGAATTCTCCAAACTTTGCGAATAATTTAAAAATCAATACCGGACTATCCTGATGGGTAGCCCGGTATTTTTTTACTTCATTCTTGCTTTACTAATCAAAAAATGTCTGTTTTTTATCGTTGCTGCTTATATTCGAAGCATGATTTTTGCCATAAATTCACCATCCTTATATGTAAAGTTACTAGCACCACCATTTCTTTCTGTGATATGGCGTATGGATTGAATTCCTATTCCATTTCCCGAATGCTTTGTAGACTGAAAAACACCATTCTTTTCCAGTATCTTTGCATCGAAATTATTCTCAGCCTGAATCAGAAGAATATGTGTATGATGCAAATACATCTTTATAACAATCTTTCTTCTGGAATCTTCTGTCTTCAGACTTGCCTCTATTGCATTTTCCAGAAGGTTTGAGAGCACCAGACATATATCCATCTCATCCCCCAAAAAGTTATCTGGAATATCAATCTGTGCCAGAAAAGGAATACCTTCTTGTTTTGCATGATTCGAATAATATCCAAGTATACTGTCCACAGCCTGATTATCGCAGAAATGGAAATCAAAACTTGGCATTTTTCTGTCGGCACTGGAAAGATATTCTTTAATTTTTTCCATATCACCTTTTTCTGCCAATGCAGCCAGCTGAAGATAATGATGCCGGATATCGTGACGTACCTGTCTTGTCTCTTCAATAGCCGCACAAAGATTGTCATATCTGGAGCGCTGCAGAGAAAGGAAATGATTTTCCTGCTGAAGCCTTGCATTTTTATTCAGACTTAATGCCATCATAAGAAATATCGCATAAAAGAGAGTCAGAATTATTAAAAGAACAATACTGACTACTATGTAAATCTGTAAAATCCGCCCTGTATATAAAGTACTCTGATATTTTGGGACCATGAATTGATTTAATCCGATAAAAATCAACGGCAGGATCCAGAATATATACCACGTCTGAGCGAAATTTTCATCTGCTATCAGAATCCGTACCATATGCGTGGCAGGATACCATGCAATCAATACAAAGCTCAGAC
>OLWP01000752.1_pt1 | contig 9933 bp, 7 predicted proteins | sample 1673741 | NCBI WGS metagenome assembly OLWP01 (sample SAMEA103958125, study PRJEB25191) | human gut metagenome
CCTATCTGAACAAGGGGTTGCCGCCGTCGTCGATCGCGATGCCTTCGGTCGCTGCGATCGACGGGGTGCTGAACTTCGAGAATCACGACTATCTCTTCTTCTGTGCCCGCCCGACTTTCGACGGTTATCACAGTTTCGCCCGCACGTACGGCGAACATCTGGCTAATGCCCGGGCTTATAGTGCGGAGTTGAATCGTCGGAATATTAAATAATTTCCGTATATTTGCCCTCCCTATGTTGGTTAAAATCTATACCGAGAATCCTTCCGAGAAGGAGATCGACCGGGTGGTGAACCTGCTCGAAAGGGACGGCGTGGTGATCTATCCGACCGACAGCGTCTATGCCTTCGGCTGCTCGATCCGTTCGGCGAAGGCCGTCGAGCGGCTGCGCCGGATCAAGGGGAAGGATCTCACGACGTTTTCCGTCGTGTTCGATTCGCTCGGGCAGATTGCCGATTATTGCCGGGTGGATAACGCTCAGTTCCGGTTGCTGAAACAAAATCTGCCGGGGCCCTTCACCTTCCTGCTGGATGCATCGTCGCGTATGCCGCACAAGGCGCTCGAACGGCGTCGCACCATCGGGATCCGCATTCCGGACAATTCGATTCCTCGGGCCATCGTCGAGCGGTTGGGAGCTCCGCTGCTGACCTCTTCCGTGCTGGATGACGAGGAAACCGAATATATGACCGATCCGGAGTTGATCCACGAGCGGTACGGCCGGGACGTAGAACTGGTGATCGACGGAGGTGTCGGCGATGCGGTGCCGACGACCGTCGTAGATCTGACGGGCGGCGAGCCGGAGATTTTGCGGGAAGGCAAAGGCGTGTTGCGGGAATAAACGTATGCTAAAAATAGAAGAAGAATGACAAAGTTCAAATTCTGGAACGAGGTCTGCAAGTACGGAGCGATCATCGGACTGGTCATGTCCGTAGCTTTCGTTATCGAGCAGTCCCTGATGTTGTCGGGGTGGTTTTCAACGATGGGGCTGGTATGGGTCTTGGCCGCAGTCGTATATATCGTGTTGCTTTATCGTTTCGCCAAGCGTCGCCGCGAGCAGTACGGTCAGGAGCAGGGATTTCCTTTCGGCCACGGCTTGGGTTTTATTCTGGCTCTGATCCTGGCGTCGGCCATGATCAAGGGGGTGGTAGAATACCTTTACCGCAGTGTTTTCATCGGATATTCGGAGTATATCGACCGATACACTTCCGCATTGATCCGGTTCGCTGAGGAGGGAAAGCTCCCTGCGTCGATGGAGGGCGTATTCGCCGAAATGCTGAAAACCATACAGGAGGCGTCGGAGCCTTCCATTCAGGCTACCGTAGGAGCTTCGATCTGGGGCAACCTGATCGTCGGCCTCGTCCTGGGGCTTATTTTGGCCGGCATCCTGGCGCGTGCACCCCGGCCTTTCGGTCCTCAATCCGAAGAGTAAGAGAACGATGGATGCTACGCTCGACATATCGGTCGTCGTTCCTCTCTATAACGAGGAGGAGTCTTTGCCGGAGCTGGTCGAATGGATTGATCGCGTGGCTCGCGGCGAGGGTTTGTCTTACGAGGTAATCCTGGTGGACGACGGTTCCGGCGATGGTTCGTGGCGCGTGATCGAAAATCTGCACGAGCGGTTTGCGGCGGTGCGGGGGATCAAGTTCGCTCGCAACTACGGCAAATCCGCCGCCTTGTATTGCGGTTTCGCTGAAGCGCGCGGCGAGGTGGTTTTCACGATGGACGCCGACTTGCAGGACTCGCCGGACGAGATTCCGGCTCTGCGGCGTATGGTCCTCGACGAAGGGTACGATCTGGTGTCGGGCTGGAAAAAGAAGCGCCACGACCCGGCCGGGAAGCGGTGGCCGAGCAAGTTTTTCAACTGGACGGCCCGCACCGTTTCGGGAATCCGGCTGCACGATTTCAATTGCGGACTAAAGGCCTACCGCCGCCGGGTGGTCAAGGCGATCGAAGTCTATGGCGAGATGCACCGTTATATCCCGATTCTGGCCAAACAGGCCGGATTCAAGCGGATCGGCGAGAAGGTCGTCGAGCATCGCGCCCGCAAGTACGGTCATTCGAAATTCGGTATCGGTGCCAAGTTGTATAAACAGTGCCATGACCTGCCTGTGCGGGCCGTAACGGACCAGCCGCTTTTCTATCTTTCACTGCTGGCTGTCGTGCTCGGCGTGCAGTTATTCCTGGCGGGATTCCTGGGCGAGTTGATCGACCGGAATGCCGCGGACCGTAATAAATACCTGATCGAAAAAACATTGGATAATCAATAAACCTCGCAGAGCCTGCGATTTTCGGCAGGATTCGAAGAGGTTCGCACAAACAAAATAGAAGTTATATGATTCAACGTATTCAGACTCTGTATCTGTTGCTGGTCGTCGTACTGACGGGATTGGCCTTGTGGCTGCCGCTGGTCGATTTCACCGTCGGGGCGGACACTTATACGCTGACCGCTTTCGGCCTGAAGGATGCCGCCGGCATCACGTTGCTGCCGACGGTGTATCTGGGGGTTGTTCTAGTTGCCGCCTGTCTGGTGCCGCTGGTGACGATTTTCCTTTTCAAGCGCCGTCTGGTGCAGATCCGGTTATGTGCCGTCGAGTTGGTGCTCCTCATCGGTGCCGGGGCGATGATGGGAATCTATTTCTACCTTTGCAACCGTTACTTCGCGGACAGTGAATTTTACTCCCATACACTTAAAATTTCGCTCGTTTTCCCGTTGGTCTGCCTGGTTTTCGACTTGCTGGCTTTGCGGGCGATCTTCCGGGACGAAAAGCTGGTGCGGTCGCTCGACCGGATTCGCTGACCGGACGTATTTCTCGGAAAAAAGGCGTGCGGTCAAAACTGCACGCCTTTTGTGTTTATTTTGCCGGGAAAGAATACGGTTTGGTGGGTTTTTTGATACGAAATAAAAATCCGGTGTGTCGTTATGTTTGATTTAACGGGATTGTAATACGAAAATAGTGTTCGAATTATTGTCGAAACAGGAAAAAATAGTATTTTTACAAAAAGTTTAAGAATAAGTGGCCTGAGTAAATATGCAAGACGATGAAGTTATTTTTAACCTATTTTTATATCACTCTAAAATTTAATTGTTTATGAAAAAGAGTAGCATTTGGAAATTGCTCTTCAGTGCATTGACCGTGTTCGCCGTGGCGGTGTTCGCGGGATGTACCGACGACAATGACGACATGGGCGCTCCCTATCTGAACGTCACGCCGGAGAACCTGACGTTCGATGCGGAGGGACAGCCCGCAGATGAGTACAACGGTACTTTTATCGTTGAAACGAACCGTCCCTGGCGTGCTATCGTCGAGGACGAACAGACTTGGGTGCGCCTTTCGGCTACCGAAGGCGAGGGCGATGCTGCCGTGACCGTTACGGTGCCCGCTTCGAACATCGGTCAGTCTGCCAAAGTGACTTTCGAGGTTTACAACTCCTACGGCGCATTGATTCAGAAGGATGTCAATGTACTTCAGGGCGAAGTAGTGCCGCCGACGATTATTTTCAACGAGACGGCGGGTAACGAAGCCGTTGATGATAAGCCTCTGGTTTCGGCTTACACGGGTTGGAACACCACCGGTGAGGGTGCTTCGAAGGTTTCTTACGAGGGTACGAACACCTCGATTCGTTCTTCCGGCAAGAGCAGCGCGGGTGCTTATGACGGTGCTTCGGGTCCGAACGTGGTCTTCTTCGGTACGGCTCCGGCAACCTTTACGGTTAAAAACATAACGCTCGCCTCCGGCCAGACCAACCTGAAGCTGACTTTCGGCGGACAGTATTACGATCAGGACAATAATGACAACGGTTTCAAGAAGGATGACTTCGTGGTTTCGCTCAGTGCGAACGGAACGGACTATACTCCGCTGTCTTACGAGGTGAACAACGGTGACCAGGAAGATCCTTATTGGGTATTCGCTACCAAGAACTTTACGCTCAAGAATGCGACTTCGACGCTTTATATCAAGTTCGAAGCAAATATTTCGTCTAAATTCCGTCTGGATGATATTACTCTGATGACCGGCAACGGCGGCGAGGAGATCGACTTGGCGGGCGGTGGTGTCGTGCCTCCCGATCCGAGTGGCGATGCGATTTACGAGAACAATTTCGATAAGACGCCTGCCGAGAAGGTCGATAATAAATGGCCGTTCCTGGATCAGACCGACGCATGGCAAAATGCTTCCGGTACGGGTAATTCGACGGTGACCTATACCTCTACGAACGTATCGGTGCGTACTTCCGGCAAGCTCAGCGGCGGTTACGACGGTGCTTCGGGTTCGAACAAGATTTTCTTCGGCTCTGCACCTGCGACTTTCGACATCAACAATATTACGATGCCTGCGGGCAAGACCAACTACCGGATCATCTTCGGCGGTGCTTATTCGCAGAGTAACGGCGGTACTTACGACAACATTTTCAAACCCGAGTCGTTCCACGTTGCCGTAGGTAACGGAACCGACTGGTCGGGCAACCTGACTTACGAGAAGATCGGCGGCAGCGATACGACCGATCCTTACTGGGTCCAGTTCGCCGTAGATTTCACGCTCAAGGAGGCTGTCAGCCAGCTTTCGATCCGTTTCACGGCTGATCTGGCGTCGGTATTCGCAATCGATGACGTACAACTCGTCGAGGGCAACGGCGGTCAGGAGGTTGATCTCGAAGGCGGTGTGGTTCCGCCCGATCCGGGTGAGGCTACGGCCATTACCATTCCTGAGCTGATCGCGCAGATGACTGATACGGAGGCTCCGGTGGATGCCAATGCAGATCGCTATCTGGACGCAGTGGTGATGAACGACGTGGCCGGTGCCAATTATACCTTCAACAACCTGATCCTCGCTACCGAGAATGCGACGGAGGCCGGTAACGGCATCACGCTCTACGGTAGTCAGGTAGAACCTTCGACGCTCGGTCTGAACAAGGGTGACAAGGTGCGCGTAACCCTTTATAAAGGACTTGCCAAGGTGGTAAATTACAGTGGTATGTACGAAGTGACGGGCGCTAAGGAAGCGACTTGGTGCAAGGTCGAGAAGACCGGTACGGTGACTTCGATTCCCACGGCGACGATCGCTGCTGCGGATCTGGCGAAATATCAGGGTATGGCCGTGACGATCGCCAATGCGTCGGTTGCCCAGGCAGGTGTTTGGGCGAGCGCCAGCGCACTCTCTTCGCATACTTTCACTGCCGATGGAGCCAATTTCACCGTATTCTGCAAGCAGAGCGATGAAAAGAACCCGAGCGTGTTCCTCGACGTACCTTTTAAGGCTGGCTCGGGTAATATCTCCGGTCTGGCTGCCGTATATAAGAATAATTCCCAGCTCGTTCCGCGCAATCTGGACGATGTGGCCGCTTTTAGCGACAGTTCGACCCCGATGATTACGGGGGTAACTCCGGCCAGCGTTTCGATTCCGGCAATCGGCGGCAATGAAACGATTATTGTTTCGGTTGCCAATAAGGGTGAAAATGTGCTTAGCGTTAGCGGCCTGAGCGGGTTGCTTGAAGCTACTGTCGATAATGCCAACAATATGGTGACAGTAACGGCGCAGCCCAATACCGGCGCTGTTCAGAATCAGACGCTGACGATCGCTATTGCCGGTGGCAACAGCGTGACGGTGCCTGTCACACTCCTCGGTGTCGGAGGTGGAGGAACCGGTGAGGTCGTTGCGTTCTCGATCACGGATATTAAGGCAGATAATGCAGATCTTCCCACCAATGGTTACGGTTCGCAGGTTGTCGCTACGCCCAGTACCTGGGTTAGTTGGACCGTCGGCGGCATCGAGTTCACGGGTGTGAAAATCTGTGAATCGCCCGCTTCCAACGGCTCGATCATTCAGATGCAGGGTAATGACTCCGATGCGGCTAAACAGGCGAAGCTGCAAAACGTGACGCCGATCGACGGGATGTCGAAGATCAAGATCGTTTTCCGGTCGTATCCGAATAAGAGTGGCAGCTACTACAACCCGGGATATACGATGACCGTTGCCGGGGCTGCTCAAACTCCTGTGGAAACATACACGGATAAGAGCGGTTACAGAGAGTATGTACATGAGTACGATCTGGCCGGTTTGGGTGCTGATTCCTTTGTGCTCGACAATAATAAGGTCGGAGCCTTGTATATCGAATCGTTCGAGATTACCAAATAGTTTTTAATATGCTGGATACCGACTCTTGGAGGGATCATCCCCTCCAAGAGTTTGGTTTCTCGGATAGTTTTTTATAGTTTACCGATGATGTCGATGTTCAGATATTGTGAGAAGGGATGGAAATGGCTGTTCCTGACGATGATTGCGCTCTCTGTCGTAGCTTGCGGCGACGATACGGACGATTTTTGGGGTTCTGCCGTATGGCGGACCTCTTCGACGGTCGGAGCTGCGGAGGGTTCGGCCGCCATACAGATTGAGGGACCTGTCGGCGCCGGATGGCGTGCCGAAATCAAGGACGGAGGTGCTTGGTGCTCGTTCAGGCTCAACGATCCGACGGTCCTCGTGAAGGAGGGCACCGTACAGAGTTCGAACATCAGCAATATCCTGGACGTTTATTATACGCGGAATACCGGGAGCGGGGAACGTTCGGCGACCATCGAATTCGAATTTTTCGGCGGTGAGCCGCAGGTGCTCGTGCTGACGCAGTTTTCGGCCTCTTCGACCAACGATCCCTACGATGAAGGTCATGCGAAGGCCTGGGCCGAATTGCCGGAAAAGCGAGTCGATGAGAATTTCGTTTACGTCAGCCACTTCGCTTCGCTCAATAACCGCACCGTGCGCAACTATTCGTTCTGCTACGACAAAACGCTCCATGTGGCGCATTGGGTGGCTTATCCGCTGCATTCGGTATATAGGGGGTCGATAGACCGTACCGACGATTTTCAGTACGATCCGAAGGTCTATTATTCCTGGCAGCCCAACCTCGCGGCCGGTTCCTATCGGGGCAGTTACGACCGGGGACATCAGCTCCCTTCGGCGGACCGTACGGCTACGCGGGAGTTGAATCTCCAGACGTTCTATGCGACCAATATGACGCCGCAGCTCAACCGGCTCAACCAGGATATGTGGGCCAATCTCGAAGCCAAGGTGCGTGCGCAGATATGCAGCGACACGCTTTACGTGGTGACCGGTTGCTATTATGCCAATACCAATACGACGACGACCGACCGTGACGGGAAAGTTTGTCCGGTCCCGACGAATTATTTCAAGGTATTGCTTCGCACGCGCACCGGTACGACCGGTAAACGTATCGCGGATTGTTCGGCCGATGAATTGAAGGCGATCGGATTTTGGGTGGATCAGAAGAGCTACGGCGATATTCAGCCGCCTGCGTCCATTTGCATGAGCGTGGCGGAGATTGAAAAAAAGACCGGCTTTACGTTCTTTCCCAATATTCCCGAGTCGGCTGCGGAATCCGTAAAGGCACAAAACTCTCCGAGCCAATGGGGAATCCAAAACTAATTTGACTTATGAAAAAACGACTGATTTTTACAGGACTACTGGCCTTACTGTTCGCAGCCTGCTGTTTCGCGCAGAAACCGTACAAGGTGGTCTTTTACAACTTGGAGAACTTTTTCGATACGATCAACGATCCTGAGGTCAATGACGACGAATTCACACCGGAAGGACCTAAAAAATGGAATTCTGTCAAGTATGCGAAGAAGTTGGGCAATACCGAAAAGGTGCTTTTCGATATTGCCGGTATCGATAAGGATTATCCGATCGTGATCGGCGTATCGGAGGTGGAGAACCGCTCGGTGCTCGAAGATATCATCGCTACGCCGAAGATGGCTCCGGGCAATTACCGGATTTCGCACTACGACTCTCCCGAAGCTCGCGGTGTAGACGTCGCTTTTATGTACCGTCCCGATGTCTTCAAGCTGGAGGGCAGCGCACCGATCCGCACGCAGATTCCTTCGCTTCCGAATTTCAAAACCCGCGATATTTCGACCATGTGGGGTACGATCGACGGCGAACCGTTCTTCTTCATGGTGGCTCACTGGCCTTCGCGTCTGGGCGGCAAGGACGCTTCGGAGTTCAAGCGTATCGCCGTCGGCGAGCAGATGCGTCGAATCGCCGACTCTGTCCTGAAGGTCAATCCTGCGACCAAGATCGTGGCGATGGGCGACTTCAACGACGATCCGACCGATCCGAGCATGTTGGAGGGGCTGAATGCCAAACCCAAGGTCAAGGATCTTCAGCCGGGCGATTTCTTCAGTCCGTTCCACGCCGTGCTGCGTGCCGGTATGGGTACGCTGGCTTACGGCGACGCCTGGAATCTCTTCGACAATATCGTAGTGTCGGAAAACCTGGTCAATGCGAAGCCCGGCGAGTTGCGTCTGGTACGGGCTCCGGGATCGAAGTACTACGGGAATGTCTTCAAGCGTAACTATATGATCCAGCGGGAGGGGCAGTTCAAAGGCTATCCTTTGCGCACGTACGTCGGAAACAATTTCCAGGGCGGTTACAGCGACCACTTCCCCGTTTATATCTACATCGGTAAATAAATACCTTAACTTGAAAGGATATGAAAATAAAAAGTTTACTAATTTTTGTATTTACCCTGATGTCGCTGACCGCGTTCGCTCAGAGCGGCGGTATCAAGGGTAAGGTCGTTTCCCGCGAGGGACGTGTCGCGGTGGACGGGGTGAAGGTTTCGGTCACTCCCGGTGAAATGACTGCCACGACCGACGGCCGAGGTGGTTTCGTGATCGAGAATGTCGAGCCCGGCGAATATACGTTGCAGTTCGAGGCTCCCGAATTCGAGCCTTTGACGCTCGTGGTGCGCGTGGACAAGATGGTGCGCGACATCAATACGGTGATTCTGGTCCCCGAAGTGCTTTCGACCGTAATGGACGATTCGATCTTCGCAGAGTTCGACACCGAGAGCGGCAACGATGCGCAGTCGCTGCCTTCGTCCCTTTCGGCCTCGAAGGACGTTTTTAACAACATCGCTTCCTACCGGTTCAGCGAGATGCGTTTCAACGTGCGTGGTTACGATTCGCAGTATTCGGACGTTTACCTGAACGGTATTCGCTTCAACGACGCTATGACGGGCTATACGCCCTGGTCGTTGTGGAGCGGTCTGAACGACGCTACGCGCAACCAGGAGATCACCAACGGTTCGGTCATGTCGGATTACGGCGTGGGTAGCATCGGCGGTACGACCAACATCAACGCCCGTGCTTCGCAGGTGCGCCAGGGACTTCGCGTGAGTCTGGTGAACGCCAATTCGATGTATCGCTTCCGTGCCATGGTGACCTATGGTTCGGGTCTGCTGGACAACGGCTGGTCCTATGCGTTGTCGGTATCTACCCGTCAGGGCGGCAACTCCTACGTGGACGGCGTCTATTACAACTCCTACGGATATTTCGCTTCGGCCGAGAAGATTTTCAATTCGCGTCACCGGTTGGGCTTCACGATTATGGGTGCTCCCACCGAGCGCGGTGCGCAGCAGGCTTCCACGCAGGAGGCTTACGATCTGGTCGGCAACAACTATTACAACCCCAACTGGGGCTACCAGGACGGCAAGATGCGTAATGCGCGCGTGCGTAACAGCCACGAGCCGATCGCTATGATCAACTATACGTTCGATCCCAATGAGCATACCCAGTTCAACCTGGCCACTTCGTTCCGTTTCGGTAAGAACGGTTATTCGGCGCTGACGTGGTACGACGGTGCAGACCCCCGTCCCGATTATTACCGCTATATGCCGAGCTACAAGTTGCTGAACGCTACCGACCTGGAGGCCGCTTCGATGGCTGCCGCCAGTCTGGCGGATCAGTGGATGCGCAACGTGGGTAATATCCGCCACTTCGACTGGGACGAAATGTACCAGACCAACATGAATTTCCGCAATGCCGAGGATGAAGCGATATACGGTCCCGGCGCCCGTTCGAACTATATCATCGAGGAGCGCCATACCGACCAGTTGGACTGGAACCTCGCCGCGCAGATCAGCC
>OLWP01000754.1_pt1 | contig 9922 bp, 8 predicted proteins | sample 1673741 | NCBI WGS metagenome assembly OLWP01 (sample SAMEA103958125, study PRJEB25191) | human gut metagenome
TACTGTTGTAAACAACTCTGCTAAATCAACAGAAATTATTAATTTTAATTTAAGAACTATTACAACTGCCACCACAATAGGAAAAATTATAAAGCAAGAAAAATCCCAAAGCGAGAATTTTTTTGTCTCATCATTTTCAAAAACTTGTATTTGCTCACAAATTATTTTAGTCAATCTTACTTTTCTATTACCAAATAGCATTACCAACAAGAGAATACCTACAAAAATTTCCCAAATATTATGATTATTCATTATCATTCTCCTCGGCTTTTATGCTTTCATAATAGTTATCTGTTATTTCCGACAATGATTTTACAAAATCATTTGAATCTGCATATTTTTGATGGAGCTCTTCGGTTATATCATAATTTCCTAATATTGAATCAAAGTCATTCCATTTTACTTTTTGACTTCTTTTCCCGACACTTATTGCTATTTCTGCATCGTTATAATCTTCTGATGCTAGGCATTCTAATTTTATTCTTGCAAATGCAACATCTTTATCAATTTGCCCATTGATCATTTGTTTAATAATATTCAAAACATTTTTGTTTGCTTCAGATTCAAGATTCAACCCTAAATCTCGAACAGATTTCTGTCCTTTTCGTTTTTTCATATTCTCAGCTTTATCTGATGAGATATTATTTTCATAATATTGTAAAGTAATTTTCTTAGGAACTACATCATCCTTCGTATCCGCAAGTGGCAAATATAACTCCATTTCTAATTTGATACCTTTACTTTTCAACATTTGATTAGCCGTTTCTAAAAATACTGTCTTACATCCAGAACCGTTTTGTCTATGAAAAATTATGACAAATGATTCATTACATTCATACATAAATATTTTATGTTCATAAAGTGCTGCACTGTCTGCTCCAAAATCATATTTTTTTCCCGTTGTCGTTTTTATAATTTTAAAAGGTTTACCTTGTTTACCAGCATAAGGTTCAAGAATCCATCTATTGGTCTCGTTATATGGCACTCTATTATGTACTTTATCTTCTGGCAAAAAAATAGCTCGTTCTGTACTTTTCCCAACAGCTAAATCCGAGGTGAATTTACTATAATCTTCAACAAAGTTTGAAAACGTATAATCTGGTAATTCTCCATCTTTAACTTTATTTTTTAGTTCTTCCTTTAACGGGTTGTTGCGTTTTAAATAACTAAATGTACACTTATACGCTGTCAATGTTTCAATCTTTGACATATACAATTCCTCCTACATATCTTTTATAGATGATTTGATATGCTCTTTTTCTTCTTCGTTTAAATTATATTTTTCAAATAATTGCTCATCAATTTCAGATATAGATTTTGTCCAATCAATATCTGAATCGTGATTAAAATCTTGCATAGGAACAAATTTATATGTTTGTTTAGTTCCGTGTTGACTTACTTTACATAACGAATGTAAATATCTTGCAAATTTTGTTTTCAAGTATATCGACAAGTTTTTAGCAGATAGCTCTGTTAACCCTAATTGTACTCCAATCACTAAAAATGTTTCGGTACATACTGAATTTGGGGATCCAACAAAAGAATTTTGATTATCATCATTCAATTCTGTACCTATATTGTTGGCATATGGAGTATAAACTTTCCAATCTTTAATCCATTCTTTATTTTTTGTTATAAAATTTTCTTCTACAAACCCTACTTTTTGACCTTTACCAAAACAAATTATAGGATTTGATAATCCTGCTTCACTTTCTTTAAAATTTGCATTATTTACAAAATTCCCTTCTAACCCAAAAGGTTTTCTAGAAGATACTATTTCTTCTAATGAATTTTTAACTTCATTCGGGAATATTTTCTTAAGAATATTTACACCAAAACTGTCTCTTATAAAAATATTAACCCCTTCAATAAGTAACGGTCTATCTATCGAAGAAACCACTTTATCATTTTTATGAGTGACAATTTTAACATCTAAAGCTCTCTTTTGGAAGTCACTAATAAAATAACATACCCCGCCTCTATTATTAGTATTTGGAAATACATCTTCTGGAGTTAAAAAGTCGTGAAGTTCTTTAATAGTTTTATCATTAAGCATCAAATCTCTAAATTCATCTAACCCTTTTCCACCTGCGAACCAACGTGTAGGTGTAATAAAACACGAGTATTTGCTAGTTAATTCTTTGCCAAGCAATACAAAATGCTGATAAATTGGTTTTGCACTTGCCTGTGCTCCACCATCACTTATTTGATAAGGTGGATTTCCAACTACCGCTCCAAATTTCACTTTATTACCTCCTTTATTAACACTATCTTCTAATGTTATTTCGTCAAACTGTTTATTTTGTTTTAGTAAATCATTAATTCTTAAATAATCAACTTCGTCATTACCATCTTTTACTTCAATCAAGTCATAAGCATTAAAATTAACAGCAATATTATTTATATTTAAGTTTAATATTTCATAAAATCTTCTAGTAAATTCATATGCAATAGATGATGTTGGAATGGCATAAATAATATCCTTAACATCATTATGACTATAATGATACTGCTATTAATTTCTTGTATAATGATACTGCGTATTCACCCGATTTACTTGCAATATCTAATAATTTATATTGATTATCTACTATCTCTTTTAATCCTTCTTTAGGTAATAATTCTACCATTTCATCACATACTTTTGATGGAGTTATTACTTCAGATTCTGACATTCTGTTAAATTTCTTTATAGATGTCATAGCTCTTGTTAAAGGATCTACACTTTCATCTGAAGCTAACATAGAAATATTTTGAATCTTATAATCTAGTCTACTTCTTTTAAAAGGATCCATACACTCACTGATTTTTCGAATAACTTCTCTGTCTAAGTATAAATTATTAGCTAATCGAGTATTGGTACTATGTCAAGATTTCGGACTAATTAAATAGAGATTTTTTTGCAATTCGTATTGCTTCTCGTAATCATTCGGAGATTGATAATCACAATGACTGTGAATCCTTACTGTGTTATAGAATGTTTCGATATATTCGAACACTAGCTGGTACGCTTCTTCGTAATTCTGAATACGATGGTGCTTCAAACATTCTCTCTTGATCAATGCGTGAAATGACCCGATGCATGCGTTATCCCATGGATTTCCTTTCCGTGAATAACTTGTTTTCATATCTGCCGTCAGTTCCTGATATTTTCCACATACAAACTGTATTCCGCGATCTGAATGCAGGACGAGCACATCTTCCAGATCACGCCTTTCTTTCGCCTTCCTGACGCTTTGCAGCACTTCCTCCGCCTCCATTGTCCTGCTTAGCGTCCATGCCACGATCTTGCGCGAATACAGGTCCATTACGCTTGTCAGGTACACGAATCCTTCGTCTACGGTCCAGATATATGTGATATCTGTGCACCATACCGCATTCGGATGTTCTGGATTGAATTCTCGTTTCAACAGATCGTGCAATGTTGATGAGAAATCGCTGTTGATCGTTGTTCTTGTTCTGGGCTGGATATACCTCGCTTTTATGCCCATTTCACGCATGTAAACCGATACGGTACGCTGTGATACGGCGATCCCTCTCTCATTCAGCACATGAGCGATCTTGGGTGCGCCATAGACCATATGAGATTCTTTGTGGATGGTTTTGATCTCATCCATGATCCGTTTCTTACGGGCCTTAGAGCGGCTCTCACTGCGTTTCCTCCAGCTATGATATCCAGATGTGGAGATACCCAGTTTTCTCAGCACACCGGCAACAGAAAATGACTTGTCATTCTCTGCGGCATCCCGCACTAACTCATAGAAGACCAGAGTTACTCTCCCAGTATGCTGATGGCTTTTTTTAGGATTTCAAGCGCATCCTTCGTATCGCGAAGCTCACGTTTCAAGCGAGCATTCTCCTTAGCTACATCTGATTGATCATTCCCGCTTCCAGGCGCGTTGATCTTGCCGTCATCAGATTCTCTGGCTTCCTTGAGCCATCTGGACAGTGTGCTTTGGCCGATGCCAAGATTAGCGGCAGCTTGAGCGCGTGACAGCTCTGAATGCTCATTGACATATTGTACAGCCTTATTCTTGAATTCATTGTCGAACGTTTTTCTCTTTTTGGACTTGGACATTCTCATACCCTTCTTTCACTTGCTCATCTATTCACGATGATGTTGTACTTGTTATGTTACCCCTCTCTATTCTTCCTGTCCACTTTTTATGCTAACACCAGTACATATCGGATCGAATTTCGGATCAGATGGACGATGCATCTTTGTACGACGACTTTCGGAAAGATGGCCTTCGCTCCGGATTCCAGCCCCGAAACACCATCCATCGAGATAAAGAAGATCTCTTCCACACCACGGGATCGGATCTCGTCGAAGATCTGCATCCAGTAGTTCTTACTTTCATTTTCGCTGATCCACAGCCCAAGGATCTCTTTCTTTCCATTCAGATCATATCCCAGTATCACATAGACGGCGCATTCTTTGACGTCATAGTTGTTTCTGAGAGTTACGTACAGACAGTCGACAAATACGAAGGCATAGCACTTTTTCAATGGTCGATTTCTCCATTCTTCCATTTCCGGAATGATACGGTCCGTGATGTCAGAGATCATATCATGTGACATCTGGAAGCCGTAGATATCTTCGATTGTAGAGGAAATGTCACGCTGTGACATTCCCCGAGCATACATGGCCAGTACTTTCTTTTCGATGGCTGACACATCTTTCTGACGTTTTGCGACGATCTGAGATTCAAATGATCCATCCCGGTCTCTGGGCACTTCGATCTCTACCTCGCCTTGTGTCGTTTTCAATATCTTCTTTCCATAACCGTTTCTTCGATTACTGTCCTTTTTAGGACCTTTGTCATTGGAAGCATAGCCCAGATGATGGTCCATCTCTCCCTGAAGCATCGCCTCGATCATGGGACCGAATAGATCTTTGAGAGCATCATTCATATCTTCGGCGGTTTCTGGCTGATAGGCATCCAGGATGGCCTGTGCGAGTGCTGCTTTTTTTGGGTCTCTTTTCTTTCTTGCCATTTCCATCTTTTCCTCCATTTCCCCGCGCCTAAAGTCGCGCGGACACAAATAGTTCATCAATAAATCCCACATGCTCTCTTTCGTGTTACAATATCAGAGAGGTGGTACACTACAGAGCACGTAGGAGAGAGTAGGAATTCTGCTCATTTGAATATCCTGTATTTTTATCAGTTGCCGTCATCATCTCAAGCACAAATAAGTAGGACTTTGAGCCTGGACACTTATGATTGTTTAATCAACTGTTGTCGATTCGCTTTGATGACAGTCAATGCCACCTCTCCTGGTATAGATATTTCTTCTATTCCGGTCAACTGATAAAATTTTTTGATATTTTTTACTACTTGTTTTTAAGTCGGCCTTTTTTACGCATTTTTATTCACACTTAGAGTCTCCTTTAACAAAAGCTGATTCTGTTTTCGTGTTTCTTCGCCTATCATTATACTTGATTTAGAGAAATGAAACAAATAAGCGATTGAGGGTTCTAGGGAAGTCCCTAGTAGGGATGAGGCTATCCGAATCCAGTGCTTGCTGGTATATGTGTATGGTGCACTCTGCCTGCTATCGCAAATTTCATGCACCATGTACCTTCTCAAAAGAATTACCGATCGATATTCAATCCATAGGACTGGTTCTGAGGAAAAACCTCTATTCCTAATCGTGTTTTCAGTTCATCAACGTCTTTTCCATACTTTGGCGGAGAATCACTGACATGATAATTGATTAAATTCTGTTGAATCGTGCGGGTTGCTAACCTTCCTGCACGGTCGTTATCTAGATGCAAAACAATGTGATTTATTTCTGCATGATCATTCAGATACTGTTCCAGCGCAATGGGCGTCTTACAAGAAATCACTGAATCCTTTCTTGGTATCTGGACACCGCCTAATGACAGGATATGAACATCATGATGATCCAGATGCTTGAGTTTCATCAATGACGCATAGGACAACACATCAATCGGAGCTTCACAAACATGCAACACGCTGGATGGATGAGCTGCTTCTAACGCAAATGAATATCGTTTATTACTGCCAGAGGATTCTCCCTTGAAATCGCTGTTGATTCCTCTCAGAGAAGCATATTGAGGTATCCTTGCTTCCTTATTAAATCCAATAAATGTCGCATTTCTATACAGCTTCTTAGTATAGGAATCACGATGCACTGATTCATAAAACAAACCATCATTGATACATTCCAGGATAACTTCATCACTAATTCCGCGAGATCGTAAATATCGTATTCCTTGTTCATTTGTAGCTGCAGGATAGGGAAGAAGAAAACTTTTAGATTCCTCTTTCCATTCCTGCTTGAATGTTTTGGGGTGTTTGATCTTTAACTTACCTCGTAATACATCTACGGCTTCTTTGAAGGACATGTGATCGACCATGATCAAGAAATCAAGTGCCGATCTGCCACCAATCCCACACGATTGCCAATGCCATAATCCATTTGAAATGTGCAAGCTATCATGGTCACGAATGCAGAAAGTATTGCGGGATATCTTCTTTAGCCGTTCCGGTTCATAGTTTGATAGATAGGTCAATAGGTCAATTTCTTTTAGCTTTTTCAGATCCTGAGAGTGTAATATAAACTGTGTAAGTTGAGAACAGGCAGCTCAACTTTCACGGTTTTCTTTTTTTACATTTATGATATGATTGGAGGAAAAGTAAGGAAAGATGGAAATGGCAAAAATTAAAAGAGATCCAAAAAAAGTTGCTTTGGCTCAAGCTATCCTTGACGCTTATCAGCCTAAATCCGCAGAGGAAATGAATGATGCGCTCAAAGACCTGTTTGGCCCCATGTTTGAAGCAATGCTCAAAGGAGAATTGAATCATCATCTTGGCTATGAATCAAATGATAAATCGCAGAAAAAAGATGATAATCGACGTAACGGTTATGGTAAGAAGCAGATCAAGACGACTCAGGGCGATATCGCGATCAATGTCCCCAGAGACCGTGACGGTTCTTTTGAACCTCAACTCGTTCCAAAACGAAAAAAAGATGTTTCTGCAATCGAAAATAAGGTTCTGGCTATGTATGCGCGCGGCATGTCGCAAAGAGATATCTCCTCGACGATCGAGGATATCTATGGCTTCAGCATGTCACATGAGATGATCTCGGATATCACTGACGCGATCGTTCCTGAGCTTGAAGAATGGCGCGTAAGGCCTTTGAAGAAGTGCTACGCGTTCCTCTTTGTTGATTGCATGTACGTTACGCTGAGAAGCGATTATCAGAGCAAAGAGTGCGCGGTATACGTCATATTGGGATATGATCTCGATGGAAAGAAGGACATCCTGGGATTATGGCTGAATGAAAGCGAGAGCAAGAATTATTGGATGCAGGTATTCGATGAGATCCACAGTCGCGGCGTAGAGGATGTGTTCTTCATCTCGATGGATGGAGTAAGCGGATTAGAGGCAGGGGCAAAAGCGATATTTCCTAAGGTGATCGTACAAAGATGCATCGTACATCTGATACGAAATTCGATCAAATACATTCCCACAAAGGAATACAAGCCATATACGCAAAGCCTGAAGAAGATATACGGAGCAGTAAACCTGAAAGCAGCGAACGCGGCATTTGAAGTGTTCTGCAAAGAGTGGGAGAAGTACCCAGGAGCGGTCGAAGTATGGAAGCGCAATTACACGCATATCGAGCAGTTATACGATTATGGTCAGGCAGTAAGACGGATAATGTATACGACCAACGCGATCGAAGCAATCAATTCCAGTTTTAGAAAGGTAACGAAAAAAGGAGCGTTCCCCAATGAGACCGCGTTGCTCAAGCTGTTATATCTACGAGTTATGGAATTAGAGAAGAAGTGGCAAAATGGGCATATAGCGAACTGGTCGCTGGTCTTGAATCAATTGATGGTCAATGAGCAATTTCATGATCGGATCAGCAAATATCTGAACAAATGAGAAGAAAACCGGAATAGAGCAATAGCCAAGGCAATTTCAGCCTTGGCTATTAAAAGTGGTGATGATAAATCTGTAGATAACAAAATAGATTTACACTTGTGAAAAAACTAACAAAGAAACTTACACACTTTTCTTGACAAACCCGAAGTATATATTTAATGTGCAAAGAATCAACTACTAAGCATTCATACTGTAAATTTATTTGAGAACTAGTAAAATCGATATGATCGCAAACATTAATGCGACTACTCCCAAATATATATTTTGCATGATGCGACTTTCTGTTTTTAATTGTTCTACTTCTTTTTTCAATTCATTAATTGCCCCATGCAATGCATTTTCAGGAATATAGTCAATAATATGTGTTTTCCCTTGATATTTTCCTTCATATGGTTCAGCGTATCCTATTAGTTTATTAAATTCTATCGTAGCATAGTGTTTTCCTCGTTTCAGATGAACAGCCCGATTAGAAGTGTTGAACAGCAAACAGAATAGTGTGCCGCGAAATCCCGGATCAATCTGTGGCCCGTTAGAAAGAATTACTCCTTGGCAAAATAATCCTACTGTTAATCCAAATTTCGCAATAATATCTCTCGGCATCCATGCAGTTTCCATGCAAGAAACTACTGCATAGTCATATGGTTCTATAGTCAAAAATGGATTTTTGTCCGATAATTTCTGTATTTTACCATCATAATAATACTCATCGCCTAAGCGCAAGTCATACGATGCACCCTTTACCATTTCCGGATCGGCATTTCTTAGAAGGATTCCACATTTGATCATGGAGGTAATTATCTTCTGGGATAATGCACCTCCACGATTCTGGTATTTCCACAATAAAGTAATCAAACTGACTGTTGACTCTAGGTCTATATTATTAACAATGTAGTGAGTTTTATCTTGATATCTGCGATCTGTTTGGTTTTGCTCAAAAAACGCTTTTTTATCAGGTGTATTACTTGATCGCTCAATCAAACGATCAAGTAATATGTCATCTTGGGAATCAAGAAAAATGCTCATGTATTTTTCTTGGTTCCCTGTTAAAAGTTCTGCAGCAGAAACTGGAGTGATTACAAGAAGTGGGATTTTGTGTTGCCTAAGTATATTGTTATATTCTTCTTTTTTTATGCCATATTTTTTTCCACGATATGTACTATTGACCAGCAGTTTTTGGTCTGCAAGCAGTTGATCAAATTCCTCATTACTTACATACTCATAGTTTAAGTCATCCTTGCGTCTATTTCTAGTTGTAATAGCTATTACTTGTTTAAAACGAAGATCAACTTCCTTACACAACTTTTGAGCAATTGTACTTTTTCCTGAACAAGAAGTTCCGGTAATGATTATACTCTCAAAAGGCATTTTCTCACCCTTTCTGAAAAATATATATTCGTTCATTTACAAGCGTAGCCCATTGTATACTTAAGGTTCGCTTATGACTTGGAATATATCTGCCAACCTCAAACACCTTATCCATCCCAAGTTTAGTATAATCTTCAACGATTCTTTCAATAACATCTTTTCGATTATCTTTCGCATCATAATCAGGAAGAACAACGCAGAAATAACCACCAGGCTTTAGTACATCAAAAATTTTTTTATTAATCTGACGGATGTCTTGTTCATAACTATTCAAGCAATCCCGACGGCTTCTTCTGTATCTAGCCCCTATTTCTCTTCCAATATAATCCGCAAAATTTTCATTAAAGAAATTAAAAGCAAGTCGCTGAGATTTAACATAGTCAATCATTCGAGGATATGGCGGAGATGTAATTACCAAATCTACAGATTCTGATTTTATAGGTGCATTAACGAGAGAGTCCTCAAAAACACGAGATTTATGGGAAATTTTAGAATAAAATGCTGCAAAGCTGCTTGGTAATCGAGATTCATGGTCAATAACATCATTCAGCAAATTTTTCGTTGAAATTGCGTATTGATCAAACACAGGTTTTTCTCTTAATTCATCTTTTTTGGGTTTTACGTTATCTGCTATG
>OLWP01000765.1_pt1 | contig 9812 bp, 10 predicted proteins | sample 1673741 | NCBI WGS metagenome assembly OLWP01 (sample SAMEA103958125, study PRJEB25191) | human gut metagenome
GAAAACGGCTTCCCAATCGTCAAGATTTTCCTGCACGTATCGAAGGATGAACAGCGCGACCGCCTGGCCGAACGAATCCTCAACAAGCAGAAGAACTGGAAATTTTCCATGGCAGATATCAACGAACGCCGCTACTGGGACCGTTACCAGGAACTGTACAGCGAAATAATTTCCGAAACCTCCCTGAAAGAGGCGCCATGGTACATCGTCCCGGCTGACCAGAAATGGTACACTCGCTACGTCGTCGCCCAGATCGTCATCAAGGCACTGAAGGACATCGCGCCGAAGTTCCCTGAAATGTCGAAGGAAATCAAGGATCAGCTCGAAGAATTCAGGAAGCTGATCGAAAGCGGCTCCGTCGGCATGATCGAGGAAATGCAGGACATGATGCTCCCCTCTGACAAGTAATAAAAGAAACGCATAAAATAGCAGCGTATTTCTGATTTCCTTGATAAGAAGGAAGCAGAAACGCCCATTTTACCGCAGGTACAAATTAAGGCAGGCCATAAAAAAGAAGCGGAAGGAGGATAGGAAGAATCACGTCCTTAACCGCTTCTTTTCATTATGGTATAATGGAATAGATACTAGGAATAGAAACTTTGAAATTATTGAAATGATTGATTGCGAGAGGTGAAACTTATGAAGAAAATTATTGCGGCTATGATCGCACTGGCAGCAGTTTCCAGCGCAGCATACGCATCTCCTCTGACGACGTACCAGAAGGGACAGACTGAAATCAACGTAGGCATGTGGGACGCATCCGCGAAATCCAATGGTTATAAATCCGACGGCGAATGGAACTTCACCGGCGGCCTGACATACGGCATCAATGACAAATGGGCTGCTCAGTACCAGTACACCGGCCTTTCCACCGATCACACCGGCGGAAATATGAACGAACTGAATGCTCTCTACTCCATCAATCCGGAAGTGGCAGCCTTCGGCGGCTGGAACCGCATACATATGTCCGACTTCCCGGACCGCGTATTCGGCTCTTCCGACCGTACAAACAACGTAGCCCAGTTAGGCCTCATTGCCCGTCATCCGCTGACCGACGGCCTTGACGTCTATGCCAAAGGCGCCCTCGGCACCGAGCAGACCACCATGTGGGAAGCAGGCGTCGACCTCGCTATCGATGAAGACCTTGACCTGAACGCAGGCTACCATTACCTGAATACCAAAGGAAATGACGACAACAACGTCTCCTATAAAGGCTTCATGGCAGGCGTATCCTACCGCTTCGGCGGCTCCAATGAATATGGCACCGGAACAAATGGCATGATCGACGACTCCGCTTATGCAAGAGCCAACCAGGAAGAAAGAGTATCCACAGTCTCCACTGTCCAGAAATCCGAAACCCCGGCAGCCGTAGTCACCACTACAAACAATGCCGGCGCAGAAACGACCGTCCAGGTCCCGGCTGATACACCAGTCGCAGCACCGGAAAACGACTACTATTTCAATAGCGTCCTCTTCAACGAAGACTCCTCCGACATCATCCCGGCACAGAAAATCAACCTCGATGCATTCGTCAAAGAAGCCAAGGAAACAGGCCACGTCTTCAAACTCGTAGGCCGCACCGATGCCACAGGCTCCGCTGACTACAACGAAAACCTCGCATCCAGACGCATCAAAGCTGTCAGAGACTATGCCGTCTCCAAAGGCGTTGACGCTTCCAAACTCGTAGAAATGGTCAAAGGCTCCGAAGGCTCCACAGGCAAGAACGAAGGCGACAGAAGAGTCGATATCTTTGAACATAAGTAAGATTTGGAAATTGATAAAAGAGAAAAGATACGAAGATACGAAAAAAGGGCTCATCGAGAGTCCTTTTTTCGTTGTGAGCGTTACTCACAAAACCGCACAACCGGACTTCGTCCGTGGAAATGCAACTCATCCGTCTCATACACTAATTTATGCGCCATTTATAGCATTACCATTACCGACAACTGGTATATGAGACACCTTCCCTTCCAGGGCAAGGTTAAGACCGGCCTACGGCCCTTCTTCCCAAATCCTCCCAAATCAAAATACCCCGCAGCATCGCTTATGCTGCGGAGTTCCTTTTTTTATTCTTTTTCCACGAAATCCAGTATTTCCAAGGGATGGTTCACGAAGTGTTTTCCTCCTCTGGCTCTGAGGAAGGTTTCGGGGCGGAAGCCCCAGGTGACGGAGAGGCAGGGGAGGTGGGAGTTTCTGGCTGTTTCTATGTCCACTTCTGTATCTCCGACGTAGATGGCATCCTCGGGTGTGAGGGAAAGATCGCTCAGGATTGCATTGATCATGTCTGGAGCGGGTTTTCGGTGGATATCCGGTTTGTTTCCTTTGACGACGTCAAAAAGGCCTTTAAGATACATTTCCGTGAGTTTTTTGACAGGGGCTTCGTCTTTGTTGGAGGCTACGGCTGTTTTGATTCCTTTTTCTCTCAGTTTTTTGAGGAGCTCGGGGATGCCTTCGTAGGGGCTGGTTTTTCTGTGGTTTCTTGGATAGAGGTCGGAGAAGATGGCGCGGCATTTCTGGATTTCTTCTTCGGTGACGGCATAGCGGGAAGCGGGGATGGTTTCGCAGAGGTCGATGAGGTCCTGACCCTGGCAGCCTCTGGCAAGAGCGATGATTTTTGCGATGTCGTCGTGGATGCCGCTTCCAAAGCAGAGTTTGACTTCGTCTCTGGTGAAGTGGTGGGGAAGGCCCATGGCTTCGAGGGCGTTGTTGGAGGCGGTGGTGATGTCGGTGATGGTATCGAGGATGGTTCCATCCATATCAAAAATGACGGCTTTGATCATAGTTGTTCCTTTCTTTTTGCATTTTCTTTTGTTTTATTATACCTGTCTCATTCCTTCATTTCCATTTTCCTTAGGCGTTGCAGATTTCTCAAGAAATGCTGTCTCTTTTTTTGCTATAATGGGAATAATTATTTTCTTAAGGGGGAATGACCATGCATATGACGTGGCCTTTGATGGCCGTGATGCTTTTGACGGTGGCTTTTGTCATCGGTGTGGGAATTTTTCAGTCGCGCAAGGTCAGGTCGGCTGAGGGATACAGTGTCGGCGGAAGGAGTGCCGGGGTGCCCATGGTGGCCGGCGGGATTGCCGGGACGGTGGTCGGCGGCGGTGCGACGGTGGGTACGGCGCAGCTGGCGTACAGTGTGGGGCTTTCGGCATGGTGGTTCACTCTGGGAAGCGGGATTGCTTTCATCCTGATGGGGATTTTCTATGCACAGAAAATGCGCTCGACGGGGCTTTCTACGATTCCGCAGTTTCTGGGGATGCATTACGGGAGGCGGGCGGAGCGTCTGTCTTCGGTGATTTCTTCGATAGGGATTCTTCTTTCGGCGGTGGCGAGCTGCCTGCCCGGGATGGAAATCATTTCCTCGATCTTCGGCGTGGGCGAGCTTCCAGCGGCAATCATCCTGATGACGCTTGTCGCGGCGTATACGTTTTTTGGCGGGATGAAGAGTGCGGCCATCGGGGGCATCCTCAAGATGGCTGTCATCTGGCTTTCCCTTTTCGTCTGCGGTTTCGAAGCATATGAGGTGCTGGCTTCTTCGTCCGTGGCAATTCCTCCGTCTCATCTGGATCTTTTCGGACGCGGGTTCGAGGTGTCGATGTCGAATCTGTTCTCGATGATTGTCGGCGTCCTTTGCACGCAGACGTATATCCAGTGTATTTTCTCGGCAGATACGCCGATTACGGCCGCGGCCGGCTGCATCACGGCGGCGCTGATTGTCATTCCTGTCGGGCTTCCGTCTGTGGCTGTCGGTATGTACATGAGCGCTTTTGATCCGAATGTGGTGCCTGTTTTGACGCTTCCTACGTACTTTACGAATCATGCGTCCTTCTTGGTCGGCGGTCTTGCGATGGGCGGCATCGTGCTGTCTCTCATCAGCTCGATCGGCGGGCTGTCTTTGGGAATCGGGACGATGCTTGTGACGGATATCCTGATGCCGATCCTGCATCTCCAGGATGACAAGGCGCTTCTCCGTCTGACAAAAATTTCTGTCCTCTCTGTCATGGCAGCGGCTTGTGTGATTGCGGCGATGAACAGGGGAACGCAGGTCCTTTTCTGGAATTACCTCTCCATGGGCCTTAGAGGCGGCGGCATTTTCCTTCCGCTGACGCTTTCGGTCTTCTTCCCTGGGCATTTGAAGAGGGGATGGGCGGTGCTCTCCATGGCAGGGAGTACTGTGGCGGCCATCCTCGCCGTCGTTCTTCATCTTCCGATTGATTCCCTCTTCGCGGGTCTCATCGTGAGCGTCCTCCTGATCCTTCCCGGACTCAGGCTGAAGAGAGTGGATGGGGAATAGAAATGGTCTGAGAAAATAAATGATAAATAAAAGGCTGTGACGAAATGTGCAATCATTTCTTCACAGCCTTTTTTGCGTGGGTATTCGATTAGAGGATTAACTAACATGTTTATATATTTGCATTAACTGAAAACCATAAAACCTCGCTTCGCTCGCAGAAATGAACCTCCTCAGGCGCATCCGCGCCAGCTCCCCCTACGGGGCGAGCTCTGACACCCTTAAACCAAGGCTGAGGCCTTGAGGAAAACCGTAAAACCTCGCTGCGCGAGAGGAACTACATCTCATCCGTCGCCTTCGGCGACACCTTCTCCTTTCGGAGCAAGGTTAACACCCTTAAACCTCACTTCGTTCGAAGAAACACCATAAAGCCGGACTTCGTCCGTGGGTAATTAACTTCATTACCGGCCTCCGGCCGTACCTTCCTCTACGAGGTAAGGTCAAACACCCTTAAACCAAGGCTTTGCCTTATGGAAAACCATACGACCTCGCTTTGCTCGTGGTAATCAACCCTATCCGCCCTTCGGGCACCTTCCCCGTCTGGGAAGGCGAGTATTCTTCGGAAATGGAATTCATTCATCCCACGCAAAAAGGATGTGCACTTTCGCACACATCCTTCTTTTTGTTGAGGATTATTCGATATCAACGGTGTCGGGGTTGCCGAAATCGTCGAGTCCGAGATAAGCGACTTCTCTGACGTGTCCATCGTACGTCAGTGTAACGTGATAGTGGAAGGTCTGTCCTTCGCAAATTTCATCGCCGAGTTCTACAGCGGTGGTGTAGCTGTCCGGGCGGTATTCTCTTACGGTGTCGCCTACGATCGGGAACTGGAGGAATACGTATTCTGCGCCCTGGTATTCAACGGAACCGTATACACGTTTCAGTTCGGATACGAGACATTTGTCTACGCCATTTACAATGATGCTTTTTTCAGTTACTTCTGCCATGTTTATCACCTCTACGACCAATATACAGCAAAATGCTTGCCATTACTTATATATAGTACCACTTTTGAAGGATAATCAGAAGATTACTAGTTAAAATAATCCGTTTATACGTATTATAAAAGAATTATTACGGAACACCGTGGTTTTATTCAGCGATTTCGCGCACGTCGTTCTTTGCTTCCGGGTTTTCCATCATGCCCTGTTCTTCGTGTCTTCCGTGTTCACAGATGCAGTGCATTCTCTTCTGGCAGATTTCTCCCATGATGGCGCAGAGTTCTTCCATGGCTGCGGGGTTCAGGGAATAGAAAATGTTCTTGCCGTCTCTTCTGTCGATGATGAGTCCGGATTCGACGAGGACTTTCATATCGTGGGAGAGTGTCGGCTGCGTGATGGCGAATGCCTGCTGCAGTTTGTTGGCGCACTGTTCCTTGCAGGATAACATGTCTACGATTTTGAGACGTTTCGGATCGGAAATAGCTTTCAGAATTCTTGCGGTATCTAAATAAATTTGTTCCATTTTGACTCCATGAATTAAAGAATAGAATTATTTCTATAAAGCGTAGCAAAGATGAATGAAAATGTCAATATTTAACATGCATTAGAAAAGCAAAAATTATGTATAAATTCGGATAAAGTTTTTTGGAATGTTTTGCAGGAAATAGGGAAAGATGTGATTCCATCGCAAGTTTCACGGATTTTTTCAGAAATGTTTCACGTGAAACATTTCTTATATTGACAGTGAAATATGGTATAATAATGGCGACTATCTGTGAAAGGAAGGAAAATATGGGCAAGATCATCAGCATCATCAACCAGAAGGGCGGGGTCGGAAAAACAACGACGGCTGTGAATCTGGCGGCGGAACTGGCCGACAAAGGACATAAGACTCTTCTCATCGACGAGGACGCGCAGGGCAATTCCACCAGCGGGCTCAGCAAGGACGTGAAGTTCGGCAAGGATCTCTATGATGTGCTGCTGGATGATGCGGATGCGAAGGAGGCCGCTGTGAAGACAGCGGTGAAGAAGCTGTGGCTGCTTCCTTCTTCTATCGATCTTGCCGGGGCGGAAATCGAGATCGCAGGGCTCCCTGAGAGGGAATTCCTTCTGAGAAAGAAGCTTGCCGCAATCAAGGATTCCTACGATTACATCCTGATCGACTGCCCGCCTTCCCTGGGTCTTCTGACATTGAATGCCCTTGTGGCTTCCGATTCCATCATCATCCCGATCCAGGCGGAGTTCTACGCGCTGGAAGGTCTTTCCCAGCTGGTAAAGACGGTGCAGGTGGTGTCCAGGAAGCTGAATCCATCGCTTCATATCCTCGGTATTCTTCTGACGATGTTCGACGGAAGAACGAACCTGTCGCTGCAGGTGGCTGAGGAAGTGAAGAAGTATTTCGGATCCAAAGTATTCAGGACGGTGATCCCGAGGACCGTAAAGCTTTCCGAGGCGCCGAGCTTCGGCGAACCGATCCTGACGTACGCGCCCAAGTCTAAGGGGGCTGAGGCATATAAGAAACTGAGCCGGGAGGTAGTAAGACGTGACTAAGAGACAGAAACTGGGACGTGGACTGGGTTCTCTTCTGGGGGAAACTCTGGACGAGAAGGGCAAGGTCATCGATCTCGAACTTGCTAAAATCCATCCGAATCCCTGGCAGCCGCGCCGTGATTTCGACGATGAAGCTCTGAAGGGTCTTGCTGATTCCATCAAGGAAAAGGGTCTGATCCAGCCGGTCACGGTCCGCTACAAAGATACGGACGGCGAATTCGAGTATGAGCTGGTCGCCGGCGAAAGACGTTTCCGCGCGGCAAAGATGGCAGGGCTCTCTGTCATCCCGGCAATCATTACGCAGTATGACGACAAGATGATGGCGGAAGCCGCACTGATCGAAAACCTCCAGCGTGAGGACCTGAATCCTGTGGAAGAAGCCTCGGCCTATGAGACAATCATGAAATCGTACGAGCTGACGCAGGAAGAGCTCGCTGAAAGCGTGGGCAAGAGCCGTTCGCATGTAGCCAATACGCTGCGTCTCATGGACCTTCCAGACGAAGTGAAAGATATGCTTTCCGAAAGGAAACTGACAGCCGGTCAGGCAAGGCCGCTCCTTTCGCTGAAAACCCCTGCCGAGCAGATCAGCCTGGCAAGGCGCATCGTGAAGGACGGACTGTCCGCCCGCGAGGTCGAAAAGCTCACCAGTGAAACGAAACCGGGAAAAGTGAAGCCGAAGAAGGATGAGCAGGTCTCTGCTTACCTCAAGAGCCTCGAAGAATCGCTGACGCTCTCTGTGGGCACCCATGTTTCCATCAAGACAGGGAAAGGCAGAAAAGCCCACAGCGGAACCATCATGATTTCCTTCAAAAATGATGATGAATTCGCTATGATAACGAATATTCTCAAACAAAAATCCGAAAATACGAGTGGAGAAGAGTAGTAAATGATAAACCAGACAATAGTAATGTATGTGGTCGCCGGCGTGCTGGCAGTCCTCCTGATTGTGCTCGTCCTCGAGTTCTTCCTTCTGAGGAACAAGCTAAACCGCCTGTACCGCAAGTACATGTATTTCATGAAGAGCGCTGAAGGCGGCTCGATCGAAGTGAAGCTTTCCACAGAAGTGAGGGAGCTTCGTGAAATGATCGCGTCCTCCGAGAACATGCTGCACCAGCAGGAACTCCTTGCGAATATGCAGCTCCAGTCTTTCCAGAAGACAGGCCTTGTGCGCTACGACGCTTTCGATGACACAGGAGACAAGCTTTCCTTCTCCCTGACAATCCTTGACGGGAAGAACAACGGCTTCATCCTTTCCTCTCTGGCAGGCCACGATGCATCCCGTATCTACGCTAAGAAAGTCACGAACGGCCAGTGCCGCGAAGCACTTTCCGCCGAAGAAGCAGAAAGCATCAACCTCGCTCTGAATACGCTGATGCCTGATATGGCACAGCAGGCCCAGCAGGAAGCCGAAGCAGCCGCCGAGTCCGGATACACCGAATACACAGCAGCTCCTTCGCAGACCATGCAGGACTTCAGAGAACCAGCTGACGACTACAACCAGCCGGCACAGAATCCAGGCCAGCCGGCACCGCATGATCACAAAATCGATATGGCAAAAAAGAACTAAGAAAGACAGAAAGACCGCGGGCATATGTCCGCTATCCGGGGAATGGAAGAGACGGCGCGGGGAAGCGCCGGGAAATCAGGAAGTGACCGGACGTTCGGTTTTCTGTGGGGGCAGGAAACTTAGGACGCATTCAGACGCATTCAATAGACAGCAGGCAAACATGAAAAAAACCGAAAATAAAGAAACCGGCGAAGTTTCATTCAGCTTCACCGGGCAGGAAATCAAAAAACTGAAAATCGGCGCCATTGCGGCGGCTGTCGTATTCGCGGCAAGCATCTGCATTGGCGGTTATTCCGCGTATTCTATGACGTCCCTCCGCCAGGAGAATACACTCTATAGAAACCAGCTGAAAATGGCAGAAGAAAAGATGGAAGCCCTGAATGACAAGACAAAAGCCATCGAAAAAATCTCCAGCCAGCTTCAGGACATGATCAAAGCCAATAATAACGGTGCCGGCGCCAACGTGCAGAATGGCGGCCAGGGAGGCCAGGGCGGTGCATCCACCGTACCGGATAAGGCAAGAGACGTATCCGCCTCCGACCATCAATCATCCGGGACCGCACAGGAAACTGACGATGGCAGCGCATCCGTTGCCACACCGGGCGACCTTCTCCGTGAAATGAGGAAACTTGACTCCCGTCTCGATTCCCAGATTAGGACCATGATCACCCTAAGAGAAGAACTCATGAACCAGACCTACGGCATGCAGGTCCAGCTCCTCAATACTAATGCCACCACACCGGATATCTGGCCCGTCAAAGGCGAGATCTCCAGCTACTTTGGCTACCGTTCCAGCCCCGGAGGCGGCATAGGCTCTACCTACCATGAAGGCATCGACATCGCAGGCGACTACGGCCTCCCAATCGAAGCCACAGCATCCGCTGGGTAGGCGGCTACGGCAACCTCGTCGAAATCAAGCACCCCGGCGGCATCGTCACAAGATATGGCCATAACTCCGCCATTCTCGTCACCGTAGGCCAGCACGTCGACCAGGGCAGCGTCATCGCCATCATGGGCAGCACCGGAAACAGCACCGGCCCGCACTGCCACTACGAAGTCAGAGTCAACGGCACAGCCGTCGATCCCTTCTACTTCCTCCCAGGCAACTACGCGGGAAATAAACAGTAACCAAAAAGGATGTACACCAAAAGGCGTACATCCTCTTTTTTGGCAATGGGGAGTATGAAAAGAGAGGGAAAAAATGGAAAAAGAAAAGAAAACCGGACAACCAGCTCCGGGCTGAAGGGAAACCAGACAACCTCGCGCTGCTCGGCATTCCTGAGTCCTGATTTTTCCGAGCGCCGCTAACACTCGCTTTCCCAGACGGGGAAGGTGCCTATATAAGTTCAAAACAAAACCATTGATTTTTTCATTTCACATCGCGAGCTGCCCCCAACGGAGGGAAGAATTGCCTTTGACCTTGCCCTGGAAGGGAAGGTGGCGGCGGAGCCGACGG
>OLWP01000766.1_pt1 | contig 9780 bp, 8 predicted proteins | sample 1673741 | NCBI WGS metagenome assembly OLWP01 (sample SAMEA103958125, study PRJEB25191) | human gut metagenome
CGAAGATGGGGATGTTGAGCTGGGCGGAAAAGTAGTAACCGCGGTTATCACGGAACTGGCTCCTGAACGGCTCGTACAACGAATGGTCGTCGAGGCTCATGAAAAAATTGGTCGAGTATCCGCCGCCGACATAGACCGACGGGAAAAAGCCGCCCCGGGCGACCGAATACTGGAGTTTCGACTGCCGCACGTTATAACCGGCGCTGCGGGCCTTGGGATTGTTGTCGAGGGCATAGGCGACCACATCGGAGAAGGGCGCCGTGCCGGCCGGGGTTTCGATGGCGAGATCCGTCTCGATCCCCAGGGGGCGGTCGGGCGGATAATTCATCGTTTCGGCAAGCGTGATCCTGGCCAGTTCGAGGTTGTTTTCCTGCTGCGTGAGCAGGTAGTCGTCCGAAGCGCACTGCGCCTCCTGCTCGGCCACGTCGGCGGCGCTCTTGAGCCCCAGTTCGAGCAGCTTGCGGCTCTTGGCGAGGTTGCCGGTGCTGGTTTCCAGCTGTTCACGGGCAAGGCGCACGCTTTCGGTGTAATAGACGACGTCGAAATAGGCCTGCATGGTATTGAGCGCCACCTCGTCCTTGACCCGCTGCAACTCCTCGACGCCCATCAGGCGCATCACCTTCGCGGCACGGATGGTATTGATCCCCGTAAAGCCGGCGAAAACGGGCATTTGCCCCGAAACGCCGTAGTTGTTGGAAAGGTTCGAAACGTCGGTATAGGTATTGGTCTCGGGGTCGACCGAACGGCCGAAACTGGTCGTGGCGCTGACCGAGCCGCTGACCGAGGGCACGAGCGCCGCTACGGATTCGATATAGTCCTGGCGGTAGTTGCGGTTGGTGTAATCCTGCTGCCGCACGACGGGACTGTGTTCGACGGCATAGGCCATGCACTCGTCGAGGGTCATACGCACGACGGGCTCGGCCGCATTCGGGGCGGGGTCGGACAGAGAATCCACGGCAGGATCCGCGACGATGACGGTTTCCGTTGCCGCAATATCTGCGGCCGAAGCCCCCACGGGAGCAACGGGCGCAGCATCCGGCTGCACAGAGGCGGCGGGCAGGGATATCTGCGCCGCGGCGAGTGTCCAAAAAATTGACAGAATGAGGAGTAATAACAGTCGTTTCATCCTTGATTAGCGGGTATTGTTCGTTCGGGACATTTCGGAGCCAACCCCGTGCCAAATGAATTAAACAACTGTATTACAAACTATTAACATAAACAAAGATCAGACAAAGTGTAAAAAAAATTTACACCCCTGTAAATTTTGTGGACACAAAGGGACGATTTCACGATTTTAACGCTAATTTTACCGCAAAACAAACCGGAAACACCATGGCAAAAGAGGGAACACTACTGATCGTGGACGACAACCGCAGCATCCTGGCGGCATTGCGCCTGCTGCTGGAAAAATATTTCGCACGGGTGCTGACCCTCCCCACCCCCAACCGGCTGGCGACGACCCTGCGCGAGGAACAGATCGACGTGATCCTGCTCGACATGAATTTCACGGCGGGCATCAACACCGGTAACGAAGGCATCTACTGGCTGAGCGAGATCCACGCCCGCAGGCCGGATATCAAAGTCGTGCTTTTCACGGCATACGCCGATATCGACCTGGCCGTGAGGGCAATGCGCGACGGTGCGGTGGACTTCGTCGTCAAACCGTGGGACAACGACCGGTTGGTGGCTTCGCTGCGCAACGCATACAATCTGGCGCGGTCGGCTCGCGAGGTGAAGCAGCTCAAGGAGATCAAGCGCGAGCTGGCCTCGGAGCAGCCGATGTTCTGGGGCGAAAGCCCCGCCATGGCGCGCATCCGCGAAATCGTGGAGAAGGTTGCGGCCACGGACGCCAACATCCTGATCACGGGGGAGAACGGCACCGGCAAGGAGATGCTGGCACGCGAGATACACAACCGCTCGGCGCGCAGCGGCGAACTGATGGTTTCGGTGGATATGGGAGCCGTACCCGAAACGCTCTTCGAGAGCGAACTGTTCGGCCATGTCAGGGGAGCCTTCACCGACGCCCGGGCCGACCGCGCCGGGAAATTCGAGGTCGCCGACCACGGCACGCTTTTCCTCGACGAGATCGGCAACCTGCCGCCCCACCTGCAATCGAAGCTGCTGACGGCCATCCAGGGCGGGCGTATCTTCCGCGTGGGCAGCAACACGCCCGTAGCGGTGGACATCCGCCTCATCTGCGCCACGAACCGCGACCTGTTCGGAATGGTAGCGCGGGGGGGGGGAGTTTCGCGAAGATCTGCTCTACCGCATCAACACGATCCATATAGACCTGCCGCCCCTGCGGCAGCGCCGCGAAGACATCCTGCCGCTGGCGGAAATGTTCCTCAAACGCTACGCCACGAAGTACAACAAACCGATCGAGGGTTTCGACCAGGCAGCGGTGCGCGAAATGGACGAATACCCTTGGGCGGGTAACATCCGCGAATTGCAGCATACCGTCGAAAAAGCCGTCATCATGAGCGACGGGAGGCGAATCACCCCCGCGACACTGCTGCTGCGGCCGGCTCCGGCCGCAGTGCAGGCCCTGGCATTCTCGACGCTCGAAGAGATGGAGCGCGGCATGATCGGTCAGGCGATGGCGCGTTACGCAGGCAACCTTACCGAGGTGGCGCGGCAGCTGGGCATCACGCGCCAGACACTCTACAACAAGATCAAACGCTACGGGTTATGAAACGCGAAGGAATAGCCTACGGCCCCGTAATCGGGTACACGGCGTTGCTCATCGCCGCTTCGGGAGCACTCGGATGGGTGGTAACAGGGTCATGGTACCCGCTGGCGATCCTGCTCGTCCCGGTGATCGGGATCGCGGCATACCGCCTCATAGGGCTTTACAGCGATTCGATACGCCGTGTAACCTTCATGTTCAACGCCATCGACAACGACGACTTCACGTTCCGCTTCCATGAAGACCCGTCGAAAGTGGACAACGGCATGCTCAACGCCGCCCTGAACCGTATCAAGGAGATCCTGGTGCGCGCCAAGGTACGCGCCGAAGAGCGGGAACGCTACTACCAGCTGATCATGGAGTATGCACGCACGGGGCTAATCACCATCAACGACGCGGGAAGCGTCTACCAGGCCAACGGCGAGGCGCTGCGCATCTTCGGGTTGCCGCGCATAACCCACATCCAGCAACTGGAACTGCCCGCTCCCGAGGCATACCGGGTACTGACGAAGATCCGACCGGGAGAAAAGCACCATGTGTCGTGCGTGACCGAAACGGGCGAAATGAGCCTCTCGCTGGGGTGTTCGGAGATCGTACTCGAAAAACGCCGGCTGCGCGTGGTGGTCATAAGCGACATCAACAGCGAACTGAGCGAGATGCAGATCGAATCGTGGAGCAAGCTGACGCGCATCCTGACGCATGAGATCATGAACTCGCTCGCACCGATCACCTCCCTGAGCGACACACTGCTGCATATCGACCGGACGATGAACGCCGACGTAGCCCGTGGGCTGGATACGATCTCGGCCACGAGCCGGCGGCTGATGGCCTTCGTCGAGAATTTCCGCCGATTCACGAAGATCCCGGTGCCACAGAAGGCACCCTTCGAGGTGCGGGAACTGCTGGAGCACGCCATGACGCTGATCGCTGCGGAAGGCATCCGCATCCGGCTCGACGTCGAACCGGCAGACACGATGATCTATGCCGACCAGATGTTGGTCGGACAAGTGGTGGTGAACCTGCTCAAGAATGCCCGCGAAGCGGTAGGGACACGGCGAGACGCCTGCATCGAAGTCACGTCGCGCATAGACCCGCAGGAAAACGTGGTTATCGAGATTAGCAACAACGGCGGGGCAATCCCCGCCGAAGTAACCGAAAATATCTTCACGCCTTTCTTCACGACCAAGCCCGACGGATCGGGCATCGGCCTGAGCGTCTCGCGCCGCATCATGCAACTGCACAAGGGTTCGCTGCGCCTGACGGCCAACACGGACAACCGGGTAACCTTCACGCTCCTGTTCGGATAGGTGCCTGCAATACGCCTCGTATTGCCGTCCCGGGGGACTTCCAGTTCACGGAACCATCAGGAAACTGCGCCCGCCTAAACGAAGTGCGGACGGGATCGGCATTCCTCCGGAACGGGCAGCAACACCCTACCGCGGCAGGGGCATCGAGATCGTCCGCGCATCGAGGAACGCATCGGGGAAGGATCCGTTGTTCCAGGCCTGACCGTTCGAGATGGTGAAATGGCGTCCCAGACGCAACGTATTGTTGTCGATCACCGTAACACGTGACGGCAGGTTTTCCTTCTGGATCACTACCACCGAAGTCATCGTAACCGAAGGCTTGACCTTCATCTTTCCCTCGGCACGGTAATCGGGTTTCCATGGCGACAAATGCGCCAGCGAGTCGGGAAGCTCGAACTTGTTACGGAGCGAATCGGGAAGCTCATACTTCCCCGAGCGGGGCGAATCGGGTTTTTTCAGCCCGAACTTATTGGGTTCCTGCGCCGAAATCGCAAGGGCCGCAAGCAGGGCGACCGCCAGAATAAACATCCTTTTCATAACTATCCCTCCTATCTTTTATTTGGTCTCTCCAAAATTACAATTCCCTTAGAACACTTCCCGCAGGATCCGCACCGACTGCACCGCGCTGATGGCATCGAGGTGATAGCCGAAATAGACCAGCACGGCATTGAGAAACTCGACGCGCTGCGTGCGGTTGAGGCCGATTTCGGCCAGGCAACGCACGTCGCACTCCATCATATCGCGCAGAATACGCGTACATTCCTGTGTCATAAAACTAACGTGCTGCGGCCGAGTTTTGGTATAAAGTCCCTCTCGGATATCGAACCAATCGCCGGCCGAGTAGTCGTTGCCCGGGCAAAAACCCAGGAAACGGCTCAGGTTGGCCAGGAACCAGAGGTGGAAATTGGCCACCCCCTCGTCCATCGAATCGAGCGCCCCGACACAGTTCCACACAAAATCGAAAAGCGCCTGGTTGGGTTCGTCGTATTCCCTGACGAGGCGGTACAAAACCTCTGCCATGAAGAGCGCCATGGTCGATTTGCGCACGTCGAACGGCAGGCTTTGCAGTACAAAGCCGCCCTGCACCTCCTTGAAACGGTGCATCTGCTGACGCGACGATTCGAGCCCTTCGAACTCGACCGGGAACATCGGCTGGAAAAGTGCCAGCTTCGAGCCCCGCCCGTTGTGGCTGCGGACGCCCTGCACCATGTAGCTGCGGCGCCCCCCGGTGTCGGTCAGCAGGTAGACGACCATCGACGAGTCGCCGTATTTGAGCGTATGGAGAACGACCCCGCGCCCTTTGTACGTCTTCACCTACCCTTTGCGCACGTGAACCATCATCCACCCCTCCCTGGCAGCGGTCGCCACCGGGCGCAGGCCCAGTTCCCCGGCACAGGCGACTATCGCCGGGACGTCCTGTTCCAGGAAACCGCTCATCACCAGGTCGCCGCCCGGCTCCAGCGCTGCGGCATAGGCCGGCATGTCGGCCGTGAGGATATTGCGGTTGATATTGGCCAGGATAAAGCCGTAATGCCGTCCGGCGATGCGGCGCACGTCGCCCAGCATCGGTTCGATGCGGTCGGCGACGCCGTTCGAAGCGATGTTCTCGCGGCAGTTGGCGTCGGCCCAGTCGTCGATGTCGACCGCATCGACATGGGCGGCACCGCATTTGGCAGCGACGATCGACAGCACACCCGTACCGCTGCCCATATCGAGCCCGCGACGGCCTGCGACACCCAGGTCGAGCACGGCACGCGACACGAGCCAGGTGGTCGCGTGGTGCCCCGTGCCGAACGACATCTTGGGCATGACGACCACCTCCATCACCCCTGCGGGGGCAGGCTCATGGAACGGTGCCCGAATCAGCAGGCGCCCTTCGACGTCCACAGGCGGGAAATTGCTCTCCCAGACGGCGTTCCAGTTCTGCGTCTCGATGGCGATATAGCGTCCCTGCACGCCGTAATGCGCCAGCAAGGCATCGACCTCGCCCTTGCAGTCGGCCAACCGCTCCTGGGGGATATAGGCCTTGAGCGTCCCCGCATCGGCCTCGAAACTCTCGAAGGGATAGTCGGCCAGCTCGGCGGTCAGGATCTCGGCCTGCAGGTCGTCCGAAAAGGCAATATTCAAGGATATATAGTTCATATTATGTAAAATTTACGTATCTTCGCCCGTACAAAGTTAATGATAATCTCGGAAATAAGGCAGGAAAAGGATGGCAGAAAACACGAAAAAGTGGGAAGAGACGGGACGTCGTTACCGTACTTATATCAAACTCGAAAAACGCCTCTCGGAGAATACCGTCGAATCGTATATGCGCGACCTGCGCCAATTCGCCCATTTCATCCTGCGCCAATACGACGTGACGCCCCGCAAGGTCGAGCGGACGATGATCGAACGCTACATGGGCTGGCTTTTCGAGCGCGGCCGCGAAAAAACCTCACAGGCCCGCTGCCTGTGCGGCATCCGCAGCTTCTTCAATTTCCTGCTCATAAGCGACCAGATCGAGGCGTCGCCCGCCGAATTCGTCGACACGCCGAAATTCGGGAGGCACCTGCCCGACGTCCTCACCACCGCAGAGATCGACCGCATCATCGCCACCGTGGACACGCGCACGACCAAGGGCATACGCGACAGCGCCATGCTCGAAGTGCTCTATTCGTGCGGGCTTCGCGTCTCGGAGCTCACCTCGCTACGGCTTTCCGACCTCTTTTTCGGGGAGGGCTACATCCGCGTCATCGGCAAGGGCGACAAGCAGCGGCTGGTGCCGATCAGCACCGTCGCACGCGACAAGATACAGCGCTATCTCGAAAAGCGCCGCAGCGCACGTTCGGGCGAAGAGGTCGTATTCCTCAACAACCGGGGCGGGCAGCTTACGCGCGTGATGGTCTTCACGATCCTGAAACAGGCCGCCCAACGCGCCGGCATCGACAAACACATCAGCCCGCATACGTTCCGGCACTCGTTCGCCACTTATCTTTGGGAACAGTGCGGAAATATTTACGAAGTAAAAGAGATTCTCGGTCATAGTTCTGTCAAAACAACCGAACGATATGTTCATGCCAGCTTTGAGCAGCAAAAACGCATATTGACAACTATGCATCCGAGAAATACTCTAAAAATCAAATTTTAATTTCCCTATTGAGATTTTATTGCAATCAAGTGTATAATAGAGTTATAAATAAGTATCCGTTTTTCTCAGTTCGTTCTTTGTCCATGTCTCTTTAGCTTACACTCCCCACCCTTTGTGGTAGCTTTTGTATTACTGCTTATTTTTCAAATCACCATCATACATACTTTTACGTAGGGATGTGTTGTTCCTACATTTAACTAATGTTAAACAATAAAGGATAACTACTTATTATCTTTGCTTAATGGAGAAATCTATATGAACAATCTTGAATTTCAAAACTCATTGGATAGAATCAAAGGGCTTACTGTTGCTATTGTGTACATCTTTGAGGGGGAGCAGGCGGCTGGGTTTGCACATTACCATATATGGAAAGGAGATATTATTTCCAAATGGCTTAATGCCATTGCAAATGTCGGATGCCGACCTTTTATTTTAGATGTAAGAACATTTGTGGAGAAAGCTTTCTCCAACACACTTCCACACATTGATTTTGTTATCAATTTAAACTGCGGAAGCACAGATTTGGATCCGATGGCCATTGTCCCCTCAACATGTGCTTTTTTGGGAATACCATGTATCCCATGCGGGAGTTTTTCTATTTTAGCTGGGGAAAATAAGTATCACTCAAATTTGCTTGCAAAAGAATGCGGATTGCTTGTTTCCCCGACATGCGAAGCAAGTGATCCAAATGGCATTTTCCGCCCTTTAAATTGGGGAAGTAGCTTGGGCGTTGTTAGAGGAAAATGTCCTACCGCCCAAAAAGGAATATATCAAAAATTCATAAAGGGATTCGATATAACAACACCAGCTATATTTAATCCACTTACAGAAAATTTCGATTTTCTTCCTACTATAGTTTATGTACCTAAGAATCAGGATATAAACTGGTTCTTTGGGGAAACCGCTAAAGAAGAAAAAATCGGATATCAACGAGAGCTTGTTTACGATCTGTGCGATTCTCTGAAAGAAAAATATATAGAACTAATTCGCATTATAGGGGTAAAAACCTTTTGCCGAATAGATGCACGTATTATGGTAAGCACCTACAATGATATTGACGCAGTTCTTTCGAGTCCAATATCAGACAGAAATCTGTATTTTGTTGAAATAAATGTCATGCCGACAATTAATACAAACAATAGTTTTGGATTTTCCTATGCAGGTTTCAGAGATAGTCCTTCACAGGCGAAACTTTTGCGCCTTCTGGATAGCAATTATCCCAAAATGGATGTTCATACGTTTGTTTTGGCAACAACACTCCTTGCATACTACATATAATCATATCCAAGTACTAAAAAACACAGGATTAAATCCCGTATCTTCAATGAATCGCTTTTGCATTCCTGTTACAGATGTTAGCGTTGATGAAATTGTTACCTTTTTAAGAATGTCGCATTCTTTCATACGACTTATTTGCAGAAATAGCTGCCCGGTTCCAAATTTGTTTGAATCAAAAGCTTGTTGCACTAAGTTATAGACTCTGTATCTTTCGAGCAAAAACTTGCCGAAATCTGGGGATTGTCTGTATGCAACTACGATGGTATTCATGACATACCGAGCAGATAGGAACGGAAGGTTGAGCCGCGTCATTCCATCGCGGATTAAGTTGAGGATTCGATAGAAGTCTTCTTCTGGAATCTTTATATAATTATAGGAATATGCTATCAATCGGTTTGTAAGAAGAGCAAGGCGTTGTACTACTCTCTCTTCAGAACGCGCATAGTCTAATCCGGCATCAAATGACGTGATAGCATCTTCCGGAAATCCGCACATAAGCTGAGCGACCCCCACATTATTATATATGTGGGACATACCGACTAATCCTGGAACATCGTATGTAGCCTGTTGTTTTAATTCTCGAAAAGCACGAATAGATACATTATCTGTTTCGAACTGCCTTACCAGTATATTGTTTTGACAGTATATAGCTTGATCCATCATCTGATTCTTTTCAAGAATATTTTTTGCTTGCTTTAAAAGATCAATTTCTTCGTCATGCTTTATATTTGGAATAAAATGCGCATATCGGTATACTTGCGCGAGAAGCAATGAATTGCCAACATCTCTTGCATAATCTAATGCATCAAGTATGGAAGTGCCACCATTGTCATGACAAAAAATCTGGTTGAGCAATGCTGTTACTAAAAAGGTTTCACAGAGTTTTCGCTCGTCTTCATTTTTATACGGATATATCCGCAGAGATTGAATCATATCCGTAATATCATCTCCTACGATTTTCTTCTCATCGCATACTAAGCTTGCACGCTCTTTCATCAGAGATGGCGCAAAGCGATGTACAATAGATTGTTTCTGCCAGACTTCATTCAATAAAATATCCCTTTTTGTATTTGAACAGGTATTAAAGCATTGCCGCGAATAGGAATCTATGAAATCATCAACGTTCTCTGCGCCACTATTAACTACACGATATATCGTACTTTCTCCACTATTCCGTATCAGTTTTAAGCAAGTCCCATCGGGGCATTCAGACAATATCTTCTTTGCACGCTCAAAATCGTTGTCCCGAAGTATGACTATTATTGTTGGGCGTAGAATGCTTTCTTTATGTAAGTTAACTAGTTGAGTCAAGTAACGTGAAAATACATTGCCTTCCTCAATAATGATAGGATCGATGACATCAGGTCCTGCAGCTTGAT
>OLWP01000767.1_pt1 | contig 9774 bp, 9 predicted proteins | sample 1673741 | NCBI WGS metagenome assembly OLWP01 (sample SAMEA103958125, study PRJEB25191) | human gut metagenome
GAGATTTATATGCAAAGACATATGGCAGTGATTATTCTATGGGTGATCCAAAAGAGTCTGAATCAAAAATAGATTCTTCCTTTGAGACAAATATAATAGAGAATTTTTATTATGGGAATAATTATACGCAAGGGGATGATGAATATACCGGTTTTGAACCTTATGTATACTCTTGTTCATCGGACAAGCTGCAGATGGAATATCAGGTTATTACAAGAATCCAAAGATTTGAAAAAAAGGGAAAGCAAGTGACATCATATAATTCGCGTGTTAATATATGTCTATACTAACCGGACTAAAAAGCTCTCTGTGCAATGCACGGGAGCTTTTTATATGTAGACCTCTATTAATTTGTGCTGTCTGCATCAATTACAGACTGAAAGAAGCAGGAGAAAATTTTGACCCTCATTTCATAATAATTATAACAGTATCATTTAGTGCATGATTTGTACAATTTATTACATTGCTCTTTGCAAGGGTTTTGTTATATCTTAGATATAACAAAGCAGTTATTGTTCTCGGTTTTATATATTAATAATTGGAAAGTGAGGAAAAATATGAACGCTGATATGAAATGGCTTGATAATCCGGAAGTGTTTAAGGTAAATCAATTGGAACCACATAGTGATCATTGCTATTATCTGGATTATTCAGACATGAAAAAAGAAAAAAATCCGTTATTACAGTCATTAAATGGTCAATGGGAGTTTGCTTACAGCAAAAATGTGATGGAAAGACCTGTTGATTTTTATAAGGAAACATTTGATGCATCCGGATTCGATAAAATTATGGTTCCCGGACATATTGAACTGGCTGGATATGATAAAATCCGTTACATCAACACGATGTATCCGTGGGAAGGAAAAGAGTACCACAGAGGAGCCTATAGCATGGAGGCAACCGGAGCAGAAGAAGGAATGTTTTCAGAGGCACAGTACAATCCGGTAGGCTCTTATATCAAATACTTTGATTTGGATAAGAACATGTGTGGAAAAAGAATACATATCTGCTTCGAAGGTGTAGAAGAAGCTATGTATCTTTGGCTTAATGGTCAGTTTATAGGTTATGCCGAGGACAGCTTCACACCTTCTGAGTTTGATCTGACACCATATATTAAGGAAAAGGGAAATGTTCTGGCAGTGCAGGTACATAAGATGAGCACGGCGGCATTTTTAGAGGATCAGGACTTTTTCAGATTTTTTGGAATTTTCAGAAATGTTACTTTGAAGGCAATTCCGGATGTTCATCTGGAGGATGTATGGTTCAAACCTGTGTTAAATCAAGATAATGAAAGCGGAAGCGTATCTGTCAGCATGAAGGTATCTGCTACTGACAGTCAGAATGTAACTGCTGGCTTTATTTTAAAAGACAGAGAAGAAAATATATTAGTTGAGAAGTCATTACAGTTAAATAAAGAAAACAACCATTTGGAAGGCACGATTTGTGTTGACTTGGAAAGTGTCAGGCTGTGGGATAATCATAATCCATATTTATACCATGCTTATGTTGAGCTTAAAGCAGAGGATGGTTCACTGGTCGAGGTAATTCCTTATGATATCGGTTTCAGAAGAATAGAGATTATAGATAAAGTAGTCTATTTGAATGGAAAACGTCTTGTTATCACGGGAGTAAACCGTCATGAGTGGAATGCAAAAACAGGAAGATGCATTGGTATAGAAGACATGAAGGCAGATATATCATGTATGTTAAGAAACAATATTAATTCTGTGCGTACCTGTCACTATCCTGACCAGATACCATGGTACTATATGTGCGACAATGCAGGTATTTATGTGATGGCAGAAACAAATCTGGAGAGCCATGGCTCATTCCAAAAACTTGGGGCAATCGAACCGTCATGCAATGTACCGGGATCTATTCCACAGTGGAGAGATGCAGTGCTTGAGCGTGCAAAAAACAATTTCGAAACTTTTAAAAACCATACATCCATCCTTTTCTGGTCATTAGGAAATGAATCCTATGCAGGAGACGACATTGAGGCAATGAATGTTTATTTTGCTGAAAAGCAGGATGGAAGACTGGTTCATTATGAAAGCTCTTATTATAATAGGGCATATGAGGATACTATTTCTGATTTTGAGACCAGAATGTATGCAAAACCGGAAGATGTAGAGGAATACTTGAATAACAGTCCGAAAAAACCGTATATTTTATGCGAATTCATGCATGATATGGGAAATTCAATGGGTGGACTTGGCTCTTATATGAAGCTGATTGACAAATACGATATGTATCATGGCGGATTTATATGGGATTTTATTGACCAGGCAATTATGGTAAAAGATCCCGTTACAGGAAAAGATGTTTTACGCTATGGCGGAGATTTTGATGATAAACCGGCAGACTATGAATTTTCAGCAAATGGAATTGTATTTGCTGACAGGAAAGAAAAACCGGCAATGCAGGAAGTGAGGTATTACTATGGCTTATACAGATAAATTAAGAGTGGTCTATGGTGACTATACATTAGGTGTACATGGTGAAGGCTTTGATTATATTTTCTCTTATGCACAGGGTGGACTGGAATCTATCGTTAAAAATGGCTACGAGTGGCTGTATCGTTGTCCTAAACCTACTTTCTGGAGAGCATTGACAGATAATGACAGAGGAAGCAGGTTCCACATTAAAAGCGGTAGCTGGCTTTCAGCAGATATGTTTATTGACTGTAAAGAAGTTCAGGTTATCATGGATGGTAAGGAACAAAAACCTTATGCACCAGATAATAATAGCTATGGTTGTGATGTTTATGCTGATGAAATTGTCGTAAAATATACATATGAGACCATAACAACTCCAGCGACAACTGTACTTGTAAGCTATACGGTTGACGTATCTGGAAAGATCCGTGTGGATGTACATTATAATGGGGTACAGGGACTTCCAGAATTTCCTGTATTTGGAATGAGGTTTATTATGCCAACCCTGGCAGACAAATATTTATATAAGGGACTGTCTGGGGAAACATATCCTGATAGAAAGGCAGGAGCCAAAGAAGGAATCTATGAGATTAATGACCTGAGTCTTACACAATATCTTGTTCCACAGGAATGTGGTATGAGAATGGATACAGAGTGGCTTGAAGTTACAAGACATACAACGCTTGATAACAGCAGGACAGACAGTTCATCTCAAATCTTACGCATTGAAAAAAATGACAAAAATTTTGCGTTTTCTTGTCTGCCTTATACGGCATCGGAGATTGAAAATGCCCTCCATCATGAAGAACTGCCACCAGCAAGAAGAACTGTTTTATGTGTATATGGTGCAGTAAGAGGTGTTGGAGGCATTGACAGCTGGGGAACTGATGTAGAAGAAGAATATCATATCAGTGCAGAAGATGATAAGGATTATTCCTTTAGCATATGTTAATCGCGGGATGAGAATATGAAGTTTAAGATTACCAAAGACTGGGTAAAGAATTTTTTTGTGATAACTATATTAATGGTGGTTACATTGGGACCTACAGTGGATTTGGTTGGTCGAATAATTAAAACAAGAAGGGTAGTGGAGAAACAGGGATTATAAATAAAAGGAGTTGCTTGTAAGTGTTATTGGTATATGAAAATAAAAATACGGGATTATCATCCGAGTGGAAAGAACCAGTACATGTGCCGCCGCATCTACATGAGGCAATAGAAGTAGTGTATGTAACGGATGGAGAAATAGAACTTGGAGTGGGACAGGAATTGTTCCATATGGATGAAGGGGATTTTGCAGTTGTGTTTCCAAATGTAATACATCATTATCAGGTGTTTGGGAAAAAAGAAAATAAGGTAATATACTTGTATCTTGATCCAACGCTGTTTCCATCCTATTACAAGGAGTTGCAGATATACAGCCCGAAGAATCCGGTTGTAAAAAAAGAGCAAGTGCATCCTGATGTAGTAAATGCCATAAAATATCTGGCAGGAATAACAGAGGGGAATCCCATGCTGATACAGGCTTATGTACAGATGATTCTTGCCCATGTTTTCGCGGAAATGCCAATGGTTGATAAAAGCACAGTAGGGAGTGATGACTTGATTTATAATGCGGTAGAATATGTAGCCCAAAATTTTAGAGAGAAAATCAGTCTTGATAAAATGGCATACGATTTGTGTGTAAGCAAATATGTGTTATCAAGAATGTTTGCAAAAACCTTTCACTGTAATTTTAGTAAATATGTGAATGGAGTCCGGTTAAATTATGCAGTTGCAGAACTTGAAAACTCGATGGATTCTATAACAAACATATGTCTTGATTGCGGATTTGAAAGTCAAAGAACTTTTAATCGTGTATTTAAGGATAGATATAAAATTACACCTAGAGAATATAGAAAAAGAATGGAACATGATAAATAATATTTGATATTATATGCAGAACAAAATAACATGAGCATTAGCTGAGACAATTGTTTTCTATGCAGATAGAAAGGAATTTATGTTGTGTATTAACATGTGTTCAGAAAAAGCAGAGAACCTATATTCTCTGCTTTTAGTTATATGTTTTTTCTGTATTCAGATGGTGATAAACCTTTTAACTTTTGAAATATTCGGCTGAAATACAGAGGGTTTTCATAGCCCACAATCCTGGCAATTTCGTTAATGTTATATTGAGGATTCTGCAGAAGTGCTTCTGCATTGTATATTCTTTTACGCATAATAAATTGTTTAGGTGTAATACCAGTATATAAGCGGAAATTACGAATGAACCAGCTTGTACTTATATTATTTTGCTCTGCATAGCTATCAATGTTAATTTGCTCATTATAATGTTCACTAAAGTATGAAACAGCATTGTCTATTTCATCAGCTTTATGTGTATTATCATGAGATACAGAAGATAAAAAATGCCGATGTAGTCTTATAAAAATTTGTCGTAGATACATTTCTAGCATTTCAGAATATCCATTCTGACACATCTGCAGTTCTTTGATCATTTCACGAAACAGAATCTGATATTCAGATCCAGAACCACAGTAGAAAACTCTTTTGTCATCAGTTAATCCATAGGAACGAAGAAGATTGGTAACATTATTCCCAGTGAAATGTACCCAGTAAACTTCTACATTGTCTTTCGCATAATATTCATATTTTTGAGGTTCTTTAGGTCTGTATAATACCATATGACCAGCATGAACGATGGTTTCATCTGAATCATTATTAAAGTGGAAGTGGGCTTTTCCAGATGCGATAAAAAGTAATTGGAAATCCAGTCTGCCACGCGGACGCCATGTAGGAAGTTTTTGCTTAGTATATAGCTTATAGGTACCACACATGGTTATAATTAGTTCCTTTGATTTATCTTTCCTGTCAATAGTGGAATTGTTCAAGTATGCGTTATTGGTATACATATAAAGCCCCCTTTATGTGTAATTAAAAAATAATATGCATATATACTGTTGTAAATATAGGAAATCATTAAATACACAATGTTATTTTATCATTTTATGCATATAATGTCTATTTGCTTTAATAAAACAAGTCATAAATGAAACAAACTAATGTAATGTTATAAATTGTCTGAATTATAGGCTTTGAATGGAAAAGCATAATGGATTAGGAAAATAAAAATTATGCTTAACTGGGATGACTAATAATATTGTTTTGTGCATAATCTGTACAATTTATGATATGGATTTTTTGGGCTATTTTTTGTATATTATGTATAACAAGAATGCAAGGTGATTTTACGGATAATAAAGAATAACAATAGGATTAATTTCTATTAGTAAGTATAATTAGATATGATCGGCTGAGAAAAATTATTCGTTATTATATATTATCCGATAAATGTTGATTTAAGTGGGGTGATTGAGATGCAGACAGATATATTGATACAAAGTTTCCTCGATGGCGTATATGATGAGAGACTTTTAGATGTGTATGCTGATGAGACGAAAATTTATTATCAAAGAGAACGCTATATCAATGCAATAAAGAAATTCGAGCAGTGCTATAAGCCGGGAGATGTGGAGTTGTTCAGTGCTCCGGGAAGAAGTGAGATTGGCGGCAACCATACGGATCATCAGAACGGAGAGGTTTTGGCAGCATCTGTTAATCTTGATACAATAGGAGTTGTAAGAAAGACAGATGATAATGTAATCAGATTGGTTTCTGATAACTATGATGAAATCATTATCCGGCTTGATGATGTATCTGTAAAGGAAAAAGAAAAGGAAACAACAAAGGCGTTGATAAAAGGTGTGGTTTCTGGATTTCTTGAAAGAAATTATTCGGTTGGAGGTTTTCAGTCATATATAACAAGTGATGTGCTGATTGGTGCGGGACTTTCATCTTCGGCAGCATTTGAAACTTTGATTGGGACAATTTTATCAGGACTTTATAATTGTGGAACAGTTTCAGCAACAGAGATAGCCATTATTGGACAGTATGCTGAAAATGTTTATTTTGGAAAGCCTTGTGGTCTGATGGATCAGATGGCAAGTTCAATTGGTAATCTTGTTCATATTGATTTTGCCAACCCAGAATGCCCATATGTAGAAAAAATTGATTTTGATATGGAAAAGTATGGTTATAGATTATGTATTACAGATACAAAAGGTTCACATGCTGATTTAACAGACGAATATGCAGCAATTCCAAAGGAAATGAAACTGGTTGCAAAATATTTTGGAAAAGAAGTGTTGTGCGGCATATCTATAAATGATGTATTGGATAATATTACTGATTTAAGAAAAAAATTTGGAGACAGATGTGTCCTTAGGGCATTGCATTTTATCTATGAAAATAAAAGAGTACAAAAAGAAGTAAGTGCATTGAAAGCAGGAAATATGGGAGCATTTCTGGATGATGTGAAAGCGTCAGGCAATTCTTCTTTTAAATATCTGCAGAATGTTTACTCAAATCAGGATATAAAAAATCAGAATGTATCTTTGGCATTATTTGTAAGTGAAATGTTTTTGGGACAAAATGGTGTATGCAGGGTACATGGAGGAGGTTTTGCTGGAACCATACAGGCGTTTGTGAAGAATGGATATGTGGAGAATTACAAATACGAAATGGATAAAATATTTGGTAAAGATTCTTGTAAAGACTTGAGAATAAGAAAATATGGTGGCATAAAAGTGTTATGACATCCAGTGAAAAAGCAAGGAAAGTGCTTGGGTGGAAACCGCAGTATGCAGATCTTGAGACGATTATTTCAACAGCATGGAAATGGCATGTAAATCATCCGGACGGATACTAGGAGGTATAACATGAATGAACTTATTTCAGAATTAGTAGGTTACGGTATTGAAAAAGGATTGGTTGAGGAAGACGATAAAATTTATGTGATTAACAGACTTTTAGAGTTGTTTAGACTTGACAGTTATACTCAGACGGATAAAGCAATCAGACAGTTATCAGAAATTCTATCTGATATGACTGATTATGCAGCGGAGCATGGATTTATACCTGAAAATACAAATGTATACAGGGATTTATTTGATACTAAAATTATGGGGATTTTAACACCTGCACCCTCTGTGGTCAGAGCAAAATTTACAGATTTGTATGTCAAAAATCCCAAAAAAGCAACCGATTTCTATTATCAATTCAGTCAGGATACAAATTATATACGTAAGGACAGAGTTGCAAGAGATAAAAAATGGAAAGCAGACACACAGTATGGCAAGATAGATATTACAATTAATCTTTCTAAACCAGAAAAAGATCCACGGGACATAGCGAGAGCGGCAACTCAAACAAAGAATGATTATCCTAAATGTTTGTTATGTGCAGAAAATGAGGGATATGCAGGAACACTCTCACATCCGGCAAGGCAAAATCATAGAATTATTCCACTAAAGCTAGATGGACAAGATTATTATATGCAGTATTCGCCTTATGTGTATTATAACGAGCACTGTATTGTGTTTAATGCAAAACATACACCGATGAAGATTGATGAAGCTGTTTTTGTAAAGCTATTGGATTTTGTAAGACAGTTTCCACATTATACACTAGGTTCAAATGCGGATTTGCCGATAGTAGGAGGTTCAATTCTTAGCCATGATCATTTTCAGGGTGGAGCATATACTTTTGCTATGGCAGAAGCTCCATATGAGTATATGTTTGAGATTGCAGGATTTGAAGATGTGACAGCGGGGTGTGTTAAGTGGCCACTGTCAGTCATAAGATTGCAGGGAAACAGCATTGGAAGACTTGCAAAAGTGTCTGACTATATTTTGCAAAAGTGGCGTGGGTATACGGATGAAGAGGCATTTATTTTTAGTGAAACAGATGGAGTACCACATAATACAATTACGCCAATTGCACGCATGAATGGAAATTTATATGAAATGGACTTAGTTCTCAGAAATAATATTACGACAGATGACAGGCCATGGGGTGTGTATCATCCAGAGGAAAAACTGCATCACATTAAAAAAGAAAATATTGGATTGATAGAAGTGATGGGGCTTGCAGTACTTCCTTCCAGGTTGAAAAAAGAAATGGATATACTTGCGAAAGCTATTATTGAAGGGAAAAACATTCATGATATAGAGGAAATAAAAATTCATGCCGACTGGGTAGATGAATGGCTGGATTCTTATGATATTACAACAGAAAATATAGAGAGTATTATTCAGAATGAAATTGCAGATTGTTTTGTGCAAGTTCTGGAATGTGCAGGTGTATATAAACGCACAGAAAAGGGATTTGCTGCATTTAAACGGTTTTTGTCTGTACTATAAAGAATTAGCAGTATTATAGTTTTACAATACATTTCGTTTAAGGACAGGTGAATTGAAATGTGGAATACAGTTTTTGGTGTGACGAAAGAAGGAAAAAAAGCACATAGATATATCTTGGTAAACAATAAAGGTATGAGTGTGGAATTATCTGATTTTGGAGCATTGGTATTATCCATTTATGTACTTGATAAGTATGGAAGAAAACGAGATGTTGTACTTGGTTATGATAATCTGATGGATTATTATGAACAGAATACAGGTTTTGGTGCATATATAGGCAGAAATGCTAACCGTATTGCAGGGGCAGAAGTAACAATAGAAGATATAAAGTATCTGTTGGATAAAAATGATAATCAAAATAATCTTCACAGTGGGTTTAATAGATCACATCATAAACTTTACAGTGTAAGAAATGGAAAGACTGATGCATGTGAGTTTGTGGAAGTGGAACGATATAGTCCTAATATGGAGCAAGGATTTCCGGGAAATTTAGAGCAGAAAATCAGATATACACTCACAGATAAAAATGAATTTATAATTGATTATGAAATGCTTAGTGATATGACTACGGTTGTAAATCCTACAAATCATAGTTATTTTAATTTAGATGGGCATAATTCTGGTACAATCCTTAAACACTATATGGAAATATATTCGGGACAGATGCTAGAGCTTGGTAATGATATGATTCCGACAGGAGAAATTATAGATATTAGTGATACACCATTTGATTTTCGTAAAAGTAAGCAGATAGGAAAAGATGGTGCTATATATAATAAGCGAAGCGGTGTATGTTTTGAAACTCAATTCTATCCTAATTCATGTAATAATCCAGAATTTCCAAGTTGTATATTGCCAGCATACAAAATATTCAAGTCAAGAACTGTATATCAATTTTTTGCATGATAGATAAAAATGACAGATTGGATGTATGTAGATGTTAAAGCTCTTCTTAGAATTGCACAGGTGTTTGATATTCCGATTGCAAATAATATTGCAACTGCGGATTTTATGATTCATTCATCACTTATGAATGAACAGTATTCACATCAGATTGAAAATTTTAAAAATGC